>Ga0209483_1000777_pt1 | contig 26023 bp, 22 predicted proteins | sample NGEPerA_FD_184508 | JGI IMG/M metagenome (GOLD analysis project Ga0209483, IMG submission 184508) | Arctic peat soil microbial communities from the Barrow Environmental Observatory site, Barrow, Alaska, USA - NGEE PermafrostL2-A... | ecosystem: Environmental > Terrestrial > Soil > Wetlands >... | reverse complement strand
AATGGCGCAGCGTCCACCTTGATCGACGCGCCGGCGAGCGGACGTTTGCTCCCGCGCTCGACCACGCGACCGCGGAGCGCTATCCCGGGCGGGAGCGGTGGTTGGTTTTCGGGCGCCGCCGTGGGCGGCGAAGCGTCGCCGGCGTCGGCCGCGCCGTCGAGGCCGCCGGGCGCTGCGTCGGCCCCGGATAGATCCGCGCTGGCGTCCGCGCCGCCGTCCGGGGCGGCCTCGGCCCGCGCTCCAACGACGGCGACCAGCAGAACGGGGGCGAGCCAAAGCGCGCCCGTTCTCACTGAAGATCGGCCTGATTGATCGTCGCCACCCACACGCCGTCCTGGGGCGACGGGTTGCGCCCGCGGAACAGATACGCGATCTGCTGCACCGTCGGCAGGCCACTGTCTGGCGGGGGATCGTTGAAGATCGCGGTACGACCGCTGGCCACGGCGATCTCTTCGTAGAGCGATACCTCCGTCGAGATGAGCCGCTTCGGGCCCCCACCGCGGTTGACGAGCCCCAGCGTGCCGGTGGCGTCCTGGCTGCTGTAGTCGTAGCCGATCACGATCCAGGGTCCTTGCAGGTCGATCGCCGTGCCGAAGATCTGTTCGACGATGGTGTGGACGTGGTTTTGGGTGTCGGTCGTGTCGACCCAGACCAGAGCGTTGCCGAGCTCGAATTCCAGCTGCGTCCCCGACACGTAGCGCGGCTGGGTGATCGCACCCGTGCCGACCACCCGCGCGCCGGTGCCGTCGGCCGCCGCGGTCCAGAGGGTGGAGTTTAGGCCGACCTCGGTCTTGATCCGCCAGAAGACCGCGCTGCTGTCGGTCGAGAATCCGGCCTCGATCACGTCGGCGGGCGCCAGGATCGTACAAGCGCCGGCACTTGCCGAGGTGCCCGTCGGCAACGAGACCAAGGCCAGCTGGCCGGATGACGGGACCGGCGCTTCGAGGAGCGAAGACGCCCCGTACAAGATCTTCGTCCCGTCGGGCGAGGAGACGCCGGTCTCAGCGATCGAGGCCGTCAATGGACAAGGAATCAATTGTTGGTGGCCGTTGTCCCAGACAACGAGAGAGAATTGCTGCGCGGCGCTGTCGTCGAGCTGCCAGGCCCAAGTGGCCTCCGATGCCCCGCTGAAGATGCCTTCAACGCCGGCGCTGACGGTCGCGGACGGGGAGATTTCGAATAGAGCCAGCTCGCTGGCCGGTCCGGACGGAAAGATTCCCGTAAACATGATCGCCGAGCCGTCGCTCATCGCGCGTGCGTAGCTGTATTGCTGGCTTCCGACCCGAGATACGGTTTCTTCCTGGTCCAATCCCGAAGGCAGGAGCAGGCTCGCGGACGCCAGGGGGGCGGCCGTGGCGGTGGCACCGTTGGCCCAGGCCGCGGTGCCCAGCGTGGGCGGGATCAGCGTGGTGACGGCGAAGGTTCCGAGATCGATCGAGAAGAGCCCCACCGCATCCGGTTCCGCCGACGGCGTCCCGAGAACGACGGCGGCTGCATCGCCCTTGTCGTTGGTCACGTAGAGAAACTGAGCAATCGTCACGGACAACGGTATCTCCCGAAGAGCACCCGCGGGGCCGCTCCAGAGGGTCGAGGCGCCGCTCGCGTCCACCCGCAGGAGGGTCAGGGTCGGGCCGTCGCCCGAACATTCCAGAACCTGGAAGACATCGTCGATGCTGATTTGCTGGCCCGTCTGCGGGTCGGTGATGACCAAGGTCTGGTTGGTCATGCCGAAGGCCTGGTCGCACACGTCGATCTCCAGACCGGCATCGGCATCGGCATCGGCAGCCGGCTGCCCCGCGTCCCCGTTCGCGATGAGGTCGATGGTGGCGCTCTGATAGCCGCCGTCCGCGTACGTCCCATACTCGATGGTCTGGGGACTGGACTCGTAAAACACGAACGTCGAGTCGCGAATGGGCAACACCTCTTGTGAGCCGAAACCGCGCGCGACCGGCGTGCCCGCGCCGCACGCGGACAGCGCGGCGGCCATCGCCGCCAGCGCGGAAAGGAGCCAGACCTGCGCGTGCGCGGTCACGGCAGGTCACCCGGGTTGATCGTCGCCACCCAAACGCCGTCTTGGGAGGACGGGTTACGGCCCCGGACCAGATAGGCAAACATGCCGGCGCCAAACTCGAACTGCGACACCTCCGGAGAGATGAGCCGCTTCGCTCCCGTGTCGCGGTTGACGACACCCAGAAGACCGGTCCCGTCCTGGGTGCTGAAGTCGTATCCGATGACGACCCAGGAACCTTTGACGTCGATCGCCGACCCGAAGACCTGCTCGGCAACGTAGTGCAGCTGGTTGGAGCTGTCGGTCGTGTCGACCCATACCAGATCTCCGTCCAGCTCGAATTCCAGCTCCGTCCCCACCGCGTAGTGCGGTTGGGTGATGGTGCCGCTCCCGATCATCCGCGCGCCGCTCCCGTCGGCCGCCGCGGTCCAGAGCGAGGCGTCGCCGGTCGCGGGCCGAACCATCCAGAAGACCTGACTTTCGTCGACGGAGAATCCCGCATAGGCGACGTTCGCGGACGCCAGAAGTGTACAGGTCCCGGCGCCGGCGTCGCTTTGGGAAGCCGTCGGGAACGAGATCAAGACAAGCGGCGAATTCGATCCGCCGGAATCGTCGAAGTCCGAGGGCGGCATCGCGCCGAGCAGCATCTTGGTGCCGTCGGTTGTGGAAGAGCCCAGCGGGCCGATCGAAGCCGGCAACGGACACGATAGGAATTGCTGGTGGTCACCGTCCCAGATGTACAGAAAGAGACCTCGTGTGTCCTGATACTGCCAGATCGCCTGGTCCCCCCATTGCGACACGCTGACGCTCGACGGTTGGGCGACCTCGAACAAGGCCAGCTCGCTGGCCGATCCCGAGGGAAAAGCTCCCGCGAACATGATCGTGGAGCCGTCGGCCATCGCCCGTTCGTAGGCGTATTGGGACCCGATCGGCGACACCAGCGCCCGGTAGGGATTGGGCGGTAGCCAGAGGCTGGAAGACGACAGGGCGCCGGTCGTGGCGGTGGCGCCGGTGGCCCAGGCCGCCGTGCCGAGCGCGGGCGGGATCAGCGGCGTGACCACAAAGGTGGTGAGATCGATCGAGAAGAGCCCGATCGCATCCGGCTGCGCCGGCAAGGACGCCAGCACGACGACGGACGAATCGGTGATGCCGCTGTACGAGCTGCCGCTGACGCCGACAGATTGATCGACCGTCACCGGCAGCGGGATCTGTTGGAGAGCGTCGAAGGGCCCGCTCCACAGGTCGAGCGCCCCGCTCGCGTCCGCCCGCAGGATGGTCAGGGTCGAATCGTCATACGGACATTGCACGAGCTGGGCGAAGTCGCCGACGGTCGTCTCCTGGCCTGTCTGCACGTCGGTGATGTTCACGGTCCAGAGACTGGCTTGCGAGTCGAACATGGGCTCACAGGTGTAGAGGTTGCCGACGACGACACCGGCGTCCGCGACGACGCCGGCGTCCGGGAGAACCTGGACGGGGGGCGGCACCGGCCCGATCTGGATGGTGCCGGGCGTGTAGCCACCGTCGTACGACGTCGAATAGTCGATGGTGTTGATGTCCCACCCGGTGAAGCTGAAGCTCATGTCGCGAATCTGCAGCACCTCGCGGGAGTCGAAGCCGCGGGTGACCGGTGTGCCCGCCCCGCAGGCCGCGAGCGTGGCGACGGCGAGGCCGAGCGCAATCGCGCTTGCCCGCGACCCTCGGTGCGCGGGCAGCTCTTTCCCAGGTAACAGATCAACCATGGCGCCCCACCCGGAAGCGTAACCGGAACCGGCATTGCAAAAAAGCGTTCCCGTCTTTTACGTCTCTGCCTCCAGCAACCGGTCGGTGTGGTGAACAGTCGGGTGTCGCGCTGATGTTGAAACTGGGTGTGTCGCATGCATGATCGAGTTGCGTCTGCCGCCACTTCCCGCGGCGCGATGACGAAGCTAGGATCCGGACATGATCGCTGCCGACGGTACCTCACGTGAAGAGCACATCCTCTTGATCGGCGCATCGCGGGGCCTCGGCTACGCCATAGCCGAGAAGTACCTCGAGCTCGGCTGGCGGGTCGTCGCCACGGCCCGGCGCGACTCGGGCACGCAGCTACGGAGGCTCGCCGAGTCGTCCCACGGCCGCCTCGAGGTCGAGACTGTGGACATCAACGAGCCTGCGCAGGTCACCGCGCTGCGTGCAAGGCTGGGGTCGAGGGCATTCGACCTGCTGTTTGTCAACGCGGGGGTGAAAAACGACGATCGAGAGACGATCGCCGACGTCTCCACGGACGAATTCGTGCGGGTGATGGTCACCAACGCGCTCAGCCCGATGCGGGTCGTGGAGGCTCTACAGTCGCTCGTACTACCGACGGGCACCGTCGCAGTGATGTCTTCGGGACAGGGGAGCGTCGCCAACAACTTGAACGGGGGTTACGAGGTGTACCGGGCGAGCAAGGCGGCGCTGAACACCCTCATGCGCAGCTTCGCGGCACGCCATGCCGGAGACGCCAGGGCCATGCTGCTGCTGGCCCCGGGTTGGGTTCGGACGGACATGGGCGGCCCCAACGCGCGTTTGAGCATCGAGCAGAGCATTCCGAATCTCGTCGGCACGGTGAACGCTCAGAGAGGCAAGCGTGGTCTGCAATATCTCGACTACTTGGGCCAAACCGTTTCTTGGTAGCCCGGCCGTTCTACCCGTGAGGAGGTGGTCCGCGTGGAATCGGAGAACGCACAGGACCTACGAACCGCGACCAGGATTCTGGTGCGCGAAGGGATGATTTCTCTCTCGATGAGCATGCGCGCAGGAGCGGGTCTCTTCGCCGCCCTGGCGCTCATGCTGGCGGCCGCCTGCAGCCCGGTCGTCGGGGGCTGTAGCAACGGAACCTGCACCTGCCCAACGGGCGACGACTGTCGGTTCGTCTGCACCGCGCCGCCCTGCCACGCGACCTGCAACGGCAACAACAGCAGCTGCCAGGCGGTGTGCGCGAACGGGACGTGCACCTGTGGCAGCGGAAGCTCGTGCGACTTCGCCTGCCAGACGCCCCCGTGCCATGTGACGTGCGAACCGAACAGCAGCTGCTCGGGCACGTGCGCGGACGGGCAATGCGTCTGCGAAACAAACAGCACCTGCACGTTCACCTGTTCGGCGTCTCCCTGCCACACGAGTTGTGCCACCGGTGCCGCCTGTGTGGTCCATTGCCCCGCGGCGCTCGCCGGCACCGAAGGGTGCAATATTGTCGACTGTGCCGCGGGTACGCCGGTCATTTGTCCGAGCGGCGACGTCACTACCTGCGGCGCGCCGTGCCCATGACCACGGTTCGTACCTTCGCGGCCAGGAGGCGGTCCCCAAGACCACATTTGTGCGCGGCTGCTGGCAGCGACCCTCTCGCCCGCGTCGATAAGTGTCGGGCCATTGTCTCGGTGGGCCCAGACGGCCGGAGACGCTGATGCGTCCCATATGAAGGCGGGCTCGGGCGTGCATCGTCGTCTATGATGGGTAGATCGGGCCCGCGCGGCGGCGGCGCCCGACCACCGGTCCGTCCCGTCACCGGTAACATCTCCTCCGCTCGAACAGGCAGGGAGATTCCATGTGCTTTTCCGCAACGGGTAGCTTCGCGGTCGCCGCGGGTCTGGCGGGGATCGGGGCGGTGGCGGTGGGCAGGACCAAACCTCCTTCTCACCGGCTGTTTGCAGTCATTCCGCTCCTGTTCGCCATCCAACAAATTGCGGAGGGCATGGTGTGGCTGACGATGCCGTCCCAGGATTCGCGCCTTCATCATGCCGCCGTCGACGCCTTCCTGATCTTTGCGGTTGTGGTCTGGCCCACTTGGGTGCCGCTCTGCCTGGTTCCCATCGAGAGACAGCCCCGTCGCAAGAAGGCGCTCCGCGTGATCCTCGCCCTGGGGGCTTGTGTCTCGCTCTACGCCGGGTGGCTGCTCTTCCAAGGACAACCGGTGGCCAAGATCGAGAGCCACAGCCTTGCATACGACTACTCCGAATCGGGCAACGCCCTCGTACTCGCGCTTTACCTGCCGGTGTACGTCACCGCCTCGGTGCTGCCGTTCTTCATCTCGAGCATGGAGAAGGCCAAGTTGATGGGGGTGGTGCTCGTGGGCGCGTTGGTGGCAACGTTCATCATTAAGCGGCAAACGCTGACGTCTACGTGGTGTTTCTTCTCGGCCATCCTCAGCGGCATAATCGTGTTGAGCCTCGCGGCGGAACAACGCGGCCACGTCGCACGAAGGGCCGCCGCTGCGCCGGGGAACGCCTGAGAGTCTGGGTACCCTGTGCCTCGATGCCGTCGAGGAACGCTCGGCGCACGTCGGCCTAGCTTTGCCCTGACACGCCGAGTGCTTAGGTTGAGTTCGAGTAGGAGAAATCCCATGCGAAGCCCGACCAAAAACCCAAGCCTTCGGCCTCTGGTCATCGTGTTATTGGCACTGGTGCCTGCCTGCATGGCGACCTCGACCTCGACCACGACGTGGACCGATCCTTCCGCTCCCGGCTACCAATACCGAGGTGGGCGGGTAGATTCGGTGCGGGAGATTGTTCAGCGTACCGAAGGGAATCCCGCGGGCGGCGCGTTGGCTGGCGCCGTCATCGGTGCGCTCCTGTTCGGCGGCCGCGGACCGGGCGCCCTGGTCGGCGCCGCGGGCGGGGCCGCGGTGGGCGCGAGCGCCAGCCAGGGGGCGTCGGAAAACCGTACCTACCAGGTCGTCGTACACTTCGATGACGGGGCCTACGGCACGTTCGCGTACGCGGGCTACGCGCCGTTCCGTCCCGGCGAACGTGTGATACTGACGCCTCAGGGGCTCGCGCGCGGGTGAGCGCCAGGGGAGGGGGGCATGGACCGCGGGCGTTGGTACTGGCCTTGTGTTGCTCGCGTTCGTCTTCAATATCTGATCGTGGAAGCGATTCTCCGGAAGGGTCGAGAACCCGGTCCACCCTGACTTCCAGAGGATGCCTTCGGCTATCGTGGCGTCGAGCTTCCCGATGGCGGGACGCACTGCTGCTCGGTTTTATGCGCAAACGCCGCTGCTTCGTTGTCGATCGGCTCGACGAAGGAAGCATATCGTTCGAGAACGACAGAGGCGTCCTGGCAGCGGCCCGCCTGGCGAAGCACGTTCGCATTACCCCAAATTGCAACGGATCTCCCCCAACTGTCAGCGGCGGGGAATAGCTGCTCCGATTGGCGAAAGGCCGCCACCGCGTCATCGACCCGACGCAGGGACGCCAGCGCGGCGCCGCGCATGTAATAGCTCCACGCTTCCTTGGGGTCGGACTTAATCGCCTTGTCGGCCAGCTGGAGCGCCTTTTCGTAGTCTCCCCCGATCTCTGCTGTGGCAGATTGACCCGCCAGAGTGTCGGCGGCGCTCGGAGGTACCGATTGTTTCAGTGGCGAAAGCTCGGCCTTCACGGTCGGTCCGAGCGTGATCGTCGCCATACCCAATAGACCCGAAATCAAAAAGGTTTTACTGGTCATTTCGTCCTCCTACCGCGACGGTCACTGCCGCTAAGACGTTCTGTCGATCTCTCACTCGGCGGGATCGTTTCACGGCGCATCGCGCTCGTAACATAAGCACTTTGTCGGACGAAGTGACGTGGCCCCGATGAGAAACCAACGCGTTCTCACGTGACCACAGAACCGGGTCCACTTCCGACGGGCGTCGCCGTCCGCCGGGTTGACGCCGTCGGCGGTGGTCGTGACGTTTACCGCAGCCGTGCCTTCGCACGTGCCCGCGGTCACGAACGTAGTCTGACCTTCTCATGTAGTCTCTCGCCGTGACCTCTGCCCCGAAGATTGCTGCTTGCCGCATCCTCGCTTTGGTCGTGTTGGCGACGTTCGGTTGTGCCAGTGCGTACACGCCGCGGCCAAGTCATCGAATCTCGTTCATCGAATCTGGTGGCGCCTTGAAGCTAACCCGCGATTCTCAGAGCTTCGGTATATGGGACGTCGATCAGGCGGTCGCGAGCAATCCGCGGGCGGAATCCGAGGCTCGAACCTACATCCATCGCTCTACCGCCGGCCTGGTCCTGGATGTCGCCGGACTCGGCATGGTCCTTACCGGTGCGTCGCTCGGGAGACCGTCAACGACCCGACGAGACGTAGGTACGGGCTTGGTCCTGGGCGGCTTGGTCACCCTCACGGCTGCCCTCGTGTTGCTCGCGACCGGCGCGTCGCATTTTTACGATGCGGTCAACATCTACGACGACGGTGTCCCGCCCGATGACATTCGGTGAAGCGATAGCAGAGGCGTTGCCGGTCGGAGCGCGCCACCCGGGCGCGACAGGAACGTATCGATGACGGCCGGGGCGGTCTGCGCCGCGCTGGTGTCCCGGAGCGGGGGTCCCGCCGAAGGCCATCCGACCGCCGCCCATCGGCGATGAATTGATGGCGGCGCCAAGCTCGCTCAGCACCTCTGGTTCGATCGCCGCGGCACCGGACCAGTCACCACAGGCACCGTGCGCCGAGCGCCCCGAGGGCGTCGTCCGCGGTGGCCACTTCCATATTCTCGCACAGCGCCTGCGCCACGAGCATTCGATCGAACGGATCCCGATGCGTGCCACGCAAAGTTCCCGCCAACACGGCGTGCTTCGTGGCGATCGGTAGCTCCTCGAATCCGGCCCGCGCGAGGATCCCCGGGAAGTCAGCGAGTAGCTCGCGTGCCTCGGGAAGCCGGCCGATGCGATGTTTGGTAGAGATCTCCCAAGCGCTGGCCGGACTCAGGTACACCCTCCGCTCCGGATCCGCGATTGCCTTGCGAGCCCTCTTGGAGAGGCGCGTGTCATCAGCCAGCCACCAGAGGAAGGCATGTGTGTCTAGCAGTAGCTCATCGGCCATTGTTCCAGGCGTCCAACTCTTCATCCGGCAGCGGCTGCTCGAAGGCCGGGTCGATGTGCAACCCGCGCAAAAGGCCCGGCCGGCGGGCAGCGGGAGCCGCGAGCGGAACCAGGCGAGCCCACGGCTCGCCGTCTTTTGCTACTACGATCTCCTCTCCGGAGTGGGCTCGATCGACAAGCTGCGAAAACTGCGTTTTGGCTTCGTGGATATTGACCTGCTGGGACATGAAACCATCTTAGTCCACTATGCGGACTAAGCCAAGGCCGTCTGGGCCGTTAGCGCGCCGACAGCGCCGCGAACAGTTCGCCCGAGGCCTCGATCTCTTCCTTGCGGATCGAGACGCTCTCGACATTGATTCCGAGCGGGATTTGCTTGTCGCGCGCGAAGGCGCGGATGTCCGCGAAGATCTGCAGCGCCAGATCGACGGACCTGCGGAGGATGTCGGGGGCGTGGCGCAGGTCGTTCTCGAGCCAGCGCGGGAACGAGATGCCCAGCCACTTCATGAATTCCATGGTCTTCAACGAGCCGCACGGTGAGAAGCTCAGGATGAAGGGCACGGGCGGAAGGCCGTCGCGCGCGAAGCGCAACGCGTAGTCAGAGAGCAACGACTTGGTCGCCCCTGCGTCGAACACTGTCTGCGAGATGAAGAACCGGCAGCCGGCCGCGTGCTTGCGCGCGAGGCGCTCGTCCTCGTCGAGCTTGCGCGCGTGGCGCTCGGCGATCGCTACGCCTCCCAGGCAGGCGGGCACGGACCGCTCGCGCGCGAGGGCGTAGGCCGCCTGGAGGCCGAAGCCGCCGGGCGGCCCTGCAGCGGCGCTTGAGGGCGCGCCGACGAGCACGCACGCGTTGCGCGGGCCAAGCGCGTCGAGCCAGCGAGAGAACGCCTCGCGGCCCTGATTGCCGACACACTTGTATAGGACGCGCGGCACGTCGAGCTCCGCGAGGTAGTCTCGCGAATAGTCGAGGGGGTCCATCGTCGGCAAGAAGGGAAACGGCCGCGCGGCCCCGGTGCGGGCCGCTTCGTCCTGAAGGTCGTAAAGGACGAGCCCGTCAGGCGCGAGGGCGGCGATGTGCCGCGCCTGGCGCGCCGCGATGTCGCGCAGCTTCTCCGAATCTTGGCCGCGCTTGGGCGGCGTCAGGCCGTAGAAGCGAAGCCCGTCGTCGCGAGATCGGATGCGTTCGAGAATCGTGGGCAGCATGCGAACGCGGGCGATATTGACCTCGCGCCCCCCTGGATTCAAGGGATCAAGGAAGTCCCGCGACAGGTACGTCGCGGCTCGGCTTCATCGAGGGCATCGACAGAGCGCGCGGGGGTGCATGTCGAGCAGGGTTGCTCAACTTCTACTATCGAGAGGCCGCGTGAACGGGGATCTGATTTGACGCACCGGCGGGTTGCCCAGGCGGCCCAGGCGACTCACCTTGTCTCGCGTGGCGGCATGGCGGTTGAGCGAGCGGTGGACGTCCCAGGGGATTACCGGACGAGACGCTGGGGGGCCGATTTGCCAAAATGGCGAGGGCGAGGGGCCCGGAGGCGGCCTGAACGACCGGTGGCGCCGGTGAACCGGCGAACGCTTTGGATGGCTCTGGCGTTCGTCGGCTGCGGCTCAACCGGATCGGGTCCCCGCGAATGGCCGCCGATGCCGGTGCGGATCGAGAGTCTCAGGCCCGTCCCGTTGCGGGACGCCAGCGAGTACGTCGCCGTGTTGCGTTCGCGGCAGTCGGTCCAGATCCAGCCCCTCGTCGAAGGCCACATCTCGAAAATCTTGGTCACCTCGGGCGACGAGGTCAAGTCCCACACCGAGCTCATCCAGATCGATCCGTCGCGGCAGCGCGCGGCCGTGAGCGGCCAGCGCGCGATTCACGAGGCGGACGTGGCCGGCCTCGGCCTGGCCCGCAAGCAGTTCGCCCGCATCGAGCGGCTCTACCGGACCGGCGCCGCCACCCGCCAGGACTTCGACCAGTCGCAAAACGCGCTCGAGCAGGCGGAAGCCAGCGTGAACGCTACGGAGGCGCAGACGCGGGCCCAGGCGGTCGAGCTGCGCTACTACAGCGTCATGGCCCCGGTCGCCGGGACGGTGGGCGACATTCCGGTTCGCGTCGGCGATTTGGTCACGTCCCAGACGCTGCTCACGACCCTCGACGACAACAGCGCACTCGAAGTCTACGTTGACGTTCCGGTGGACCGGGCGTCGGGGCTCGAGCGAGGGACGCCGATCGAGCTCGTCGACGGGGCCGGACAGGTCCTCGCGCCGAGCACCGTCACCTTCATCTCGCCGCGCGCCGATCCCGCGACGCAGACAGTGCTCGTGAAGGCCGACGTCGACAACCGGACCGGGCGGCTGCGCGCCGGGCAATTCGTGCGCGCGCGGATCATCTGGCGGCAATACGATGGCCTCGCCGTGCCCATGCTGGCGGTCCAGCGCCGGGCCGGACAGCCGTTCGTTTGGCTCGTGAGCGCGGGGGCGGGCGGCGCCCTCACCGCGTCGCCGCGCCCGGTGGAGCTCGGCCCCATCGAGGGGCAGACCTATCCGGTGACCCACGGCCTCGCGATCGGCGATCGAATCGTAACCATCGGCGTTCAGAAGCTGCGTCCGGGCGCGCGGGTCGCCCCGATGGCCGCCGACCCGGAGCATCCGGCCCCATGAACGGGGCCGCGCGCGCCGGGGCCGCCGCCCAAGGCCCGTCCGCCCCTCGGGCTCGAGAAGCGGAACGCTCGGGGGCTCCCGGCTAGATGTTCGCCGCGTTCTTCATCAAGCGCCCGATCTTCGCGTCGGTGTGCGCGATCATCATCGTGATGGCGGGCGCGATCAGCATTCCGACGCTGCCCGTCGCGCAGTACCCGGAGCTGGCCGCGCCGCAGGTGCAGGTGCAGAGCGTCTACGTGGGCGCCAGCGCGCGGGCTGTCGAGTCCGCCGTCACGACGCCGCTCGAGCAGGCGATCAACGGCGCCGAGGGGATGCGGTATCTCACCTCGACCAGCGCCAGCGACGGCACCAGCAGCATCGTCGCCACCTTCGACGTCGGACGGAACAAGGATCTCGCCGCGGTCGACGTTCAAAACCGCGTCAACACGGCGCTGCCGCGCCTCCCCGCCGAGGTGAAGAACACCGGGGTCACCGTCATCAAGACCAGCCCCGCCATCGTGATCGCCGCGGGCTTCTATTCCGACGACAACTCGCTCAGCAACCTCTTCATCAGCAACTACCTCGATCTCTATGTGCGCGAGGAGATCCAGCGCATCCCGGGCGCGGCGGACGTGCGAATATTCGGCGAGCGAAAGTACGCGATGCGGCTGTGGTTGGATCCGGTGCGCCTGGCGGCGCGCGGGTTGACGGCGGACGACGTCGTCTCTGCGCTGCGCGAACAGAACGCCATCATCGCCGCCGGACAGATCGGGCGGCCGCCCGCCCCCCGGGGGCAGACCTTTCAGATCAGCGTGACGGTCGCCGGACGGCTCACCGATCCGAGCGAGTTCGAGCAGCTGGTGCTCAAACGCACCGACGACGGCGGCCTGGTGCTCTTGCGGGACGTCGGCACCGCCGAGCTCGGCGCCGAGGACTACTCCCTCGATCTGCGCTTCGACGGTCGCAGCGCGGTCGGGCTCGGGGTGTTCCAGCAGCCCGACGCCAACGCGCTCCAGCTGGAGGCCGCGATCCGCGCGACGCTGGAACGGCTGTCGCGAAACTTTCCGCCCTCGATGAAGTACGAGATCGCGTTCGATCCGACGACCGCGGTGCGCGAATCGATCGACGACGTGCTCAAGACGTTGGTGGAAGCCATCATCCTGGTCATCCTCGTCATCTTCTTTTTCCTTCAGGACTGGCGCGCGACCGTCATCCCGGCCGTCACGATCCCCGTGTCGCTGGTCGGCACCTTCGCGTTCATCAAGGCCTTCGGGTTTTCGATCAACACGCTGACCCTGTTCGGGATCGTGCTCGCGACCGGGCTGGTCGTCGACGACGCGATCGTCGTCGTCGAGAACATCTCGCGCAACCTGGGCGAGACGGGGGGCGACGCCCATGCCGCCGCGCGCCGCGCGATGGGCGAGGTGGCGGGCGCGGTCATCGCAACCTCTCTCGTGCTCGTCGCTGTGTTCGTTCCGGTGGCGTTCCTGTCGGGGACGACCGGTCGCCTCTACCGCCAATTCTCGCTCACCATCGCCTTCTCGGTCGCGATCTCGGCGTTCAACGCGCTCACGCTGTCGCCGGCGCTCGCCGCGCTCCTGATGCGGCCCGAGCACCCGCACCGCTTTGCGCCGTTCCGCTGGTTCAACCAGGGCTTCGAGGCGGTCCGCGGGCGCTACCGACGCGCGCTCGGGTGGCAGGTCCATCACCTCGGCTGGGCGGGGGTGGCCTTCCTGGCGGGACTGGCGTTGACGGTGTTCGCGTTCCGCGCGGTACCGACCGCCTTCGTCCCCGACGAGGATCAGAATTACTTCATCGTCCAGATGATCGGTCCCCAGGGGGCGTCGCTCGACTACATGACCGGCATCGCCGAACAGGCCGAGGCGCGGCTCAGGAGCCGCTCCGAGGTGCGCCACATCTTTTCGGTGCTGGGTTTCAACTTCGCCGGCAACGGCGCCAACCGCGCCGTCATCTTCGTGAGCCTGGCCCCCGTCGCCGAGCGCCCCGGAAGGGCGCACGCCGCCCAGGCGGTCATCGCCGACATGCAACGCAAGCTGGGCGGAATTCCGGGCGCGATCGTGATTCCGTTCCTGCCGCCTCCCATCCAGGGGCAGGGCTCGACCGGCGGGTTCACGTTCGAGCTTCTCGACCGCAGCGGCGGCACCGATTTCAAGACGCTCGAGCAGGCGCGCGAGCAGCTCACGGCCGAGGTCATGCGCGGCGGGCGCGTGGGCGGGCTGTTCTCGACGTTCAGCGTCGACGATCCGCAGCTCTCGCTGACCATCGACCGCGAAAAGGCCAAGAGCATCGGCGTCTCGATCGACCAGATCGGCGACACACTGGGGATCTATCTCGGATCGCAGTACGTGAATGATTTCGACTTTGGCCCGCGCGCCTACCGCGTCTACGCGCAGGCCGCCGCCGCGTACCGCGATCAGCCGCGCGACATCGGCGAGCTCTACGTGCGGTCCCAGGCGGGGGCGCTCGTCTCGCTGGACAACCTGGTGCGGGTCAAGACCACCGTCGGCCCTCCGGTGATCAGCCACTACGACCTGTCCCGGTCGATCGAGCTCGGCGGCACGCCGACGCCGGGCACGTCGAGCGGGGAGGCGATCGCCTCCGTCGAGGCCGCCGCGCGCAAGGTCCTGCCCCCCGAGCTGGGATACGAATGGTCGGGCATCTCGTGGGAAGAGGTGCACGCCGGCAGCCAAGCGCTCGTGATCTTCGCCCTGGGTTTGGCGTTCGTGTTCCTGGTTCTGGCCGCGCAATACGAGAGCTTCACGCTGCCGTTCATCATCATCCTGGCCGTCCCGCTGGCGCTGCTTGGCGCCCTGGCGGCCCAGCGGCTGCGCGGGCTCAACGATGACGTCTTCTGCCAGATCGGGCTCCTCATGCTGATCGGCCTGGCGAGCAAGAACGCCATCCTGATCGTCGAATTCGCCGAGCAGCTGCGGGCCAAAGGTGCCCGCGCGGTGGATGCGGTCCAGGAGGCGACGATGCTGCGCCTGCGGCCCATCCTCATGACGTCGTTCGCGTTCCTGCTGGGCGTGCTGCCGCTGGTGTTCGCGAGCGGGTCCGGCGCCAACGGCCGGCACTCGATGGGCACCGCCCTGTTCGGCGGCCTGCTGCTTTCGACGCTGCTGAACCTGTTCTTCACGCCCGCGCTCTACCTGATGGTGGAGGTCGCGCGCGAGCGGGTAACCGGTTGGCGGGAGCGCCGGCGACCCTCGGCGACCGCCGCCGGCCTCACCCCGCCGAGGCCGCTGTCCTGACGTTCCGCCGGGCGAGCACGCGGCTGGCTGGTTATGGTCGCGCCGCGTTTGCGGCGCGGCGCGTTCGGGTCCTGGGCCAGTTCGCCCATCAGCGCAAGGCGCCGGAGGATGAAGGCGCGCATCAGGATCTCGCTCACCTCCGGGTCGCGCTGCACAAGGGTACGTAGATCGTCTCGGTCGACGGCGATAAGGATTCGATCGGGAATAATTTGATCATCGCGGTCGAGCCGACGCTGCCAAACCTCGCCGTTCTCAATGGTCGTCCGGCGGGCCGTAATCGACTTATTTTTGAGCGGGGCCTAACCGTTCCGTCTGCCGCGACGCGCGCGCGAACGAGGCTGCGTCGCGCCGAGAGCATGTTGATCTCCCCGGTGAACTGGCCCGGGCCGTGGGCGGTGACGGGCTCCTCCCGATCACCGACGGGTCGCACAATATCGACCGCGCCAGACAGCACCACGAAGAACCGCGCGTTCTGATCGCCGATGTCGAACAGCATCTCTCCCGCCCGTATCTCGCGGCGTTCTCCGATGCTCGCGATCCTCTCAATCTGTGCAGGCGTGAGCTCGGGGAACATCTGCGCAGCTCGGTCCATGATCGTGACTGCCATCGGGCACTGCCGAAAAAATTCAGTCCGCGGCGGCGTCCGAAACCCCACCGTCTACGGTGGACGACGCCCCGGGAACGATCAGGATCCAGGCTAACCCTCCCTCCGACGTCACGGTCGGTCCTGGAATGTCAACTACGCCGTCGGGAACTGCGGCATGCGTCGCATCAAAAGTAAATCTCGATATCGTTCCGGTCGCTTCATTTACCGCGAAAAGCTCTCCCCATGGAGTAAACGCCAATCCAACGGGGAAATTCAGCCCATTTCCGGAAATGAGACCGTTCTGGGTTGCATTGCCTTGCGCATCTACCGTCAAGCGCAACAGTGACGTGCCCGGATTGCTCGCTGGTCCGGAGTTCGCCACGATGAGTTCGGACCAGGAAGTCACGACCATTCCTTCTGGGTTGTTGAGCTCACTTCCCGTGATAGGCGTGAGCGCCGTCGCGGTCCGATCGGCCGCCACGCGGTAGTGCTGGATGGCATTTACCGAGGCACACTGACTGACGTACAGGTCACGCGTCGCGGGCACCCAGAGCATTCCGCGGTTCGCGCCCACAGATCCAGTCGTGACGGTCCCAGCGGCGGACGCGGCCCCCTGTGCGTCGAACGCTATCCGCACGATGCTCTCCGGGGTTGTCGAGCAGTCCAGGGTCACGTTAGGAACCCAAAGCTCGTCGTCGACAAACCGAATCTCCTCGGGATTGACGATGCCTGTAACGACTGCCGAGCCGTTCGCCACTGGTGTGCCGAGGGGTGAAAGAAACCTGAAGATGGACCCCGACGAATAGTTGGCCACGAACAGCTCACCGGCCGCATTCATCGCCATTCCCGTTGCTGTTTGCTGGGCCGCCGGTCCTCCCGGTGCTGTGACGGTGATGGTGTCGTTCAACACGGGATCCGCGCCGGGTCTCACCTCGTAGCGATATACGGCGCTTGAGATGCCGTCTGACAGGAACATGGTGGCAACGTCCGAGTCTCCGGCGCCTGAACCTGCCGCGCCGCCGCCAGCGCCCGCCGCGCTGCCGCCGCCGCTTCCACCCGTGCCGCCATTGCTCTTGTTCGAGGCGCATGCCGCCAGGTCCGCCGACAGACAGAGAACGAAGCGAACGGACGAGCCAAGCGCCGAAGTATTCATGCGTAGGAGTCTAACAGTCGATGCCTTCCCACCCGAGAGCCGTTTCGAGGTCGGCCAAGAATTTACTGCGAAGAAACGTGTCCCATAGGTCAACCGGCGGCCCCGATCGGCTTCTTGGCTGCTCCGGCGGCGCCATCGGCTCGCGGATCGCGTCAACCGACGGAAGGGGGCCCGGCCGCGGCGATCAGGGTGGAGGGCGCCGCGTCCTCTTCCGAGGCGAGCGCGGCGCCGCCCGGGTAAGCTTCCATCCCCATCTCAGCCAGGTCCAGGCCGCGAATCTCGTGGTCGGGCGCGACCCGCAGGCCGACCAGCTTGTTGAGCGCGATCCAACCCAGCAACGAAGTGACGAACGAGAAGGCGCCCACCGTCACGACTGCCTCGAGCTGCGGGAGGAGCTGCGCGAAGCCGCCCCCGCGGAGGAGGCCGTCGTGCGGCAGCCCGCTCTGTCCTTTGATCCCGAACAGGCCGACGCAGATCGTCCCGAAGATCCCGTGTACGAGATGGACCGAGGTGGCGCCCACGGGATCGTCGAGGTGCAGGCGGTCGAAGATCCGGGGCGCCTCGCTCACCGTCACGCCAGCGACGATACCGATGAGCAGCGCCGAGGTGGGGCTGACGTAGGCGCAGGGGGCGGTGATCGATACGAGGCCGGCCAGGCAGCCATTCACCGTCGACGGAAAATCTGGGCGGCCGTGGCGCCACCAGACATGGAGCGTGGCCACCAGCGTACTGGCGCAGCCGGCCAGCGCGGTGGTGACCGCGATGCGCGAGATAGCATCGGCGTCGAGGCTCATCGTCGAGCCGGGGTTGAACCCGAACCAACCGAGCCACAGGATCATCCCCCCCAGAAAGACGTAGCCCATGTGATGGCCGGGGACGCTCACCGCCGGCGCCCCCTTGGGGTAGCGACCGAGCCGCGGGCCGAGCACGATGATGCCGGCCAGCGCCGCCCAGCCACCGACGCTGTGAACCACCGTCGAGCCGGAGAAGTCGCGCATCCCCGCGCGCGCCAGGAAGCCGCCGCCCCAAATCCAGTGCCCAGCGATCGGGTAGACGAACGCGGTCAGCACCAGCGAGAAGATCAGAAACGAGGCGTACTTCATCCGCTCGTTGACCGAGCCCGAGACGATCGTCGCCGACGTCCCACAAAAGACCGCCTCGAAGAAGAACTTCGCCGGCAGCGGCACGCCGGCCCACCCGAGCGAACCGAAGATCCCCTGGTACAGATCGCCCGAGGCCGGGCTGTTGTCCGCGCCGCCGAGCAGCCAGCCGCCCGCCGTCCCGACGAATCCACCGTCGGAGAACATCAACCCAAATCCGAGGACATAGAACCCCAGCGTCGCGATCGCGAAGACCACGAAGTTCTTGGAGAGGATCATGGTCGCGTTCTTGCGTTGGCAGAGCCCGGCCTCGATGAGGCCGAACCCGGCGTTCATGAAGAACACCAAGAATCCGGTCAACAGCGTCCAGCCGGTGTCCGCTGCGATCTTGATCTGCTCGTTGGTCACTGGTGCCGGGACGACTCTACCTGTGTTGGGAGTGATTTTGGCCGGGATAGCACGGCGACGGTGATTCCCGATGCGTGAGCCGCGATATGTGAGCGCCTGATTATGTGGAGCTGGGAGAAAGCGTCGCCGGTGAACCCGACGATGGACGAGCTAGCGGCGCCACGTAGCGGCTCCACATATCCGGGAAGCGTCACGGTCCATTCGGCCCCAACGGGCGAGATGGAGGACGTGATGCTGGAAGGACTCGTTCATCGAAAGCAGGACCCACGCTCGGCGCGAGACGAGCCTGCAAGCGAATACCTTGGGCCGCTCGTCGACGCGCTGGCGGGCAGGCTACCGCGACCGGAACATCGTCCGGAAGGTGTTCGCCGGGGATCGATTCAGTCGGCGGCCGTGACGGCGTGGACGGGCCGTGAAGCGACTGGATGAGGCGTTGTTCGCCGAGTGCCTCGCCGAGCTCGGGCGCGGTCTGTGTAACAATCTCCCACGAAGTTCCCGTGTGGTTCTAGGCGGATGACCATAGTAGTCAGAACGGGTGGCGCGAACGGGACGGTAAGAGCGGCAAAAGGATCGCGCGCGTGCTGGTTTACTCGACGAAGTACACGTCGTCGATCCAGAGGTCGGTCATGAGGGGAGGGCCCGCGTCCGGGGTCGCGTTCCTCTGAGCCTGCCAGTTGATGCCATAGACCTGGGTGGGGATCCACTGCGCCTGTTGGTACCCCCAGGTCGGATCGATGGCGATGCCGTCGTCCGGGGCCACGCCGCCGTCGCCGCCCGCATCCAACACCACCGTGAACTGTTGCCAACTGGTCGTAAAGTGCAGATTCTGAGCGTAGCTGTTATAGCACTTCGAAGTATTGCCCCCGCCCCCGTTACAGATCTCGCCGCGCGGGTCGGTATCCGTATCGGGCAATTGCACCTTGACTGCCAGCCAGCCCGTCGTCGGGTCCGGCGTCGTCGTCATCCCCCAGAAGGTGATGGCCTTGTAACGGCTGATGTCGAACGGGATGGTGGTCCTGGGGATGGAGGGTCCGGCATCGCCCGCGTCGCCTGCCGACACCGTGCCGACGCCGGCAGCCCCGGCATCACCCTCGGGCACCTGGGCGAACTCGAAGCCGACGCCGCAGGTGTCGTAAAGGCCGTTGAGCACGCAGGACTGACGGGCCGCGTGTGCGCTCACCTTGCAATTCAATGTGTCTGTCGGCGTCGGCAGCGCGCTGAAGACGAACGAGCCTTGCGGTGGGTTCGACATGTCAGCGCCCGCGTCGGGGAAGTAGGTCGCGCCGCTGTTGTACCAGTAGCCCGGCGACAGCGGCGGAGCGATGCCCGTGGCGAGCTCGATGGGCCCGTGGGTCGTTGTCTCCATGTCGTCGATTAGGACGTAGGTGCCGTTCGGGGCTCCGTTCTTGCAGCCCGCGTCGGTCGGCGAAGTTGTCGAGTCCGATGGACCGCCGTCCTTGGCACCCACGGGGCCCGTGCTGCTCGAACAAGCGGCCAGTCCCGAGAGGAAGGCCATACCGACGAGCGACCAACCTGAGCAAAGAAGCTGCTTGCGCATCGCTACACTCCCATTTCCTCTACAAAAGCGAGCCTATCAAAAGTCCGGGTCGGACGACAATCGTCGGTGCCTACCCGTCCCCCCCCGGCGGCCCGTGGCGCCGGGGAGGACGGCTCTGCTCAATTACTGGATGCTGATGTTGTAATCCGTCGTGCTCCAGTTGCCGCTGTAAACTTCGAAGCCGGTCTGAACGCCGAGCAGGTAGGAGGTGGTCTTCATCCCGGCGTAGCCGTGGCTTGCCGCGTCCTGGAAGTAGGGCAGCAAGTCGAAATTGGATACGCTGGTCGTCCCAGGCGACGCCACCCAATAACTGACGACGGATTCTCCCGTGCCATTGGTTCCGACGTACGGGGTCCGCCCTGAGACAGCGGTACCCGGGTTGGCGACGCTGCCAAGAGGATTTTTGCCGGTATTGCCGATCCAGACCATCAGCTCGATCCCCGGGACCGGAGGCGTTGCGGACGAGTTGCTGAACCAGACGTCATAGACCGCATCTCCGGTAGAGCCCATCGTGAATGACCAACTGCTCTTCACCGACGTGAGTTGACTAATCTGCTTGCCGCCTTTGTAGGGTCCATAGAACTGGATCCCGTCGTGACCCGGCCCCCAGCCGCTGATGACGGCGGGGAAGGATCCGGGGCCGTTGTTCGGGGCCTGGAAACCCGACCCCGGCGTGTACGTGAACCCAACGCCCCCGGAGGTGGCCTTTACTTGCATCGTCATCGGATTCCCATTCGTGGGGAATGGGGCGCTTTGCACGGCATAGCCGTTGATGCCGTTCACAGCTTGAGGCTGCTGATTATTCCAGGTCGGCCCGTACGTGCCCGTGGCCACGACGGGATTCGGAGCGGACATGATCGGCACGACGCTCTTGATGCAGAAGTCGTAGCTATGCGAGATGCTGTCCGGGAAGAAGGCGATCTTCACATCGGTGAGATTGGCCGGATCGACGGGGTGGCGGTTGTTGGCGTTGTTGGCGAGCACGGAATCGGAAAAGAGCGCGTTATAGGTTATCGAGCCGGTGGTCGGCACGCCGGGGACCGTGATGCCGGGCGCATCCTTAGTCTGCGAATCCAGGTCCGTCGACGTCGGATACTCGAGGTTGAGAATCGTGCCACCGCTTCCCTTGCCGCTGGCTCCGGGCGCCAAGGTAATCGCGAAGCCGACGATGTTGCTCGCGTTCCACGTGCCGGGCGTCGCGGTGCTGCCGGGCGGTCCAGAATTGACCTTGAAGCCGATGCCGGCATAGCTGCCGGACCCTGTGCCCATCGTCCCGCTCAGGCACATTGCGCTTGACGATGCGTTCCACGGAATGGCGCCGGTGCCCTTGCCGTCGCTGCCTTTGCAGCTGTTGCCCGAATCGGAGCCGTCGGTATAGCAATACCAAGCTCCCTGGATACCCCAGGTGTTGTTGCAGACGTACCCCGACGAATCCCCGTTGATCACGCTCATGTTGGTATTCGTGCACGATCCGCTGCTGCCGGCCGCGCCGCCGGTGCCGGTCGATCCGCCGGTGCCGCTGCCGCTGCCGCCGGTGGCGGTCGCTCCGCCGGTGCCGCCGGCCTTGCCGCCAGTGCCGATCGCTCCGCCGGTGCCGCCGGCCTTGCCGGCCATGCCGCCGGTGCCGGTCGCGCCGCCGGTGCCGCTGCCGCCGGTGCCGGTCGATCCGCCCGTGTGGGTGCCGCCGGTGCCGGTCGCGCCGCCCGTGGCCGGGGCGCCGCCCGTGCCGCCGCCGGTACCGGTCGATCCGCCCGTGTGGGTGCCACCGGTGCCGGTCGCGCCGCCGGTGGCGTGGGCGCCGCCGGTTCCGCCGCCAGTGGTGCCACCCGTGTTGTCATTGGTCGTCGACGGGCTGGCGCAGGCGAGAAGGCCGAAGGCCGAAAGGACGGCCAGCGGAGTGAATCGCGGACCGGAACCGGGATAGGCTTGCCGAGTCATGCTTTGCTCCTTTTCAGCGGGGGGCAGTTACGCGGATGAGCGCAGTTCCGGCCTTATACTCCAGGGTCCGGAACATTCAGCAAAAATGGGTAGTGGTTCAGCTTGAAACCGAGCCCATGGAGAGCCGGAATTTTCGGAAAGCCCCGCCATTCGGCGCGGTGCCAGCGACTGATGGGCTTGCCGATGACAACGGGCGCCGAGGAGGCGGAGGAATCGGCCGGCGATGGCCCCGATAAGTCAACGATCGAAGCGGTTCGCGCGAGGGTGGGGCACGCGGCGGGGATCGAACGTCGGGTCTGTCGTACTAGTTCGGGGGACTTGGTGCTTTGATGGCAAAGACATGAGTTAGGTCACCCGCCCATTTCGAACCAGATCCGCCATGCGGTCGAGGTCGTGAATTCCCGCGGGCCAGCTCACGGCGGTTATCGGCAGGTGCGAGCGAAGTAGCTGTCGGGCGCCGGAGTCCCCCTCGAGCGCCTGCAGCGCCGGAAAGAATCGCCGCGGAAAAATGGCAGGAACGCCCAGCACCCCTTGGTAGGCGGAGGCGGCGATACGCCGTCCCTGATCGGACGCGGCTAGGAGCTCATCGAGGTGTCCGCTCGAGAGACTCAGTTGATCGACCAGCACCAGAATCAGCGCTTCGAGGCCAGCCTCAGTGGCCCAACTAGCGGCGGCGCGTACCGATGACCCCATCCCCTCCTCCCACTCGGGATTCGACAGACATACGACGGGGAGATGGGCGACGGCGGCGCCGACTTCGGCGGCGTGCGCGCCCAGCACCACCGCCACCGGCTGGCAACCGGACTGCAGCGCCACCTCGGCCATGCGCCGAACGAGCTGCTGGCCGTCCACGCTGACCAACTGCTTCGGCCGCCCGAGGCGTCGCGAGGCGCCGGCGGCGAGGACGGCGGCTCCAACCGCGGTCACTCGCCGCCCGCCGCTGCCGCGTAAGGGACGCACAGCGCACTGGCGGGCGCCGCGTGAATATGTCCGGACCGATCTCGGAGCTGCTTGGCGGTATCGCCGGCCAGCACCGCCTGAATCTCGGCCACGATCGAGAGAGCCACCTCGTCCGGCGTCTCGGCCCCAATTGCCAGTCCCACGGGAGCATGAAGCTTCGTCGCGTGCGGAGGGCGCGACCCTCCCGTCGCATCGAGCGTGGCCAGCAGTCTCTCGGTACGGCGGCGCGGACCCAGCACGCCGACGTAGCGGCAGGTGGATGGCAGAAGCATCGCCAACGCCTCGCAATCTCGTTCCGCGTTGTGGGTCATGACGACGGCCATCGGCCGGTGCGCGGCCGCGACCGCCGACGCCAGCGTAGTCGCGGCTCCAGAGCTAATGTGGTCAGCTTCCGAGAGCTGCCGCTCGGCGTCCCGCCGGGATTGGGTGGCCCAGACCGTGATCGTCCATCCGACGGAGCGCGCGGCCCTCACGAGCGGAACGGCGTCGGGCCCGGCGCCCATCACGAACAGGTGAGGCGGCGGCTCGATCACTTCAATCAACGCTTCGATCCCGCTCGGTAGCGTCACTGTCCCCGCAGGTCCCACGGTATTCAGCGCCCGGCACGCCCGGCTTTCAAGGGACGCTAGATCCCCCGCATCGACTAAATGGCTGCGGGAGACGACCCTCCCATCGCCCGCCATCGCCAGGCAGGCTCCCAGCGCCTGGTCGCGGCCTGGCGCGCGGAAGATCGTGACCAGGGCGCCTATCTTCTCATCCCGAACGCACCTGCGAATGAATGCCAGCGAGTCGACCGGCCGACCCTCGCCAGTGCGCTCGAGCAGCAGCTCGACCACCCCGTTGCAGCCGAGGCCAATCCCCCAGCCGAGGTCGTCGTCGTCGCTGGTAGAATCATAGGTGACGAGGGCCGCCTGCCCGTCGCCGAGACACCACCAGGCCCGCCGCACCAGATCGCGCTCCAAACAGCCGCCGCTGATCGAGCCGGCGACCCAGCGGTCCTCTGCGATCATCAAGCGCGCCCCGGGCCGCCGGTACGACGAGCCTCTCACCGAAACGAGCGTCGCCACCAAGAACGGCTTTCTGTCTTGGCGGAGGGCGTCGGCCGCCGTGACCAACGATCGAAGCTCGCTCATTGGCCCGTCACAGCAGCGCGTCCAGCGTGATTGGGAGATCGCGCACCCGTTTTCCGGTCGCGTGATAGACGGCGTTGGCGATCGCGGCCGCCATCCCGGTGATTCCGATTTCCCCGATTCCCTTGACCCCCACCTGGTTCACGTGGGGATCGACCTCGTCGATGAAGATGACGTCGATCGCTGGGATGTCCAGGTTCACCGGAACCTGATACTCGGCCAGATCGGCGTTCATGATGCGGGCCGTCCGTTCGTCGTAGACGGTCCGCTCCGTGAGGGCCATCCCAATCCCCCATACGATCCCGCCCAGGTACTGGCTACGCGCCGTCTTGGCGTTCAGGATTCGTCCAGCGGCGAAGGCGCTGACTACGCGCGCGACGCGCACCTCCCCGAGGTCGGGATCGACGCGCACCTCAACGAACTGAGCTCCGAACGACCGCGTCGCATAGCCCTTGCGGTCCTCGTATTCTTTGGCGCTGGCCCGCGCGTCCACGCTTTGAAGATTGTGGCGGGCCAGCACTGTGGCGATCGTCTCGCCCTGCGCCGGATCGCCCAGCAAGCCGACGCGCGCTCCATCCAGGGTCAGTTGACCGGCCGCCCCGCCGTGTAACGCCGAACGTCCGTCGGCGACCGTGAGCTCGCCCAACCGAGCGCGCAAGGCCTCGCACGCCAGCCGCACCGCGGGGCCCACGCTGGCGGCTGTGGTCGAGCCACCCGAGCCCGGCGTCTCCGGCATCTCCGTGTCCCCGAGATCGAACTGCACGCGCCCGACAGGAAGCCCGAGGGTGTCGGCCGCGATCTGCGTCATCACTGTGTACGTGCCGGTACCAATGTCCTGCGAACCTGCCCTGACCAGCACCGTCCCGTCCGGCCGAAGGCTCGCCTCCGCGGATGCGCCACGCTGGTGGGCGGGGTAGGTGGCCGTTGCCATTCCCCACCCCACGAGAATCTTTCCGTCACGCATCGAGCCGGGCTTCGGCGAGCGACGTCTCCAGCCGAACTTGGCCGCCGCTTGCTGGTAGCAGGCCTTGAGCGATTTGGACGACCACGGCTTGCCGGTCTCCGGGTCGGCTTCCGCGTAATTGCGCAGTCTCAGCTCCAGGGGATCGATAGCCAGCGAGTCGGCGAGCTCGTCCATCGCCGATTCCATCGCGAAGCTGCCGGTGGATTCGCCAGGCGCGCGCATGAACTGCGGCGTGCCGGTGTCGAGCGGCACGACCCGTTCGCTGGTGAAGACATTGGAGCATCGATAAAGTGAGCGCGTCGGTGCCGTCACGTGCTCCACGAACTCATCGAAGCGTGACGTCACCGACCGGCTCTCGTGGCGGATGACGGTGAGCGCGCCGTCCTTGGTCGCCCCCAAGACGACGTGCTGGCGCGTCGCCGGACGAAATCCGACTGGTCCGAACATCTGCGACCTCATCACCATTAGCTTCACCGGTCGCTTCACGTGGCGGGCCGCGATGGCGGCGATCACCACGTGCGACCAGACCGAACCCTTGCTGCCGAATCCGCCGCCGACGAACTTCGAGATGACGCGGACGTTCTCTTTGGGCAGTCCCAGAGACGCCGCCAGTTTTCGCCGCGCTTCGAAAATGCCTTGGGTCGAGTCATAGACCGTCAGGTGCTGTGGCCCGTGCCAGACCGCGATGCTGGCGTGCATCTCCATTGGGTTATGGGTCTCGTAGGGCGTCGTGTAGACCTCATCGACGCGCACGGCGGTCGCGGCCAGCCCGGCTGGCGGATCGCCCCGCGTGTTGTCGGCAGGTTGCTGTTGCGCCGGCTCCGCGCCGTGGGAGGGCGCAGGCTTATCCGATTCGGGTGTCGCGCTGAGCGTGACTTCGACGGGCTCCTGAGCGTACCGGACGGACACCAAGCCGGCGGCGTAGCGGGCTCGCTCGAGCGTGTCCGCCACCGTGACACCGATCGGCTGGTTATTGTAGTGGACCACCTCATCTTGAAACAGCTGCAGCACCCGATCGGTCGGCGACGTCCTGCTCTTCACGTCGGGCTGCGCAGGCAGCCGACCGACATTCTCATGCGTGATTACCGCCAGCACCCCTGGGACCTTGCGTGCGGCGGCGGTGTCGATGTGTCTGATCCGGCCGCGGCCGACGGTGCTGAGGATGAGCACCGCGTGGGCCACGCGCGCGACGTCGACCTCCGCGGCGTAGGGGGCCGCGCCGGTGACCTTCAGCCGGCCATCGACTCGGGTGAGGGGATCGCCAATGTCCTTCATCCCGCCACCCTCACCGTCGCCAGGGTCCGCACGATCGTTCGCCGCGCCAGCTCCACCTTGAAGGCATTGTGTTTGCGCGGGCGGGCATCCGCCAGTGCGGCCTCAGCCGCGCGCGCGAAGGCGGGGGCATCGGGGCGTTGGCCGATCAGAGCCCGCTCCGCCTCCAACGCGCGCCAGGGCTTGGTGCCGACGCCGCCCAACGCCAACCGCGCTTCGCGGATCTTCCCGCCCTCG
>Ga0209483_1000776_pt1 | contig 26028 bp, 25 predicted proteins | sample NGEPerA_FD_184508 | JGI IMG/M metagenome (GOLD analysis project Ga0209483, IMG submission 184508) | Arctic peat soil microbial communities from the Barrow Environmental Observatory site, Barrow, Alaska, USA - NGEE PermafrostL2-A... | ecosystem: Environmental > Terrestrial > Soil > Wetlands >... | reverse complement strand
CGTCGCTGCGGCGCTGGCCGGCGGTGCCGACGGCGGCGAACGTGATCGCCCGCAGCGCGAGGTCGAGGTCGGCCGAAGGTGCCACCACCAGCGCGTTGTTGCCGCCGAGCTCGAGCAGCGTGCGCGCAAGGCGCTGCGCGGCGATCGCCGCGACTTCGCGCCCCATTCGCGTGCTGCCGGTGGCCGACACCAGCGCGACGCGCGGATCACCGACCAGCGTCACGCCCGCATCACGTGCGCCCAGGACAACGGCAGTCAGCCCGGGCGGGACGCCGCCCACCTGCTTTGCCGCGCGCGCCAGCAGCGCGTCGCAGGCAAGTGCGGTCAGCGGCGTCTTCTCCGACGGCTTCCACACGACGGCGTTGCCGCACACGAGCGCCAGCGCGGCGTTCCATGCCCACACGGCGACCGGAAAATTGAACGCACTGATCGCCGCGACGACGCCGAGCGGATGCCAAGTCTCCATCATCCGGTGGCCGGCGCGCTCCGACGCGATCGTGAGCCCGTACAGCTGCCGCGACAGGCCAACGGCGAAGTCGCAGATGTCGATCATCTCCTGCACTTCGCCCAGTCCCTCCTGCAGGATCTTGCCCGACTCGATTGTGACGAGCCGCCCGAGCTCGGCCTTGTGCTCGCGCAGCAGCGAGGCGAACACGCGCAGCAGTTCGCCGCGATGCGGCGGCGGCGTGTCGCGCCAACTGGCGAATGCCGTGCGCGCGGCCGCGAGCTTGGCGTCGATCGACTGCGCATCGTCGGCGCGCAGCGCCATCAGCGTGCTGCCGTCGATGGGGCTCGTCGCGTCGAAGTCATGGCCGGCGTGCCGCTCGGCGTCGACGCCGAGCGATTTCAACAGCGGCGTGATGTCCATCGGAGGATTCCTGTCAACGGTCACGGCGTTCATTGATAGTAGCGCCCGAAGCGATTGCCGAGAAACTCGGCGAGACTCGCCTCTTCCTGGCGCACGAACCCTTGTTGCGGCAACTTGCCCGTGCGCAGCAGGTCGACCATCGCGCAGATGCCGGCGGCCGTCGTCACCTGGATCGCCGACAGGTGCACGCCGTTGACCACCTGGCTGTAGACCTTCTTCGCGTACGTCTGCTGCGTCAGCCGGCCATCGAGCATCCCGCTGACGGTGACGAAGATGAGCACGACGTCCTGCAGCGTCATCGGAATCGCCGTCTCCAGCACGTCCTTCAGCACGTCGCGGCGCAGGCCGAGGCGCAGGTCGCGGATCAGCATCTTGACGATGTCGCGATGTCCCGGATAGCGGACGGTCTTGTAGTTCAGGTTCTCGACACGGCCGGCGAGCGTGTCGCACAGCGTGCCGAGGCCGCCGGACGTGTTGAACGCCTCGTACTCGATCCCGTCCAGCGAGAACGCCTCGATCTCCTCGAGTGCCAGCGTTTCCTTCTGCGCGCCGTCGATGATCGCCTCGCAGGGATTGCAGTACTCGTTGATCAGGCCGTCGGTGCTCCACGTCAGGTTGTACTTGAGCGCATTGGTCGGGTAGATGGGCAGCGCGCCGACGCGCATCTGCACGTCGCGCAGCGATTCGAACCCGCGCGTCAGGTCGTGCGCGACGATCGACACGAAGCCGGGCGCCAGCCCGCATTGCGGAACCATCGCCGTGGTCGCACCCTCCGACAACGCCTTCACCGTGCGCGTGCTCGTCACGTCCTCGGTGAGGTCGAAGTAGTGCGCGCCCGCAGCCTTGGCGGCCGCGGCGATCACCGGCGTCAGGTAGTAGGGCGACGCGGACAGCACGACGTCGTGGCCCGGCAGCAAGCGTGCGAGCGCGCCCGCGTCGCTGCAGTCGATCGGCGAGGTACCGACGCCGGCCGCGGCGAGCCGCGCCAGGCGCGCCGGATCGCGATCGACTACCGTCAGCGCGTAATCGCCGCTCGACGCCAGCAGGTTGATGATGGCGTCGCCGATCTTGCCGGCGCCCAGCAGGGCCAGTCGGGTCTGCATCGTAAATCCTCCTTTGTCGCGAACGGGCTTAGGTCCGCGGAGCGTACCCAGTCGCGCGCACCGGCAACACCCGCAAATCCGTCGAAAAGGCATAGAATCCCGTCGATTCGACGGACCACGCCGCTAAAATGCCCATCACACTGGAGGATCGCCGGCTGCTGAGCCTGTTGCGCGCCGATGCACGTGCCTCCACGGCGTCGATCGCGCGTTCGCTGGGCGCGTCGCGCAGCACCGTCCAGGAGCGCATCCGGCGGCTTGAGCGCAGCGGCATCATCGCGGGCTACACGCTGCGCACGTCGGAAAACCTGGGCAAGCTGCTGTCGGCATTGGTGCTGCTCAACGTCGACCCGAGGCACTCCGACCGCATCGTCCGCGAGTTGAAGGCGATGCCCAGTTGCACGGCCCTGCGCGCAGTCAGCGGTGTTTTCGACTATGTTGCGACCGTCGAAGCGGAGACCACCGCCGATCTCGACGCGCAGCTGGATGCGATCGGCCGGTCGCCGGGTATCGAGCGCACGCAGACACTGGTCGTGCTGTCGACGCGATTCGAGCGCTGAATTGGCATCCGGGGAGGGAGCACGCGTGGAGGCATCGGCAGATTCGGAGGACGACGCCGCGCGCTGTCGAATGCGCCGCGCGCACCGCTCATCCCGCGCACCCATTGCCGGCGCGCTGCCGCTCGTCTTCGTGCTGCTGCTCGCGCCTTGCACGATGCGCAACGCCGCTGCGCAATCGGTGCACGACCTGGCCGACCTGTCGATCGAGGAGTTGTCGCAGGTCGAAGTCACGTCGGTGTCGAAGCGGCCCGAGCCGCTGAGCCAGTCGCCGGCCGCCGTCTACGTGATCACCGGCGACGACATCCGCCGTTCGGGCGCGACTACGCTCGCCGAGGCGCTGCGGCTCGCACCCAACCTCGAGATCGCGCGCGTCGACTCGCAGAGCTACGCGATTTCGGCGCGCGGCTTCAACTCCGTCAACGCGTCCAACAAGCTGCTGGTGCTGATCGACGGCCGCAGCATCTACACGCCGTTCTTCTCCAGCGTGTTCTGGGACCAGCAGGACGTGATGCTGGCCGACGTCGAACGCATCGAGGTGATCAGCGGCCCGGGTGGAACACTGTGGGGCGCCAACGCGATGAACGGCGTGATCAACGTGATCACCAAGCGCGCGGCCGACACGCAAGGCGGACTGGCGGACGCGAAGCTCGGCAACTTCGAGCAGCAGGGTGCGCTGCGCTGGGGTGGCAAGATGGGCGACTCCGGCCACTATCGAGTTTACGCGCAGACGTTCGGCGAGGGCCAGACGATGGTCACCGGCGGCGACGGCGGCAACGACGACTGGCGCGGCAAGCAGGCGGGCTTTCGCGCTGACACGAACACCTTGGGCGGCGCAGTCACCGCGCAGGGCGACATGTACGAGAACATTGTCGACACGCCCGGCGCCCGGCGCAGCGGCGGCAACGTGCTCGGGCGCTGGACGCGCGCGCTCGCCAATGGCTCGACCGTCGATGTGCAGGCGTACTACGACGAGCAGCACCGCTCGGACGTTGCCGCGTCCGGCGGCGGCAGTTCCGATACCGTCGATACGTTCGATGTGCAGGCCACGCACAATTTTTCGATCGGCCGCACGCAGCAGGTCGTGTGGGGATTCGGCCAGCGCGTATGGCGTGACGAGTTCATCAACACGGCGAACCCGTTCGTGCTGATGCCGCAAAGCCAGACGCTCGACCTGACCAACATTTTCGCGCAGGACACGCTCGCGTTGCGCGACGACTTGAAGCTCACCGTGGGCGCCAAGGCCGAGTACAGCACGTTCAGCGGGTGGGCGTTCCTGCCGAGCGTGCGGCTCGGATGGCAGCTGACGCCGCGTAACTTCGTATGGGGCGCGGTGTCGCGCGCCGTGCGCCCGCCGTCGCGCCTCGAGCGTGACCTGACGGCTCCCGGCATCGTCGATCAATCGCCCGATTTCGTGTCGGAAAAGCTCACCGCGTACGAAGCAGGCTGGCGTTCGCAATTGACGTCGAGTGCGTCGGTGTCCGTTTCACTTTTCTACAACCGATACACCGACTTGCGCACGACCTCGCCTGCGCCCGTCACCATCCTGCCCGTCACGTTCGGCAACGGACTCGAGGGCCACAGCTACGGTCTCGACGCATGGGCGAGCTACAGCCCATACGCGTGGTGGCGTATCAACCCGGGCGTGAGCCTGTTGCGCAAGGATTTCGCATTGGAGTCCGGCCAGTTCGACATCTCCGGCGAGCAGACGGTGCTCGGCCACGATCCCGGCCACCAGGTATTCCTGCATTCGTACATGGACTTGCCCTGCAACAGCGAGCTTTACGTGGGCTTGCGGCAGATCGGCGGCCTGGCCGAAGTCGGCGTGCCGAGCTATTTCGAAACCGACGTGCGCGTGAGCTGGCACGCGACATCACGCCTCGAGCTCTCGCTCGCCGGACTCAATCTCGTGCACGCGCACCACGCGGAGGCGACCGCGCCGCCGATCAACGAGATCCCGCGCAGCGTCTATGTCGGTGCGCGGTATAGCTTCTAAAGAAATAGATGAAGTGACGAATGCTGGGTCAATTGATGTAATGGCCCGCGATCAGGACATTCCCCCGCGCGACGTATCTGCCCAGTGTGCAGGTGAACCCTTTGGCTTAAACGCAACGCACTTCGAAGCCGACATCGCGGGCCGCGTACTTTCAAAAATCACCAAAGAGTGTGCTGATTCCCTTTACAGCAGGAGCGCCAAGGCCAATCTTCGATAGCGCGGGCCCTACGCCTGACGTCGTTTCGCAGATATCGGAACCACGGAACCTGCACTGTTATTCTTGTACGTATCCCATGTGATGTTGTACTTTTCCGCTTGGTTGCCCCAAGCCTGCCACCCTGCGCGGGTCCCCCGCGCAAACAATTCCAGGAACGGCCCTGGACTACATTCTTCGATGATCTTGTAAAGCTCATCAGGCTTACGACTGTGCTCCTGCTTCATTGATCGAATGATGTTCACTTGCCGGCGTCCGGGCGCCAAGGTTCTAAGCGATCCACGCACCCCGAACAGAATCAATTCAGTGGTATTTCGAAAATAGAACCCTACTCCGCGCCCATCTGGACCACCGTCCTTGCGAACCTTATGCCATACGATGTTGCCTTTGTATGTAAACCCCCATGAACGCATGACTTCGAGTCCATCCGGAAGAAGCGCATTTGGGACCCACAGATAGAGGTGTGACTGATTCGCAGCTGCGAATGGAATCGGAATTTCGCAAATCTCACGTGTCGAGAGCGTCTGATACCGAGTCAGACGCCGATGCTCCGGCGCCATTTTTCCGGTGCGATTGAGAAATCGCCAAGGCGGGTCTGCCAAAAGCGTCCCGTACTTTTGGTTGCCAACGCTTTCCAGAAACATTCGCGCTACCTCCATCAGTTCTCCTCCGAATAAAGGCAGCGTCGAATTCCAATCACGATCACCGGACAACCTGCACCTCCGCCACCCTCGATCCTGGAAAGTACCTTTGACATATGCGTTGTGGAGTTTCCGTAGGACTTTCCTCGCCCAAGGTCATCGAACAATTCCTGCAGCTCATCACAACGGGTGAGTATCACTCCGACACTGATCGCGCGTAAATCGAACAAAAGTCTGAAGTTGTTTAGGTCCCGGTCAAAGAACGGATCTTTGTTATTCCATTCGAGCTCCAGCGCGACACGGTTCCTATAACAATCGATCCTGTGGGTTGGGGATCGCGCTTCCACGTCGTCTACCACAACTGCGGTTTGGAACTGCTTCTCGATCCACCCACGTTCCCCCAGGAACTTATCGACCCATTTGGCCAGTTCGGACTTGTTGCCCCCGCCTTTTGTAATCCACGATTTGCGCAACTGGAATGCCCGAAGCATCTCGAGCATATGTCCCCATTCCTCGGGAAAATCATGTCGAAGGATGGCGGAAGCGTGCTTCCATTCGTGGATTTCAAATCGCCCATGAATGTCGGCGGGGAAATGGCCGGCCGGCAGACTTGCATCCGGCGCGGTAACGCTTCGAGTCTTCCTCGTTATAACTGTTTTGGGCATGGCGGCCGGTATGCTCGGCGGACGCAGCCATTCTACGCATCAATCACTACATTTGATTAATTCGCTGCAACACCGAGTTCCATACACTCACCTCCAAAACCTCCGATACCGAAAGGCGGTCAAGCAACGAGAGACGCGTGCCGCCGCGACGTTTGCCAAATGGGTGCCGGCACCAGGGGTCGAACCCGGGACCTTCGGTTTACAAAACGTTTTCGAACCTACGTCGTGGATTGTAAATCAAACACTTGCAGCGCTTGCCAATCTCGAAATCAGCGTCATTCAGGCACGATTACGGCACAGTCAATCTACTCATGTCACATCGCAAGCGAATGGTCCATTGAAGTGCCGGCTCATCCAGATTCGATTCGACATCACGTAGTAGCGACTCTGCGTCGAGGACGTAGCGCCTTCGCAATGTCGACAGGCTGCGCTCCAAGCCTGAACAACGACCGGACGAGAAGATCGACAGATACGCTGGAATCCGAAGCCTCCATCTTGGCAACGCGCGATTGGCTAGATTGAAGGCGTTTGGCGACTTCAACTTGCGACAACTCCTGGGCCGCACGCAGGGCCTGCAGCGTCTTGCTCAGGGCCAGCTTGAACTCGACAAAAGCGGCCTCTTCATCGGACAGTTTGAGAAACTCGCGTGGCGTCCCTACGGTCCAGCCAGCGGCCTTGAGTTTCGCGCGTTTTCGCTTCTCCATTTTTGCTCCAAAATTCGACAGTTTATCGGGTCAGCTCGTCGTACCGACGTAGCCGGCGCCGACAATCTGGGATCACTTGCCTAGGTGTCTGACGCGTCTTCTTGCTAAAAACGTCGACGATCACGACTGCGTCGCCATCGAGGCGATACATGATCCGCCATGTCGCGCCTTCGTCCACGATGCGTAATTCATGGCAACGGGCTCCGATCGCCGGCATCGGTCGCGAATGCGGCAGACTGAGATCGGCACCACCCTGCAATTGCCGCGGCAACACACCCGCCTCGATGCGAGCAGCGGGCGAGAACGGTGGCGTTTTCACCTCGCCCTCAGCCACACGAGCGGCTTGTCTACAGCGGCCATTGAGCACTATATGTCATATTGGACATACATGCAAGCGCAGAGGAGGCCAACGCGCGCAGTCGCTTCCTCAACGGCAGCGGCGAAACATGCTCCCTGGCCGCGCCGTGCGTGACGGCGGAAGGCGACCTCAGCAAAAAACTCGGCACGAGCCGGCGTAACAAAACGCGCTCGACTCACCGAATACTGCGCATAGCCTCGGCGAAAACGTCCTTAGCAGGAAGGCCATGAATATCCCCACGATCATAAGCGGCGACACGCTCCTCAACCTCTCGATTCCAGGCGGCTTCGACCTCAGATAGAGGCGACCCTTGAAGCGATTCCAGCAGCACTTCAGCCAAACGTGCGCGCTCTTCCAGGCAGAGAGCGCGGGCTTGTTGCTCAAGCTTCGACAGTTGCTCAGAAATCATTACTGCCTCCGTGGTGCGGATGAATTATTTTCCTCCAGCGAAATTGTTGGCCAAACGACACACCATCCCGCCAGTTCAGGGAATTCACTTACAAAACCCGAAAATCTGTCTCAACTAACCGAGCCAGCTCTCTTCATCGTAGCAGTCGAGTGCAGTGCAATGCAGGTGCAAGCGAAAGAGCGTTGCTACGTTTTCATCTACAGTGGTGTGGCAGACAGGTCAGCCACGCGATGACGCTGAACCTGCTCATTTTCCGAGCCAGAATCGATGTACAAATCTGCCGGAGCGATTGGACGGAAGGGCACGCGGTCAAAGTGAGCGACGACTGCCAACGATAGCTCAGTTCACTCATCAATGGACGCCAAGTCGAGGAGTTTGAGTCGCCCGAGACCGTCCGTCATCGGCTTGAGCGCTTCAGGCGAGTGACCTTTCCAGCCCTGGCACGCGGGCGGAAGGCCTTCGTGGGATTCCCTCGAAACTTCCTGTCCGTCAGGTTAGGGCCATCCTCAATCGGACTCGTGGGTTCCACGTATGAGTGCAATTAATTACAGGTAGACGCCTATATTGAAGCTTCCAACAATGCAGCGTACGACTCGAGCCGGCGCCGCGCATCGGCGAACAGGTCGCCGTGTCGTCTGATGGCGAATTGTATCGATTCGTGCTCAACATGAACCGGTTGCGAAGCAGCATGGATAAATCATGCGCATCTGCCGTCTTAACGTACTATCCACCAGAACAGTGTGATGCGGCGCCGAGCGGGACCGACACCAGCTACCTGGGGCGACAACATGGCTGAGGCAAAGAACAGGACGACGACGCGGCCTACTCAGTCCGCGGGTGCTGGCGCAATCGCATTGCGCGAGAGCTCGGAGGAAACGCTGCTGAAAGCCGGCGCTTTACAGCGCGCGATTTTCAACAGCGCCAACTTCTCCAGTATCGCAACCGATGCGAAGGGCGTCATACAGATCTTCAACGTTGGCGCAGAGCGAATGCTAGGCTACATCGCCGCCGACGTGGTGAACAAGATAACGCCCGCCGATATCTCGGATCCGCAGGAGTTGATTAGCCGCGCCAAAGCGCTGAGCGTTGAACTGGCCACAACGATCACTCCCGGCTTTGACGCGCTCGTGTTCAAGGCCTCGCGCGGGATTGAGGACATCTATGAACTGACTTATATCCGAAAGGATGGGAGTCGCTTTCCAGCGGTCGTTTCGGTCACGGCACTGCGCGACGCGCAGGACGCCATCATTGGCTATTTGTTGATCGGAACCGACAATACGGCGCGCAAGCTTGTCGAAGCTGAGCAAAAAAAACTGGACCAGCGCCTGCGCGACCAGCAGTTCTATACGCGCTCGCTGATCGAATCCAACATCGACGCGCTGATGACGACGGATGCCTCAGGAATCATCACCGATGTCAACAAGCAGATGGAGGCGCTTACCGGCTGCACACGCGACGAGCTGATCGGCGCGCCGTTCAAGAACTACTTCACCGACCCCGATCGCGCCGAAGCTGGGATCAAACAGGTGCTGAGCGAAAAAAAGGTCACCGACTACGAGTTGACAGCGTGCGCCCGCGACGGAAAGCAAACCGTGGTTTCCTACAACGCGACCACTTTTTACGACCGAGACCGCACGCTGCAGGGCGTGTTCGCCGCAGCGCGCGATGTTACCGAGCGCAAGCAGGTGGAAGCGGAGTTGCAACAGGCCAAGGCCGTGGCCGAAAGCGCGAGCCAGACGAAGTCGGATTTTTTGGCCAGCATGAGTCACGAGATTCGGACTCCGATGAATGCGATCATCGGCATCGCGGACTTGCTCGCGAAGACGCCTCTGTCACCTGAACAGAACAAGTACGTGCAGATCTTTCGCCGCGCCGGCGACAACCTGCTGCATTTGGTCAACGACATCCTCGACCTGTCAAAAGTCGAAGCCTCGCAGCTCGAGCTTGAGCGGACGAGATTTTCGTTGCACGATCTACTCGGTAAGGTCACCGAGATGGTGGCCGCCCGGGCCAGTGAGAAAGGGTTGGCGTTGATTTGCGAGATTGCGCCGGGAGTACCCGGCGACCTGGTCGGTGACCCCACGCGGCTGCGGCAGGTGCTGCTCAATTTGCTCGGCAATGCGATCAAGTTCACAGAGTCCGGCGAGGTGGCGCTGCGCGTCACGCCGGATGCCGACTCTGCTCCAGGCGTATTGCGACTGACGATCTCGGACACCGGCATTGGTATTCCGGGTGAGAAACTGAGTGCGGTATTCGAGCGATTCACGCAGGCGGATTCGTCCACCACCCGCAGATACGGCGGTTCGGGCCTGGGGCTGACGATTTCCAAGCGACTCGTGGAACTGATGGGTGGACGCATCTCGGTCGAAAGCGGGGTCGGGACTGGCAGCGTGTTTTCCTTCACGGTTCCGCTGCAGGTTTGGGCGGGCGCAATACGCCGCGAGGCGGTTTCCGTCGGCACCGGACCTGAGCCGCATCTGCCGGCGCTGCATGTGCTTTTGGTGGAGGACTCCACCGACAATCGCACGATCACGATCGCCTATTTGAAGGACACCCCCTACCGCGTCGATATCGCCGAAAACGGAGCCATCGCCGTTGAAAGGTTCATCGCCGGTCACTACGACCTTGTGCTGATGGATCGGCAGATGCCGGTGATGGACGGCCTCGCCGCGACGCGGGCAATCAGAAGTTGGGAGCAGTCGAACCACAGGACCCCGACGCCGATCATCGCCTTGACGGCGTCTGCATTGAAGGGGGATCAGGAGAAATTCGAGGCGGCGGGGTGTACCGCGTTTCTGACGAAGCCGATCAAACAGGACGTGCTGCTGCAGGCGATCAAGGAGCATTCCATGGTCGCGGCTCGGCACTCGATTGCGGCGATCAGCCAACACGACAGGATCATCGTGCGCGCGAATCCCAAACTCGCCGACCTGATCCCCAGCTTCCTGGAGAACCGCAGGCACGACGTCGTCGCAATGCTCGAGGCGCTGGATCGAGGTGACTTCGCGACCGTGGAGACTCTGGGACACGGCATGAAGGGCGCCGGCGGCAGTTGGGGTTTCGAGGGAGTCACTGACATCGGCGCTGACCTTGAGCGCGCGGCCGGTAGCGCCGACAACGAGGCTTCTCGCAAGAGCGTGGACGAATTGACCCGTTACCTGGATGGTGTCGAGATCGTCTACGATTGACAAATCACAGGACTACGTTGACTGGGTTCTGGCAAGGCACGCGCGCACTCGCGACGTGAGCTGCGGGATCGAAAACGGTTTGGTCACATAGTCGGTCACTCCCGCTTCAAAGCCGGCGCGGGTGCTCGGTTCGTCGTTCATCGCGGTGAGCATCAACACTGGCAGCTGCTGCGTTGCCGGCTCGGCGCGGAGTGCGTTCATGACCGCCATGCCATCCATACCGGTCATCTTGTAGTCGAGCACCAGAAGGTCGGGCAGGTCTCCGTCGATCAGCCGCAGCGCGTCTGGACCGTTGGTTGCGGTGCTTACGTCGTATTCCTCCGCCTCCAGCGCACGAACTATCATCGTCAGTGTGTCCGGTTGGTCATCAACGACCAGGATGCGAAATCGGCGCTGTGCAACCGGAGCCTGAACGACGGCCTCCGTCACGAATGCCCTCAACGCCGCACGTGGCTCCAGAACCAGTTCACAGCCTTCATACGCACAAAAGACATCGAGTCCCGTTGCGTGCTGCAGGGCGAGGCTGCGAGCGCTGCGTTCGATGTTTGCGATGAATTGATCGTCATGACCCGGATCATGGTGGGTTAGTGCCACGCGCCGCACGCCCGCGGCCGCGGCAATTTGCACGACATACTCGTATGTGCTGTGTCCCCAGGTTTTCTTCGACAGATACTCTTCGGGTGTGTATTGGGCATCGTGGATCACGAGATCGGCACCGGCCATGAACTTGGCGTGCCGGCGGTCTCCGTCGTGCAGAATGGATTCGATGTGGCCGGGCTCGGCATCGGCGCGCCAGAGCTCGTCGGAGAATGGCTCGTGATCCACCAGGTAAACCATTGCAACGCCGTCGGCTTCGATTCGGTAGCCCACCGTCATGGCCGGGTGATTTAGAAATTGTGTCGCGACTCGCGCGCCACCGATCGTGTGGATACCCTCGGTCAGGTCGTGGTAGGTGATTGTCGCCGGTAACTCGTTCAAATCGACAGGGAAGTAGGTGAACTCCATCTGGCCGGCCAGAACGTCACGCAGCGGCACGCGGCTGCCTTCAGGGCCGTATATCGCAACCGAATTCCCTTTGACAAAGGCCGGACTGAAGAACGGAAAGCCTTGTATGTGATCCCAATGCGTATGTCCGAAGAGAATGTTCGAGTTGCTTGCTTTTTTGCCTTGAGCCGTCAGTTCGACAGCCAGAGCGCGAGCGCCGGTGCCGCAGTCGAGGATCAGGCGATTGCCGCTGGCGGTGGTCACCTCGACGCAGGAAGTATTGCCACCGAAGTGAACCGTCTCCGGCCCCGGTGTGGCGATCGAACCCCTGGTTCCCCAGAAACGGACTTTCATGAACCTGCGGCCCCTCGTTTCGCAGCGATGCTGCGCGCCAGAGGATGTTGCCTTTCGGCTGCTCAATGCGCAATCCCTATCAACGCGGGACAAATACCGAACCGAGCCATGGGTCAATACTGCGTATCGCCGCTGCGATGGCTACGAGTTGCGACGACGTAGGTCGATCGAGGACGCCCGGCGATTTCGCGATCGCCCGGGAAGCATTCAAACCTGCGACCTTAGGGTTACAGGGGCGATGCCGACAACATATGACGACGGCGTCCTATATTCGACCAGCTCGTAGCGTGCGCCCCGTAGATAACGCACGGCACGAGCTACTCGGTCATCACGATTCCCGATTTGGCAATGACCGCGCCCAATCGCTCGCGCTCCTTCGCCATGAATGCGGAGAATGCTTCGGGCGAATCACCTGCCGGCACCAGGCCCGTGGCCTGCACCCGGCGAACGGTGTCGGGGTCGTGCATCACCTTCACGATCGCCTCGCTCAGCTTGGCGACGATCGCGGGCGGTGTGCCGGCTGGCACCGCCAGTCCCCACGACTGGGAGATCTCGTACCCAGGGATCGTCTCGCCGATCGTTGGCAAGTCGGGCAGCACGGGATTGCGCTCAGCACCCGTCGTGGCAATGGCACGCACGCGCCCGGTCTTTATGTGCCCCCCCGCCGACAGCGGAGACGTGATCATCATTTGTGCATTGCCGGCGATCACGTCCAGCAGCGCCGGTGCAGAGCCCTTGTACGGGACATGGACGAGCTTGATTCCGGCGAGCAGGTTGAGCATCTCGCCGGCGAGATGCGCCGGCGATCCGACGCCGGCGCTCGCGTAGTTCAGGGTGCCGGGTTTGGACTTCGCGAGTTGCACGAGCTCGGCAACGGAATGCACCGGCAGCGACGCGTTCACGACCAGCACGTTCGACGCGGTCGCGAGCCGGGAAACCGGGATGAAATCCTTGACGGGGTCGTACGGCAGATGCTTGTTGAGGGACGGCAGGATCGCGTAAATGGCCGTTGTCGTCATCGTCAGCGTGTAGCCGTCGGGCGCGGCCTTTGCACCGACTTCCGTGGCGAGCACGCCCGCGGCACCCGGCTTGTTGTCGACGAACACTGGCTGCCCGAGGGTGTCGGAGAGCTTTTGCGCGACGAGCCGGCCGAGCTGATCGGGCGAGCCGCCGGGCGCGTCGGGAACGATCATGCGAATCGGACGATCCGGGTACGCCTGGCCCTGGGCAGCCAAGGACATAGTGGTGGCCGCTACCGCTACCGCTACCGCGACCAGCAACAGCAACACGCGTGATGCACTCATGAATCCTCCTGTCGTTGCGTCAGTCGAGCTCGGCACGCGTGCCGGGAGCGGGCGTGAAGCCCAAGTCGCCACGGGCCAGCGCCTTTTCGCGGCCGCCGAATGTTTCGAGCAGCGAGGCCTGCCGCGCCTTGGCCCGTGCATCGACCGCCTCGGGATCCAGGACATCGCGCAGCCGCGCCTCGCACTGCAGCAGGATGCCCGCGTGCGAGGCGTCGCTCGCAACGTCGACGAGTTCCTCCGGATCCTGGTCGAGATCGAACAGTTGGGGCCGCCGCCCCACGTAATGGCAATACTTGTAGCGACCGTAGCGCAGCATGAACCCGCCACTCGACGAGCCAATCGCGTGATACTCACAGAGTATCGGGCGCGCGGGCGTTGCGCCGTTGGCGATGTCGAACAGCGAGTGTCCAGACAGCGGGCCGAGCGGGGCAGCGCCGGCAGCATCGAGTATCGCGGGCGCGCAATCGACGTGTGACACCGGCACGTCGACGACCTTGCCGCGTGGTAAACCCGGTCCAGCGACGATCATCGGCACGCCGGCCGACTCCTCGTAAAACGTCGACTTGCCCCACAACCCGCGCGCGCCGGTGTTGTCGCCGTGATCGCTGGTGTAGATGACGGCGGTGTCAGCCGCCAACCCCGCATCCTCCAGCGCGCGCAGTACCTTGCCGACGTTTTCATCCATTGCCGAAACCAGCCCGGCGTAGCCGGCAAGCGCACGGCGCACGTCGCGCTCGCCTGTGAAGTGCGTGTCGTAGTCGACCACACGTGCGTATTCGTCGATGGCAGGATGGTGCGGACGCTCGTCACTGCGATATTGCTTGGGCAAGGGCAGATTCATGGCGGCATATCGGTAGAACCACTCGGGCGGCGCGGTGAGCGGAAAGTGCGGGGCCACGAACGATACGAAAAGGACCCACGGGGCACCCGCGTCCTGCGTGCCCTCCTCGTGCAGCCATATTTGCGCCCGGGACGCGATGTCGCGGTCGTACACCGTATAGGTCGATTCCCCCGGGCCGGCGTACTTCGCCATCTTGTCGCCGCCCTTGCGCATCGGGATGTCGTCGCGCACGAGGCCCTTCACATCGCCAATGCCTTCGACGACGTGCATCGGGACGATTTCCCGAGTGAAACCGTGATCGTCCCCCGCCTGTCCGCGAAAGTGCAGCTTGCCGATCGACACGGCGCGCCGGCCGCCGGCGCGTAGCGCGTGGTGCCAGCTCGGCACGGATCCGTCGTAGGCATCGCCGTTATCCCAGAAGCCGATCTCGTGGACATAGCGCCCGACCGCAAAGGCCGCGCGAGCCGGAACGCAGATCGGGCAGGTGGTGTAGGCCGACGTAAAGCGTGTTCCCCGGGTCGCGAGCGCGTCGAGGCTCGGCGTCTGGATGTAGGGATGTCCGGCGGCCCCGAGATACTTCGGGTTGTGCTCGTCGGACATGATCACGAGGACGTTACGTTGGGCAGGCATGACCGAAGGAAGTCGAAGCGTTAAACGTGGTTCGCACGAGCGAGCATTCTGGCAGTGCTCCGCACCCCTCACAACGGCGAATCGCAATACCAGCTATTCCAGAATAGAATGGACGAGATAGATGACGAACGCTGCCGCCGACTATGCTGCGGCGTCTCCACCTCGGGAGCGCAAGCGATGCTGCTGGAACAGTTGCGAGTCTTCCTGGGGGTCGCCGCAGCGGGCAGCTTTTCCCGCGCCGCCGTGCTTTCCGACTCTACGCAGTCGGCTGTCAGCAAGCGTGTCCTCGCACTCGAGCGTGAGCTTGGCGCGACATTGTTCGAGCGCACTGGACGCGGCGCTCGCATGACGGAAGCCGGACGTGCACTGCTGCCGCGGGCAGAAGCTCTTGTGAAGGATGCCGACGCGCTCCCCGACATCATCGCGACCGATACGTCGCGACCGCGCGGAACAGTACGCCTAGCGATCCAGCCGTCCGCCTCGTGGCCACTCGTGCGCGACATCTACATCGGCGTACGCGATGCGTACCCGGCCATTCATCTGCAAGTCGCCGAAGCGGCGACAGCGCAGATAGCCGAGTGGCTGCGCGACGGGCGACACGACCTCGGCGTGCTGTCGCAACCTGGACATGAGACGCTTCCCGATGCTGAACCGCTGTTCGAGTCGTCGCTGCAGCTGGTCTCGCGCGCGGGTGATCCACTTACCCGCCGGCCCACGGTCGCATTCGACCTGCTCGCGAAGCTGCCGCTGCTCGTTGCCATGATGCCCAACGGCGGAAGGGTACTGCTCGAGGAGGTCGCGCGGCGCCGCGGCTTGCGACTGAACGTTGCCATGGACGTCTATTCGATCCATCTCATCAAAAAGCTCGTGCGCGACGGTCTGGCCTACACCGTTGCCTTTGCAAGCGCTATTGCGGAAGAGGTTCGGGCGGGACAGCTCGCAGCTGCACGCATCGCGGACCCATCCATGACTCAAGCGTTCTGGCTGTCGACGAGCCCGGCGCGCCGCCCATCCGCAGCCGTGCGCGCGGTGGCGGAATTGACCCGCACGCTCGCCAAGGCCCGACCGCTCGCCTGAGGAGTTGTCAGGCACGCGGGCCGCGGGGCCGTGGCAATGGATCGAGAAAGCACCCTACGTGACACTCTATCCCGAGGCGACACGGCGGGTGCGTTGGCTTACCAAAGAGGAAGTCACACGGCTCTTGCATGCGTTGCCACCGCACCAACGACAACTCGCGCGTTTTGCGCTCGCCACGGGATTGCGCCAGGCCAACGTGCTCGGCATGCGATGGCCTGATGTTGATCTCGAACGCCGGACGGCGTGGGTTCATGCCGATGAAGCCAAAGGCGGCACCGCGATCGGCGTACCCTTGAATGACGAGGCGATCGCCGTACTCCGCGAAGAGGTCGGTAAGCATGATGCGAATGTATTCACGTTCAGGCGCCGGCCGCTCAAGAGCGTGAACACGAGGGCATGGAAGAATGCATTGCGTCGCGCCGGTATCGAGCATTTCCGCTGGCATGACCTTCGGCACGTCTGGGCAACATGGCACGTCATGGCGGGAACAACACTCGGCGAACTGCAGGAGCTTGGTGGGTGGAGGTCCGAGGCGATGGCTAGACGTTATGCCCACTTTGCACCGGAGCAATTGCGTAAGGCGGCCGACCGACTTGCTACGTTTTGGTATACAGCACCGCTGGGAGCTCCCCCCCAAAGTGCAGCAAGTTGTTGAATCTTTGGTGCCGGCAGTAGGAATCGAACCCACGACCAACGGTTTACAAAACCGCTGCTCTACCAACTGAGCTATGCCGGCGCGAGCGCGAGTGAATCGCGCCCGGAAAGGGAATGGTTACTTGATGACCTGCAGATGTGAAGGGCGCGATTTCGGCTTGCCTGCCTTTGTACCCTTTGCAGGCTCGGCTTCGGCTTCGGCTGCGGCTTCGCTTTCGCCGCTCAAAGGCGCGGTCGTGCCGCCCACCAGCGACGCCACCGGATCGCCCGACACGGTGAACGCGAAACCATAGCCGGTCTCCTTGGCGAAGATGCCCGCGACCGTGGCGATAGGCACCCTCACCTCCTGCGAATGGCCATTGAAGCGCGCGGTGAAGCGGATCCAGTCGTTGTCGATCGTCAGCTTGCGCGTCGCCGAATGCGAGACGTTGAGCACGATCTCGCCGTTCTTGACGAAGCTCTGCGGCACGCGCGTCTCGGCGTTGACCTTGACGGCCAGGTAGGGCGTGAGCCCATTGTCGGCGCACCACTCGCAGATGGCGCGGACCAGATACGGCTTGGCGGACTGCTCGGACATCGCGAAAGGATGCTACGCGGAGGATGCGCCGGTCAATAGTCGCCGTTCAGCGACGCATTCCGCGCTCGGCGGACGTGAGTGCCTCGGCGAATGCCGGCCGCGCGAACAGACGTTCCGCATACTTCATCAGCGGTGCCGCCTGCTTGGGCATCTGGATGCCGTAGTAATCGAGCCGCCATAGCAGTGGCGTGATCGCAACGTCGAGCATCGAGTATTCGTCGCCCAGCATGTGCTTGTGCTTGGCGAACACCGGCGTGATCTGCATCAGCGAGTCGCGCACCAAGCCGCGCGCCTTCTCGGCGTTCTTCTGGTTGTTGCCCTCCAGCGCGTCGATGTGGATGAACAGCTCCTTCTCGAAGCGGTGCAGGAACAGCCGCGCGCGCGCGCGCATCACCGGGTCTGCGGGCATCAGCTGCGGATGCGGGAAGCGCTCGTCGATGTACTCGTTGATGATATTCGACTCGTGCAGCACGAGGTCGCGCTCGACCAGCACCGGCACCTGGTTGTACGGGTTCATCACCGCGAGGTCCTCGGGCTTGTGGTCCAAGTCGACGTCGATGATCTGGAAGTCCATGCCCTTCTCGTGCAGCACGATGCGGCAGCGCTGCGAGAACGGATCGGTGGTACCGCTGTAGAGCGTCATCATGACCGTGTATCTCCCCGGCGCGCGACCGGTGGTTCGCGCGTCATGCAAGCATCGCGGCGGGCCAGTGCTGGCCGCCGAAGGTTGCCGCGCGCCGCGTGGCCGGACAGGCCCGCGGACGTCGCGGCGAAAGCGTCACATCGAATTTGCGCCGGCGCGCCTAGTGCACGTCGCGCCAGTATTCGCGCTTCAACAGGAAGGCAAACACGAAAAGGACGCCCAGGAACAGGAGCACCATCATGCCGAGCCTGATCCGCTGGTTCTTCGCCGGCTCGGCCATGAAGTCCATGTAGTTGACGAGGTCGGCCACGGTTGCTTCGTATTGCACCTCGGTCAGCGTTCCGGGCGTTTCCGTCTCGAGCGTCGCGACCGTCCATTTGCCGCCCGCTGCGGGCGCGATCGACGCCAGGCCCTTGGCAGCGATGGCGGCAGCCTCGGCCTTCTCGTGGTCCTCGTACTCGGTCTCGACGATCTTGCGCGTGCCCTGCAACTGCGCAAGCGCGTGCGGCATGCCGACGTTGTGGAACACGATGTTGTTCCAGCCGGTGGCCGACTTGGGATCGCGATAGAAGCCGTTCAGGTAGTCGTACAGCCAGTCGGTGCCGCGCACGCGCGCTTCGACCGACAGGTCGGGCGGCGTCGCGCCGAACCACTCCTTGGCATCGGCGGCGGACATCGCGACGGTCATCGTGTCGCCAATTTTCGCATCGGTCAGGATGAGGTCGTCCTTGATCTCGTGCTCGGTCAGCCCGATGTCGGTGAGCCGGTTGTAGCGCATGAAGTGCGCGGTGTGGCATGTGAGGCAATAGTTGACGAACGTGTGCGCGCCACGCTGCAGCGACTCGTTGTCGAGCCGGTTGACCGGCGCCGGCGGCATCAACGTTTCCGGACCGCTCTCGGCCAGCGCGGGAACGCTCGCGGCGGCAAGCATCACGGCGACGAGGCAGGCTATCGCTTTCATTTGAAGGTTACCCGTTCCGGCTCGGGCAGCGTCCTGTCGCGCGCCGTGTACCAGGGCATCAGGATGAAGAACAGGAAATAGCCGATGGTGAGGAAACGCGCGACGACGGTGGCGCGATCGGCGCCGCCCAGGATCGGCCATTGATCCGGGAACTGGCTCCAGACGGTGACCTCGTGAACGCCCAGATAGCCGAGAATCGCGAAACAGACGACGAACAGCGCAAGCCACGCCTTGAACAGCGGTCCGCGGTAGCGAATCGACTTCACCTTGCCGCGATCGAGCCACGGCAGCGCAAAGAAGATCAGCACCGAAGCGCCCATGATGATCACGCCCCACACCTGCGTGCCCATGGCCGACGGTACGGCGCGCAGCATCGCGTAGTACGGCGTGAAGTACCAGACGGGCGTCAGGGGTACGGGCGTCTGCAGCGGGTTGGCCGGAACGAAGTTGTTGGCCTCGAGGAAATAGCCGCCGCCCTCGGGCAGGAAGAACACGATGATGGTGAACACCACGAGGAACACGACGACGCCCAGCAGGTCCTTGACCGTGTAGTACGGATGGAACGGGATGCCGTCGAGCGGATGGCCGGTGGACGGATCCTTGAACTTCTTGATCTCGACGCCATCCGGGTTGTTCGAACCGACCTCGTGCAGCGCAACCAGGTGTGCTGCGACGAGGCCGAGCAGCACCAGCGGCAGCGCGATCACGTGGAATGCGAAAAAGCGGTTGAGCGTGATGTCGGAAATCGTGTAGTCGCCGCGGATCCAGATCGCCAGGTCATTGCCGATCAGCGGAATCGAGCTGAACAGGTTGACGATCACCTGCGCGCCCCAGTACGACATCTGTCCCCAAGGCAACAGGTAGCCGAAGAACGCCTCGGCCATCAGGCACAGGTAGATCAGGCAGCCGAACACCCACAGCAACTCGCGCGGCTTGCGGTAGCTGCCGTACAACAGGCCGCGGAACATGTGCAGGTAGACGACGATGAAGAACATCGACGCGCCGGTCGAATGCATGTAGCGGATCAGCCAGCCCCAGTCGACGTCGCGCATGATGTACTCGACCGACTCGAACGCGCGCGACGCGTCGGGCTTGTAGTTCATCGTCAGGAAGATGCCGGTGATGATCTGCAGCACCAGCACGAACAGCGCGAGCGAGCCGAAGTAGTACCAGAAGTTGAAGTTCTTCGGCGCGTAGTACTCGGAGACCTGCGACTTCCACAGCGCGGTCAGCGGAAAGCGGTCGTCGATCCAGCCCAGCAGCTTGCTCATGTCATGCGCTCCTGGGCTTGGTGTCTTCGCCGATCACGACCAGCGTGTCGGTCGCGTAGCGGTGCGGCGGAATGACGAGGTTGGTGGGTGCCGGGACGCCCTTGAGAACGCGCCCTGCGAGGTCGAACTTCGATTGATGGCAGGGGCAGAAGAAGCCGCCGAGCCAATCAGGGCCCAAGTCGGCCGGCGCAAGCTCGGGACGATACGTCGGCGAGCAGCCGAGGTGCGTGCAGATGCCCACGGCGATCCACATGTCTTCCTTGATCGACCGGTGCTCGTTCTTGCAGTAGGCCGGCTGCTGCGGAACTTCGGAATGCGGGTCGACGAGACGGTCGTCCATCTTCGGCAGGTTGGCGACCATTTGCGGCGTGCGATTGACCACCCAGCACACCTTGCCGCGCCACTCGAGATTGATTTTCTGTCCGGGCTCGACCTTCGAGATATCGATCTCGACCGGCGCCCCTGCCGCCTTGGCGCGCTCGCTCGGCATGAACGACATCACGAATGGCGTTGCCGTCGCGAGGACACCCACTCCTCCGACGACACTGGTCGCCGCTATCAGAAAGCGGCGCTTGTCCCTGTCGATCGTTGCTTCCGTTGCCATGCGGCGCATCCTTGCGTGGTTTTGTCGCCCGTCGCTAATTGAAAACGAGCCCGGCTCGGCACTCGAAACGGGGCTCGTCGCAAAACCCGTTGATTATACGCGATCGCGAGTGCTTTTCGGAAGCGTCCAGCGCAAAAACGGCTGGAATACGCTACGCAATCAGCACGTTGGCGGCCGCCGACCGCGCATGGCCGTGCGCGCGCCCGTGCAGGCTGGCGCCGCCGGGCGGGCATCGCGTCCACGCGCAACGCCTATAATCCGCGCTCCTTCCGCCAATCGGTCAGCCCATCATCGTGTTGCGCAAATTCTGGCTGCTTTTCGCGCAGGCCTGCACGATCGTGATCGCGGCGCTGTTCGTCGTGTCGACGCTGCGCCCGGACCTGGTGCCACGAATCGCCGGCCTCAACGCGCCGCAGGTGGTCGCCGTCAACCAGGTGGATACGACGCGCAGAGCGGCGCCTGCCGCGAGCTACGCGGACGCTGCGCGCATCGCGATGCCGTCGGTCGTCAACATCTACACCAGCAAGGAAGTCGGCGCGAAGAATCCGCTCGCCGACGACGAGATGTTCCGCCGCTACTTCCCCGACCTCGCGAAGCGGATGGCGCCGCAGCGCGCGCGCAGCCTGGGCTCGGGTGTCATCGTCGCGCGCGAAGGCTACGTGCTCACCAATTTCCACGTCGTCGATGGCGCCGACGACATCACGCTGCTGCTCGCCGACGGCCGCGAGATCAAGGCGCACGTGCGCGGCGCCGATCCGGACTCCGACCTCGCGGTGCTGAAGGCCGATGGCGGCGACCTGCCTGCGATCACGCTGGGCGACCTGGAGTCGGTGCGCGTCGGCGACGTCGTGCTCGCCATCGGCAATCCATTCGGCTTCGGCAACACCGTCACCGCCGGCATCGTTTCGGCGCTCGGGCGCAATCACCTCGGCATCAATCGCTTCGAGGATTTCATCCAGACCGACGCGCCGATCAACCCCGGTAATTCCGGCGGTGCGTTGGTCGACACCGCGGGCCACCTGATCGGCATCAACAGCACGATCTTCTCGCAGTCGGGCGGCTCGCTCGGCATCGGCTTCGCGATTCCCGTCTCGCTCGCGCGCTCGGTGCTCGAGCAGATCATCGCGCATGGCGAGGTCACGCGCGGCTGGCTGGGCGTCGAGCCCGCCGACCTGACCGACGATGGCGCGCGCGCGCTGGCGCTCGACAAGGCCGATGGCGTCGTCATCCGCGGCCTGCAGCCCGACGGGCCCGCCGAGCGTGCGGGCATGCAGGTGCGCGACGTGGTGGTCGATGTCGCGGGAAAGCCGACGCACGACGTGGCCGGACTGATGACGCGCATCGCCGAGCTGACCCCCGGGTCGACCGCGAAGGTGACCGTGTGGCGCGCGCCGAAGACCGTCAGCCTCGACGTCCTCGTGGGCAAGCGACCGAAGGCCAGTGAACCGCAGTAGACACGGCTGGCTGACGTAGGGACAGCGGCGCCGCACCCGCAGACGAGCGCGCAGGTGCGGCCGCAGTTCGGTCAGACAACCGTCGTGCTGGTTTCGCGCGTGGCTTCGTCCGCGGGCTTGGGAAAGAACCGCGCGGCGAACAGCCCGAGCTCGTAGAGCAGGCACATCGGCACGGCGAGCATCATCTGCGACACGACATCGGGAGGCGTGATCACCGCCGCCACGATGAATGCTCCGACGATCACATAGCGGCGAAACGACCGCAGCTTGGCGAGCGGCACGATGCCGAGGCGCACCAGCACGACGAGCACGACCGGTATCTCGAACGTCACGCCGAACGCCATGAACATCCACAGCACGAAGCTCAGGTACTTGTCGATGTCCGTCATCATCTGCACGCCCACGGGCGTGAAGCCGACGAAGAATGCGAAGATCCACGGGAACACGACGAAGTAGGCGAACGCCATGCCGAGGAAGAAGAACACGACGCTCGACACGATCAGCGGCAGCGCCAGCCGCTGCTCGTGCTTGTAGAGGCCCGGCGCCACGAACGCCCAGATCTGCCACAGCACCCAGGGCAGCGCGACGAGGAACGCCGCCAGCAGCGTCACCTTGAGCGGCACCAGGAACGTTCCCGTGACGTCGGTGGCGATCATCGTCGCGCCATGCGGCAGCGCGTGCATCAGCGGCTTCGCGACCAGCGAGTAGAGCTCCTTGGAGAACGGCGCCAGCGCCACGAACACGATCAGGATCGCAACGAACGCCTTGAGCAGCCGGCTGCGCAACTCGACCAGATGCGAGATGAACGTTTCCTGCGGGGATTCCTGCGCGTCGCTCATCGGTGTCGGGTCGATAGTGTTCGGGGGCGCCGATGCACGCCGGTGCGCGCTTGCGGCTTCCCGGGGTTCAGATCTTCTCGAATCCGGGCAATGCGGCCTGGCGCGCCGGCTCGGCGCCGACGGTGGCAACGGTGGCAACGGTGGCAACGGGCGACGGTATCTCCGGCAGCACCGTCGGAGTATCGGTGCCGGTCGCATTGAGCTGCGCCTCGACATCGCGCGCGCCCGACTCGATGTTGTGCGCCGCCGTTTCCACCGACTGCCGGATATCGCTCGCCGCCGACTTCATTTCCTGCTGCAGCTTGCGCAGCTCGTCCAGCTCCATTTCGCGGCTGATGTCGGCCTTGACGTCGCTGACGTAGCGCTGCAGCCGGCCGAATAGCACGCCCAGCGTGCGCGCGGTCTTCGGCAGCTTTTCCGGGCCGATCACCACCAGCGCCACGACGGCGATGACGACGATTTCGGAAAAGCCGATGTCGAACATGCGCGCGCGGTCAGGACTTCGACACCGGCTCGCGCTTGATTTCGCCTTCGATGGTGGTGCCACCGAGCTGCGCCTTCTGCGCGGCCTCCTGCTCTGCCGCCGCGCGCGCCGCATCGCTGTCGTCGCGCATGCCTTCCTTGAAGCCCTTGACCGCGCCGCCCAGGTCTTGGCCGACGTTGCGCAGCTTTTTCGTGCCGAAGATCATCACCACGACGACCAGTACGATCAACCAATGCCAGATGCTCATCGAGCCCATTGTCGTTCTCCTCAGTTGCTCTTGCGAGGGATCATCGGCCCCAGGGATTCAGGGCCGCCGATCACATGTAGATGCACGTGCTGCACTTCCTGCAGGCCGACGCGGCCGGTGTTGACGATCATCCTGAAACCGTCGCCGGCGCCTGCATCGCGCGCGAGCCTGCCCGCGAGCGCCATCATCCGTCCCAGTACGGGCGCGTCGCCGTCGGTGACGTCGTACATCGTCGCCCGATGCGCCTTGGGAATCATCAACAGGTGCACCGGCGCCACCGGACGGATGTCGTGAAAGACGAAAATGTCGTCGTCCTCGAACACCTTGCGGCTGGGGATCTCGCCCTTGACGATCTTGCAGAAAATGCAATCCGGGTCCTGCATCGCCGAAGTCCTTTCGCATGCGTCCGCGCGGCGAGCGCGCCCACCGCTCGCATCAACACCCCGATTGTAAAGGATGCGCGTCCTTGCCGCCGCCGCGGTGCGCGCGGCCGACCGTCAGCGCGTGCGCTTTTCGGCGTGCCCGGACACCCCTTCGCGGCGCGCGAGCTCGGCGAGCACGTCGGCGGGCGTCAAGTCGTGGCGCGCCAGCAGCACGATGCAATGGAACCACAGGTCGGCGACCTCGGCGGTGATGCGCTCGCGCACGCCGTCCTTGGCCGCCATCACCGTCTCGGTGGCTTCCTCGCCGATCTTCTTGAGGATGGCGTCATCGCCCTTGGCGAACAGCGACGCCACGTAGGACAAAGCCGGATCGGCGCCGCGCCGTGCGGCGACGGTGGCGGCGATGCGCGCCAGGACGCTATCGTCAGCGCTCATCCGGGTAGATCTCCTGCGGGTGCTTCAACACGGGTTCCACATCGCTCCAGCCATCGCCTTCCAGCCGGCGGAAGAAGCAGCGCGCATGGCCGGTGTGACAGGCGATGCCGCCCGCCTGCTCGACCAGCAGCAGGATCGCATCGGCGTCGCAGTCGATGCGAATCTCGCGCACCCGCTGCGTGTGTCCCGACGTCTCACCCTTGTGCCACAACTTCGCCCGCGAGCGCGACCAGTAATGCGCACTGCGCGTCTCGCGCGTGCGCGCCAGCGCTTCGCGGTTCATCCACGCGAGCGTCAGCACGCTGCCGCTGTCCGCGTCCTGCGCGATCGCCGGCGCCAGGCCGTCGGCGTTCCAGCGCACTTCGTCGAGCCAATCGGTCATCATCAGTCGGTGGCCATCAGTCGGTGGCCATCAGTCGCGCATCTCGATGCCGGCGCTGCGCATCGCCGCCTTGGCTTCGCCGATGGTGAATTCGCCGTAGTGGAAGATGCTCGCGGCCAGCACCGCATCGGCGCCGCCTTCGATGATTCCTGCCGCCAGGTGCGCCAGCGCGCCGACGCCGCCGGACGCGATCACTGGCACGTCGACGGCATCGCTGACGCTGCGCGTCAACTGCAGGTCGAACCCGCCGCGCACGCCGTCCCGATCCATGCTGGTGAGGAGAATTTCACCGGCGCCCCTCGCCGCGACATCGCGCGCCCATGTAACAGCGTCGATGCCCGTCGGGGTGCGCCCGCCATGGGTGTAGACCTCCCACGCGCCGGGCGCAGTCTGCCGCGCGTCGATGGCGGCGACGATGCATTGCGCGCCGTAATGCGCCGACGCCTCGGAAATGAAATCGGGATTGCGCAGGCCGGCGGTATTGATGCTGACCTTGTCGGCGCCCGCGTTGAGCAGCGCACGGATGTCGTCGACGCTATTGACGCCCCCGCCCACCGTCAGCGGAATGAAGACCTGGTCGGCCACCGCCTCGATCATTTCGTAGAGCAGCCCGCGCGACTCGATGCTGGCGCGGATGTCGAGGAACGCGAGCTCGTCGGCGCCCTCGGCGTCGTAGCGGCGCGCCACTTCGACGGGGTCGCCCGCGTCGCGCAGATTGACGAAATTGACGCCCTTGACCACGCGGCCCCCGGCCACATCGAGGCACGGAATGATTCGCTTGGCCAATCCCATTGGTTTGCTAGCCTTTCCCGAACGGGATCTGTTGCGCTGATTGCGTGCCCGACGCCCGCAGTGCACGACGCCGCGCCGCGTTGGCCGCCCAATCAGGCCGGCGCATTGCCGCGCGCGGCCTTGATCGCTTCCTTGAAGTCGAGCGTGCCCTCGTAGATCGCGCGCCCGGCGATCGCGCCGGCAATACCCTCGCTTTCGAACGGCAGCAGCGCCTTGACGTTGTCGATCGACGACAGGCCGCCGGAGGCGAACACCGGTACCTTGACCGCGCGTGCAAGTCGCACCGTCGCCTCGATGTTGATGCCCGACAGCATGCCGTCGCGGCCGATGTCGGTGTAGACGATGGCCTCGACGCCGTAGTCCTCGAACTTGCGTGCAAGATCGATGACGTCGTGGCCGGTCATCTTCGACC
>Ga0209483_1000775_pt1 | contig 26047 bp, 27 predicted proteins | sample NGEPerA_FD_184508 | JGI IMG/M metagenome (GOLD analysis project Ga0209483, IMG submission 184508) | Arctic peat soil microbial communities from the Barrow Environmental Observatory site, Barrow, Alaska, USA - NGEE PermafrostL2-A... | ecosystem: Environmental > Terrestrial > Soil > Wetlands >... | reverse complement strand
GACGGCCGTAACCGGTGCCGCGGGGTCCAACGGAGTCTTCGGACCCTGGAAGACGGCGTCGCCGAGGGCGAACACGCTGCCGGTGCTGGTCACCGCCCAGAAGCCGTTGCCGTCCGCCGTGGCAGCGACGGCGACCACCGGGGAGACCGGGAGCTCACTGGGCGAGAGCCCGAGGGCCGGGGCGTTGAACGCGGAGACGGTGCCGTTGGCCGAGACCAGCCAGTAGCCACCGGTCGATGTGTCGGCGACCATGCCCACTGTCGGGGACGCTTGCGTGGTGCCACCCAGCGAGCCGGAGAAGGCGGCGTCGCCGTAGGCGAAGACCCCGCCGTCGGCGCCCACCTCCCAGTATCCGAGGCCGTCGGCCGTCGGAACCAGGTCGACGATCGGTGAGTTCAGGTTCTCGCTGGCGGCCGTGCCCTCGAAGTGGGCCGAGCCGTAGGCGAAGACGCCGCCGTCGGCGGCGACTTCCCAGTAGCCGGCACCCTTGGGGTCAGCCACGATCCTGACGATCGGGGCGGCCAGGGTCAGCGAGGCGGTGTTGCCGAGGTCGACGGCCGAGCCGTGGGGCGACACGGCACCGGTGGCGGTGGCCAGCCAGTACCCGGAGCCGTCCGCCGTGGAGGCCATCGAGATGATCGGACCGACCAGGTGGCCGAGCGGCGTGTAGACGTCGAACGGGACGGACGACACTTCGTTGGACGCGGCCGAGGAGGCACCCGCCACCCGGGCGCGGACGGTGAAGTAGTAGGTACGCCCGGCAGTGAGTCCGGTGACCAGGTACGAGCTGCCGGCGACCGGCACCGCGCCGTTGAGTGCGGCGGGGAACTCCAGGCCGGGGGCGAAGCCGGCGAAGATGTCGTAGCCGGTGGCCTGGTCGCCGGTGGGCGCCTTCCAGGTCACCAGGGCTGAGTCCACCAAGGCCTGAGCGCCGGTGGCCAGTGGCGCCGGCGGTGCCGCCGATGGGGTCACCAGCGCCGCCACCGCGTCGATCGGTGCCAGTGCGCTAGGTACAACCGGTGCGGCCGGAGCCGACGGCGGCAGGGCGAAGGTAGCGGCAGGACTGGCCGGCGCGGTCGGGTGCGCGGCTGGTGCGGCCGGCTGCGCCGCGCTGGGCGGCGCGGTACCCGACGTCGTCGAGGTGGTGGCCCTGGCGTGCTTGCCCCTTGCGGCCCTGGCGTGCTTGCCCCTTGCGGCCTTGGCGCGCGTCCCCTTGGTGGCCGACCCGCGTGGGTTGGCGCGCGACGATCCCGAGGCGGTCGTCGTGGTCGAGCCCCCCGAGCCGACGACGCTCGACGGGTCCACCGTCGACGGCGTCGGAGACACGGCCAACGGCGACAGGGAGGGATCCTGGCCCGCGGACTTCGACCGGCTGCTGGAAACGGCGTTGGCCGGGGAGCTCGACGGGATGGCGGACGGGACGCCGATGGCAATCACCGCGGCCACGGCCGCGGTCCAGGCCAGGAAGACCTTGGAGCGACGTCCCGGTAGGGGGGCGTCACCCATCAGCCACGTGGCCCACTGCTTCATGGCCTGCAGCCAGTTGTTCATTGCCGTGCCCCTTCGCACTTGGACGTTCCCACCCGATCGGCGGCACCGTCCTGTCCGCCACTAATGGACTCGGCGACGAGGAACCCCCCTCGTGCACCCTGCCCGGCCTGCGGACCTCTGCCCGGACCACTGTATCCGAGCAGGCCTGCATTGGCTATGGCGCCGGGGCCGGCACATCGTTGACCAGGGACGACGCGTCAGGTTCCCCCGACCTCCGGTGCGCCCTACGCTCGGGCGGCGGTGCACCGGGCACCGGGAGCAGACCAGGGGAGGAGGCCGCATGGCCATCAAGGTGATCCAGTGGGCGACCGGCGGGGTCGGGCGGGCGTCGGTCGCGGGCATCGTGGCCCACCCCGACCTCGAGCTCGTGGGGTGCTGGGTGCACAGCCCGGACAAGGTGGGAGTCGACGTTGGCGATCTGTGCGGCATCGACCCCATCGGAGTGGCCGCCACCAACGATGTCGACGCACTGCTCGCCCTCGGGGCCGACTGCGTCGTCTACTCGCCGATCATGGCCGATCCGTCGATGGTCGCCCGGATCCTGGCGTCGGGGGCCAACGTGGTGACCCCGCTCGGCTGGTTCTTCCCCGCGGGCCGGGACGAGTCGGCCATCGAGGCGGCCTGTGCCGCCGGTGGCTCGTCGGTGCACGGGACCGGGATCCATCCCGGGGGCATCACCGAGCGGTTCCCGTTGATGGTGTCTGCCCTGTCCCAGTCGATCACCCATGTTCGAGCGGAGGAGTTCTCCGACATTCGGACCTACGACGCACCCGGTGTGGTGGGCGACATCATGCTGTTCGGCAAGACGCCCGAGGAGGCCGACGCATCGATGATGCCGGCCATCCTGGGTGACGGGTTCGGTCAATCGATCCGCATGATCGCTCACGCGCTCGGGTTCGCACTCGACCCCGACCTTTCGGTCTCCCACGAGGTGGCCGTCGCCACCGCCCCCATCGACTCCCCCATCGGCCCGATCGCACCCGGTCGCATCGCCGCCCAGAAGTTCCGGTGGGTGGCGACGGTCCGTGGCGAGCCGGTCATCACCGTGGCGACCAATTGGTTCATGGGTCAAGATGACTTAAACCCGCCGTGGGGGTTCGGACCCGAGGGTGAGCGCTTCGAGGTCGAAGTGACTGGTGACCCAGACGCCCGGGTCACCTTCCGGGGCTGGCATCCCGACTCGATCGCCGCCGGACTGGCCCGCAATCCGGGGGTGGTGGCGACCGCCACACACTGCGTGAGCGCCGTGCCGGCCGTCGTGGCCGCACCGCCCGGAATCCGGACCTACCTCGACCTGCCGGCCTACACCGGAAAGGCGGCCGGGCACCTGCGCTGATCGGCAGGGGCCCGTCGGCCCCGGAGGCCGTCCGCCAGTTCGGCGGTTGGCTAGGGTCAGCGGCCATGGAGATCGGGATCGCCCTACCCACCATGGCCACCGGTTGCACGAGGAGCACGTTCGTCGAGTGGTGCCGCGGGATCGACGAGGGCCCGTACTCGAGCATCTCGGCCGGGGAGCGGATCACCTTCCACAATCCCGAGCTCCTGGTCACCAACACGGCGGCGGCGGCCCTCACCGAGCGGGTCCGCGTGATCACCAACATCACCGTGGTCCCGCTCCACCGGCCCGTCCTTTTGGCCAAGCAGCTGGCGACCCTCGACGTGCTGGCCGAAGGACGGCTGGTGGTCGGGGTCGGGGTGGGTGGCCGTGAGGAGGACTACCGCGCGCTCGACGTCCCCTTCTCCGGTCGCCACGAGCGGCTCGACGCCGGGGTGGCGGAACTGAGGCGACTGTGGTCGGGCGAACCGGTCCACGAGGGCGGGCGACCTGTCGGCCCCGCCCCCTTCACTCCCGGCGGCCCGCCACTCCTGGCTGCGGCCATGGGGCCGAAAGCGATGGCCCGAGCGGCCAAATGGGCGGACGGAGTCACCGGATTCTCCATCGGGGCCGACCCCGAGGAGATCGCCCGGGGCAATCGGATGGCCATCGACGCCTGGGAGGCCGAAGGTCGCGCCGAGCGGCCCCGACTGGTCAGCGGCTCCTTCTACCTGTTGGGCGGGGCGGACGCCGACGCCGAACTCAAGCGCTTCGCCCGGGCCTACCTGGCCGTCTTCGGCGACAAGGCGGCCGACGCGCTGTCCCAACTGGTCGGGCTGTCGAGCCCGGCCCGGCTCCTCGACTCGCTGGCCGCCGCCGAGGCGGCCGGGTGCGACGAGTTCATCCTGGTGCCGGGCACCGTAGACCCGGACTGCCTGGCCCGCACCACCTCCGCAGTGGCCGGCTGAACGACGCACGCCGACCCGCTGACGCCCGGGATACTGTCCGGTCGACCGCTGCCGCCGGTCTGGAGCGTCAGATCGAGAAGTCCTCGCCTCGCCACACTCCGGACTCCGACGGGCGGATCTCGGGGGTCCGGACCCGTCCGCCGACCTCGCGCTCGAGTTCGTCCACCTGGCGTTGCAACGCTCCGAGCGTCACCCCGACGAGGTCGGGGAGGAGTGCGTCGTCAAGGTCGGTGGTCGCCGTGGCGCTCCGCGGCCTGCTGCGGGCGATGACCTGGCCGGGCACGCCGACCACCACCGAGTCGGGTGGGACGTCACGCACCACCACGGCATTGGCCCCGATCCGGCTCCCGGACCCGACGGTCACCGGACCGAGCACCTTGGCACCGGCTCCGATGGTGACCCGGTCCCCCACGGTCGGATGGCGCTTGCCGGGCTCGAGGCTGGTGCCGCCCAGGGTCACCCCCTGGTAGATGGTCACGTCGTCGCCCACCACCGCCGTCTCGCCGATGACGACACCGAGGGCATGGTCGATGAACAGCCCCGATCCGATGGTGGCGGCCGGGTGGATGTCGACCCCCGTCCAGGCGCGGATGACTCCGGAGACGAAGCGGGCGACCAGGTGGTAGTCGGCCTGCCACAGTCGGTTGGCCAGCCGGTGGCCCCACAGGGCGTGGAGGCCCGGATAGCAGAGCACCACCTCGGCATCCGATCGCGCCGCCGGATCACGCTCACGCACCGCAGCCACGTCGCGCTGGAGGGCCTCCAGCATCTTCAGTCGCCGAGGCCCTCGAACAAGGCGGTGCTGAGGTAGCGCTCGCCGAATGACGGGATGATGACCACAATGAGCTTGCCGGCGTTCTCGGGGCGCCGGGCCACCTCTGCGGCGGCCCACGTGGCGGCACCGGAGGAGATACCGACCAGGAGGCCCTCCTCGTGGGCCATCCGGTGCGCCATGTCGAAGGCGTCCTGGTTCTCGACGGTGACGACCTCGTCGTAGACATGGGTGTCGAGAATGGCCGGGATGAATCCAGCACCGATCCCCTGGATCGGGTGCGGACCCTTGGCTCCTCCGGAGAGGACCGGCGAGGCCGCCGGCTCGACGGCGATCACCTGGACCGAGGGCCTGCGCTCCTTCAGGACGTGGCCGACCCCGGTGATCGTCCCCCCGGTGCCCACGCCCGCCACGAAGATGTCGACCTGGCCGTCGGTGTCGGTCCAGATCTCCTCGGCGGTGGTCTGTTCGTGGACGGCCGGATTTGCCTCGTTCTCGAACTGCTGGGGCATGAAGAAGTCGCCGTCCCCCTTGGCGATCTCGGTGGCCTTGGCAATGGCGCCGCCCATCCCGTCGGGCCCGGGGGTCAGCACCAGCTCGGCGCCGTAGCCCCGGAGCAACAGGCGGCGCTCCATGCTCATGGTCTCGGGCATGGTGAAGATGCATTTGTAGCCGCGGGCGGCACACACCATGGCGAGGGCGATGCCGGTGTTCCCGCTGGTCGGCTCCACGACGGTGGTGCCCGCGGTCAGCAAGCCGGCCTGCTCGGCGGCGTCGATCATCGACACCGCAATGCGGTCCTTCACGCTGCCCGCCGGATTGAAGAACTCAAGCTTGGCGGCTACCCGGGCGCCGGCGCCGTCGGTCACGTGCCGTAGGCCGACGAGTGGCGTCCCGCCGATGAGTTGGGTGATGTCGTCCGCGATGCGCATGTCCGGTCCCTTTCGCCTGCACCGGTCGACCGTCGACCGAAGCCTCAGATACGTGACCCAACGTATCGGGTTTTCCTGGAGCCGGAACTGGGCCGGACACGGTGGACCCCACCGGTCGCCTGTCCTCGTCGCTCAGGTGCGGATCCGCCACTGCATGCGACGCATCTGACTGCGCAGGATGAGGACGCGCAGGTGCCGATCCTCGACGGAGAGGTAGTCGAGGATGACCTCGAAATGCGCCGGTTCCGGGACCTGCATGTCGTGCTTCCACAGCAGGATCTCCGACGTGGTCACGCCGAGCTCCCGGGCCGCTGCCTCGGAGTTGTGCTTGCGAATCCGCATGGACTCGTCGAGCTTTTCGCCCAACGTCTGTGGCATCACAGCTTTGCCAGACCCCCAAGACTCGTCATCCGCGCGCCGGCCGGAGGAGATCGACCGCACGACTCGGCGTCACCTGCTCCTTCCTGGATTCCGCTGCTCCGTGGTACCGGGACTGTCAGCGATGGATGAACATTAGGGGACCGCCGACGTCGACCGGTGGTTCGCCCGTCCGGCGCCGAACACAGTCGGAGGTGCTATCCAAGGGGGCGCACCGACCCGGTGCCACCACGACCCGGTGCCACCACGAGAGGACCCGTGCGACCATGCCCCACATCGATGCGCCCGATCATCTGCGCTTCGGCATCTTCCTCGCTCCGTTCCACCCGGTCGGCCAGAACCCGACCCTGGCCCTGGAGCGCGACCTCGACCTCATCGGGCACCTTGACCGGCTCGGCTTCGACGAGGCGTGGATCGGCGAGCACCACTCCGCCGGCTACGAGATCATCGCCTCACCCGAAGTGTTCATCGCCGCGGCGGCCGCCCGGACCCGCCACATCCGACTCGGTACCGGGGTCTCCTCGCTCCCCTATCACCACCCGTTCATGCTGGCCGACCGACTCTCGCTGCTCGACCACCTGACCCGCGGGAGGCTGATGGTCGGCGTGGGGCCGGGGGCGCTCCCGTCGGACGCCTTCATGATGGGCATCGACCCCGCCCGCCAGCGCGACATGATGGAGGAGGCGCTCGAGGCCATCCTGGCCCTCTTCCGCAGCGACGAGCCGGTCGACCGGGAGTCCGACTGGTTCACCCTCCGCCAGGCGCGGCTCCAGCTCCGCCCCTACCAGCGGCCGCACCCCGAGGTGGCCGTGGCCGCCCAGATCTCGCCGGCCGGGCCGCGTGCGGCCGGGCGCTTCGGCTGCAGCCTCCTCTCACTCGGGGCCACCTCGGCCGGCGGCTTCGACGTGCTCGGCGCCCACTGGGACGTGATGGAGCAGCGGTCCGAGGAGTTCGGCACGACCGCTGACCGGGCCGGTTGGCGCCTGGTCGGACCGATGCATCTGGCCGACACCACGGAGCAGGCCATCGCCGACGTCGAGTTCGGCCTGCCCGAGTGGATCGACTACTTCGAACGGGTGGCGGCCCTCCCCCTCGCCCCCGACACGGCCAACCACGCCACCATGGTGGATGCCCTCAACGCCTCGGGCATGGCAGTGATCGGGACCGTGGAGGACGCCATCGCCCAGATCGAGCGCCTACAGCACCAGTCCGGCGGGTTCGGCAGCTACCTCTTCATGGGCCACGAGTGGGCCGACACTGCGGCCACCAACCACTCCTATGAACTGGTGTCCCGCTACGTGATGCCGCACTTCCAGGGCTCGTCCACAGCCCTGACGGCCAGCCGGGACTGGGCCGCCGAGCACCGGCCGGAGTTCATCGGCGCGGCCGGCAACGCCATCGTCTCGGCGTTCGCCACGCATCAGGCGGAGCAGGAGGCGAAGGCCCCGCCCGACTGACGGACAGGGTCGCAGCGCAGTCCTCGGCGGCAGCAGGGAAGGGTTGGGCTCAGGTTCCGAGGTCGTCCAAGGCGACCTGCACGGCGCGGTGGAAGGTCGGATAGGCGTAGATCATGTGGCGGAGCACGTCGACGGGAACCTCGGCGTGGACCGCCAGGGTCAACATCGAGAGGACCTCGCCTCCCGTGGGGCCGACCGAGGTGCCGCCCACCAGGACCCCCCGGTCCCGGTCCTCGACAACCTTGATGAAACCCGCGTTCCCCGCCTTGTGGATCCAGCCCCGGGCCGAGGCCGGCACCTGGGCCGTGCCGACCCGCACCTGCAGCCCACGGTCCCGTGCCGCCCGCTCGCTGAGACCCACGGAGCCGATCTCCGGGTCTGTGAAGGTCACGCAGGGCACGGCCCGGTAGTCGGCCGGGGTGACGTGCTGACCCAGGAGATCATGGACGACGATGTCGGCCTGGTACATCGACATGTGCGTGAATGCCCCCTTCCCGGTGATGTCGCCCACCGCCCACAGGCGCTCGACGCCGTCGACCCGGAGATGGTCGTCGACCGACAGCGGAGCGGACGGGTCGAGGCCGATCGACGGCAGGTCCAGATCCGACAGATCCACCCGACGACCGGTGGCGACCAGCAGGCGGTCGGCGACTAGGGGCGCCCCGTCGACGGCCAGTGCGAACCGCAGGCCGTCGTGGTGCACCGACTCCACCGACGCGCCGGTCCTCACTGTGATGCCCTCGGCCGCCAACACGTCGGCCAGGAGCATCCCCGCTTCGGGCTCCTCGGGACCGACCAGGTGCGGTCCGGCTTCGATGACAGTGACCTCCGACCCGAACCGTCGGAAGACCTGGGCCAGTTCGACGCCGATGGCACCGCCACCCAGGACGGCGAGCGCCCGGGGGACCTCCTCGGTCCGAACGGCATCCCGGTTCGTCCAGTACGGGGTGGCCGACAGTCCGGCCACCGGCGGGATCCACGGTCGGGCGCCGGTCGCCAACACGACTCCTCGCGACGCGTCGAACGCTTGCTCGCCGACCACCACCCGTCCCGGGCCGTCGAGGCGAGCCCGCCCACGGACGAACCGACCGCCCTTGCCGACGAACCGCTCGACCGCCGCGGTGTCGTCCCAGTCGTCGGTCGCCTCGGCGCGGATCCGCCGGGCGACCGGGGCCCAGTCGGCACGCACCGTCACCGACCCGGCCATCCCGTCGACCCGCGCCGACTCGGCCAGGAGGTTGGCGGACCGGATCATCATCTTGGAGGGGATGCATCCCCAGTAAGGGCACTCCCCTCCCACCAGCTCGGCGTCGATGCCAACGACAGCGAGCCCGGCCGAGGCCAGTCGCCCGGCCACGTCCTCACCACCCGGGCCGAGGCCCACCACGACCACGTCCACCTGTTCGGTCATCAGACTCTCCTCCGTCGTTCCGGCCTGGTGTCGCACCGGATACCAACGGGTCTACCCGAGGGCGGCCGCACTCCATGCACCCGGCCCATGCATCCGGCCCAGCCCACCGTCCACGCCGTCCGGTGGCCACCGGAATCCCATGGCCGGCGCGGGGTCAGCTCGTCATGACGGGTCCGGAGGCATCCCGTCAGGCGAGGCGTCCGCTGAGGAGGCGGTGCCGGGGGGTGGCCTCCTGCGCAGCACCAGGAGCAGGATGACTCCGACGAGGCCGATGACGGCCACCACCAGGGCGGTGATGGCCAGGACTTCGGCGTTGGTCGAGTTGGTCGCCGTCGAGCCGGCGGTCGCTCCGGACGTCGTCACCGGGGTGACAGTCAGGGCCGGTGCGGGACTGTCCGGGTTGGGGTCCTGGGACGACGCCACCTGGATCCAACGCACCACCTCTCCCGACGAGTAGGTCTGGAGGGACTTGAACACCACCATCCCGGGCTTCGCCGGCCCCTGCCCGGCGGCGACGACGAAGTCCTCGAACTGGCCCGGGGCGATCCCGCCGGCCGAGGCCGTCCAGGTGATGTCGGACACGACCTGGCCCACCGGTCCGTCGCCGGTCTGGATTGGCGTGACGAGCGCCCGGGTGGTGAGCTTGGCCGTCCATCCCGGCACGGGGAAGACATCGACCGTCAGCAGCGGCAGGTCGGTCGGGAAGAACACCTCCAGCCCGACGGTGTTGGCATCGTCGCGCTCGTTGGGAACCCGGAAAGTGAGCTCGATGTCGGACGACCCGGCGGGGAGCGTCTCGGGGTGCACGGTCACGTGCGCCCACACCGGCGAGGCCAGCAGCAGAGTGGCGGCCACCGTGGTGGCCACCACCACGGCGACCAGGCGGACCGGGCGGGCGGCCCGGGCGGATCGGGCGATGAGGTGGGATCGGTCCGGCATGTTCACCCAGTGTGGCCCACGCCGACAGCGTGGTGCCGGCCGATCCCGGGCGTAGTCTGCGGAGCGCCGACACGACGAGGAGAGATGCCATGCCCAGCGCCGAACAGTCCCTGAGCGAGCGTCGACTGGACGTCGTCCGCCGACACATGGCGTCGGAGAACGAGCTCGACTTCGCCACCACACTCGCCACCTTCGCCCACCCCCACTACGAACTGGTGGCGACGGGCCAGGTGTTCGACGGCCCCGAGGAGGTGGCCGAGTATTACCGCACCTCCCGGGCGGCGTTTCCCGACCAGCGCAACGAGCACGTCGTCCTGACCTCGGCCGAGGACGCCGTCATCGCCGAGTTCGACCTGCTGGGGACCCACCTGGGCGAGCTGGCCGGGTTGCCGCCGACCGGCCGGTCGTTCCGCTGCCGGATGTGTGCCCTGTTCCTCTTCCCGCCCGACGACGATCGGATCGTGGGCGAGCGGGTCTACTTCGACCAGGGCACCATCGTCCGTCAACTGACCGGGGGTCCGACCGCCGGCTGAGGACCACGGGCCGGCTCAGCTCGAGAAGGTGAAGAAGCACAGCTGCGTGGCGTAGGCGACCAGTCGGGGTGTCCCGGTCCCGTCCTCGCCGCAGTCCCACAGGGCCATGTCGACCGAGGAGTAGCCGTCGCCGGCATGGCGAGCCCGGTTGTGGGCAAGTATCCATTCAGAGCGGCAGGTGTCCAGGACGTGGAATGTCAGGTCCACACTCGGCCCGAACCAGCCCATCCGCTGGCTCGGCCCGAGCTTCTCGGCCACCGCACCGGGCATGGTGTCGGCGCAGACGATCAGGGCCAGGGGGTCGAGCACGCCGTCTCGGCCCATCGGCGGGTCGTCCAGTCGGTACCAGGTGGCGTGCTCGGCCCGGACCGGCACGTACTCCTCCCAGGGCGCGTGGCCGAGCGCACCCCGCCCCTCCAGCCGGGTCTCCCAGAAGGGATTCGGGGGGAATCCCTCCACCCCGTCCGGAAGCGGGTCCCGGAACGAACGTGTCTCCGCCAGGGGGACGACCCCGGTGGGCGGCTCGAGGTCGGTGAACGAGAAGCCGCGGCGGGGGCCGCCGAAGACCGCGGTCGACAGGTGCCCGTGAACCGATCCGGGATTGCGCACCTCGGCCCGGGCGTGGGACATCGACCGGCCCCGTCGAAGCACTTCGACGGCGACGTCGACCGGCCCCTGGGACACGGGGGCGACGAACGTCGTGTGGAGCATGCGCAGCGGTTGGTTGCCGTCCCCCAGCTCGGCGGCCATCGCCCGCGCCGCCAGCGCGGCGACGACTCCCCCCTGCGGCAGGGGACGTAAGTTCCACGACTCGTCGATCTCGCCGACGAACCGGCCCGGACCGTCCGTCGGGACGGGGTGGGTGGCGCGAGCGAATGGGGTCGTCATGGGGGCACCCTGTCGGGTCGCCGAACCGCTGTCAACCGACGCCCGGTCAGGACGTGGGGCCGAAGACGGTGACGGGGGTCCCCACCGGGGTGAGGGGCCAGACCTGGGCGGCCACGGCGATGGGCATCTCCACGCAACCGTTGCTCTGCGGGGTCCCGTAGGTCGCCCGGACGAACCCGTGCAACGCGTCGCCGCCATTGAAGTAGCTGGCCCACGGGACCGCCGGGTCGTCATAGGTGGAGCCGTCGGGGTTGGTCCCCTGCATGCGTGAGCTGGGCACGTGCTCGAACACGGGGAAGGTGCCATCGGCTGTGTCCGCCCCGGGCGCCCCGGTGTTGACGGCCACCCCGGACAGGACGGGTGCGCCGTTGTCGTAGAGCGTGAGCGTCTGCGGTACCTGCTTCGACACCAGCACGTTGACGTAGGGCTCGGGGTTCACCTTGCGAGCCGCGGTGTCGGCCAGCAGCGCCGACCACACCAGGTGGCCGGCGATCCCGTCCACCTGCAGGCTGTGCTGACGTTGGAACGACATCAACGCGCCCTTGGTGATCGCGTTCTCGGCACCCTCGGTCCACACCGAGGAGAACTCGGCCGGCACGCCGGGCCACCGCCAGGCGAAGGTGCCCGCCTGGGCCGTGGCGGCCTCGGCGGGTGCCGTGGCCGGCCCGGACGGCGTGAACGACACCGGCAGGTAGTTCAACTCGGCGAGGAGTTGCTGCAGTCGCTCGGTGCTGGCCTGGGCCACGCCGAAGGTGACCGTGACCGGCGCCGCGAGCACGGCGCCGGACGCACTTCGCAGGCCGTCGGCACCGGCGGGGATCGCCAGTGTCTCGGTGGTGGTGGGGACGAACGGTGCCGCCGCGGCAAAAGTGAGGGCGTGGGCGCCCGAGCGCGTCCACGTGCCGGACACGGGCGGGGTCAGCTGCGGCAGACCCGTGGCACTGGCCACGGACGCGGACAGCGTGACCGTCAGCACCTGGTCGGAGGGAACGTCCTTGGCCCCGTCGGCCGGAACGGTGGACACCACGGTAAGCGGGGTGGCCGGGGAGGCCGTCGGGGGCGGGACCGTGGTGGACGTGTGGGCCGAGGACGATCGGTCGCCCCGGCCGAGCACGTACGCACCCGCGCCCACTGCGGCCGCCACGACGACCACGGCGACGATCCAAGCTGTCCGGCGGCGGCGCGGTGGCGGCTTGAGGATCTGGTACTCCATTCGGCCTCCCGGACGATCGGTCGCAGGCTGCGGCACCGGGCGATCGCAGTCCCCGGTTCTACTCCCGACCTGAGCGTACCGAGGGTTCACCTCGGGGTGTCGGCGCCGGCTCTACTGCATCGGCGGCGTGTCCGACGGTCCGGGAGGGCCCCTCAGCGGACCGGGAGGACGGTGCGCACCACCTGCTCGTCGATGGCGTCGGTCCGAACCGTGTACTTGAGGACCCAGTTGCCCGCCACGGGCAGGGCGACCCGGTTGGCGGAGTAGTGGCCGGGGCCGCTGACAACCAGGGGGATGACCAGCGGTCCGATCGACGGTGACGGAAGGCTGGCGCTGAGGTCGAGCTCGGGTATGGCCTTCGGCGACCCCAGACTGCTGAGGACGTAGATGTGCACCTCGTTGGTGGTACCGGCCCGCGACGGGTCGATGATGGTGTTGACCTGGACCCCGAGGGTGGAGAACGAGTACGTGAAGGGTTGGCCGGCCGCCTGGCCGGCCGGCGCGTCGTTGACCAGGGCCGCCGTCACCCCAACGACGGCCATGGCGATGGCCAATTCGGCCATGACCGTGCGCCGGAGTCGGCGACGGGGGAACCCGGTCACCTCGACCACCGGTGCAGCCGGATCGAGCACCACGGTGGCACCGGGTCGTCCCGGCAGGGCCGACCGAGCCCCGGTGGTCCCCTCGACCGGAGCGGCATCGGCGGGGCCCCGACGGTGCACCAGACGGCGACTCAGCGCGCCGACGCCGATGAGGGCGACGACCAGGCAGACCTTGACCACCAGCGTGCGGCCGTACGGGGTGTGGAACAGGGCGTAGATGCTGCCGACCTGGCGGATCGACTGGACCACCCCGGTGGCCACCACCACCACGACGGCGGTGAACGCCACCGCCGAGATGCGCAGAGTGAGGTCCGATGGGTCCGGTGGCCATGCGTCCCCCGGGTCCCGGGGCACCAGAAAGGTGGCCAGGAGCACCAACCCACCGATCCAGGCCGAGGCGGCCGCCAAGTGGACGACGTCGAGCCCGAGGCCGAGGACGGGACTCGAGCCGGTGGCGGCGTGGCCCGCCAGGCCGGGGGTGGCGACGAGCAAGAAGCCCACCAGGCAGCAGGCCGCGGTCAGCCACCGCCGGCTCGCACCATCCCGGCCGATCCGGCCCCGGAGCAGCAGGAGGATCGGAACCATGACCGCCAGCAGCAGGAGCCGGAGGAGCTGGACCTGGCCGAAGCGCGTGTCCAGGACGGCCGACACCAGCGACGGCCGGTAGGCGTCGGTCAGCGGCAGTGCGGAGGCGTAGACGCCCTGGACGAGGATGCCCGACACGGTCGCCGCCGCCAGCGTCCCCCACGACCACCACAGCACCCGGCCCACTCGGGGTGTCCGGCCCCCTGCGGGCCACAGCCAGGACACCAGGACGGCCAGGCCCACCAGGACCAGGAGCCCCAAGAAGGCGGCGGCGCGCACGATCCAGTAAGCGCCACCCACTACGGCGTCCCCCGGCTGGTCGGCGATGGAGGCGGCCAGGGCGTGGGCCCGGGTCGAGCCCCTGGCCGTGCCGACCGAGAACACGTAGGCGCCGTGCACCGGGTGGGAGTCGGCAGAGATGACCCGCCAGGCCACCACATAGGTGCCGTCGGCCAGATCCGACGGCAGTGCGGTCGCCACCGAGTGGGTGTCACCACCCGGATGGTGGGCCGCACCGGCGTCGACCCGTTCGCCCGCCGGCCCGATGACCCGCAGCGAGCCGAAGTCGATCTCCACCGGCTCGCCGAAGTGGAGCACCACCTGGGTCGGCGGAACGAGGAGGACGGCGGACTGGCCGGGGTTGGACGATTCCAGCTGGGCATGGGCGCTCGCCACGGCGGGAAAGGCCCCCAGCCCGAACACCAGCAACCCGAGCGCGACGAGGGACCGCCTCAGCCGGGTCATCTGCCCCAACCTACGTCCCCCATCAGGGACGGACCAGTCACAGTCGGCTTCGGCGTCACCACCCCGGGTCCGGTGGTCAGCCCCCGAGCCACAGGTGGGCGGGGAAGAACACGCCCTCGTTGTAGGCATACCCGGGCTGTCCCCCGGGGAGCGTGAACCGATCGATCCCCTGGACACGGCGGTTGGCGGCGAAGGGAAAAACATCCCGGCCGATCCACGCGTAGGGCAGGTCCACGGCCAATCGCTCGTTCACCGTCCGATAGACGGCGATCCGTGTGGAGCGGTCGAGGGTGGAGCGCCCGGTGACGAGCGCGGCCTCGATGGCCGGGTCGTCGTTGCGGGCGAAGTTGAGCCCCACGGTCCCGAGGGGCGCCACCGTCGTGGTACTCAACCACGGGGAGTTGAGGTCGGGGTTGACGGCACCGAACTGGGCCGACGGGACCGCCTGGAAGTTGCCGGTCAGCAGGTCGACGATGGCATCGGCCTGTTGGACGATGGTGATGGATACGTCGATACCGGTGGCGCTCCACATCTGCTGGACCACTTGGACCAGCTGGGCGATCCGGGGGTCGGGCGTGGCGCTCACCTGGATGGAGGGCGTGCCGTGGTGTGCCGCGTACTGGCCTACCAGAGCCCGTGCCCCGGCAGGGTCGTGGGCCGGGTAGCCGGTCGGCCCGAAGTACGGCGAACCCGGGAGGAACATCCCGTTGATCACCTGGACCGCCCCGTGGCCGAACACCTTCTGGATGGCCACCTGGTCGGTCGCCTTGGCCAGGGCCTGGCGGATCCGGAGGTCATCGGTCGGCGACCTGGCGCAGTTCAACAGCATGAAGCCCATGGTGGGCGAACCCACGACGGCGGACGTCTCGTACAACGCCTGGTAGCCGGGCGTGTCGTGGAAGTGCTGGTAGGTCTGCGGGTCGATGCTGATGATGGCGTCCACCGCACCGGTCCGCAACGAGTCCTCGCGCTGGACGGTGTCGGCGATGGGGCGGAACGTGACCTGGTCGAGGTAGGGCAGGCCCGGCTGCCAATAGTGGGGATTGCGGGTGGCGGCGAAGTGACCGTTGGGCTGCCAGGACGCGTACACGAACGGCCCGGTCCCGATCGGTGTCACCGGTGCGCTCGGCGACAACGCGGTCTCGTCGAGCATCGCCTGGGCCACCACGTACCCGGCCTGGGTGGTGAGCCCGGCGGCGAACCCGGTGGCCGGGCCGTCGAGGGTGAAGACGACCGTGTGGACGTCCGGCGTCGTGATCCCCGCGATGCCGGCCACCGCCCCCTTGGTGAGGGCCGACGAGCGCAGGGCGTCGAAGTTGGCCTTGACCACCGCCGCGGTCAACGGGGACCCGTCGTGGAACACCACGCCAGGTCGCAGGGTCAGGGTCCACCGGTCGTAGGTGGTGTTCGGCGTGAGGGAGCGGGCCAGGTAGGGCTGGATCGACCCGTTGACCGCCGCCGCCATCAGCGGGTCGAAGACGGTGTTGGCATAGAGCAGGCCGTTGGTGTCCCACCGGTTCTGCGAGGGCGAGAAGCCGTCGATCTCGGCCATGGTCCCGACGGTCAGCGATCCACCACGCGTCGGGCCGGTGTTCGGCGATCCTCCCGCTGTCGTCGACGACGACCCGGCGCCCGACGCGCACGACGACAGCCCGGTTGCCGCGGCCCCGGCCGACACGACCGCGCCACCGACAGCCGTGCCACGGATCAGGAACGCCCGGCGGTCCATGCCGCGTCCGGACATCGTGTCCCCCAGTCCGCACCCTCCCGGCGCGGGCCGCAGGACGCGGTCCGGTCCGGTGGCTCCCCCCGGAACCGGTGCGGAGCCAGCATGCCAGCATCGACGGGTGCCCGTCGGGAGCCCCGCCATCGCATGATCACCCGGGCCCGCTCGCTCGGGGCCAACGCCGTGTTGGCCATGCGAATCGAGTGCAGCGACCTCGGCGACATCATGAGCCAGCTCGTCGCCTACGGGACGGCCGTCACGATCTCGAAGCTGGAGCCCGTCCCCACCGGGTGACACGGGGTTGATCCTCGATGCGTGACCCGGTCATCCGTTCGACGGACGGCGTCGAACACCAGACATGACCTTCGATGCCACCACCTTCTTGAAGCACTCGGACCGGTTGGAGATCGACGACCTCGACTTCGACGCCTTCCGGGACCAGCCGCTCGACGCGGAAGCGCTCCGCTGCCTCCGCTACATGCACGACGTCGAGAGCCACACCGTCTGCTACCTCCGAGACGTGCTCGTCACCCGCGCCCACCGTGACCCGGACATCACCTCGTTCCTCACCATTTGGAACTACGAGGAGTTCTGGCACGGCGACGCCATCGGCAAAGTGCTCGCGGGGCACGACGAGACCGCCGGGACGACCCGCATCGCCGCACTCCGCCAGCGACTCCCGAAAGGCGACCGCTGGCAGCCGGTCGGGTTTCAGGTGGCGTCCGCGCTCACGCCGCACCTGACCGCCGTCCACATGACCTGGGGTGCGGTCAACGAGTGGACCACACAGGCGGCCTGCGCCCGTCTGGCCAAACTCGCCGACCATCCGACCCCGTCGGTCCTCCTCCGACGGATCATGAAGAAGGAGGGTCGCCACATCGACTTCTACTCCTCCGAGGCCAGCGGCAGACTGGCGAACAGCCGGGCTGCCCAACGGGTGACCCGATGGGCCCTGCGGCGCTTCTGGGCGCCGGTCGGAACCGGCGTGGTCGAGGGAGCGGAGGTCGACTTCCTGCGGACCTATCTGTTCGGCGACGAGGACGGACTCACCATGGCCGAGCGGATCGACCGGCGCGTCGACCGGCTCCCCGGGCTCGACGGCCTGCACCTCCTTACGAGCGCCGTCGCTGCCTGAGCCCGGTGGACCCCGTGCAGGCAAGCGGGCGGCACTGGCCCACGTCGGTGCGGGCCCAGGCCAACCGCATCGTCGTGGTGGCGGCCCTCCTCGTCCTGCTGCCGATCGTTGTGGTCGGTGAGCGGCTGCGCCACGGCTCCGGGCGGCGCCTCCTTCGATGGGGCGTGTCGATCGTGGCCACCTGGTGTCGTGTCCGCTTCGAGGTGCGCGGGCGACAAACGGGCACCCACCCGGGGTCGGTGATCGTCCCCAACCATTCGAGCCCCATGGACATCCCGGCCCTCCTGTGGGCCGAACCGGATATCCGGTTCCTGGCGGCCGCCGAGCTCTTCCGCATCCCGGTGCTGGCCGCCGCCATGCGGGCCGTCGGGACCGTCCCGATCGACCGTCGGGACCACGACCGGGCCCAGATGCAGCTCGACGACCTGGTGGCGCGCCGCAGTGGCCGGGTCATCGGCGACCTCGCCGTGTTCGCCGAGGGTGGAATCGCGCCGGCCGGACGGCGGCTGCCGTTCAAGACGGGCGCATTCTCCTTGGCCATCTGCTCGTCCAGCCCTGTGGTGCCGGTCGCCATTCACGGTGCCGACCGGGTACTCCCGCCCCGAGGGCGCCTGCTCGTGCGCCCGGGCGTGGTGGTCGTCGAATTCCTCGAATCCATCGACACGTCGGGCCTGACCACCGAGGACCGGCACGCGCTCCGTGACCACGTCCACGTCCGGGTGTGTGCGGGCGTCGGCGCCGTCGCAAGCGAGTCGGCGTACGAGGGCCGCTCGGACGGTCGCCCTAGTCGACGTGCCAGGCGATGTCGTGGGCGATCGTCTGGACCTGCTCGGGTGTGAGCTCGATCCGGTTGGCCAACTCCCCCACCGACATCCCCTCTTTGAGCGCGGTCGCCACCACGGCCCGACGCATGTTGTGGCGGGCGTTGTAGAGCTCGGTGACTGCCAACTCGGCGGCTTGTCGGTCACTGAGACTCGGCAGGAGCCGCAACGTCGAAGTGATGCTGCTCCCTGCTTGAGCCGTAGTTCGGCCTCGGCGAGGATCTGCTCGTTCGTCTCAAGATTCACCCGGAGGTGCCGGTTGGCGTTCTTGAGGTAGGCGATGGCGGTCAGGACGTGCTCCACAGAGTCAGCCATAGTCGAAGCGTAGAACGCTGTGCGCGCCTTCGTCGCACGGCCACTGCCGGGCAGGTCAGCCAGGGCGGTCGCTCGGATGCTCGGCGTCGGGCGTCTTCAAGGCCCTGGCCTCCTGGATCAGGAGTTGTGCCCGCTGTCGCGAGAATCCCCACAATTCGGACACCTCTCGCGCATTCATGCCGTCATCGACGCAGGCGGCGATCAGCAGCAGCCGGAAATGGTGCCGGGCGGTGGCCAGCCGGTTCAACGCCTGCTGCGTGGCCATACGCTCTTCGCGGGCCGGGGTGGCACGAAGGGCATCCATGACACTCGTGCCATCCTCGAGCGCTACGACCCCGCGCACGAGTGCCTCCTCGTACTCCACCATCTCGCGCCGGGCTCCTCGGCTCGCCTCGAGCAATTCGCGGATCGCCTCGAGAACGTCAGCAGGTGGTGCGGACACGGGACGAGACTAGGCGGCGGGTCGGCTGGACGGAGCAGCCTCCAGGTCAGCGGGTCAGCCGCGCGCGGGTCCCCCGGGCGGTCGTGCGGGCGTCGAAGTTGCCGGGTCCGGAGCATCGGGTGGCGGGACCTCCTGCTCGACGGACCCGGCTCCCGCACCGTAGGTGGTCGACCTTGGAATCTCCTGTGACGCCTCACCGCGGAGGACCAGGGAGCGTCACCGGGCGCGCCGGGAGCGGACGAGTCCCTCCAGCGGTCGGGACAACAGGAGGAGCTCGAGGGCCCACAGCCCAACGGCCGGCAGGGCGAGCACGCAGACGAATACCCCGGTCATGAGCGCGATCAGGATCACGACGGGGGCGAGGTCGGCCTCGCCCCGATGCGCCTCCGCCTGTAGCGCCGGGCTCCGGACCACGGCCCACTCCTCGACCAGGACGGCGGCCGTGGTCACCAGCATGGTGCCGACGTAGAGGGCGTGGACGCCTTGCCCACCATTGGCGGCCGTACTCAGGAGTTCCGTCGGGAACGGGAGGAACGCAATGCTCAGGATCCACAGGAACATCCCACCGACCAGAAACTGGTTGTAGCCGACGACGTGCTCGAGCATCTGGTGCTGGCCCCACCAGAAGCTGCCGATGACGGCGAAGCTGAGGCCGAAGGCGAGGAACTGGGCGCTTTGATGGTCCAGGAACGGGGACAGACCTCCCGGTCCGATAGTGCTGGCCAGATCCACGAGGGGCAGGATCAGGAGCGTGATGGCGATGGCCACCACTGCGTCACTGAAGTTGACCAGCCGCCGCGGGCCGTCCGCTGTTCCCATGCACAATCTTGTCAGATGGCGGTGCCAGCACCCGGACCACGGCACCGACGGACCGGCGTGGTGCGGAGGCGCTTCCTCCATCGGCGAGGGGTGCCTCCTCCACCTCCTAGATTGGAGAGGTCCCCTGAACCTGGAGGTCCTGTGCGCTCCCCGAAAGACTTCTTCCGCCCGCTCGCTGTCGGCGCCCCCGAGCCCGTGCGCGAGATCCCGTTCCGGCCCTCCCGAATGATCCACTTCTTCCCGGCTTCGAACCCCAAGATGGTGGCCAAGCTCCCCGACCTGGCGCCGAAGGTCGACGTCCTCCTGGCCAACCTCGAAGACGGTGTGCCGGCCGGCGATAAGGAGGCGGCCCGCCAGGGGCTCGTCGACGTCGGCCGGACGGTCGAGTTCGGCTCGACGCAGTTCTGGACGAGGGTCAACTCGCTCGACTCCCCCTGGGGGCTCGACGACCTGGTGACGGCCGTCACCGAGGTGGGCCACAAGATCGACGTCATCATGATTCCCAAGGTCGAGGGCGCCGAGGACATCCACTACGCGGACCGGTTGGTGGCCCAGCTCGAGGCCAAGGCGCACCTCGAGCGGCCGATCCTCCTCCACGCCATCCTCGAGACGGCCCGCGGCGTGGCCAACGTCGAAGAGATCTGCGGCGCCTCGCCGAGGATGCAGGGCCTCTCACTCGGGCCCGCCGACCTTGCGGCCAATCGGCGGATGAAGACGACCCGCGTGGGCGGTGGGCACCCCGACTACCTGGTGCGTCAGGATCCGGTGAACGGCGACATCCACGGCCCACGTGCGGTGTTCCAGCAGGACCTCTGGCACTACACCATCGCCCGCATGGTGGACGCCTGCCAGGCCAACGGGATCTTCGCCTACTACGGGCCCTTCGGCGACATCGCCGACGTGGTGGCCTGCGAGGATCAGTTCCGCAATGCCTACCTGCTCGGCTGCGTGGGCGCCTGGTCGCTCCACCCGACCCAGATCGACATCGCCCGCCGGGTCTTCTCGCCCGACGTCGCCGACGTGCGCCACGCCCGCCGCGTGATCGCCGCCATGGGCGACGGCACCGGTGCGGTGATGCTGGACGGCAAGATGGAGGACGATGCCTCGGTCAAGCAGTGCCGGGTCATGATCGAGCTGGCCGACGACCTGGCGGCTCGCGATCCCGAGCTCGCCGAGCTCTACGCCACGATCAACTTGGAGGACTGACATGAGCGATGCGGACCTGCGTCCCCGGCGGAGCGTGCTCTACATGCCGGCGGCCAACGAACGGGCGCTCGAGAAAGCCAAGGCCATCCCCGCGGACGCCTTGATCTTCGACCTCGAGGACGCGGTGGCACCGGACGCCAAGGTGGAGGCGCGTGAGCGGGCCTGCGCCATGTTCGCGGGTGGTGGCTACGGCAACCGAGAGATCACCATCCGGGCCAACGGCATCGGGACGCCCTGGCACGAGGACGACCTGGCCGCCATCTCGGCTGCCGGGCCCGACGGCGTGGTGGTGCCCAAGGTCAACTCCGTCGATGACGTCCGGACGATCGAAGCCGCCCTCGAGCGCTTCGGCGCACCGGACCGCACCCGGATCTGGGCCATGCTCGAGACGCCGATCGCCATGCTGCACGCCGAGGAGATCTGCTCCTCGTCCGAGCGCCTGGCCGTGCTCGTCATGGGCACCAACGACCTCGCCAAGGAGCTACACGCCCAGCGGGTCCCGAGTCGGCTGCCGCTCCTGGGCGGCCTCCAACTCTGCCTGCTGGCCGCCCGGGCGGCCGACAAGGTGATCCTCGACGGGGTGTTCAACGACATCAAGGACGAGGAGGGGTTCCTCGCCGAGTGCCAGGTCGGCCGCCAGATGGGCATGGACGGCAAGACCCTCATCCACCCCAGCCAGGTCGAGCCGTGCAATGGGGCATTCTCCCCCGAGGCCGACGAGATCAGGCTCGCCGAGCGCATCATCGCCGCATTCGAGGAGGCCGCGGCCGACGGCCGCGGCGTGGTGACCGTCGACGGTCGGATGATCGAGAACCTGCACGTCGACGAAGCCCGTCGGGTGCTCGCCATCCGCGACGCCATCGCCGGCACCGGAGGCTGAGTGCCGCCGGAGTGGGTGTCGCAGTGGTCGTTCGAGAGCGGGCCCCAATGGGCGCACAAGCTCGATGCACGGATCTGAGCGGACCCTGGGACGGTCCTGGTGGATTCAGGATCCTGGGGTGCCGGTCGCGCCATCCGTGCCGATCAAGAGTTCGAGCACTTCGCCGATGGCGCGCCCCTGTTCGAAGGCACCAGGGATCGGGAGGTGCCGCTGGACCACGTACCGGTTCCTACGCCCCACCCGCTCTTTGATGACATACCCGGCCTGTGCCAGGTCGTTCACGATGGCGAAGGCCCGGCGCTCCGTGGTGCCGAGCGTTGCGGCGATGTCCCAGAGGCGGGCGTCGGGATCGTGCGCCACGCAGAGGAGGGTCCGTCCGTGATTGGTGAGGAAGTTCAACTCGCCCGTCGATGCCATGCCCCACATTCTATGGGAACCCGATTGCTAGTCATCGATGGCCGGTGACGAGTCGGGGACAGCCCAGTCCCACGGCTCAGCAGACACCATGCCCGTAAAGCAGGCCGATCACGTGGAGCGGCGTTCCTTCTGGGCCCATTCGACCTTGGCCGCCTTCGACCGGCGCTCCTTGGCGGACGGACTGAACCGGTGCTCTGCGCCCTGGGGGGTGATCCCACCCACGGCGGCGCCGATCTCCCGCCAGCTGGCGCCGTGGGTCCGGGCATCGAGGGCGGAGGCCTGGCTGAGCTGCTCGGCGGCGCGGCGGAGTTGGTCCGCGAACTCGAGCAGGGCCAGGGACCGGGCGGGCTCGCCCGACACGAGGCTGTCGACCTCGTCCCTGCCGGCGGCGACGGAGCGTCCGGCGATCCGTTCGCAGTGTTCGTCCATCTGACGATCCTATCCACGAGGACCGAGGTCGTCAACCATGTGTTGACAACCATGTGTTGACGAAGTAGTTTCAACACATGGTTGATCCCCAGGTGGCTACGGATGCACGGGTCCGGCACGTCACCGCACGCTGGTTGATGTCGGGCGTCGTGACCCTGGCCGTCTGTGCGACCGCCGTCGCCGGGGCGGAGGGGGGAGCCGTCGCCCACGCCTCGACCGCTCATGCCCACGTTGTTCCCGCCAGGATCCAGACTGCCGGAGGGACGTCGGCCGGCCATCGATCACCTCAGGTCAGCTCGGTTTCCGCCACCACGACCACTCGCCCGGTGGAGCCGACCACGGTGACCGCTCCCCCGGCAACGACCGCCTCGACCTCCACCGCCACTCCGACGACGCCGACCGCTCCTGTACCGGCGACGCCGGCACCCGTGGCGCCGGGTTCGACGGTGGGCGACGTGGCGGCGTTGGTCGCCCAGGTCGAAGCCACCGGCATTGCTCCCGGGCCGACCTGGACCTGGTCGTTCGGGGACACCGTCGCCTGTGGCCCGATTGCGGGCACCAACGTGGGGACCGGCTGCACCGCCGGCGCGGCCGGGTCGGTCACCACGGTCTTTGCCGGCGCACCCGGGCTGCTCCTGGTCGCCCACGAGCTCGCCAACGCCGAGGTGGAGAACTACGCCATCCCGGCCTTGATGGGCCTGGTGGCCCGAGCGGAAGGCGGGGCCTCCTGGTCGCCCATCGACGCAGTCGCCTCCTGCCTCGTGGTCCACTTCCTGCACGCCCAGGACGGCGCCGCCGGGTCATGGGCCTGCCCGTCCGGATTGGCCGACGTCGTCGCTGCGCACATCCACGACGCCACGTTCACCGGTTGAGCCCCGCAGTCGACCTGGTCCGCCGTGTGGTGGCCGGCCTGCTCAGGGTTACCCGTTCGGGTTCGGCCCCGCGGTGACCTTGACGAGCGACGTGTACACGACGATGTTCGACAGATAGCTGCCAGTGGCATGGTCGAAGGCCCCGCCGCACGTCACCAGCTGCAGCGCGCTCGAGCCGTGGGACCCGTAGACCCGCTGGGCCGGGAATTGGTCACGTGGGTAGCTCGCCACGGAGTTGACGACGAACTCGACGGTGCTCCCGTCGGCCCGGTCGACGAAGACCGGATCACCGGCGGCCAGGGTACGGAGGTCGAAGAACACGCCCGGGCCGGACGTGTTGTCGACGTGGCCCAGAATCACCGCGGAACCGAGTTCGCCGGGGGTCGGCCCGAGTCGGAACCAACCCGGCTGGCGGTCGTTGGATGGGACCTGGACGGTGCCGTCGGCGTTCTCGCCGAGTGTGGTCAGTGCCACCGACATCCCGATCGCCGGGATCCGTAGCTGGAACGGTACCGAATGGACAGCGGCCAGGGGGGCTGCAGTGGGCAGGGTCCGTAGCGTTGCGTGGGAGGCGGTGGCCGACGCGGCGGGACCGGGGAGGGCCCGGTCCCCGCCGACCACACCGAACCCGAGCAGGACGACGCCCGTCAGTGCCAGGCAGGCGGCTCCACCGAGGAGCGCCCACCTGGCGGGCCTGGCACCCATGGGGATGCGGGACATTCTCGAACTCAGGTGCCGGACGTGTCCGTCAGACGGCGTCGGATGACCAGCACCGTCACCCCCGTCGCTGCGGCCAGACTCAAGAGGCCGAGGCCGATGAGGACGCCGGACGAGGCGTGGGCCGCCCCACCGGATCCGGTGGCGGGGAAGCCGCTCGGAACGACCGCGGCCGACGTGGTCACGCCAGCGGCCGAACCACCGCTACCGGTGAAGGGCGACCCGGGGGTCGTTGCACCCGGAGCAGTCGTCGTCGAGCTAGCGCCGGGCACCGCCGCTAGCGTTACCGGGGTCGGCGTGGTGGAGGAGGCGGCACAGGTGGACGGGATGGTGATCGTGTTGGCGTCGAGCGTCACGTCACCGTTGCGGGCGAGTATACGACCCTGGACGGTGGCACCGGTGTCGAGTGTCGCCGAGGTGAGGGCCATGACCGTTCCGACCATGGTGGAGGACGAGGACAGCGTGGCCGAGCTCCCGACCACCCAGAAGACGTTGCATGCCTGGGCACCGTTCTCGAGCTGGACCACGGAGTTCGACGCCGTCACCAGATCCGACGATGCCTGGAACACGAACACGGCACCGGGATCACCGTTGCCGTTGAGCACCAGCGGGCTCGCCGCGGTGAGGTTGGCGGTGGCCGCATGGCCGAACGCATAGACGCCCGTCGTGAGGGTCTTGCCACCCAGCTGGTTGTCGCCGGCCACGTAGGTGGTGGTCGGCAGGTCGCCGGCCGCCGACACGTAGGCCGTGGTCAGATCGTTCTTGGCCAGCGTCAGCAACCCGGGATTGTTCACGGCGCTCGTCGGTCCGGCAGCATCGACCGCATAGATCGTGCCGGTCACTTCAGCCTGCTTGAGCCCGGCGTAGGCGCCGCCCACAGCCGGACTGAGTCCGACATCGCCGGTGATGGCCGAGGTCGGGACATCGGTGACCGCGGTGCCGGCCAGGACGGCGAAGGGAGCCGCCGTATGCAACTGCACGGGGGTGGCCGCCGAAGCCACTGTGGGAAACGCCGCAGTGAGCAGCACCCCGCACAGCACGGTGACCCCGGCTACCGATGCCCGCTTCACCGGGCGGAAGGCGCTGAACCGGCGGCGCGGGACGGGAGACTCCACGAGGAGGGACGAGGTGCTGCGAGTGGGCCGCATTGCGGACTCCTTCTGGCACGACCGGAATTGCTAACCGTCGACGACGGACGTCCGGTGTGCCTTGCCCATATTACTATGGAATGCAGTCACTAGCAATACAAAACAGGAAAATAACAACTACTGATTGCGCCGCAGCCGAGGGTCGCGGGCTCCGGGTGGCCCTGACCAGGACAAACGAGGCACGCCGACTCGACCCATGTCGACGACTGCGAGCATGATGCGCAAGTATGAGCTTGCACTAGACGGCGACGGAAGGCAGAGGAGAACGGAAATGAGCGACGACCGGATCGAGCGTGAGATCGAGATTGCCGCCCCGATCGATCGGGTGTGGGCAGTGCTGACCGAGCCTCAGCACGTCGGCACGTGGTTCGGTATCGGGGTCCCCACCGAGATCGACCTGCGGCCGGGGGGCATCATGGTGCTCGACCAGGGGGTCTACGGCAAGTACCTGACGCGTTTTGTGACGGTGTCGCCACCCCATCTGCTGTCGTACCGCTGGGCGGCGGCCTACCCGGACGCCGTGGCCGACGACTCGAACTCCACCCTGGTGGAGTTCTCCCTGACGACCACCACGACGGGGACTGCGCTGCGAGTGGTCGAGAGCGGATTTGCCTCAATCACCATTCCCGAGGGACGGGAGGAACGTGCCGGCATCGAGAGCCACTCCGACGGCTGGGTCCGGGTGCTCGAGCGGGTTGCCGATCTCGTGGCCGGCAACGTGATCCCACCCCTTCCCCTTTCGACATGACGGCGGTCGAAGGTGTCTTCGGTGCGCTCGCCGACCCGACACGCCTGAGACTCCTCGACCTCATTGCACCGCACGGGACGGCGA
>Ga0209483_1000774_pt1 | contig 26047 bp, 24 predicted proteins | sample NGEPerA_FD_184508 | JGI IMG/M metagenome (GOLD analysis project Ga0209483, IMG submission 184508) | Arctic peat soil microbial communities from the Barrow Environmental Observatory site, Barrow, Alaska, USA - NGEE PermafrostL2-A... | ecosystem: Environmental > Terrestrial > Soil > Wetlands >... | reverse complement strand
TTCCCGGCTTTCTCGGCCATCCAGGAATGGGGTGGGTGGAAGCCGGTGGTGATCGTGGTCGCGGTTTGCCTGGGGCTTCTGATTCCCCTGGTGTGGTGGCTGTTGCCGGAATGGCCTGCGGATGTCGGCCAAACACCGTTCGGGGGTACCCAGCAGGCCGTCCCCATGGCGAGCAAGGCCAACCCTCTCAAAACAGCGTTCGGCGGACTAAAGGAAGGCCTGGAAAGCAGGGATTTCTGGCTTCTGGCCGGCACGTTCTTTGTCTGCGGTTTCACCACCAATGGCCTGATCGGTACCCACATGATCGCGCTGTGTGGGGATCATGGGCTGGATGCGGTGGTGGCAGGCGGCCTTCTCGCCGTTATGGGGGGCCTTCGACCTGGTGGGCACCACCGCCTCGGGCTGGCTGACCGATCGCTATGACCCCAGGAAGCTGCTTTTCGTCTATTACGGCCTGCGCGGGCTCTCGCTGATCTACCTGCCCTTTGCGGATTTCAGCTTCCGCGGACTGTCCCTGTTCGCGGTGTTTTATGGCCTGGACTGGATCGCCACGGTGCCGCCCACCCTGGCGCTGACCAACCGGGCCTTCGGCAGCCAGAAGGCGCCTGTGATTTTCGGCTGGATTCTGGCCAGCCACCAGCTGGGCGCGGCGTTGGCCGCTTTCATCGCCGGTTATTCGCGCTCGGTTTCCGGGTCTTATCTCGAAGCCTTTGTGGCGGCAGGCTTTATCGCGATCATAGCCGCCTTTGCCGCCCTAATGATCGGCAGGGGCCGCACCGTGATGGCGGAAATGGCCGCCTAGGCCCGGCAAAAGCTGCCTGCCGCTCCCGAACGCTGTTCGGTTAACTGTGCAAGCCATTGAACTGAAAAGAATATATTACGGCTCCGCGCGGCATGAATTTGGCATAGCTCCCTGTGGAAAACAGGCAGAAGCCGATTCATGCGCCGCGCACCTTTTATCGTCCGCCTCATCGCTTTTCTTTTTGGCGCCGCCATGGTGGCCGCGCCGATCCCTGTTCTTGCCTTCTCCCGGGTCAAGGACCTGGTCGAGATCGAGGGCATCCGCGACAATATGCTGGTCGGCTATGGCCTGGTGGTGGGCCTGAACCACACCGGCGACAGCCTTCAGAACGCCCCCTTCACCCAGGAAAGCATCCAGACCTTGCTGGAGCGGCTGGGCGTCAATACCGGCAACGCCAACATGCAGACCAAGGATGTGGCCGCGGTGATGGTCACCGCCAATCTGCCCGCCTTCTCCTCGTCGGGAACGCGCATCGACGTGACTGTGAGCGCGATGGGCGACGCCAAGGATCTGTTGGGCGGCATGTTGCTGGTCACGCCTCTGTTCGGCGCGGACGGCCAGACCTATGCGGTCGCGCAAGGCCCCGTCGCCACAGGCAGCTTCTCCGCTCAGGGCGAGGCGGCATCGGTGACGCGCGGCGTGCCCACCGCGGGACGCATCTCCAACGGCGCCATTGTCGAGCGTGAAACCGGCTTCCACCTGGCCAGCATGGATCAGGTGAAATTATCGCTGCACAATCCCGATCTCACCACCGCCTCCCGCATTGCCAGCGCGGTAAATTCCTATTTGGGCAGCAACGCCGCCAGCGCTATCGACCCGGCCAATGTCGAGCTGCGCGTCCCCGCCAACTATACCGGCGGCGTAATGGGCCTGTTGACCGACATCGAGCAAGTGAAGGTCGACCCCGACCAGCCCGCCAAGGTGATCATCGACCAGACTTCCGGCGTGATCGTGATGGGCGCGGATGTGCGGGTCTCCGCCGTGGCGATCGCCCAGGGCAATCTCACCATCCGCGTCACCGAGACGCCGCAGGTGAGCCAGCCCTCGCCCTTCTCCACCACCGGCACCACTCAGGTCGTGCCGCGCACCCAGATTCAGATCGACGAGGGCAAGGGCAACAAGATGACCGTGCTGCATCCCGGCGTCTCGCTGCAGAGTCTGGTCGATGGCCTGAACGCCCTGGGCGTGGGTCCGCGCGACATCATCTCGATCCTTCAGGCGATCAAAGCGGCCGGCGCCTTGCAGGCCGATATCCAGATCATCGGATAGGCGCGGCCATGGACCCCACCATTCAGAATGCGATGACTTTGGCTCAAACGGCGGCCCAGTCGGCGCCCGTCAAGGCGCCCACCGCCACCGGCAATGCCGCCGTCGCGACCAAGAAGGCCAAGGAATTCGAGAGCGTGTTCATCTCGCAATTCCTCGGCTCGATGTTCTCCGGCATTTCGACCGATGGCCCGTTCGGCGGCGGTGAGGGCGAAGCGATGTTCCGCTCCATGATGATCGATCAATTTGGCCAGGCGATCGAACAGCGCGGCGGTTTCGGCCTGGCGCAGTCGGTAACCAACGAGCTTCTCAAGCATCAGGAGACGGCGCCCACGCAAGCAGTGACAGTGCAATGAGCGAGACCAAGATCGAAGATGTGCCGCGCATCGAACGCCTGATCTCCATGGCGGAGCGGCTGGTCGTCGCGCTGGAGACCGATATCGCCGCGCTCAAGGCCGGCAAGCCCACCGAAATGATCAGTATGAGTCCGGAAATCCAGCGCCTGTCGATGCTCTATGGGCGCGAAGCGCAGAATTTCGACATCCGCATCGCCAAATCGGCGCCCCCTTCCCTGCGCCAGAAATTCGTCGCCATCACCGCCAAATTCCGCGAAGTGCTGATGCTGCATGGCCGCATGATCGCCCGGGTGAAGAATGCCTCGGAAGGCATGATTCAAGCGATCGCGCGTGAGGTGGAGCGGATGAACCAGGCCAAGACCACCTATGGACCCCGGCCCGGCTATGCGCCCAAATCCTCCGGCGCGATGATTTACAATAAAGTGATCTGAGACTCGCCTAGGCGGCCGCTATCAGAACAGCGACAGGAGATTGTTGCTGCTGGAGCTCGTGCCAGTAGCGCCCACCGTTCCGCCATTGACGATGGTCATGATGTTGTTCATGGCATCGCTGCTGCTGGTGCCGAGCAGCGACAAGGCCAGATTGTAGCTGGCGATCTGCGAGGTGGTTGATGCCGAGGCGGTGCCGCTGTTGTTGCCCAATGCGGCCGCGGCAGGCGTCGCGTTGCTTTTCTGATAGATGCTCTGGATGTTCGACATCACGCTGAGCAGGGTTGAGCGGGCCAGATCGGCGCCGGTCTTGGTCGAAATATCCATGGTGGCTGAGAGACCCAGGCCATAGGTGGGCGTGGTCTTGCTGGACGAACTTGAACTGGTGGTCGCGCTGGGAGATGACGCTGAACCGCTGGAACTTTTGGCCGGCGCGCTCAACACACCCGCGGCGATTCCCAACCGCGACAGCGCATCGGAATCGGTGGGACCGGAAATCAAATCGATGGTCTGACCGGGATTGGCCGCGATCTTGAGCGACTCCGCATTCTGGAAGAAGCCCATGCTGGCCTTGCCTGCGCCGCCCACCTCGCCGTTGATCTGGGTGATCAGCGAATCCAATGTGTCATTCGGACCGATGGTGATGGTGGCCGTGCGCGGCGCGGGCCCTTCGATCTTGATCTGGAACGTGTCGCCCGCGCGCAGCGTGGTCTGCGAAGTGAGGTCCACCGACTCGTTCAGGTCGATGGCGCCTCTGGGCAGGCCCAGCACATCCAGCACGCTGGAGCCGCTCGGATCCACTGCCACCGCCGCGCCGGTCGACTGGCCGGAGGCGCCACCGAATTGCTGGGTCCAGGCGACGGTGCCATTGGCATTGAGCGCTGCCGCAAAGGCATTGCTGGTGTTCTGGATGGAGCGCGTCTGGCCCGGCAAGGTGCCCGTTGTGGTGCCGGCCAGATAGATCGTGCCGTCAGGGCCCACCGTCACCGCGCCGCCCTTCTCGCTGGCGGAGGTGCCCACATAGGACACGAAGTTCGCCGCGGCGCTGGAGCCATTGTCGGTGAGGTTGAAGACGAAGGCGTCGGTGCCACCGGTCGCGGCGTTGGCGACGCTGGCTTGGCCGCCGGCGGTGAGATTGCCGTTGCTGGTGGTGCCGGAGACATAAACCTGGCTGCCGGACACTGTCATGCTGGCGACGGCGCCTCCGGACTGGAGCGCGCCCAGATCTTGCGTCCAGACCGGGGCCGAATTGATTCCGGCACCGCTGGCATATTTGCTCACCACGGCGTCGCCATTCTGGACACTGGCGACATACAGGCTGCCATCGCTGCCCATAGCGGTCGCGCTTACCTGGCTGGAGCCGGTGCTGGTGCCGAATTGATTCTCGGACACCAATTTGCCCTTTGAACTATATTCCGCGAGATAGGCGTCGGGCGTCCCGGTCGACGTCTGACCTTTGCCGATCACGCCGCCCGAAACACTGCCGCCGATATAGACATTGCCGCTGGCATCCACGCTGACGGCATTGGCCTGGTTGGTGGCCAGCGTCTGGACCTGTTGAATCCAGTTCTGGCTTCCGTTCGCGTCATAGCTGGCGACAAAGGAATCGGTATTGCCGTTGGTGATGGAGGTAGTGGTGACGTCCGCGGTGGTCGAGCCTGTGATCACCACACCGCCCGCCGGATCGAGCGCCATGCCATAGCCCGAAGCGCTGCCCGCGCTGCCCACCAGCTTGGACCATGTCACATTGCCGGCGGAATCATATTTTGTGAGATAGACGTCCTGCGATCCCTGATTGAGCTGGTTGCCGAAATTGCCGGTGGCATTGCCCAGCACATAGACGTTGCCGCTGGAATCCACCACCGTGGCCTGCGCCGTGGTAGTGCCGGTCGAGGCCTGCTGCTCGGTGCTGCCCACGCTGGCGGGTGTACCGCTCAAATTCGAAATCTTGGTGATGCGGGCGCTTTCATCCGCAGGGGTGGTGGTGACCTGGGCGTTCGTGCCCGTTCCCGAAGTCGTGTCCACTTCGCTGGCCGCACCGGAATTGCCCACCAGCCAGAGCGCCGGCGTCGATGCGGCCGAGAGCGAAATCTTCTCATTGGCGCCGGGAATGATCTGGAGGCCATAGGTGGCGGCACTGTCGTCGGTCGGCGTGCCGCCCGTCTCGGTCTTCTGGAAGCGGGTGGAGAAACCGCCGGCGGAAAGCTGCGAATTGATGTAGCTGACGATGTTGCCCAGGGTGAGCGGCCCCTGCACCTGGGAGAGATCGATCGCCACATTGGTGGCGGTGCCGCCCTTGGTCACCCCGATGGTGAAGCTGCTGGATGCGGAAAGGCCCGACACCGGAGTGTTGAGATTGGCGTTCGAGACCAGTTGCTGGGTGTTGTAGCTGTTATGGGACAGCGGCACTTCGGCGGTGGAAGTGACGCTCGAAGACGGCGTGGCGGTCTGCACATTGTAATTGTTGAAGCTGGTGGAGGAGAGATATTGTTGCAGCTGGGACAGCCCCTGCTGGAACCGCGTGTTGAGGCCCACCAGCTGGCCGGACGTCTCGGTGGAGCTTCGCGCCAATTGCGCCAGATAGTTCAGCGACCCGATCGTATTATAGACCGAGAATAATTTCTGATTGTCCTGCTCGAGCTTGGTGTTGGTGGTGGCGCCGGCCGAGAGCGGCACATTGGTGGTGTTGACGAAATTGCTGGTCGAAAGAAGCTTCGCCGTTTGCGCATTGCTTTTCGTGATCGGGTTGTTCCACGGCGGATTGTCATTGGCCGTGGCGCTGTTGCCGGACGAAGCGCCGGTCGCGTTGCTGAGCGCGCTGGCGGCGGCGATCGCGGTGGGCGTGTTGTTTTGCTGAGCCTGGTAATAGCTCAGCAACACCGAATCCAAGCCGGAAAGCCCGCCGATTGTCATGGGAAGAATCTCGCATTTTCCCCATTAAGGCCCCCCTAATCGCGATCTTTTCCCGGGCCAAATTTTCCTGGAAAAACACGCTTAACGGGGCCTTAACGGCAACTCCGCAAGACTGGCCTCATGTACGCCCATGCCTATGCCCAGGGCCTGAAATTGTCGTCACAAGGACGGCATTTCGAGGCGATCTCCTGTTTCGAGACCGCGCTGGCTGCCCAGCCCGATGACATTGCGGTTCTGTTCGCGCTGGGAAACACCGCGCATGCCTTGGGCATGCATCAGCCAGCGGCGGAATTTTTCCGCAAAGTCCTGGCCCAGGAGCCGGGCCGGATCGAGGCGCTGATCAATCTCGCCAATCTGATGCGCACCCAGGGGCAATTTGACGCTGCCCGCGCCTTGCTCGAACCCGCCCTGGCGCGCCATCCTGAAAGTCCGGAACTGCGGCTCACCCTGGGCTCGATCTGGCGGGAGGCCGGCGACCGCGAACAGGCCAAGCATTTCTATCGCGCCGCCCTGGAGCTTCGCCCCGATTATGACCTGGCCCTTTCCAATCTGGCCGATCTTTTGGCCGGAGACGGGGATTTCGAAGCCGCCCGAACACTGTACGATCGCGCCTTAAAGGCCGGAAAAGGCCATGCCCAGATCCGCCTCAACCGGGCCATTTTGCATTTCCAGACGGGCAATCTGGCGGAAGGCTGGCGCGACTATGCAGCGCGCACGGAAATTCCCAACAAAGTGCCGGGCACCGATTTGAAGCTTGGGGAATGGCGCGGCACGCCGCTTGAACGCACCCGGCTTCTGGTCCGCGCCGAACAGGGGGTGGGCGACCAGCTGATGTTCATGAGCCTGATCCCCGATCTTCTTGCCCGCGCCGGACAGGGCCAGGTGATTCTGGAATGCGAAAAGCGATTGGCATCATTGGCGGCGCGCTCCTTCCCTGGCGCGCTGGTGCGGCCGCAATCGCTTGCCACCGTGAACGGTGTCGTCAAAGCCGACTATGCCTGGTTGAAAAAGGATGGCGGCGCCAACAGCGTCACCCTGATGGGCTCATTGCCGTGCTGGCTGCGCAAGACACTCGATACCTTTCCCAAAGAGAATATCTTTCTCACCCCGGATTCCCAGGAGCAGGCGCGGTGGAAAAATATTTTTGCGGCGCTGGAGCCCTCTCCGCTGACCGGCATTTGCTGGCGCAGCGGAAAATTGGGCGGGCACCGCTCGGCACAATATGCGCCCTTGGCGATGTGGGGCGCGTTCTTGCGCGACCTGCCGGGCGCGGTCGTCTCCTGCCAATATGACGGGACCGCCGAAGAGATCGCGGCGCTGGAACAGGTGAGCGGGCGCCGGATTTTCGTGCCGCCCGCGCTGGACCAGAAGAACGAACTGGATCGCACCGCCGCCATGCTGTCAGCATTGAATTGCGTGATCAGCGCGCCCACCGCCGTATCCTGGCTGGCCGCGGGCGTGGGTGTGAGAACGATCAAATTGAATTATCATGTGAGCTGGACGGCTTTCGGTCAGGCCTATGAGCCCTTTGCGCCCGCCTGCATCACTGTCGGACCCAAGCGCCCCGGCGACTGGCACGACGCTTTCGCCAAGGTCGCGGCTGTTATCGCACAGCCTTCCACGGCATAGTTTCTCTCAACGCCTGGACCAGATCGGCAGCGATCCGGGACGCGCCCCCGCCATCCAGAGTCGCAAGACCGGCATGGCGCATGTCGAGCCTCTGGATCGGATCGTTCAACAGCGCTTTGACTTGCCCAAGAATATTTTTATCCGTCACGGCGGAGGCCAGGCCAAGCGAGATTCCCATGCCGGCATTGTCGAATGCGCTTGCTGAGCGAGCGTGATCTTCCGTTAGGCCCAGATAGAGGGCCGGCACGCCGAACGCCGCCAGTTCATAGGCCGTGACACCGAAGGCACAGAGCGCCAGATCCGCCGAGGCGTAGGCGACCGCAAGATCATCGGCGCCTTCCACTGTTTCGAAATTGCTTTTCATTCCGGCTATGGTCCGCGCCACACCGCTCGCATTTTCCATTCCGCTGCCGATGACGAAGCGGACACGCACGTTCAGCTCCAGCGGAATCAACGCCCGGGCCGCGCGCAAAGTGAGACCTTGCGGGTCACTGCCGCCCATCGCCACCAGCAAGGTTTGCCATACCGTGGCCGGAGCGCGGGCAGGCGTGAGGTGGGGATTGAGTCCCAACAGCGCCCACTCCCAGCCGATGCGTACAAGAGTGCGGGCTCCCGTCCAGTCCAATGCACACGCCTGCGGCACGGGCGGATAATAGGCGAAATCGCAGGCCAGCCGGGCGTCCGAGCCATTATCGATGACCGCCGTGCCAATCCCAGTCTGCCGCAATTGTTCGATCTCAAGACGCGTTGGACCTTCGCGCCCATCCAGCACCAGCATATCGGGCTTGTGGTTCGCGACCAGCGACGAGAGCGCACCATGATCTTCCACCATCGTCACTTCAAATCCGGCGCGCCGGATGGGCGGCGCCGAATCTTCGCTGCCGTGAAGAGCAAACAGGACGCCGACACCCTCGCGATCCCGCAACGCGCGCGCCAGCGCCACCATGCGCTTGACATGGCCATAGCCGAACTTGCCGCCGCCATCGCAGCGAATCATTGCCAGACCGGAGGATGGGCGAAGCTGTTTCTGCTTTACGTGACTGTTGATGGCGCGCAAACCAGGCTCGCGCTCCAGAAGCAAGAGAAGATCGGCGAGTGAGGCTTCGCCCGCGCGCGCATCAAGCCGCGCATGCAGGGCTTCGACAAAGGCAAGATCGTCCGGCGTATCCACGGTCAGGCGTCCGGCTTCGCGCGCCAGGAGGGGATAGACTGGAGCCCTGGCGATGGGCACAAAATCGGGATGGAGCTTGAAATAGCCCGTGACATGCTCGCGCGCGACCGGATCGTGGTGCGCCTCGCGCATCAACTTGGTGAGACCACGACGCGTCAGCGGGTCCACGCCTTCATGGGCGCAAGCCACGCCCTCTTCCATCAGCACATAATCGCCATTCTGGGCGATCAGGCTGGCGACCAGGTGATCGATGAAACCCGCATCCACGAACGGGGCGTCCGACGAGACGCGCACGATGATATCCGCAGCGAGCTGCTCCGCGGCCATCACGAAGCGGGAGAGAACATCATCCTCGGGTCCGCATACCACGGTGATGCCGTGCGCCGCGCCGAATTCCACAATCGCTTCATCAAGGGGATTCGTCGTGGTGGCGATGGCGATGTCCTCGATCAGCTTCGAAGCCTTGAGGCGATGAACGATGTGCCAGAGCAGCGGCCGGCCGGCGATAGGCTTCAGCACTTTTCCCGGCAGGCGAGTGGATCCCATCCGCGCCTGTATGACTGCCACAACTCGTGGCCTAGCAGGATGGGCCGGATTCACGCGGCTTCGCCCTTATAGCTGGCACGGATGTGGTGAAGAGGGCGCATGCCATCTTCAGGGTCCGCACGCCAGTCGCGGTCGGACAGTTCCGAAGGCTGAGGTCCTTTGAACCCGCTGCCGTCAGCGATCAGGCTTTCGCGGATGCGCGCAATCACCGGCGCGATCTCATGCGGCAGCCAGCAATGGCCCGCGGCGTATTCCGCGCCTTTGCCGTCAAGATCGAGATGGAACTCCACCGCCCGCGCGCCCCAGCGATGCACCGCACGTTCGATCACCGCGGGCCGCCTGGTGTGATCCGACCAGCCGGTAGGAAGACCGGTGGCGTCGCGAATTGTGGCGATGGCAGAAAGATTGGCTTCGGCCGCCGGCGTGGGATAGGCGGAAACGCAATGGAGCAGGGTGACGTCTTTTGCGCCCCCGCGCTGAAGCGTGCGGGCAGCGGTGACGATCTCATCCAATGTGGCCATGCCGGTGGACAGGATCACGGGTTTTCCGGTGGCGGCGCAGGCTTTGAGCAAATCGCCGACCAGAAGTTCGTAGGACGCGACCTTGTAGAAATCGACAAAAGACGCCAGTTCGGCCACCGCCTCCCGGTAGAAAGGGGTGCAGGAAAACTGGATTTTTCGGGCCGAACAGTGTTCGGCCAGGGGTCCCAGGTGGGACAGGGGCAATTCCCATTCTTTCCGGGCCCGGTGCTTGGGGCTTTGCGCCAGTATCTCGGGCGCGAACATGCGGTCGATCTTGAAAAGCTGGAACTTGACCGCGTCGCAGCCCGCATCGGCCGCCGCATCCACAAAGGCCTTGGCGCGCGCGAGATCGCGGCCGTGATTGCTGGAAGCCTCGGCGATGAAAAGCGGCCAGGAAGGGTGAGCGCCCATTTACCTTTTTTAAATTCGGTATGGCTAAAAAGCAGTTAACGGAGCCTTCCCATCATGAGCCACGCCGCCGCGAAAGATTTTCTCCGGGACGGCGTCCACCAGGGCTCACGGGTCGCGGCACGCGAAAATCACGACATCATCGAGTGCGAGAGTTGCGGCTTCAAGCATGCCTTGCCGCTGCCTGATGCCGCCGCGCTCGAAGAGGTCTATCGCGAGGATTATTACGCCCAGGAGAAGCCGACCTTTCTCGCCCATGCCGGCGAGGACCAGCTTTGGGGGGAGTTGGCACAGACCGACAGGCTGGAAATTCTCGAAACGCTTTTGCCGCCCGATCGCCGCCGCTTGCTCGATATGGGATGCGGGCCGGGTTTCTTTTTGCAGACCGCGCTTCGCCGCGGCTGGCTGGCGCATGGCATCGAACCATCCCGCCAGGCGGCCGCGCATGCGCGCGCGCTGGGCGCGACTGTCACCGAAGGATTTTTCAATGATGCCAGCGCGGCATCACTGGGCCGGTTCGACGCGATCCATCTCAGCAATGTGCTGGAACATGTTCCCGATCCCGCCCAATTGCTGCAGCTCGCGCATGATGTGCTGGAGCCCGGCGGCGCCATCTGCGTGACCGTTCCCAATGAATTTTCGCCGCTGCAGATCGCGGGCCGCGCCGCCATCAGCGCCAATGATTGGTGGGTGGCGCCGCCGCATCATCTCAACTATTTCAATTTCGACTCGCTGACGAGTCTCATTGCCCGGTCGGGATTCGCCGCAAAAGCTCGTACCACCAGCTTTCCCATGGAAGCCTTTCTGATGATGGGCGAGAATTATGTGAACGATTCGGCGCTGGGCCGCGCCTGCCACAGTCGCCGCAAGAAATTCGATCTCGCTTTCGAGGCCGCGGGGCTCAAGGAAACACGGCGCGGGTTTTATCGCGCCCTGGCGGAATTGGGCATCGGCCGCGAGGCGGTGGTGATCGCCGTGAAGACGCCATGAGCGCCCGGCCCTTCTTCGTCGTCTCTTCGGGACGCTCGGGCACCGCCATGCTGCACAAGGCGCTGAGCGTGGTACCTGGTGTGGAAATGCATCACGAATATATGGTGCAGACCATCCAGCCCTTGGCGGTCCGGCGCTATCTGGGTCTGGTCGAAGGGGGAGCCGCTACGAAAACAATCGCGGAAACCTATGGCGCGGCGATCCGCTGCAGTCAGGCCACGCATTGGGGCGATTCCTCCAACAAAGTGTCCTGGCTGATCCCGGAATTGGCGGCGGCGTTTCCCAATGCGCGCTTCGTGCATCTGGTGCGCGATGGACGCAAAGTCGCCAGCTCCTATTTTCACAAGCTGGGCGATGAATGCTACGACGACCGCTCCATAGCGATCCTGCAGGCGCATTACGACGGACCGCAAACCCATCCCGCACCGCCGCCGGAAAAGAAATATTGGTGGCCGCTGCCGCGCCATGGCGCCAAGGACGCGGAAACTTTCCGCGCCTTCAGCCAGTTCGAGCGCATCTGCTGGCATTGGGCGGAAATGAACCGGCTGGCGCTGGAAGAATTGTCGCAGCTCCCCCCGGAACGAACGATTTTCGTGCGGCTGGAGGAACTTCGCGCCGCGCCATCCGAGGTGCGCGCGCTTTACGATTTCCTGGATCTGCCCTGGCGCGACGAGGCCTATGGCGTTTTCGCCCGGCCCCATAACGTCAACCGGCCGGAAGACCGCCTGCTCGATCCTGTCCAGCGCGGCCAATTCGACGCTATTGCCGGAGATATGCTGGCGCAGCTGGGCTATGCCGGACGCCCGGAATATGCGGTCAATTATTAGAAATTTAACGCTGATCGGCGGATCATGGTTACCGGACTCTTGACTGGATCTGGCCCATGCATGCCGAGCTGCCAGCCTGCGCCTTTTGTGGCCAGGAGGCTCTTCATTTCGCCTATCAACCTGAGCGCTCCACCCGGGGCTTAACGGTCCATGTCTGCCGTCATTGCGGGCTGGTGCAAAGCCTCCCCCGCATCGACCGGACATCCACGCGCCATGGCGCGGCGGTGTCAGGCGGCGCCGATTGGGGCAATGTCCGCTATGGCAAAGGCTTCCGCACCCAGGCGGCGATGGCTGCGCTGGGGCGTCACGTCAAACTGGATGGCCCGCTAACGCTGCTGGATGTGGGTTCCAATCGCGGCTCTTTCGCCAAATCATTCCTGGACGCCGCGCCCAAAGCCAACATCACCGCGGTCGAGCCCGACGAACGCTATGCCGACAGTTGCGCGGACTTGCCGCGCACCAAATTGATCTGGGCCCGCACCGAACAAACCGATTTTCCTGACGCCAGCTTCGACATCGTTCATTCCTGCCACACCATCGAGCATCTCGCCGCGCCCTTCCAGGCGCTGAAAGATCATGCACGGGGGCTGAAGCAGGGTGGGTTGCTGGTGCTGGACGCCCCCAATATCGCGCTGATCGGCGGCGACGACATTCTGGAAGAATGGTTCATCGACAAGCATCTCTACCATTTCTCGAAAATCACTCTCTCGCGGATGATCGAGGCGGCCGGGTTCACCATCGTGACGGAGCCCGATCCCTCCGATCTCACCAATCTTCTATTTGTGGCCCGCAAGACCAGTAGACCCGCGACGCAAATCGCGCCCGATCCCGCCGAGGCCGCATACGCCGAAGCATTGATCCAGCGCTTTCGCCGGACACGCCCCGTCAATCGTGCGGCGCTGACGGCCGCGGCCCGCGAGCTGAACGGCCTCAAGCCGCTGCGTGTCGCGCTGTGGGGCGCGGGCCGGCTGTTCGATTCCCTGGTGCTGGCGGGGGGGTTCGATCCCAAAGCACTTGCTCTGCTGATTGACGCGCATCTGATCCAATACATGCCCGACCGGCATGGCGTGAAACTGTCCCGGCCCGAGGCGCTGCGCGCCACGCCGGTGGACGTGATCGTGGCAATGTCGCGCGCCTTTTCCGAAGAGATTGTGGCTGAAGCCAAAAAGCTCGCGCCCAATGCCCGTGTTATTCTTTATGCCGATCTGCTGGCGCGTGCGCGCCTCAGCCACGCGGCCTGAGGCAATCATGACCCAAAGACCAAAGAAACTGGTTCCAGCCAACGACGTCTCGCTTGAGGAGAAATTGCGCGAGGCAGCGCGCTTCATACGCTGCCATTCCATCGCCGCCATTTTCCATGCCGGCTCGGGCCATCCCGGCGGCGCTTTGTCCGCGGCCGATCTGCTGGCCTGTCTTTATGGCGCGGAATTGAATTTCTGGCCCGGCACAGTGGCCGATCCCAATCGCGACCGTTTCGTCCTCTCCAAGGGTCATGCCGCGCCGGCTTTGTATGCGGCGGGCGCCCATTTCGGTTTCTGCGATGCCAAGGCTTCGCTCGGACTGCGCAAGCTGAACAGCCCGTTCCAGGGCCATCCCCATGTGCTCGACCTGCCTTGGGTGGAAACATCCACCGGTTCGCTGGGCCAGGGCATGTCGGTGGCGCTGGGCATGGCGATGGGCCTCAAGCTGCAGGAGATACCGGCGCGGGTCTACACGCTGCTGGGTGACGGCGAATTGCAGGAAGGCCAAGTCTGGGAAGCGGCGATGGCGGCGGCGCATCACAGACTGGAAAATTTCTGCGCCCTGATCGACTACAACAAATTGCAAAGCGACAATTCCAACGCGGCGATCATGGGTCTGGAGCCGTTGGCCGACAAATGGCGCGCCTTTGGCTGGGCCGTGGTCGAGATCGACGGTCACGATATCCCGCAGATTCTGGGCGCGCTGCGCAAAGCCGGCGCCACGCATGGGCGCCCGTCGCTGATCATCGCCCATACCGTCAAGGGCAAAGGCGTGCCCGCCATGGAAAACATCCCCGCCTGGCACGGCAGCGTGAAGCTGACGGAAGCCCAAACCAAAGATGCCCTGGTGGCGCTGGGCGCGAGCGAACAAGAAATAGAAGGCTTTTTCCATGTCTAATCCGGCCCTGATCGCCAACAGCGATTCATTGCGCGAAGCCTTCGGCAAAGCCTTGTCGGCGCTGGGCGACGAATTTCCGAATTTGGTGGTGCTGGATGCCGACATCGCCGGCGGCACCGGTGTGCATCATTTTCGCAAATCCCATCCCAAGCGGCTGCTTCAATTCGGCATCGCCGAACAGAATATGATGGCGGCGGCGGGCGGCCTGGCGGCGACCGGCTTGATTCCCGTTGTCACCACCTTCGCGGTCTTTTGCCTGCGCGCCATCGAGCAGGCGCGGCTTTCACTCTGCTATGCACGGCGCAATGCCAAGATCGTGGCCAGTCATCCCGGCCTGGATGTCGGTCCCGATGGCGGCTCGGCCCAGGCCTTGGAAGATTTGGCGGCGTTTCGGGCCATTCCCGGCATGACCGTGATCTCGCCCGCCGATCCCACTGAAATGACGCTGGCGACGCGGGCGATGCTGGAATATCAGGGCCCCGTCTATATGCGCTCGGGCCGCAGCCCCGCGCCGCGCCTGTTCGGCGACGACCACAAATTCGTGATCGGCAAAGGCCAGATCCTGCGCGACGGCGACGATGTCACCATTGTGGCCTGTGGCGTGGAAGTGGCGCGGGCACTGGCGGCGGCGGACATGCTGGGGCGCGACGGCATCTCGGCCAGGGTGGTCAACATGCCCACCATCAAGCCCATCGACACGGCGCTTTTGAGCATTTGTTCCTTGGAGACCGGCGCCATCGTCACCGCCGAGGACCACAATATCCATGGCGGGCTGGGCGGCGCGGTGGCCGAAGCCTTGGCCCAGACCAGACCCTGCCCCATCGAATTTGTGGGCGTGAAGGACTGCTTCGGCGCATCCGGCGAGCCGGAAGAGCTGGCGGACCATTTCGGCATTTCCGCGCCCTTCATCGCCGACGCTGCGCGCCGCGTCATCGCCCGTAAAAAGCCATGAACCGGTTCTCGCTGTCCGGAAAATGCGCCGTGGTCACCGGCGGCAGCCGCGGCATCGGCCGCGCCATCGCCCTTGGCTTGGCCGACGCCGGCGCGGACGTGCTGATCACCTATCGCGAGCGTCATGGCGATGCCGATTCCGTGGTGCGGGAAATTCTCTCCAGGGGCCGCCGCGCCAAGACGGTGTCGATGGATGTCACAAACCCCGTCAGCATCGCAGCGGGGGCGACCGAGGCCGCGGGCTTCGGCACGATCTCGATCCTGGTCAACAATGCCGGCGTCAACAAGCCCACCGACTTCGATCAGATCAAGGACGGCGACTGGGATTTCGTCCTCGATACCAACCTCAAAGGCCCGTTCCTGGTGGCCCAGACTTTCTTGCCGCTGCTGAAACAGGCGAATGGCGCATCGGTCATTCATATCGGCTCGGTGAGCGGGCAATATGGCGGGCCTCGCACCGCCCATTATGCCGCGTCCAAGGCGGGGCTGATTTCGCTGTCGCAAGTCCTGGCCCGCTTCGGCGCACCGCACAATATCCGTTCCAATGTCGTCGCCGCGGGGCTGATCGCTTCCGAGATGGCGGCGGGCGGCCTTCAGGCGGCCAGTGTGCAGAAGGCGGCGGAGAATATTCTTCTGGGGCGCATGGGCACGCCGCAGGAAGTTGGCGACGCGGTTACATTCCTGGCCAGCGATGCTTCCTCCTACATCACGGCACAAACCATCAACGTCAATGGCGGCCTCTACTTCTGATGACCAGCGGCAAAACTCTTTTGATCGTTTCAGGCGGCATAGAAGCGGCCGATGCGGCCAAACGCGCCAAGGAAATGGGGCATATGGTGGTGGTCTCGGACATCGACCCCAACGCGCCCGGCTTTGCGTTCGCCGATTCCTGCCTGATCGCCGACGTCTATGGTGCCGAAGAAACGGCGGCGACGGCGGAACGCTACAACCGCAAGATCCGCAAGATCGACGGCGTGCTTTGCGTCGCGGCCGATGCCCCGATCACGGCGGCGAAAGTGGCCGAGCGTTTGGGCCTGCCGGGACTGCCGGTGCATGTGGCGGAATTGGCCTGCGACAAACTGGCGATGAAAAAATGCTTCCGCGATGCCGGCGTCGCGGTGCCCTGGTTCCAGGAAGTCGCCACCCCGCAGGAACTGCAACGCATCGCGGTGGAACGCGGGCGCGACCTGGTGATCAAGCCCGTGGACAGCCGGGGCAGCAGAGGCGTGCAACGCGTGGCGCTGGTGGCTGATCTGGCCAAGGCCTTCATGCTGGCGCAATCCTATTCTCCTACCCAGCGCGTGATGGTGGAGCAATATCTGGACGGGCCGCAGGTCTCGACCGAAAGCCTGGTCACGGGCGGCCAATGTTTCACGCCCGGTTTCTCCGACCGCAATTACGAATTCCTGGAACGCTATGCCCCTTTCTTCATCGAGAATGGCGGCGACCTGCCCAGCCATTTGCCGCAGGAAACCCAGGAAAAAGTGCGCGATCTGGTGGCGCGGGCGGCCCAAGCCTTGGGCGTGCGCGAGGGTACGGTGAAGGGCGACATTGTCGTACATGACGGCGAACCCTATGTGATTGAATTGGCGGCGCGGCTTTCCGGCGGCTTCTTCTGCACCCGCGAGATTCCCTTGAACACGGGCGTGGATTTCATCGGCGCAGCGATTAAGGTCGCGCTGGGCGAGAAAGTGGCGAAAGAAGACGTCACGCCAAAACACTTCACGCCGGTGATCCAGCGTTATGTCTTTCCCAAGCCCGGCACGGTTCGCACCGTCAACGGCGCGGAAGAGGCGCGGCGCGTCGCCGGAGTAGCCGAATTGGTGATCACCGCGCGGCCCGGGGATGTGATTCCGCCGGCCGGCGACAAAAGACCGTCCGGCGCCATGGTGCTGGCGACGGGGAAAAATCGTGACGCCGCGCTGAAAGCGGCCAATGACGCGCTCAGCCTGATCCGGATCGAGACCGCATGAACGCGCCGCTGCGCAATACCGAGCTGGGCGCGGAAAGCGCATTGCGGGTCTTTGCCTTTTTTCATCTCAACCTTTCCTTCTCTTCCATCGAAGAAGAACGGCGCGGCGACGTGATCGCGCGCTGTTACTGGCCGCTGCTGCAACTGGCCGAGCGCGCCGGTCCCATCGGCATGGAATTGTCCGGCTATACCCTGGAAGAGATCGCCGCGCGCGATCCGGAATGGATCGGCCGCGCCCGCAGCCTGATCGAACGGGGCCGCATCGAGCTGATCGGTTCGGGCTTTAGCCAGATGATCGGTCCTTTGGTGCCGGCGCGGGTGACGAAGGAGAATTTGCAACTCGGCAACGAGACCTATGTTCGCCTGCTGGGGGCGCGGCCACGCCTGGCTCTAGTCAATGAACAGGCCTATGCCGCGGGCCTGGTCGGGCTTTATCGCGATGCCGGCTATGACGCCATCATCATGGATTGGGAGAACCCCGCCGCCCACCATCCCGAATGGCCGGCGGAAACCCAATATCTGCCGCAACGCGCGCTGGGAGCGGATGGGCGCGACATCGCCCTGATCTGGAGCAACACCACGCTGTTCCAGCAATTGCAGCGGCTGGTGCATGGCGACATCACCTTGGAAAATTATCTGGGTTTCGTGCGCGGCCGTGTGTCATCCCAGCCCCGCGCGCTCTGTCTTTACGCCAGCGACGCGGAGATTTTCGGTTTCCGGCCCGGGCGGTTCAAAACCGAGGAAACATTGTCCGGCGATGAATGGCAAAGGCTGGAGGCGGCTTTCACCTCTATCGCCAAGGAAGCGCGCATGGTGCGGCCTTCCGAAACGCTTTCACTGCTGAGCCAGCCCGGTGCGGGACGGATCCTGTCGCTGGAAAGCCCTGAATGTCCGGTGCCGGTCAAGAAGCAGCGCAAATACAATCTGGCGCGCTGGGCCGTGACCGGGCGGGACAATCTTGCCATCAATGCCGCCTGCCAGCGCATCTATGAAGGAATGCTCGCCAGCAACGCGCCCGACTGGAAAGAGCTCTGCACGCTCTGGGCCAGCGATTTTCGCACCCATGTGACCGAAAAACGCTGGAACGCCTATCGCGCGCGTCTCGAAGCCGCGGAAGCGAAATGGAGCAAGCCTTCACCGCCCCGGCCGGAACCGCGTGGCGATGTGGTCGAAGACCGATATTTCGAAGTGAAAACGCCCTGGCTGAGCGCCACGCTGGACCGGCGCCGTGGGCTGGCGCTGACGCGCCTGCAATTCAAGGACCATCCGCATCCCGTGTTGGGCGGCCTTCCGCACGGCTATTTCGAGGATATCGCGCTGGCGGCCGACTGGTACACCGGCGACAGCGTGTTCGAAGCCCCCGGCGAGCACAAGCTCACCGACCTGGAATGGTGCGAGACAAGGATCGCGCATGAAGCCGATGGCAGCGTACTGGTGTTCGGCAAGATCGACACGCCCAAGGGACCCATTCAAAAAAACTTGCGCTTTTCAGCGACCCGCGTCGAATTCGATCTGACCTTCGACTGGAACGATTGGGGCAAGGGCGTGCTGAGGCTGGGCCATTTTACTTTGCTGCCCGATGCCTTCGATCATGCCGCGCTCAGCCTGGCCACCTGCAATGGCGGCGGCCGGGAGTGCCATGAGCTCGCCGGGCGGACGATCGATCATGGCGCGCCGGTATCGTTCCTGGTCTCCTCCAGCCATGGCTTCGGCATGACGGAGGGATGGAGCGAGATCGGCGATGGCCATGTTTCGCTGAGGATAGAGGTCGACCGGTCCAGCGCGCCCCTGTTGGGAATGCTCACTCACAAACGGTCGGGCGAAAAGCTTTTCTGTCAGATTCAGCTATCGGCGCTTGAGTTGGACGACACCAGAAAACCCGGCGCTTATCGCCCGGGCCCGCGCCGCTTCCGCTTCTCCGTAAGCGCTCTCGGCCGATAGGCCGACGCAAAAAACAGACGGGCGACGCCCCCCGGCATCGCCCGCCTGCCCCATGCCCACCAATAACTGTCCCACGCCTCGGGGACGACGATTCCGCCTTGCGGCGGTCGCGATTTTTTTGAGAAACCAAGGGCGGCGGACGCGATCGCTCGCGCCCGCCGTTTCCTTGAGGCGTATTAGCCACCCTGGAAGAGAGACAGGATGCTCTGCGGCGCCTGATTGGCGATCGACAGGGCCTGAATGCCAAGCTGCTGCTTGACCTGCAGGGCCTGCAACGACGCGCTTTCCTGCGCCATGTTGGCGTCCACCAAATTGCCGATGCCGGTCGTCAGCGTGTCGGACAGATTCTGGCTGAACGTTCCCTGGATCGAGAACTTCGCCGCACCGGACGACAATTTGGCCAAGGCCGAGTCGACGTTGGTGAGAGAAGCCTGGATCGTGGCGACCAGTGTGGACGCCGAGCTCATGGTCGAGATCGAGGCGGCGGTCGCGATGGTCACGATCGAGCCGGACAGGCTCATATTCTGAGCCGACACGGTGATGCGGCGCGTGCCGTCAGCCGACGCCAAAGCCGTCAGCTGCTGAGTCGAGCCATTGACCAGGTTGAAGCCGTTGAAGGTGGCGTTGGTCACGATCGTGGTGATCTGGCCCAGCAAAGCCTGGAAGCTGGAATTCATCGCCTGGCGGCTCGCGGTAGAAAGCGAGGCGTCGGACGCCGAAAGGGCCTGCTGTTTCATCTGAATCAGCAAGTCCGAAATCGACTGGCCCGCGGACAGGGCGACGTCGATCGAGGACGTACCGTTATTCAGCGAGCTCGTCACCGCCTGATAACCGGCAACCTGGGCACGTTCGTTCTGGGCGATGGCGAAAACCGCGCCATTGTCACGCGCGGTGGCGACCGTCATACCGCTGTTGATCGCGGACTGGGTCTGAGACAACTTGCCTTGGGTCTGATTGAGGTATTGCAGTGCCACCATGGCACCGGTGTTGGTGTTGACACTAAAAGACATGGATTCCTCCGTTCTGGGTTCACGTGCGTACGCACGGGGCATTTTGCCCACGTGACCCATGGCAAGGTCCGTGCCGGAGCCTGATTCAGATTCGCTTAAACATCGATTTTGCCGAGGCGAGTAAAAAAGCGCCCGGCCAAGTTTGCCGGTCGGCAGCGACAACCGGCAGAATTTGCCGCGCGAATGGCAATTCTTGCCTAGCCCCACCCGGCAAATAATTCCACTTTGAAAAAAACAAGCCGCGTTTTTGCTGGAAAATTTTGCGTGAAGAAACTTGCTTAGCGAAGCCTTAAGCGAAACGCGCCGGCTCAAACAGAAAGAGCGGCGCTTTCGCGCCGCCCTTTCCCGCTTCGATACAATAAGGATCAGCCGTTCTGGAACAGCGACAGGATGGTCTGCGGCGCCTGGTTGGCGATCGACAGGGCCTGAATGCCCAGCTGCTGCTTGACCTGCAAGGACTGCAACTGCGCGCTTTCCTGCGCCATGTTGGCGTCCACCAGATTGCCGATGCCGGTGGTCAGCGTGTCGGACAGGTTCTGGGTGAAGGTCGCCTGGATCGAGAACTTCGCCGAGCCCGACGACAATTTGGCCAAGGCCGCGTCGACATTGGTAAGCGAGGTCTGAATGGTGCTGATCAATGAAGAGGCGCTGGCCTGGGTGGAGATCGAAGCCGCGGCGGAGATCGTCACGACCGTGCCGCTGAGACTCATGTTCTGGGCTTGTGTGGTGATGTGCCGCGAGCCGTCGGACGAGGCGAGCGCCGTGATCTGGTTGGTCGAACCATTGACCAGGTTGCAGCCATTGAAGGTGGCGTTGCTGACAATCGTGGTGATCTGGCTCAGCAAAGCCTGGAAGCTGGCGTTGAGGGCCTGGCGGCTCGCCGTGTCGAGCGAGCTATCCGACGCCGAAAGCGCCTGCTGCTTCAACTGAATCAGAAGATCCGAGATCGACTGGCCCGCGGACAGCGCGACGTCGATCGAAGAAGAGCCGTTGTGCAAGCTGTTGATCACGGATTGAAGACCCGCGACTGCGCCCCGCTGATTCTGGGCAATGGCATAAATCGCGCCATTATCCTTGGCAGACGCGACTTTCAGGCCCGAATTGATCTCGCTTTGAGTCTGGTCGAGCTGACCCTGGGTCTGATTCAAATATTGCAGCGCCGTCATCGCGCCGGTATTGGTGTTGACGCTAAAGGACATGGGATTTCTCCATTACTTCGTTTGGGGGGCGCACGTTTCTCGCGAACCTGGGTATTGATCCATGCCGAAAGTTTGCAATCGCCGTGCCGCGCCCCTTAACCTCATATCCATTTGATTTCGCTCACATATTTCTGCGGTGTGGGATCGACCGGTTAGGCATGATTTGCCGGAGTGGCAAAGTTTGCCGCGGCTTTTTGATGCCTTCGCGCCTTGAGTGGCCGAACCTTTGATGCCCATCGCACCTTGAGGGCCCAAAGAAAAAGCCGGCGTGGAGCGCGCCGGCTTTTTGAACAAAGCGTGTGAATTCCGTCAGCCGACCTGAGCCAGGCCTTGCATGATGGTGCGATTGATCTGGATCAGGGGATCCAGCGGCGCCTTCTCGCGCGTCACCTTGCGGGAATATTTTGAGACGAAGAGCGACAAGGAGACGATCTTGGCCCGCACATCCTGGGTGAGGGCGTTGCGGTCATCCATGCAGTCGGCCGCCAAGGTGCGCCACAGACGCTTGTTCCAGTCCACCGCCTCGACCAAAGGAGTGCCCTTGGCGTTCTTGCTCTTGGCATCGAGAAGCGCGCCCGTCACCTGGCCGAAAAGGCGATATTCCGTCGCCCGCGGCTCTTCAACCGCGCGCTGAACGTCTTGGTAGGTTTTCAGGGACATAACTCAATCGCTCCTGTTCATACTCAAATAGCTTCCGGCACGCCATCAACGCCTTGTAATATTCGCGACGATTGACGTCGCGGCTGATTTCCACACATTTCGCAAGAACGGCGTGATTCTGGATCGCACCCATGAATTCCGTCATGCGCAAGGCGAATTCATTGTAGGGCTCTTCGCTGGTATCGCCGTCGAGATACATCATCATGATGGCGAGATAGACCAAGCGGGCCGGCGTTTTGGCGTCCTTGGGCTGCAGGATGTCTTTTTCCCGGAGCACACAGGCTTTGTTTTGAATCACCAGGCTGGTGCGCTTGTCGCCGTTGGAAAGAACGGCGCCATTGAGCACGAATTTCTCGCCTGGCTTCAGGGATAGTTTGAGCGGCATGCGGGGGGTCCTTGCCTATTCTTCTCACCATAGGCCGGCAAAGTTAATAAAAGCCTGATGTCTCATGGCTTTTCGTTCACCAGAGGTTAAGCATCAGGGGGTTTGATGGGGGTCCAATTTCTTGATGAAGAGCCCCCCACATGGCCGCTGCCGCCGCGCTTAAAAGCATCGACTCATTAAGCGGCGTGGGCGCCAAGATGGCCGCCCTGGAGCGGCTGGAACAGCTCTTCGATCAGGCCGCGTCGCAAAATGAGCGGCACAAATCGAATATCGCGTTGAAGCGTGCGGTGCGCATCTGGCGCCGGGGCGACATTGTCCGCGCCACGCAATGGGCGCTCAAGGCTATCGAAACCGACGACACCAATCCCAAGGCCTTCCATCTTCTTGCCATGGGCTTGGAGCGGATGGGCCATGTTCACAAGGCGCTGGTGACGTATGAGCGCGCCTTCCAACTCGATCCCGCCGATCCCGAGCTTCTGGTCAATCTGGGTTTGACCGCCTGGAATCTGAAAATGACCGAAGGCGCGGCAAAGCTGTTCGAGCTTTACATCGCCGCCTGTCCCGACTCACCCTTGGGCTACAATAATCTGGGCAGCGTGTTGTGCGATCTGGGCCGGCCGGACGAAGGCATCGAGATATTGCGGGCCGCGATCAATCGCATGCCCGGCGAAGCGATCCTGTGGAATTCCCTGGGCACCGTGCTGGCGGAAGCGGGCCGGGCCGATGAGAGCCTGATTTTCTACCAGGAAGCCATACGCCTTCAGCCCAGCTTCGCCCGCGGCTATCACAATCTCGGCTATGCCTATCAGCATCTGGGCAAGCTCGAAGAGGCGCTCACCAATTACGGTCTGGCGCTGGATCATGTCACGGATCCCACCGAAAAGTTGGAAGCGCGCCATTCCCGCAGCATCTGCATGATCGGCGCCGGCAAGCTGGAGGACGGCTTCCGCGAATATGAGATCCGCAACAATGAACGCTTCCGCGCCTATACGCATCATGTGATCAAGGCGCCTTACTGGAATGGCGAGCCCATCGAAGGGCTGAAGTTGCTGCTGGTGGGCGAACAGGGTTTGGGCGACGAATTCATGTTCGCCAACATTCTGCCCGATGTGATCCGCGATCTGGGTCCGGACGGAAAATTGCAGATCGCGGTTGATCCGCGTCTTATTCCTCTGTTCCAGCGCAGCTTCCCCGAGGCCGAGGTTGGTTCGTATGAAGACCGCACCTTGATCGACAAGGATGGCAACAAGGCGCTGCGCCTTGTTCCGTTCGCCGACAAAGACAATGTCCCGGACATGTGGGCGCTGATGGGTTCGGCGCTGGGGGTTTACCGCAAATCGCTGGCTGATTTTCCCCACCAACAATTCCTGGTCCCCGACCCCGTGCGAGTCGATGAATTCCGCGCCCGCCTGGCCAAGCTGCCGGGGAAGAAAGTGGGGGTGTGCTGGCGCTCCATGATGCTGGGCGCAAAACGCGCCAAATATTTCTCGGATATCGAAGGCTGGGCGCCGCTCCTGAAAACGCCCGGCGTGAGCTTCGTCAATCTCCAATATGGCGATTGCGCCGACGAGCTTGCCCGCGCCGCAGAACGGCACGGCATCGTCATCCATCAGATGGAAGGGCTGGACCTTCGCGACGATATCGACGGCGCGGCCGCCTTGTCGGCGGCGCTCGATTTGGTGTTGTCGGCGCCGACCGCTGCCGCGGCAACCGCTGCCGGCGTGGGCACGGACGTCTGGTTCATCACCGCCGGCCGCGCCTGGCCGCAATTGGGCACGGAAGAATATCCCTGGTACGCTAAGACACGCGTGCTGTGGCCCGAGCGGTTTGGCGATTGGGGCAGCCTGATGCCGCGTGTTGCCGCCAAGTTGGCGAATTTCGCGGCAAAGTAATTTCGCTCTTTTTATGGCCTACCGCTTCGCACCTTGAGGCCCCTCAGATGCAGGCCAGCAGCGCGTCCTGGTTGGGCGCGGCGGCAACTCGAATCTCCGCGAATGTCAGCTTTTCGAAAGCGGCGGCGCACTTGGCGCTGATGCAGATGGCAATCAGGCGATCCGTGGGCAAGCCATCCCGGGCCACGCATTCAGCGAACAGGGCGGCGCTTTTGAGCGAAAAGAACAACGCGGCATCCACCTCGTTTTGGCGAATCGCAGCCACGGCTTGTGGCGGCAACCGCGCCGCTTTTTCCATGCGATAAAGATTCTCGCGCCGAGTTTGAAATCCGAGCGTGGCCAATTTTTCGCACAATGCGCCGCTCGCCTCTTCGCCCGCAGCGTGCAATAGGACCCCCGCGCGGGGATCGGCCCAGCGCGCCACGGCTTGGGCCAGTGTGGCGGCATCGCCGGCTGCGCTCTGTACACGGAGGAATCCCGCCTCCCGCGCCGCGGCGGCGCTTTGCGGACCCACCGCGAAAATCGCGGCGTGGCGGTTGGGCGTGCGCCGCACCAGGGCCCGCACCCCATTGGCGCTGGTAACCAGCACAGCCTGGATTCCGGCGAGGTCCGGCGGCGCGCCGTCCAGGAACTTTACGCTGAGAAGCGGCGCCAGCAGCGTTTGATGGCCCATCGCCGCCAGGCGGCGGGCGATTTCCTCGCCCTCCTCACGCGGCCTTGTGACCAGAATTCTCAATCGCATCTTCCTTGCTTTGGCGGCCTCTCGTCTGATTTAGAGAGAGGACGCGATAAGGATCATTGCTTGGACAATTGGACGATATTAGGCCTGGAAACCAGCTGCGACGAAACCGCTGCCGCTGTGGTGCGGGGCGCGCCGCCGGGGCCGGGCGAAATCCTGTCCAATATCGTCTTCAGCCAGAATGAAGCGCATGCGCCTTATGGGGGCGTGGTGCCGGAAATCGCTTCCCGCGCCCATCTGGAAATATTGGATGGCCTGGTGGAGCAAGCGCTCGCCGAGGCGGGCATCCCCTTGGATGAGGTGGACGCCATCGCCGCCACGGCCGGTCCCGGCCTGATCGGCGGCGTGATGGTGGGACTAACCACCGCCAAGGCCCTGGCGCTGGCGACGGGAAAGCCGCTTCTGGCGGTCAATCATCTGGCCGGCCATGCACTGACGGCGCGGCTCACCCATGGCGTGGATTTTCCCTTTTTGCTGCTTTTGATCTCGGGCGGCCATTGCCAATTGCTGGCTGTGGAAAGCGCCGCCAAATTCCGTCTTTACGGCAGCACCATGGATGATGCGGTGGGCGAGGCGTTCGACAAGACTGCCAAGCTGATGGGGCTGCCCTATCCCGGCGGACCGAATGTGGAGACACACGCGGCGCGCGGCAATCCACGCGCCTATGCGCTGCCCCGGCCCCTGCTGGGGCGCGGCGGCATGGACTTTTCCTTTTCCGGTCTGAAAACCGCGGTCCGCCAATTGACCGCGCAAAAACAAGCAAACATCGACGATGTCTGCGCGTCGTTTCAGCAGGCAGTGATCGACATTCTCTGCGATCGCACCGCCCAGGCCATGACTCGCTTCCGCCGGGATTTTCCCGGCGGGATGCGGCCTGTTCTGGTGGTGGCTGGCGGCGTGGCCGCCAATCAGGCGATTGGTGGGGCCTTGACGCAGTTGGCGGAAAACCACGATTTCGAAGTTCGCGTTCCGCCCCCCAATTACTGCACCGACAATGCGGCCATGATCGCTTGGGCCGGGCTCGAGCGGTACGCGCTGGGGAAGCGCGATCCGCTCGATGTTAGCCCGCGTGCGCGCTGGCCATTGGCGTCGTTAGACGGCGATGGCCAGGGTGGCCAGGATGGCGAGAGCGCTTAGAAAGGTGAGTGCGCCGGTCACGCGATCAAGAAGTGCGACGCTGGGGTTGGAAAAAAAGCTCATGGAAAAATTCCTCAAAAACAGACCCGGAATGGGGTCCTATGCTGCACTGCGATATAATAGGCCTTGAGGGGCATTCAAGTGAATGATTTGCGACCTATGAGC
>Ga0209483_1000773_pt1 | contig 26061 bp, 23 predicted proteins | sample NGEPerA_FD_184508 | JGI IMG/M metagenome (GOLD analysis project Ga0209483, IMG submission 184508) | Arctic peat soil microbial communities from the Barrow Environmental Observatory site, Barrow, Alaska, USA - NGEE PermafrostL2-A... | ecosystem: Environmental > Terrestrial > Soil > Wetlands >... | reverse complement strand
CCGGCGTTGACAAGTTGGCCGACGCCGTCAAGGTGACCCTCGGGCCCAAGGGCCGCAACGTGGTCATCGGCAAGAAGTTCGGTGCACCGACCATCACCAACGACGGTGTCTCCATCGCTCGAGAGATCGAGCTCGAGGACCCGTTCGAGAACATGGGCGCGCAGTTGGTGAAAGAAGTCGCCACCAAGACCAACGACGTCGCCGGTGACGGCACGACGACCGCGACCGTGCTCGCTCAGGCGCTCATCAAAGAAGGTCTGCGCAACGTCGCCGCCGGAGCGAACCCGTCGGGTCTGAAGCGCGGCATCGAGAAGGCCGTCAAGGCGGCCGTCGAGTCGATCAAGAAGCAGAGTCAGGCCGTCGAGGACAAGAGTCAGATCGCTCAGGTCGCGACGATCTCCGCGGCCGACGCCTCGATCGGTGAAGTCATCGCTGACGCCATCGACAAGGTCGGCAAGGACGGCACCGTCACGGTCGAGGAGTCGAACACCTTCGGCATCGAACTCGAGCTCACCGAAGGCATGCAGTTCGACAAGGGATACCTCTCGCCGTACTTCGTGACCGACCCCGAGCGTCAAGAGGCAGTGCTCGAAGAGGCACTGGTGCTCTTCACGAGTTCCAAGATCGCGGCGGTCCATGACTTGGTCCCGTTGTTGGAGAAGGTCATGGCGTCGGGTAAGCCGCTGTTGATCATCGCCGAGGACATCGAGGGCGAGGCGATGGCCACGCTCGTCGTGAACAAGATTCGCGGCACGTTCACTTCGGTCGCCGTCAAGGCACCGGGATTCGGAGAACGTCGTAAGGCGATGCTCCAGGACATGGCGATCTTGACCGGTGGCACTGTCATCTCTGAAGAGATCGGTCTGAAGCTGGAGTCGGCCACGCTGGACCTCTTGGGTTCGGCGCGTCGCATCGTCGTCACCAAGGACGCCACGACCATCGTCGACGGTGGCGGTTCACACGCCGACGTCGCCGGACGCGTCGCCCAGATCAAGCGTGAGATCGAGGACACGGATTCGGACTGGGACCGCGAGAAGCTCCAGGAGCGCCTCGCCAAGCTCGCCGGTGGAGTCGCGATCGTGAAGGTCGGCGCCGCCACCGAGATTGAGTTGAAGGAAAAGAAGCACCGCATCGAGGACGCCCTCAGCGCCACCCGAGCGGCCATCGACGAAGGCATCGTCGCGGGCGGCGGGACGGCGCTCGTCAGGTCTCGCAAGGCCGTCGACAAGCTCATCGAGACATTGGTCGGCGACGAAGCGACCGGAGCCCGAATCGTGGCCAACTCCTTGGAGTCCCCGCTTCGCCACATCGCGGCGAACGCCGGATTCGAAGGCGCCGTCAAGGTTCGTGAAGTTGCTGACGCCAAGGGAACGATTGGTCTCAACGCCATGACCGGGGAACTGGTCGACCTCGTCCAGGCGGGGATCATCGACCCGGCCAAGGTGACCCGATCAGCGCTTCAGAACGCCGCTTCGATCGCCGCACTTCTCTTGACCACCGAGGCCATCGTGGCCGACAAGCCCGAGCCGGCCTCAATGGGCGGCGGCGGCATGGACGGTGGAATGGGTGGCATGGGCGGAATGATGTAGCCCACCCCCCCGGGGTAGGACTTTTGAAGAGCCGAGTCGGAGACGACTCGGCTTCTTCATTGGTTACTAAATCTGGTCGTTTGGTTGGCGGCGATCGTGTTTGGCGCCGTTTGGCAGTTCCGCCAGGACACAGCGAGAGGGTGATGTCAAGAACGCAAGACTGATGGAACTCACGAAGAACTCTCCACGAAGAAGTCTCCCAATACTGTGTAGGCGCAAACATTGGGAGCGGCGCGCCAATCTGAAGAGATCCATTTGCGACTTAGTAGTGCGAGAGATCGTGTGATTTACAACCCTTTCTCGCGTTGCGACAGTGCTGCGACGGTGAGAAGTGGCGAACCGGAGAAAATAGTGGCGAAAGCAAACGGCAATGCTTGCAACGATTTGGTCAGTTCTTGCACCAAAACCAGGTCTGGAGCGGGCAACGAGAATCGAATTCGCGTTCTCAACTTGGTATACGGGCATAATTATGCTATAGTTGTGGCATGAGTAGGGTACGAGTAAGCACTACGGTCGATGGAGACCTCTTAGATGCAGTTCGGCGACTGCGCCCCACTGCAAATGACGCCACGCTGCTTGACGAGGCGCTCGGCACGCTCGTCGCTCGCAACCGTGCGAGTGAGATTGACGCTGCTTACCTCGCATACGACGAATTCCCGATCGAGGAATCCGATGAGTGGGGGAGCCTTGCTGCGTTTCGCGCTGGTGTTGCTGCCTCGTGAACTCGATGCCGCTGCGAGGAGAAATCTGGTGGTGCGAGTTGCCCGAGATCCAAAGACGACCCGTGGTAGTGATTTCTCGCGACGCGGCCATCCCAAGATTACGGCGAACGTTGATTGCACCGTGCACAACGACGATTCGTAATCTTCCAAGCGAAGTCGTCCTTGAGCCAGGAGACGATCCGATTAGTCGCCGGTGCGTGGTCAACCTTGATTCGGTTGAGAGCGTTTCGATTTCGATTTTGGTAGAAAGGATTGGACGTCTCAGCGACGGGCGAATGCGCCAGATTTGCTCTGCACTTGATGTTGCGGTCAGTTGTGGAGAGTAGACCACTCACCGCATCGAGGATGAGAAACTCGAATGAACTGATTTGGAATTGAAGTTCAGAAGTTCTTGGAGCATGCGACGAGAATCGAACTCACGTTCTCAGCTTGTGGTCGTCGTTCACGACTGGAACAGAGGAGGCGCGCAACGGTCGCGGTGGCAATCGTGGCGAGTTCGTCGTCGCGTTTAGGCGCTCTAACCGCGACCGTGTTGGCCGAAAGCCCGACCGCACGGCGCAGGTACCAAGGAGCGGGCTCTCCTTAGCGAGAGCGAATCTCAAACTGACGGCGCGGTGACGCTGGGTGGGGTGGTTCGGCTTAACGGTCGCAGACCGGCCTCCAACAAAAGCAGTCGTTCGTCGAGCTTGTTTGACTTGTTGAGGGGAAACGCGTTCACCAGTTCTATTCGATTGGGCATCATGTTTTCCGGGATGCGTTCTAGGGCCGCGCGGCGCAGGTCGAGGGCTGAGGCGGCCCCGTTGGTGACCACGAAGGCGATGATGCCGAGTTCGCCTTCGCTATCGAAGGTCATACACGCGGCGCCAGTGACGCCGACCAAACTACCCATTATTTCATTCAACTCGACGAGCGATATCCGAACCCCGCTGCGCTTAATCACGCGGTCGGCGCGGTCCACGTAGACGTAGGCGCCGTTCATATCCCGGTAGACGAGATCGCCCGTGCGGTAGACGGTCTCGCCGGGCACCACGTCGGTGCGCATGACCTCTTCCGTAAGCGCCGGCGCCCCCCAGTATCCGTCCATTAGTTGATTCCCCCCGATGTACAGTTCACCGACTCGGTCTGACTCTTCAATGACGATTCCCTCACTGTCCAAGAGGTGAAAGAACACGCCGGGATGGGGGTAACCGAACGGCACCGTTCCCTCTTCGATCATGTCTGGTGTCAACTCGAAGTTTGTGACGGCAATGGTGGTCTCCGTCGGTCCGTAGCGATTGAACAATCGGATCTCTGGCACATAGGACCACAACGACCGGAGGTCAGCGACGGGAAGGGCTTCAGCACCCAGTGCGATGATCTCGAGCGCAGAGTCGCCGAGTTCGGCCATCCGTGGGCTAGCGAGCAGAAGACGTAGATAGCTCGGTGTGAATCCCGAAAAGTTAATCTTCTCCCTAGCGACCGTGTTGAAGAACGTCGGGGGAAACAACAAGGCGTCACGGGGTCGGATGACGACCGCTCCACCGGCATACAAGGTCGGAAACAGATTGGCGTAGGAACCGTCGAAGTGGAACGGGGACACGCACAGCGTTCGGGTGGCCCGATCGAGGCCGAGCGCGCTTGTCGTCGACTGCACCGCGGCACCGAAAGCGGCGTTGCCGATCTGCACCCCTTTTGGAGTTCCGGTGGTACCCGATGTGTAAATCATGTAGGCCACTCGCGTTGAAGTATCGACCGGCGCGGCCAAAGCCGGTTCTTCTGTCCGGAGCGCCGAGATCGGCACCAGCGTGAGCCCGCCGAGCCACCTAGGAGGCGCAGCATCGTCGCCGCCGGCGTCGGAGGTGACCACGATGGCCGGCGCGCAGTCAGCGACGATCGTCGCTAGTCGCGCTTCCGGGTCGGTGACGGCGAGCGGGACGAAGACGGCGCCGATCCAGAGACTCGCCAGTGTCGCGACGACGAAATCGACGGAGTTGGGAAGCAGGAGGGCAACTCGATCTCCCTCCGATACGCCTCGACTGGCCAGACCTGTCGCGAGGCGCGATACTTCATAAATCAGTTCGGCGTAGCTCAGCTCGCGATCCAGATCCTTGACGGCGGGAAGAGCAGGTCCGGTACGAGCCTGTTCGATGATTTCGTGGAGCACGTCGGGCATCGTTAACTACGACTTCTCACCGAAGGCCCGCTTGCGCACAACGGCATCGATGAAGTCGTAGGCGACGGTTTGATAGATGGGCACCGCGACCGGCCGGGTGCTGTCGACCTGGCAACCACCGTGGATGGCGATGGTCTCTTCACGCATCGATCTCGTCCCCCCTCTTCTGAACGCTCGCCAACCAGTTCGCGTAAAAGCGCTTGGCCATGGAACGCCAGGGCCACGGAGCGCGGGCGCCGACGTCATCGAACGGGTACGCGTCGAGGAGCGCTGGATCTCGCCGGCCCCCGATGATCAACTCGTGCATTTTCTCCAGTTTCTCCCAGTCCTCGGGCGCCACGCAGTGAAACGGCAGGATGGGCAAATCGTCGCGTTCGTGCAGTACGTAGCGGCGAGCGTCGCGACGGTACTCGCGCAGCAGACTGGACGGCTCGTACTCGGGATGGCTTTGGAGGAACACCACGTTGCATCCGCCGATCTCTTTGGTGGCCACGCTCCACCCAACCTCGTCGGACTGAATGGCAATTCGATAGCCGGCGTGCACCAGGGCGTCCAGGGGCGCGGTGTTGTTGCGTGTATGAGGAAGAAGGATCTCCGGCTCGAACCCAAAGGCGAGGGGATGGGTTCGATCGACCTGCTGGGCAAAGACACCTGTGCACTTCGACGCCAATCGGACACGCTCGATACCGTCGAAGATTGTCATGGCCGCATGAGCGGACAGGCAAGAGACCAACATCGAGGCGACGTTCTCACTTCCCCACGAGAGCAACTCGGCGAGATCGGCCCAGTAGAGCTCATCTCGCATCTTCGTCTCAATAGGCTTCGATGCCGTCACGATCAAGAGGTCAGGTGGATCAAGGTACACGTCGGAAACGGGCGAGTACTCCTCGGCGATCCTGGCCGCCGTCCGTTCTCCCCTCGCCACGACGTCCATGGCGTAGCGACGAACCTCGATCACCTCGGAGCCGGAACCGGCGTCGAGCAGTTCGAGATACTGTCGCTCAGTGGCGTCGAAGGCGCCGTCGGGCATGTTGTTCACGAACGCACAGGTCCAGCGCGTTTGATCGGTACTCGTCTGGTGTGAGCGGTTCCGACGCGTAGCGTCTTGAACGAGCCGCACCGCCACTAGTCGTGGCTCACGTTGGCTTGTGTGACCGTTACCTCTTCGTGCAGCAGTCGATTCACCGCTTGCAACTCGGCATAGTCATGAACAGAACCGACGACGGTCACGATGTTGTTGCGGGATCCGTCCATCCAGTCCAGGTCGCGGACCCCCTCGGCTGCGTTAGTCAGTTGTATCACCGGCACGCAACGGGGTCCGTAGCCTATGGCGACCAGTCGTCGCCTCTCATCGGACGTTGCATCGACCGTGTCCCTAACCACCTACCGGAGGTTAGCGGTGAATTGGGCGTTCGCCTAAGGGGCGAACGCTGGTTCATTCTTGACGCCAGAGCTTGGATCAATAGTGGTTACCCAGAAACGCGCACATACTTCTGGTGTAATGCAAACTCTGGGAACGGGCGGCGTAGATCGAACCCGCGTTCTCAGGTTGGGAAGCTGATGACCTTCCTTCATTACTGCGTTTTCAATCTGACCAGACTGGTCCGTTGGGCTCCGCGGTTGTCTGTCGGAAAGCTTTGGAGAAGTACTGTTACCTAGATAGCAAGTTCAAGATTGTCAACGCTCTCCGAAAACAGCGCCAGAAAAACCTTGAATTGAGCCACTCTTGGGAACGCGTGGAGAAGACCGTGTCCTGCGTCTTGGAGACTGAAAGTACAAGGGAAATAAGGGCACATGAAACGACTTTCGATGAGAGGGTTACGTATCTGCGCGGCGCTGGCCGCGGTCATGGCGACCGCCTTCGTCACTTTTCCCGCGCTGACACTCTCGGCGTCCGCGACGACAACGTGGACGTTGGCTCAGGCCCCTGCATCGCCCGTAACGTGGTCGACGGTCGACTTTCTCAATGGTCAGTGGATCGCCCTTAGCCAGACGGGCAGTAGCGCCACCTCGAGTGACGGCTCCACCTGGACTGACCAATCCGCACCCGTAGGTTCCTGGCGGAGCGTTGCCTACGGCTCGGGCCGCTACGTCGCTCTCTCATCAGCCGACGCCGTGCCAAATGAAATGATCTCGACTAACGGAGTCCAATGGTCAACACTGCCGGGGCTTCCGGGAACTCCCAAGCAGGCCGGCCGACCGTCCCAAAACGGTCAGTGGACGGGAATCACCTATGGGCATGGTCTCTTCGTCGCGGTGAGCGTCGTCGGCACCGTCGACACTTCACCCAACGGAGTCACGTGGACTCAGCGATTCTGGCGACCGGAGAATAGCTTCACGTCGATCACCTACGGCGACGGTCGATTCATCGCCGTGGATGCCGCGCAAGGAGGCATTTTATTGTCGCAAAACGGCGTCAACTGGAGTCTCATCACACACCCTTTGACGGGCGCAGTGCCAGCACCGGCAGGGGGTCTGCACTTTGGAGCGGTCGCTTACGGCAGTGGAAACTTTGTCGCCTTCGGAGATTCCACGTCGGGCGCAGGCTACGTCGCCACGTCCGTCTTTGGGAACATCTGGACGCTGCATCAGTACTCGCCCGCTCAAGAAGTGGACGCCGTCACCTACGGTTGTGGATCCTTCGTTGCCGGCGGACAGTCCACTGGTGCGTCCGACCCGTTCATCTCGTCTCCCACCGGAGCCGCCTGGACCCCAAGCAGCGTTTCTACTCCGACGCCATCAAACTGGACAACGCTCGCCTATGGAGCAGGAAGATTCCTTGCCTTGGACGCCGCGGGCGACATTGCTCTGTCGAAAAGCAACGCGGACTGCGCGGCGAACGTGCCGTCGCCACCGCTCCAAGTGTCGGGCAACGTTCACAACGGCGAGGTGTGGACGTACATGCATCCGTCCTCGAGGGCCGGCGGAGCACCCGTCGAGGGATATCGCGTCGCGATCACCGACGGCGTCACCACGACGTACTGTCGAGCCGCCGTCTACTACCAGCCGAACTGCATTGTCAAGGGCCTTCAAAACCACAAGGTCTATTGGGTTACCACTCAGGCCTACAACCGCTTCGGCTACTCGGCGCCCACCGATCCGGAGTTCGTGATTCCTGTGGCGACGTGGAGCCTCGATCTGAGTGCCTCGTCGACACCGGCAGCCTCGATGCTCGCAGACACCGCGGCTTCCTCATCGGTGGTCCTGCAGCTCACGGGAATCATGGCCAACGCTGAAGGTTTCTACCCTGTGACGACGGTATCGGTCCACTTCGGTTCACTCCTTGAGACGTGTCATCCGAATCCCTTTGGTGAGTGTCTCATCGCCGTACACGATCCCCCGAGCGGTCACGTTCCAACCTTTGCTACCTACACCGGTTACGGTCGCTCGTATCGCTCGCCGACCCGTGATGTAGAGATCTCTTAGCGACGGACTCGCGTTACCCGCCCACCACTCTCAAGGCCTCGCGGTTCAGTTCACGCACTCGCGGATAACCATCGAGCGAGTGAGAAAGAACGCCTGGAGCGTCGGTGCGAGCGTGCTCATCGTAACGTCCTCTCGACCCGCGAGCTCGCCATCTCGAGCAACTCTGGCGTGGCCGACAGATACCAATAGGTGGATGCTGGGCTCACATGTCCGAGATAGGTCGACAGCAATGGCAGGAGCGCCACCGACGTCGGCTCCGGATCGGTGCCAGAGGTTCTCTCGAAGCGTTGATGGACGATCTCATGAAGAACCTCAAAATTTGGCGTCGTCGCCTTATTCGAATTCAGTCCTGGGCCCCACGAAGCAGCTTGCCAGGCAGTTTCCCAGTTGCAACTCCGTTTTCGAATGTCACCGATCCACGCTTAATTGTGTGACGATATCCCCTCGAGGATTGAAGTAGACGACGTCCGCCAGCCGGCAGATCAGTAACGATTCGAGGGGAGTCACAAGCGAGCTCTGCGACGTCGATGATATTCAAGTCCGCGAGGAGTCCGGGGGCAACCAGGCCGCGATCACGCCACCCAAAGTGCAATGCGGGTCGACGCGTCAACTGGTGAATGACTGACTCGAGAGGAATGTTCGTTTCATCATTTCGATCTCGCGCCCAAAGCGTCATGAAACTCGTGGTCATGCTTGCGTCGCAGATGGCGCCGCAGTGCGCCCCCCCGTCGGATAGGCCAAACATTGCGACGGGAGAAGTTATCATCTCGCGCACGGCATCCAGACTTCCGTCAACGAAATTGAATAGTGGGGTGTAGATGAGTTGGTGGCCCTCTCTTCGAAGTTGTACGTCGTAGGCAAACTCTCGCGGGTCAATCCCCAAGCGCCGCGCCGTGGCGCCGAGCGAGTTGCTGGCGTGCAAGTCATAGTTGACGGGCTCGTCAAGGATAAACATGTCGTCGAAACGGGCGAAAAATGCGTGCCCAGGAAATACGTCTTCCCCCGAGGTGAGGGCGGCGTGACTCGTAAGTATTCTCGCTCGAAGTTCCGGATCTCGTAGTGCCGCAACCTGTTTGTCGAGTGGAAGGCCGCCAATGCTCCCATATGCCCTCACAGGTGTGAATACGTTGCTGGAAGCCTGAAGTCCCAGCAGTACACCAATGGGTCGGGGCGCGACTTGGGCCTTAACGTCGAGCCCTTCGCTCTGAAGTGAATTTGCCAGCGCCATGAGCTCACGCCATCGGTTAGGAGACTCGAAGTCTTGTTGCACGCTGAAACTTATTGGTCGCTCGCTCGCTCGAGCGATCGCAGCGATTAACGAGAACTCGGACCTAGCAAATTCATCGTCTGAGGTGCGATAACTATCGGAGACTAGTTGGAACACCCCGCGTTGCTTTGTTCTCAATACTTGCGCCAACGCTAGGAGCTCAGGCTCACGGGCGCGAAGCGTTCCGAGGTTTTCCCCTCGGCTGGTGCGGTGCCGCTCAGTGCGTGAGGTGGAAATACCGAGCGCCCCCGCGTCCAGTCCCTCGCCCAACATTTGCGCCATCTTGACAAGCTCATTTTCCGAGGGTTCCTCGAGAGGATCTCCTCCGCGCTCGCCCATGACGTACGCGCGCAGCGCGGCGTGCGGAACGTGCGTCGCGACGTCAATAGTGCGTTCTTGGCCATCGAGTGCGTTGAGGTATTCAGGGAACGTCTCCCAGTTCCACTGGAGACCCTCATGTAGCGCGGTGCCGGGAATATCCTCGACCCCTTCCATCATCTCGATTAGGCCATCGTGGAAGTCGGGGGCGACGGGTGCGAACCCCACCCCGCAGTTGCCCATCGCCACCGTCGTCACACCGTGATGTGACGACGGAGCCAACCACGGATCCCAGGTCGCTTGACCGTCGTAGTGCGTGTGCGGATCGATAAATCCGGGAGTCACGACGAGTCCTTCCGCGTCTATTTCGCGAAAGCCCGACCCAACGTCATTGCCGACGTCGACGATTCGCTCTCCTTTGATCGCCACGTCACAACGTTGCGGCTCCCCGCCGGTGCCATCGATCACGACACCATTTCGAATGACCAGATCTGCACTCACCTTTGCCTCAGTCTCATTCAGCCGCTCATCGTCCAACGCCGTATTGCTTTACGTGAGTCCGCCAATTCTTGGTACTGGATGTCTGTGAGCGATATTTCTGACGCCGCACAGTTGTCCTCCAAATGTTGAAGCGAGGACGTCCCGGGGATAGGCAAAATGACGGGAGAACGACGAAGAAGCCACGCCAGGCTGATCTGGGGCACAGTGACACCTAGTTCCGCGGCCATCGCTTCGAGAGGTCCGCCGGTTGCGGAAAACTTGCCGTTGCCCAAGGGGAACCATGGAATGAATCCAATGCCCCGAAGCTGGCAGTAGTCCACGACGTTGTCGGCATCACGCTGAGCGATGTTGTAATGATTCTGCACACTGACGATCGGAACAATTCGCCGCGCCGTTTCGATTTGTGTGACGCTTACCTCGGATAATCCGACCTCGCGAACCTTGCCCTCGTCGCGCAGGGCTTTCAAGAGCCCAAACTGCTCGTCAGCGTCGACGTGAGGATCTATTCGATGAAGCTGGAAGAGATCGATCTGATCGACACCAAGTCGTCTGAGGCTGCCTTCACACTGCTGGCGCAAGTAGTCGGGGTTTCCACGAGGCTCCCATCTGTCTGGGCCGGACCTTGTGAGGCCGGCCTTCGTCGCGATGATCAGCGTCTCGGGATAAGGGTGGAGCGCCTCGTGAATGAGCTCTTCGGCAACGTTCGGCCCATACGAATCGGCCGTGTCAATCAGGTTGATGCCGAGTTCGATGCAACGGCGCAAGATCTTGCGGGCGCCGTCGCGATCGTTCGGCGCACCCCACACACCGGGGCCAGTTAACTGCATTGTCCCAAAGCCCAGGCGCTGCACATTTAAGACGCCGAGTTGAAACGTCCCTCCAAGGGTCATTATCCATCTCCTTCGCGGGCTCGCAGGGACCAGTCAGATCCGGGATCCAAGCACCGTCATCGTACCGGCTGGCCTGGCGGGGTATTCCTACTTCGTCGCGACCGCGTAACCTAGTTTTACTGCGCGAATTAAAGAGGGGACCGCCTGAACCATGAAGTTGTGGTGTCAAATGGCGAGGGCAATGATGGCGACCTCCGTGCAATTGGACGTCGCTGATGGTTCGCTCGGGCAACGATGAGCGAATTTGCCATCGTCGGACTCGGCTCCTGGGGACTATGCGTTCTGGAGCGAACAGTCCATCGAGCGAACCAGATCAATACTTTCGTTCGAGTACACGTTGTTGAGCCGGGTCAACTGGGTGGCGGGGTCTACTCTGCGGCTCAACCGGATTACTTAATTTTGAACAATCCCTGCGGCCAACTTTCCCTCTACGCCGCTCCCGACGGCGATTCGGATCCCGCCTACGCCGTCGGCCTGTATGAATGGGCAATCCAAAAGGGTTATCGGCGCGTGGGATATGAGTACAAGATCGGCTCCGAGGGCGAGACAATACTGCCGACGGACTATCTTCCCCGGCGACTCATGGGCGAGTATCTGGCTTGGTTCTACGAGGCGCTTATCGCTGGCGCACCGTCGAATTTGGAGATCGTGCGTCACTACACCGCAGTTAGTGACATTGCGCCGGAGATCGGAGGGCGTGAAACAGTTTTTCTCGACAATGGGATTCAGATCAGCGTGGACCATGTCGTTCTGACCTCCGGACACACATTCAATGAAGAACCAGCGAGAAACTCAAACGACATCCACTATCTTCGACCCTATCCTGTTGAACACTTTGACTCATTGGTGGCACCTGGAGAGCCCATCGCGATCGCGGGGATGGGCTTAGTTGGCTACGACCTGATCACGTCGTTGACGATCGGCCGCGGCGGTACCTACAAGGAAGACGGGGGCCGCATGCGCTACGTCCCCAGTGGCCGAGAACCCGACATTTATTTCTATTCGAGGTCCGGCGTTCCCTACTGCGCAAAACCGGCGCACGGTGTTGACCCCACCGGCGATTATCAGCCGATTGTCTGCACGCCGGAGGCCTTCAGCGAGATGACCAATCCCTTGGGTTCGCCATTGCGTCGGCGCGTGGACTTTCGAAACGATCTTTTGCCTCTTCTTTATGCAGAGATGCAGGTGCGCTATCTCATTCACTCCGCGTATCTACGGGGCGGCTCGTCTTCGGCCACGATTGTCCGAGAGCAACTCCAATCAAATTGGCTCGCCGGAACCTTCGATCGCGCGGTCGATGGCTTTGAGCCAACGTATGGTCGCTTTGACCCGGCGAACTGCATCTTCGCCGACGCGAACGCCAGCTTCGACTCCAGCGACGACTACGAAGCCCATTTCTACCAAATGGTTGAAACCGATCTTCAACAAGCGCTCGCTCCCGGCGGGAGTCCAGTCAAGGCGGCGCAAGAGGTAACGAGAATTCTTCGAGATCAGATGCGAGGAGTCATCGAATACGGCGGCCTCTCGATGCAGTCATTCATTGACTTCCAATCGAACATCCGTGGACGCATCAACCGTTTGGAGGCGGGACCTCCGGCGCTTCGTTCACAGCAACTCCTTGGTCTTCTTGACGTCGGTACAGTTCGTGTCCCATTTGGACCACGCCCCGAGGTGACTGCGGGGGACAATGGCGCGGTGGCGATACGTTCTACGGCACTTTCCCAGTCCACCGAAGCAACTGTCCGTCATGTCGTGCGAGGACACCTTGACCTTCCTTCATTAGCTCGATCATCATCGCCGCTCCTGAGCCGTCTGTATACGAAGGGCCGTCTCACGCAGTTCAGTTATGGCGACATAACGGTGGGGAGCGTTGCGATCAGTGGGGACTTCCATCCGTACGACGCGGAGGGCCGGGTTCAATCCAACCTCTCCCTACTTGGCGTGCTCACTGAAGGAGTTCGCTACTTTACGCACTACCTTCCTTCACCGCGGAGCCGCCTTCGGGCCGTTTACGATGCTCAAGCGACCGTGGAAGCCATCATCGGCTGAATCTCAACCGCGTGGATCAGTGAGTTGCGGCCGACAGCGCCTGATCAATATCGTCGATGAGATCGTCAATGTGTTCGAGACCGATCGAGAGTCGGATTGTCTCGGGCCGGATTCCCGCGGCTACCAACTCACTTTCACTGAGTTGACGATGCGTAGTTGAGGCGGGGTGGATGACAAGCGATTTGGCATCACCCAGGTTCAATAGCCGTTTGAAAAGTTTCACCGAATCGAAGAATGCCAATCCCGCTTCGTAACCCCCTGACACGCCGAAGGTAATGATCGAGGGAACGTGTCCCTTTAGATATTTCTCAACAAGCGGATAGTAGGGATTATCGGGAAAGCCCGCGAAGGCGACCCACTCGACGCGAGGGTCGCGCGCTAAGTAGGCGGCAATGGCTCGCGCATTGGCTTCGTGACGCTCGAGGCGAATCGCCAATGTCTCAAGTCCCTGAAGCAGCTGAAAGGAATTGAATGGTGAAAGCGTGGCGCCAGTGTTGCGTAGTTGAATGGAACGAGCTCGAACCACGAAGGGCCTCTCGGGAAAGTCCCGAGAAAAGACAACATCGTGGAATGCCGTTTCGGGCTGGTTGAACATCGGAAAACGCTCCGCGTGCTCAGACCATGGAAACGTGCCGCCATCTACGATCGCGCCGCCGAGCGTCGTTCCGTGCCCGCCGATGAATTTTGTGAGCGAGTGAACTACTACGTCCGCGCCGTGGAGGAGCGGTTTCAACATCATGGGTGTGGCCACCGTATTGTCGACGATGAAAGGAACGCCGGCTCGATGGGCGACCTCGGCGACGGACTCAAGGTCGACGACGTTGCCCGCAGGGTTGCCGATCGACTCGACGAATACGCAGCGGGTTTTGTCATCAATCAGTCGCTCTATCGATGCGGCTTGATCGTCCGCGGCAAAACGGGCTTCGATACCCAAGGTTGAAAGCACGTGGGCGAAATAGGTATACGTCGCGCCATACAACTGGGGCGCAACCACGAAATTTGATCCGGTGGTCGCCACGGTGAGGATCGCGTAACTCACCGCTGCCATTCCGGATGCCACGACAAGGGCGGCCGTTCCGCCCTCCAATGCGGCGATACGCTTCTCGAGGACGTCGTTCGTGGGATTATTTATGCGGTTGTAGTGAAATCCCGGGATCGCCAAGTCCATGATCGAATTAGCGTGTTCTGCGTCAATGAAGTCGTGGGCGACCGTCATATATATGGGTACCGCGACAGCGCGCGTGCCGTCCGCCTCGTAGCCAGCGTGGATCGCGATGGTCTCGTCGTGCATGGTCAGTCTTCCCCTCGTTTGACGCTACTCAACCAGTTGGCGAACAGACGTGTGCCTGGCGCGTGCCACGGCCACGGCGCTCGGGCTCCTACCTCGTCAAAGGGATATTGATCGAAGATCAGCGGATCTCGGTTTCCATCGATGATCTCGTGGTGGAGACGCTCAAGATCTTCCCATTCATCAGGTGAGACACAGTGATAGGGCAAATACGGTACGTCGTCACGTTCGTGGCGGACATACCTGTCCGCGTCACGGCGATACTCGCGCAGCAAACTCCAAGGGTCGTATTCCGGATGTCCCTGGACGAGTACTAGTTGACGACCATCCTCTTCTCGTACTGCCGCTCCCCAGCCCGTCGCCTCGGAGTGAACTAGGACGTCATATCCAACCCGCTCCAGGGATTCGCGTGGCACGGAATTCCAACGGGAGTGAGGAAGAAGGATCTGGGGATCAAGTCCTTCGGTGAGTTCATGTGCGACCTCGACGTCTTGGGGAAAAACTCCCGTGCACTTCGCGGGGAGACGAACTCTGGCGACATCGTCGAAGATAGTCAAGGCGGCGTGTGCCGACAAGCAGGACAAGAGCGTCGATCGGACGTGCTTGCGTGCCCACGAAAGCAACTCCGTGAGATCATCCCAGTATGGCTCGTCTTCAATACGAAGCTCAATTGGATTCGACCCCGTCACAATTAATACGTCCGGCGGTTCAAGGTAAATGTTGGACAAAGAGAGGTAACCGTCGTCGATTCGCCTCGCCGTCTTCTCCTGTCGCGGAATGCCATTCATCGTATAGAGGCGCACTTCAATAACCTCACTTCCGGAGGCTCCATCAAGTAGTCCCAGGAACTGGCGCTCGGTCGCCTCGAAAGCTCCATCGGGCATGTTATTGACAAAGGCGCACGAAATTCGCACCGTTTCGCGGCCGCCCTCGACCAACGGCGTGCTACGCGCTTCGGCCGCAGCTAGGCGCCCCGTCACCCGTTGTAACTCACATCGGAGTAGGTGACTGTCACCTCGTGGTTAAGAAGATGGTTCACGACTCGCAGGTCGTCGTAATCGCGCGCCGACCCCACCACGGCCATGATGTGATTACGCGATCCGTCCTTCCAATCAAGCACAGATCCGGGACCCTGGTGCACGGTAATAGTGTCCACGCCCGGATGGTCGCTCACAACATCGAGGCCGCTGATTGCCGTCACTGTGGCGGAGAATGGCGGCGGCTGGAGGAAGAATCTGTAGCCAACACGTTCCGTGGTGGCCGGACCTGAGAACTGAATCGACTCTCCTAGGGCCAGCCGAAGAGTCAACTCAATGAGCGGAAGTCCGGCTGCTCGATGAAGCATCTCGGGAACTCCTCCGCCGACGCGTCCATTTACCTCGATGACTCGAGGACCGTCGGGCGTGAACTTGATCTCGGTGTGTAGGCAGCCCGTTGTCACCCCGAGTGCCTCGATCGCTGACGTGGCGAGAGCCAATGCCGATTCTTGATCGGCGTCATTTAGTGCTGCAGGAATGAAGAATCCGGTCTCGCGGAAGTTCTCCGCGAGAGGAAATCTTCCTGTCAACGCCAGATGACTGATGACGCTCTGTGCGACAATACTTTCGACGGAGACGTAGTTTGCGAAGGGGTCGCCCGTGCGAGTCGAATCATCGTGAAGATACTCCTCGAGAACCATGTCAGGACGATGCGCTCCCAGAGCCTGAAGAAACGAATCCAACTCTCGTCCGTCGTTCACGAAGAACGTATAGCGACTCCCTTGAGCGTTGCGAGGTTTCAAGACTGCAGGCCAACCAACCTCGCCTGCGATGGCAGCTATTTCCTCATCGGACTGACTCGGCGCAATAACGAAGCACTTGGGCACCGCGAGTCCGGCGATTTTCAAGGCCTTTCGCTGCGCAGCCTTGTCAGTAAGCGCGACGGACGTTTCAAACGAATGGAACGGCAGACCGAGCACCTCGGCCACCTGAGCGTATGTGGTCATTCCTTCGTCAAGATATGTCACGATTCCGTCGGGCGTATAGGGCGGGGACAGTTCGTCCAGGATCTGATCAGCTCGCATCCCTGCGATGTCCACGACTGGTCCGAATCGATTTAAGAGCTCCGTCATTTGTAGCATCTCTGGCAATGATCCGTCAATCATCCAAAGCAGTTCGCACACGTCGGCGGCCGCTTCGGTAAGTTGCATTATTGGCACACAGCGGGGCCCATATCCCACCGCGACGAGTGGTGGTCTCTCTTTTTTCGACTGTTGTACCTCGTCGTGTGGCATCAACCGGATGTTAGCGTTGGGGGTGCTCATCGAATGAAAGTTGAGCCCGCGAGTGGTGCTACGGATCGACGAGAGAAGTGCGATGTCGTGATTTCTCGCCCTGGAAAATATTCATTCTGAACGTGTTTATTTCAGTCGGGTTCGCTCGACTATCTGTGCTTAGATAACTCGCCGCCGCGCGAATGTTGGCGTCTGAGTGGCCCGAACTGACGTCGACTCACGCGGTGATCAAGGGGTGTTAGCGTTTGGACAGGCGTTCGCAAAGATACTGGTCACAAGGGCATAGGACCGCCGCTTGTGGATAACGGACATGGGGGACGCGAGTCGATGCCTATCGAAATCATCGGTATGGTCGGTACGAGAGATGCATCCGAAATCAAGGGCCCTCTCGTCGATGGTCCTGTCGTTGACTGGATGGACGGTCCGGTAATCGATCCCGACTATTTGACGGACATCTCCAGGGCTCACGATGACGGGGGATTTGATCGTGTGTTGGTGGGTTACGGGGCTGTTGGTCCCGAGGGCTGGGCCGTAGCTAGTTCGGTACTCAACAGTACGAGGAATCTGAAAGTTCTAGTGGCTCATCGGCCGGGCTTCGTCCAACCCGTCGTGCTGGCCCGGATGGCGGCAACTCTTGATCATTTGACGGGCGGCGGGAGAATAGCCATTCACTTCATCACTGGCGGGGATGAAGCGGACCAGCGTCGCGAGGGCGACTTTGTCGCCCATGACGCGCGTTATCGCCGGACGCGAGAAGCGATGGTGATTGCACGCCGGCTCTGGAGCGAAGATGCGCCTTTTGATTTCGAAGGGGAGTTCTATCGCTATGAGAATGCTTTCAGCTCGGTCAAGCCGGTGACGCCGGAGGGGATACCGTTTTACTTCGCGGGGGCCTCGCAGCCCGCTATCGAGGTTGGTGCTGCCGAAGCGGACGTCTACGCGTTCTGGGGTGAGCCACGCGAGAACGTCAGCGCTCGAATGGATGCCATCAATGGTGTCGCCGCAACGTTGGGTCGCACCTTGCGTTACAGCATCTCGCTTCGACCCATCATCGCCGACACTGAAGAGGAAGCGTGGGAAAAAGCAGAATGGATTGCCGAGGAGACCTCCCGCCGCATCGAAATGGCGAAGACGCGCATTAGTGGTCAAAGGGAATCGTACGAGGGTCTCGGCGGACAACGTAACGCCACCTTCTCGCTTGATCGTGACACGAGTTTCACCACATCTGTCGGACGCAAACGACTGATCGAGATGTCTGCCGACAGAGACGTGTACGACGAGCGCCTCTGGATGAAGGTCGCGAATCTGACTGGAGCCGCTGGAAACTCAACTGCCTTAGTTGGCACGCCAGAACAGGTTGCCGAAGCAATGCTTCGCTACTACGACTTGGGAATCACGACGCTGCTGCTGAAGGGCTTCGATCCGCTGGCCGACACGATTGACTTCGGTCAGCGACTCGTTCCTCTTATTCGCGACGGAGCGGCTCAGCGAGACGCCAAGTTGGCAGAAAGTCGATGAAAACCAAATTGGCTGGCACTTTACCTTGTCCAAGCTCATTCTGAATGTCGGTTGAGCGACGCCAGCTCGGCGGATACGGCTGGTCGTTCTCCCGCGGTGAACCCACGCCCCTAGAATTCTCTCGATGACGTCGTCCCCCGGGGAAACCTTTCGCGAACAGAGCATCTGGTTCGGCGTCCCAGAAAGACAGCTTTTCGGAAGGTTGACAACTCCCGTCGGTGAGGAGTCGCGCGGTGGAGTGCTCATAGCACCCCCCATGGGCCGAGAATCTCGACTTGCCAGGCGCGCGCTTCGAAGCCTCGCGATCTCTCTAGCTACTGAAGGATACGTCTCTCTCCGATTCGACCATTACGGATCAGGCGATTCGGTCGGCTCTGTCGAAGATGATGATCTCATCGAAGCTTTGCTTGAAGGAATTGACCGCGGCGTCACGTTTCTTCGCTCGCTCGGGATTGTCAATGTTTCGGCGGTCGGGATGCGAATGGGTGCGAGCATCATAGGAGCAGCTGCGCAGAAGTACGATCTGGGACTTTCATCATTGGCGATGTGGGACCCCTGCGAATCGGGACGATCATACGTGCGAGAGCTGGAAGCTCTTGGAAAACTTCGACGTGAAGAATCGACCGTACAAGTGGGCGAATCGACCAAGATGTTGGAATACCCTCTGAGCGACCGGGCCGTCGGCAACTTGAGGGAGTTGGACCTCAGAGAAGTAATGGCGAAATCGGTGGCCGCGCGTGTGCTGGTGGTCGTGCGCAGTGATCGGGCTGTTTCGACCAGGTTCCGGGCGCAATGGATATCCGAGGAAGTCGAATGGGCTACGACTGACGATCAGGGTCCCATGCTGGAGGCGGAACTATCTGACTCGGTGCAACCTACGTCAACAGTCGCGCGAGTTGCGGAATGGTTGACCGCACCCGCATCGCTCCTGGCGCCCTACGTTAGGCCCCCCGATCAAATTCGCGGCGCGGTGATGGAGGTCGGTTCCAATCAAGTTTTGGTGCGTGAAAGTGTGGTGGAGTTGGGCTTCCGCAACATGTTCGGTATTGTGACCGAACCCTTGGTCGATCCGCAGGGTCCGCTCATGGTCATGGTGAACGGCGTGAATGAAGATCACATCGGCCCAGCGCGACTCTGGGTCGAACTCTCACGCCAGTGGGCATCTTTGGGACTACGATGCATTCGCTTCGATTTGAACGAAACAGGTGAGAGCCGTTGGATTCCTGGTCAGCCCAATCGACCCATTTTTGACAAGACTCGCCGTCAAGATGTCGCAGACGCCATACGATCACTCGACCCGAACAATCCTTCGGATTCGGTTCTCATCGGTTACTGCGCCGGAGCGCAGTTGGCACTCGAAGTTGCGATGGATATTAACTCGCGAGGCGTGTGCGCGATCAACCCAGGCATGGGCCCGGGAGTTTTTCAGGGCGTAGCGCGAGTAAGGAACTCTCATCGAGAGGATGTTCAGGCGTCGGTCCAGCGCATTGAAGGTCTGTTGATTCGGCATCGGATGGCCGACAAGGTGATACGACGAGCGTCGCGATACGCCGAGTCGTTGACCTTCCCCCCAAGGATCGCGACGAAACTAAGCCGAAGCCATTCGGATGTTCTCTTGCTACTAAGTCCCGTCCATCTTCCACGATTTCAACGCATTCCGATTCTGCGCCGTCGACTCCTTTCGTCAGAACACCATCGTGTAGAAGTTATTCCGGGTATGGACCACTCGATTCTGAGCACACTTGGCAGGGACCGTGCTGTCGCCTTGCTCCAGCAACATGTCGTCGATCGATATGTCGGAGCCGCGGCGCAACCGTACGTCGACAGGCGTAACGCAGTGAGGTCCTTTCACAAACGCCGGGGAAGGGTGGAGTCTCATAGGTCAGTCATGAGTGTCCCCCCTAGGGCATCTCGGACAACTGACGGACTATTAACGACATCCGTAGTGATCGTTAACAAGGACGACCGACTTCTTTCGGACACTTTGCGCATGCTCGAGCCTTTTGTGGGGAACACAATCCTTGAAGTTGTCGTGGTGGATGCCTCTAATGGTGCGTTGGATGACATTCGCGTTGCCAATGAATGGGCGCGATGGATTGACTTTGTGCAGCCGCCCGGAATTAGGACAACGATTCCTCACCAACGCAACATTGGAGTGCAGGCAGCCGAAGGCGATGTCATTGTCTTTACCGACTCGGGCTGCTTACCGGAAGACGGTTGGTTCGAAAAATTATTGTCGCCGATCTTGACCGAAGGTGAAGATGTCTCGTGCGGTCCGGCTAAGGCGATAGGAAAGAGCATTTACTCTGGCGAGCGTTTTTGGGGAGTCAGAGATGCCAAGTACGTTCCTGCGGCAACAACAATCAATATCGCTTTTCGACGGGAGGCTTATGAAGCCGTGGGAGGATTCGACGAGTCATTCGGCGCAGCGGAGGACATTGATTTCACCTGGCGTCTAACGGACCACGGCTACCGTCTTCGCTGGGTGCCAGACGCGGTTGTTCTTCATGACTGGGGAACGCCAACGCGACAAATGCGCAGATCGTTTTTCTACGGTAAGGGAATGTGCCGGCTGCTCAGGAAACATCCTCACCGCATCCGCGACGCCGCCAAACAGAACTCCGTTCCATTCGTCTATCCGCTCTTTCTGCTCGGTCTACCGTTGACGTTCAAATGGCGATGGTACCCACTGCTGTTGGCGTGGCCAGCATGGCGGCAACGCAACGAAGAGCTTCCCTGGCTCGTGCTTCTCGATCACCTTATGGCGGGGGCCGGGGTTCTGTATGAGCTGGTGAACCCGGGCACTTAGATCCATTCGCCTGGCTTGCCCACTGAGTGAATTCGAAAATGTAATTGGAGATGTTGAGTCACTGATATCCGCTCGTACTGACTTCGACTGATTGGCGGCATTTCGACTAAACCGGCAGGACTGTCCGAATGTCTTCTATTGGTGGCGCGCGCTGCGAACCTTAAGGCTCATAAGCAGAGCGAACACGTAGACGTTCAGAAGCCTGACTTTGAGGAGGTGAGCTCGATGTCTCCAGCTCTTTGAGGGCGTGCTGGATTGGTGTGCTTTGACATGATTCGAGACTCGGATGGCGTCGACTGGATTCACGAAGTCAATCCTCGAGTTTTTGGAGGGCTGTCCATGTGCCAACTTGCTGGCTTCGACTTTCGCGGCGCGTACATTCATTGCATCTCAGGTCGCGGCGACATTGAACCAGGGCGACCCCCGATCCTAGGATCTAAAACTTATGGATTCCCAGGAGGACGGAGGGAATTATTTCGATCAGAGCCAGGTGGTGCGGCTTGGCTACGAATACTGCAATGGCTGTGGCGTAATTGGAGACTCCTGGGCACTCGATACTTCCTCGTCTTCACGATTGAACGCCCCGTTTCTTCGATCCAACAGAGGTGGAAAATATCCGGAATCCGTCGTCGAAGACCGTCACCTTATCGAGAATCGATACTTCCCGACTGAAGTCTTCCTCAGCGATTGTCGAACGTTCGCATACTGCTTATCGCTAGTCGCACCCTCACGTCATCCACACTTCGACTCAATGTAATTCTCAACTCTCCGATCCAAGGATCGACGTGTACACCTCTATTGTCTGTCGCGCTGCGCTCGACCAGTCACTACTGTGAGCCCACGTCGAGGCTGCGGCGCTCATGTCGTGATACTCGGCGTCAGACAGATGTTCCGCGCTCACAAGCGCCGCTAAGAGAGAGTCAGTGTCCGACTCGTTCTCCGACGTGTATCGAATCGCTGTGGCTTTGGGAACGTCGCGAAGCATTTGCATATCCGGCATGACAACGGGCAAGCCGAACGATTCAGCAAGGATGACAGACGAGCTGTTCGTGATATCGCGGAAAGGAAACGCCGCAAAATCAGACGACTGCAGGTACCGAGCGAGTTCGTCGTCGGGCACCCACTCAAGGTTGAGAACCGCTCTTCCTTCCAAGCCTTCGGCTAGTCGCACCAGCTCTTCTCGGTAGACATCCTCAATGCACGAGCCCACAATCATCACCTTGATTCTCGAAGTCGGTGGCAAGCGTCGGACCGCCGTTAACAACAGATCAGCCCCCTTGTAGCGCTCTATTCTTCCCACCAACGTCACCACCACATCGGTGGGGCTGAAGCCGAGGCTCGCGCGAGCGTCATCCCTCAAGATGTTCACGGGGTAGGGATCGAGGTATGAACCGAACGGCACGATGTGAACGTTCCTGGCTCCTAGCGATCGCAACTCATCGGCACTGGCGTTGGAAAGAGCGATGATGGCACGAGACTTTGCAATGAGCATGTCTCGAGCCCACGCGTCGTCCCTAAAGACCTGATCAAATGGCAACAGATCGTGCGCCGTCCACACGACTTCATAGCCCAAATGAGTTGCAGTAAATAGGTACAGATGAAACCACCACTCCATGACACGTCGAGCCCAGTGTTGTTGGCGGGCCCACGGTAGAGAAAATTGAAATATCCAGTGGATGTGCAAGATGCGAAAACCGCGAACGCGATACCACACCAGAAGTACCGGCGACAACAAAAGGTTCAAGGTCTGCGAAGGAGTGCGGCCGTCGGCGTAGTGAACTCGCACGCCCGCGTCGGACACGCCCGTATAGAGGAGTTCCTGGTAAGGATTTTGATCCCGTGGCGTAACCAGTACCGATATTCGCGTCATTACGTGTCGAGCCTCACCATCCCGTGAAGCGCTCGACGTCCGGCAACGTGATTTCCCGGAAGCACAAATAATGGGAGTTCTTCGTTCGGTTCTCTCCGACTACGAACCATCTCGAATGACACCACACAAGCAACATTAACCGGGTCAAAATTCTCCGATGGAAATCGATCTCGACGCGAGTCCCGGGCCAACTGCACGATCAGCCTGAGGGGAACCCACTCATCGCCAGAGGCGCGTTCGCAGTCTGAACTCGACTGGCTCGGACCTCGGCCCGACGAACCTCGCCAAGTGAACCGCGTGACGCGGTACGACTATGGCAGCGCTGCGAACACGGTAGTCGCGTCCGCATTATTGGAATTCGGCGCCTTCAAGCTCGTTGTCTCGATGGATATCGTCCAGCCCTTGAGTCCGAGCGCAGTGAGAAGCCTTCCAGATAGGTTGCCACCGCCTGCTCCCGCGCTCTTCCCAGAGTGATGTTTGCCGTCAAGAACGACTGGTCGTTCGGGACGACCACTCCGCTCAAGACCAAACGTAGACCTAAATTGTGGCCAAGTACGTCGGCGCCATCTTTTGGAGATTGGGCAATCTCGCGCCCCATAATCGCGCTTATTCCCAAGTCCGTAAAGAGTGTCACGGTGCCGACAAACGCCATCGCGATCACAAAGTATCCGTAGTGAGCGGGCCCAACTCTAACCGTGATGAGACGAATCGCGATCGCGCCGAGCGCGGCCAGAAGTAACGCGCTTCCCCCACCAGATAGGACGGAAAAGACAATCCGATGGCCTACGCGACTGAACTGGCTGTCATTTCCTTCCGCAAACTCTGTGTTGTCAGGGATATCGGTCATGCTGAGGAGGAAGTGCTTACTCGATCAGACGGAAACTCTTCGCGATATCCATAGTCGCCACGAAGAAATTCGAAGGCACCAAACGGTTCCAACGCGGTCGCTTTGGGTTCAGCTAGGAAATGCCGACGAATTAAGTCCCGTCGCCCAATACGTCTAACTGCAATGATCCGGATGAACGCTCGCTCGCTCAAAGATTCCCCTCTTCCGGAGGTTTATCTCCTAATTTCCGCTGCACCAGTCAGTCGATATAATCACCGTGACAGCACGGAGAAACCGTCAATCGGGAAGTAACCTATTCCTCGACCATCTGGGACGTTTCTGACTAGCGCTCTTGAAAGGTCATCGCCCATGATGAATAAGACCCATTACTGTCGACCTCTTGGGCGTTCGCTCCTCAGTCTTGCGCTCGCCTTTGGATACGTCGTCGCCATTCAAAATACGGCGAACGCCGGAACTCCGAACTCGCTGAAACAAATCCGATCGGAGCTCAGCGCGGCTGTCCGGCTGAAATCATTACCGACGGAGACCAGTCCACCCACTACGGAGTGGACAAACCTATGGATAACTGACTTTGGCGCGATCGCGACGGGTGGTGGCAATAGTGCCTGTTGGGATGCGGCGCAAGCTTCGTCCGTGCTTCCCACCTGCGTATACGGAGATTGGTCGGCAAAGCGAACGCTGGTCCTGACCGGCGATTCGCAGGCCTGGATGTGGGAACCTGCCTTTGACAAGTGGGGCCAAGCGAGCGGCTGGAAGGTGATCGTTCTCACTAAATCTGCGTGCCAGCCCTGGTTGGACTCCCAACAAGAGTACGTGAACGGATCAGCTTTCCCGGCGTGTCGCGTTTTTCAATCCGAGGTCCGAATGTACATCAACAAAACGCGACCGAGCGTGGTCGTCGCCGAAGGATCAGTGCCCGTAATCCCGAACACCTCGGTTCCCCGCGTGAAAACGGATGTGGCCTCGTTTGTCTCTTCAATCGCCGCGTCTGATGCGCGAGTCTTGATTGTTGACCCTTCGACTTCGTTCTACGCCTACGACTACACCACCCACTCGACGCTCACCTCACCCACATGTCTCTCAACTCATCCGCAACAAGCAGGCATCTGCAACGGAGTGTCTCAGAAACTTCTCTTGAACTACTTCATGAACTCCGTACTCAACAACAGCCAACTTCCTGGCAAGAGTCGATTGCTAAAACTGAACCAGCTCCTTTGCGATGCGAAGTGTCCGATGATTGTGAATGGAATCTTGGTTTATATTGATGGCGATCACGTCAGCTACGACTGGGCGGTTCATGTATCAAGCGCTCTCAGTGAGATTCTCGCCCCTGACTTGAAGGGGCTGTCGCACCAATGACGATCCTACGTTCGTTCATCACTATCAAAAGTTCTCTAATGCGAGCGACGTGTTCGCCAGTCAGTCTGGATTCCACCTAACCCTCCTTGTAGTTTCTTTTATTTTCGGGGCTCTGGTGGGTCGTTAATCGTGTCTCTCGTCACTCGACCAAAAAAGCGCTCAGTAATCAGGACTCCGGTTCGCTTCTTCCGGTTTCCGCGTGCGCGGCGCGCTTTAGGTACTCGGCCACCGTGGTCGTTGGCACGTTCAGTGCCGCGCCAACCTGGCGCAGGCTCAACTCCTCATTGAGGGAAAGTCAATGGACTTCTCGGATGCTTCGCATGGCGATACGGGGTCTGGACACGGGCCTCTTCTCGAACGCAAATGTCCGAGAAATCTTGCCCCGCCCCAGCGCTCACGCCGACGTCAAGTGCCCCTTGGATGGGGTGTACGAAAACTTCGAAGGCGCTGTACGAATTGGACCGAAACCGCCTGTGGCGCGGTCAGGCGTCCTAACGCGCTTCGCGAACACTGGAGAATTCATTTCCACGACATCAAAATCAATCGCCGTGGACGCCCTTTGCAAGTCGATTTTTAATCACACTCACACAGCGCGATGCGCCCCTCCCATTAGGGCCCGCGGGTTGATTCGCTGCCGAGGATTTGCGAATTTCGACATTCTGCTGAACATTTTCGAGTTCAGCTAAGAAATTGTTCGACCCGGTTCGCCGGCGTTTATGTCGAAACGCAAGGTATTTGCCGATTGAAAGTTCGCACCGAAGACAGCAATCCCAGTCATCTGGATAAATTGATTAAGTGTTGAGAATTCGTAGGCGGATGCGTGATTTGCGCCTGCGAACTTGGTTTTCATGCACAAGGGCTCATACAAAAACTTCTTCCTCGCGAAGACCACGCATCGCCTAACTAAGGTTTCGACGCTCGCAGTTGCGTCGTGCGTCCTCCTCGCCATGATAAACATTGACGCTTCGGCCTCATCGGTTACTAGGCACGAGAACGCGGTTCAAACTTTTTGGTTTGGGAACAGCCGCTTTGCGGGCCTCACAAAGTACTGGTCGACAGTGCCGTCACTTTCGTCGATCACGCTGTCCACTGGACCTACGACGAGCACAACGGCTGTGACCGGCGTGCCCGGCGGAAGTAGCAGTGCAACGTCAACAACGCCCACAACTTCAGCCCTCGTGGGT
>Ga0209483_1000772_pt1 | contig 26124 bp, 30 predicted proteins | sample NGEPerA_FD_184508 | JGI IMG/M metagenome (GOLD analysis project Ga0209483, IMG submission 184508) | Arctic peat soil microbial communities from the Barrow Environmental Observatory site, Barrow, Alaska, USA - NGEE PermafrostL2-A... | ecosystem: Environmental > Terrestrial > Soil > Wetlands >... | reverse complement strand
GGTTCCGGCATGCCTTGGGAAGCCCCACTCACCCAAGTGTTGGAATCGATTGAAGGCCCAGTGGCGCGCATCATGGCGGTGATCATCATTATCACCACCGGGTTGTCATTGGCCTTTGGCGACACCTCAGGTGGTTTCCGCCGCCTCATTCAAATCGTCTTCGGTCTGTCGATTGCCTTTGCCGCGACATCCTTCTTTCTCGCCTTCTTCTCCTTCGGCGGTGGTGCGCTCGTCTGAATCAAAAATGCTTTGAATTGAAAAATCTCAGATGATGAGGAACAACGATCATGACGCGTCTTCCAGGCTTTGAAGTCCCACTTTACCGGTCACTGACCGATCCCATTTTACTAGGTGGCGCACCGCGTGGCATTGCCATCCTCAATGGTACTTTGGCGGCGGCCTTGGGACTCGGCCTTCGGTTATGGCTGGTCGGGTTGATTGTCTGGGTGGTGGGCCATGCTCTTGCAGCAGCGGCAGCACGCAAGGACGTGCAGTTTGCTGAAGTCATCTCCCGACATGCGCGGCATCCGGGGAGCCTCTCATGCTGAACCTCACCGAATATGCCAAGAAGCCCAAGCTACTCGCCGATTATTTACCTTGGGGCTTTCTGGTGGGGCCGGGGATTGTGCTCAATAAGGATGGCAGTTTCTTGCGTTTGGCGCGCTATCGCGGCCCTGATCTCGAAAGTGCCACTGAGGCCGAACTCATCGGTGTTACCGCGCGCGTCAATAATGTGCTCAAACGTTTCGGATCAGGCTGGGCGCTCTTCTTTGAAGCGCGCCGCACCGAAGCGTCGCATTATCCTTTGTCTAATTTTCCTGATCCGGTTTCACTTTTGGTGGATGAAGAACGCCGCAAAAGTTTTGAGAGTGGTGGTAGGCATTTTGAAAGCACTTACACTTTGGCCTTTTGTTGGCTGCCACCCGCCGAAACCCAGGACAAGGCTGGTGCCTATCTGGTGGAGCGCGGTGATGATGCGAGTCCGGTTGCAGAAGCCCGAGGCTTTGAATGGCGCGATTATTTTGTGGCTGAAACAGACCGTGCGCTTGATCTTCTCTCCAGCATACTTCCCGAGATCAGGTTTCTTACCGATGAAGAGACTTTGTCCCATTTGCATTCCTGTGTTTCACCCAAGGCCCATGTGGTTTCGGTTCCTGCTGTTCCAGCCTATCTCGATGCACTTCTCGCTGACACGCCCTTTACTGGCGGCATGGCACCCAAGTTGGGTGACCAACATCTCAGGATGATTTCGGTATTGGGCATGCCGGGTGCCACAACACCCGGCCTGCTTGACGCGCTTAATGATTTGGCGATTTCTTATTCATGGGTGACGCGCTGGATTGCGTTGGATAGGCCCGAGGCCCAAAAGCTTCTCACCCGCAAACGCCGGCAATGGTTTGCCAAGCGCAAATCGGTCACCGCCATTCTACGCGAGGTTCTGTTCAATCAGGAATCAGCATTACTTGATACCGATGCCGCCACCAAGGCGGCCGAGACCAATGAGGCTTTGGAGGATTTGGGCTCGGGCGATGTGAGTTTTGGCTATGTCACAACAACGGTCACTGTATCAGCGGATGATGAAGGCAATGCCGATGAGGCTCTGAGACAAGTTGAACGCGTCATCAATGCCCAAGGCTTTGTCACCATCAGTGAAAGTTTCAATGCGGTTGAAGCTTGGCTTGGGTCACTGCCGGGTAATGTTTATGCCAATGTCCGACAGCCGATTATTCACACGCTCAATCTGGCTCATATCATGCCGATTTCCAGTGTTTGGGCTGGGCCGCAGTGGAATGATCATCTGGATCAGCCGCCGCTGCTCTATGCGGCAACGCGGGGTTCCACACCCTTTCGGCTCAACCTTCATGTCGGAGACGTGGGACATACAACCATTATTGGCCCGACAGGTGCTGGCAAGTCCGTCTTGCTGGCCATGCTGGCTTTGCAGTTTCGGCGTTATGAGCAAGCCCAAATCTTCATCTTCGACAAGGGGCGATCCGCTCGCGCCGCTGCCTTGATGATGGGTGGCACGGCGCTGGATTTGAGTATTGGTTCAGGTCTTGCTTTTCAGCCTCTAAGTGACATCGACAGCGCCGCGACACGCGCCTTTGCCCGCGATTGGGTTTTAGCATTGATCGCCCATGAGGGCATTGCGACCGATCCCAGCATCAAGGAGCAAGTCTGGACGGCGCTCACCAGTCTGGCTTCTGCTCCGAAGGTCGAGCGAACACTGACTGGTCTGTCACTGCTTCTGCAATCCAATCAGCTTCGTCAGGCCTTGCAGCCCTATACGCTGGAAGGTCCTTGGGGCAATTTGCTCGATGGCAAGACGGATCAGTTGTCTTTTGCCGATGTGATGCATTTTGAGCTGGAAGGCTTGATGGAGACCAAGGGTCTGGTGCTTCCAGTTTTGACCTATTTGTTTCACAAGTTGGAGGCCCGCTTTGACGGCAGGCCCACTTTGCTCATTCTCGATGAGGCCTGGTTGTTTCTGGATTCAGCCTTGTTTGCAACCCGCATCCGTGAATGGCTCAAGACCTTGCGCAAGAAAAATGTCGCGGTGGTCTTTGCCACGCAATCGCTCGCTGACATTGCAACAAGTTCCATCGCGCCTGCCATCATCGAGAGTTGTCCGACGCGCATCTATCTCCCCAACGACCGCGCCATCGAAACGCAGATCAGGGACATCTATGAACGCTTTGGTCTCAATCAAAGGCAGATCGAGATCATCGCAAGGGCGACACCCAAGCAGGATTATTATGCTCAGACGGCCAAGGGTAATCGCCTCTTTGAGCTTGATCTTGGCCCGCTGGCACTTTCCATTTGCTCGGCTTCGACACTGCAAGATCACAAACTCATGGATCAACTGTTGATAAACCATGACGGGATGGATTTTATCGTCGGCTTTCTAAAGGCCAAGGGTTTTGAGACTGAGGCGGGCATGATCGATCAAGCAACTCAAACCAATCAGCGCAGTTCCACATTTCATACATCGCACCGTTTTTCAGAAGAACGTGACGGCACAATCCCAATTCAGGAGAACCACCATGACCAAACTTAAACGGATGAAGATTCACTTTGCTTTCGTTAGTGCACTGACTTCAGCCACTGGTGTGGCGACAATCACAATGTTGCCGATGCCAGCCCAGGCCTTTGTGGTTTTCGATCCTTGGAATTACGGGCAAAACTTACTCACCGCAGCACGCAGCCTCGAAGAAATTCAAAATCAAATCAAACAGCTCACCAATGAGGCGCAGTCGCTGGCCAAGATGGATCTTAATCTCACACAATTGGGGTCATCCATCGGCGGAGATCTCAAGTCCCAAATGAATGACATCAAGTCACTGCTCGACAAGGCCAATGGCATTGCGCTCAATGTCACTGCAACGGACAGCCAGATGATTAAATTGTTTCCATCATCTTATGCCGCAGCCCTCACCAATGACCAAAGCCTTCAGGCCGCCAAGACGCGTTGGGATGAAACGTTGTCCGCCTTCAAGCGCAGCATGAGCCTCGAAGCCAAGGTCGTCGAAAACACCACACAAGACGGAAACGATCTGTCTGATCTCTTGTCCAAATCCGCTTCCGCCGTTGGCAATTTGCAAGTTCAACAAGCGGGCAATGAGCTCTTGGGTCTCAGCGTCAAACAGCAATTGCAGTTGCAAACCTTGATGGCTGCCGATCAACGCGCCCAAAGCCTCGACCGCGCCCGAGTGCTGGCTTCGCAGGAAGAGTCGCGGCTGCGCTTCAAGAGCTTTGTCGGCACCACCAACGCCTACACGCCCTAGAACCATCACCTTTCAGCGAAGTCTCAATCTTCGCTGAAGTTAGTTCAACTCAAAATTACAATCTCACGTTTGGGTCTCCCAAGCGGCGGATGAGTATTGCCCACATGAATGATTTAAATATTATCGACAAGTTTACCCAGACCTTTGTCACCTATATTGACTCTGGTTTTGGCCTGTTGTCGCCCGATGTCGGGTTTCTGACCACCACCTTGGTGACCATCGATGTGATCATGGCGGGCCTGTTCTGGTCGCTGTCTCATGAAGACAATGTCATCGGTCAGCTCATACGCAAGATTCTCTATGTCGGCTTCTTTGCTCTACTGCTGAATAATTTCGCCCATCTCTCGACCATTGTGTTCAATTCCTTTGCAGGATTGGGACTGAAGGCAACAGGCACTGCCTTGACCGCGACAGACCTGATGCGTCCGGGCTTCGTGGCGGGCACAGGTTTTACCGCCTCACAGCCTTTGCTTGATCAGGCGGGAAGCCTCATGGGCTTCACCAGTTTCTTCGACAATGTTGTGACCATTGTCGTTTTGTTATTGGCCTGGTTTATTGTGCTGTTGGCCTTTTTCATTCTCTCGGTTCAGCTCTTCATCACTATCATCGAGTTCAAGCTCACTACTCTGGCAGGCTTTGTGCTGGTACCCTTTGCACTCTTCGGCAAGACCTCGTTCCTTGCTGAACGCGTCCTTGGCAATGTCATGACCTCCGGCATCAAGCTCATGGTTCTCGCCATTGTGGTGGGTGTTGGTTCGACTCTCTTTGGCACGCTCACGACGGCACCCAGAGGCGATATTACCTTGCAGCAGGCGGCTGCTCATATCCTGGCAGCTATTGCAGTCTTTGGTCTGGCGATCTTTGCGCCGGGCATTGCAGCGGGCTTGATTTCGGGCGCACCGCAATTGGGAGCGGGCGCCGCTGTAGGCACCGCCGCAGGTCTGGCCGCAGCAGGTGTTGCTGGTGCGGCAGGTGCAGGCGCTTTGGCCCGTGCTGGACTTGGTGGTGCGGGACGTGCTGTCACATCAGCCGCATCACTGTCGGGTGCGGCCCAAGCTGGTTTCAAGCAAGGCGGCATGGGTGGCGCATTGAAAGCCACTTTGGGCCAACCAGCCAAAGACGCAGCTTCAAAAGCTTCTGCCCCAATTCGTGATGCCTACCGCGAAGGCTCGGCATACGGCTTCGGGGCCTCGGGTGGCTCTAGCTCTGACTCCCCATCCGCTGGAACCAAAGGCAAATCCACCGGTGGCAGCGCTGAGCCAAATTGGGCGCGCCGTTTGCGTCGCCGCGAGCAGCTGACCCGCGCGGGCACTGTGGCCAGTCAGGCAGTCCGCGAAGGTGACCGGGGCGCATCCAACGAAGGCCCCGACCTCAATCCCAATAGTTAGAGCACAAGGAATATCTCAATGAAGTTCAAACGATCCCTATTGCATTACGGCCAGACGGAAGCCGCCATCACGCCCTATCAGAAAGCTGCCCAAGTTTGGGATGAGCGCATTGGTTCGGCCCGCGTTCAAGCAAGAAACTGGCGGCTTATGGCCTTTGGTTGCCTCGGATTGGTCGGAGGTTTATGTCTCCAATTGGCGGTGCTCTCCACCACCTCACGCGTGACACCCTATGTGGTCGAAGTGGAACGGGGCGGGGCCATTCGCGCCGTGGCACCGGCCGTGGAATCTTACGATCCATCGGACGCGCAGATTGCGGCCGAGCTGGCCCGTTTCATTGAACATGTGCGTGAGGTTTCAACTGACCCCGTGGTGGTCAAGCAGAACTGGCTCAAGGCCTATGACTATGCCACCGACCGGGCGGCCCAGACGCTGAATGACTATGCCCGTGAGAATGACCCCTTCGCTAAGATCGGACAGCGCTCCGTCTCGGTTGAGATCACCAGTGTGGTGCGGGCCTCACCGTCATCGTTTCAAGTGCGTTGGCGCGAGAAGGCCTTTGAGAATGGATCAGCCGCCGGGGTCCAGAGTTTCACCGGGGTTCTGACCATCGTCACCAAGTCTCCCCGTGATGCGGCAACGCTGCGGGCCAATCCGCTTGGCATCTATGTCAACGCCATCAACTGGTCGCGCGAGCTTGATCCGATTTCTTCACCCCAACCCCATGATAATTCAGGAGCCACCAAATGAAGTATTTGATTGTAACCGTTTCGCTTGTTGCCTTGTCGGCCTGCACCAACCAAGCTACCCTCAGTTCATTCGCCGATGATCCCCCGAATAGTTCTTTCGTTGAGGCCAAGGTCATTGCCGATCCGCCGCCACCTGTTGAGATTATCGAAAAGGTAAAACCTCTGCCACTGCCTGGCCAGTTGAAGAAACTGGGCGCGAAAGGCCAAGCGATCAAAGATGTGGATGATCCACTCGCCCGCGTCGATCAAGCCAATGCTGCGGCCACCAAGGAACCGGTCAAGTCTGGCTATGTCAATGCCATTCAAGTCTATCCCTTCAGTTCTGGAGCGCTTTACCGACTTTATGGGGCCACCAATCAGGTGAGTGACATCGCCCTTCAACAAGGCGAGAAGCTGGTTTCGGTTTCGACAGGCGATACCGTGCGCTGGATTGTCGGTGACACCACCAGTGGTGCAGGTCTGACCCAGCAGGTGCATATTCTGGTCAAGCCCATCGCTGCCGATCTTAAAACCAATTTGGTCATCACCTCCGAACGCCGCACTTATCATCTTGAGCTTGAATCAACTGAGACCACTTACATGTCTTCACTGTCTTGGACCTATCCCGAAGACGAGCTGATTTCGATCAAGAAGCAGAACGATGGTGCAGCGGGCATTGATAGTGTGCCCATCGAAGGGGCTCAGTCATTTGACAATCTCAACTTCCGCTACCGGATCGAAGGCAGCGCCAGTTTTGCACCCGCCCGCGTTTTTGATGATGGCGCAAAAGTCTATATCCAGTTCCCGTCATCCCTGCCACAGGGCGAAGCTCCTCCACTCTTCGTGCAAGGATCAGAAGGTAAACCCGCCCTCGTCAATTACCGCGTGAAGGGTAACACCTATATTGTTGATCGGCTCTTCGCAGTTGCAGAGCTGCGTCTTGGTTCCAAACCGCAGAGCGTGATCAAGATCATCCGCAATGATGCGGTACAACCGAAGCGTCGCTACCTGTTCTCCAGTGCAGGAGATAAGTGATGGTCGACAAATCCCAACGGCCGCCCGAGGATATTGAACTCCGCGTCAGGCCCACACCCGTGCGCCGCATCAATCGCAAAGTCCTCATGGGCGGCACGGCTTTGTTTTCGGCATTGTTGTTCGGTGCCGTTTGGTTTGCGCTTAAATCGCCAAACTTCCACCAGAGCCAGCAGACTGAGGAGCTTTACAACACTGACCGCAAGCCAACGGCAGAGGGACTTGCCCGCTTGCCGTCTTCTTATGATTCCATCCCCAAACTTGGTCCGCCCTTGCCAGGCGATCTTGGCGATGCGTTGCACAAAGTTGATACCCAAGCAACACCAGAACTGCCCATTGGAGGCCAACCGTTTCAGCCTGATCCTGAAGCTGACATTGCACGAGCCGACCGGATTCGTTTGGTTCGGCTGGCCCAGCAGGGCCGCGAGTCCAAGCTTTTCTATACGGTTGCCACACCAAGTAAGATGGGAGAGGCAGAAAAGCTACCCGCCATCACACCTCAAGCCGCTGTTTCACCGTTCACAGCTTTGGGCCAGCTCGACACGTTGCAGGCGCAGGGACAACCGGCACAGCAAGGAACGGTCATTTTGTCACAAGACAAGAAGCTCGCTTTCCTGAATGCCAAGCCGGATGGATCGATCTACAATGAGCATAGCCTGCAGAAGCCGGTGTCACCCTTCACATTGATGGCGGGCTCAATCATCCCGGCGAGTCTTGTGACGGGGTTAAATTCGGACTTGCCGGGCTTTATGATCGGGCAAGTCACTGAGAATGTCTATGACACAGTGACAGGGCACTATCTTCTCGTTCCCCAAGGTACCAAAGTCATCGGCAAATATGACAGTGTCGTCGCCTTTGGTCAGAAGCGAGCACTGGTCATCTGGCAGCGACTGATTAGGCCTGATGGCTCATCCATGGTGATCGACAATCTTCCGGCCACCGATGAGGGTGGATATGCGGGGTTGGAGGACCGGGTGGATTTCCACACCTGGAGTCTATTGAAAGGCATTGGACTTGCCACGCTTTTGGGAGTGGGATCGGAACTGACATTGGGCAGGAACCAAAGTGATCTGGTTTCGGCTCTTGAACAGTCCGCTGTTAAAAACACGGATCAAGCCGGACAGAGCCTCGTACAACGCCAACTCGACGTGCAACCCACTCTCACCGTGCGCCCCGGCTGGCCACTGAGAATCCTTGTTCACAAGGATTTGGTATTGGAGCCATACCCTCAAGCAACGAGGAAGCAATGACCATGTTGAAGCTCGCGCAATTGCCAGATCGGATTCCTGTCAAACTCACCATCACCCTGCAACCCGACTTGAAGAAGGCGCTGGATGACTATGCCGCGATGTATTCCAGAACCTATGGGGCGGATGAGCCAGTGGCACAACTGGTGCCCTTTATGTTGGAAAGTTTTCTGAAAGCCGATGCGGGATTCAAGAAAGGCCGCAAGGATTTGGACAGCGAGCCAATGACCATCCCGCTGGTGAGGAAGAAATCCAAACTACGGCGGCCAATAGATGATGCAAATGAAGAGGCAAGATCATGAGTGTTATTGGTCACTTTGTTCCCGATACTGACGGCTATGTAGGTTCAATTCGAACGCTGACGATCCATGCCAAGTTGCGGGTAGTGGCAATTGACAATAAGACGAAAGAAGACGGGCCGGATTTTAGGATTATGTTTGGAATGCAGGAAGTGGGGGCCGCATGGAAGGCCAAGACGCATGAGGCGGAACCACGTGATTATCTCAGCGCCATGATTGATGATCCGATGTTTCCAGAGCCGTTGCGCGGGGCCTTGTTTGAGGACAATGGCAAGCTCAGCTTTGTGTGGCGGCGGAAGGTGTAAATTTAAGGCTCTGGCATTGACGCGATTGCTTGCTCGACATGTGCCAAGGACTTGAGCAAGCGGTTGCGGAATTGGGACAGCAGATGTGTTGCTTCTGGTTCGTCATCAAGCATTTCCGGAGAAACGGCGTCAGCAACGAGTTGATCGAGTGCTATTGGAGGATTTTCCAATTGCGATAATGAACTCTCGTCTGAAAAAGCTGATACGCATCCATCCAATGATAACAAGGGCCGATGGTCCACATCTCGCGCTATTGCCCGCAATAGATGATCCTTGGGAACTGACATGGATGCAACGGTGAGGCCATCCGCATCTTGAAGTTCGACAACGACATGCCCGGTTCTGGCCATGGTTTCTTGTTCCGAGGGCCAACGCAGTTTTAGCAGCAGATCGCTTGCTGGCTTTTTCTGTGGGTTGTTCATATCTCATAATACCTACTATAGTAGGTCGCACTATAGTAGGTTTTGTTGTCGCTTGCCTCTATGAAATTAAGGCAGACCGTGGCGAGGAATTTACGTGTCTTGCGGAAGCAGAAGGGGCTTTCGCAGGAGGAGTTGGCGTTTCGGGCAGGGATTAATCGGAACTACGTTGGGCAGATTGAGCGCGAAGAGAAATCACCAACAGTTGATATGATTGAAAAACTCGCTGCAACTCTTGATGTTGATCCCGGTACACTATTTTTGTTTAAACAAAACAGATGAACGTAGAACGATTGCGTTCAATCGTTTTAATTAAGATGCAGATGACTTTGATTTGCCTGAATTTAGATTTTACAATTCTACATCTGACCAAGGGTTTGTTTGGAAATATTGATACATCAACACAAGAACTTGGGTAGTGGGTCAGTCTGAAAATTAGCGGGGCGCACCAGCGGCGCACCGGCCAACCGGATACTGTCCCTCAGCGGCACGCACACAGGAATTGAAATCGTTCAAGAAACCCATGACCGTCGCACCGATGATGATAGATAGTCCCAATATTATTGCTGCAATGATGTTTGTCATTTTCCACCCCTCTTATACGGACCACGCGTGCGATCGGCCTTTGCTTCCTCAGCTTCAACCAATGCCACAATGTCACCAATTTCTCAAAGCTTGTTTGAAACGCCAGCGGCAATTGCAGGCGATGTGCGTAGCTTGGAATGCAGCTTCACAAAGTTATAGTACATCATGTGAAGGGCAACAGCGTAGGCATGGTTTTCAACTTTCTTTGAGAAGCCATTTGTGAGCCGAGTAAAGCGGCGCATGTGCATCCGCATTGTAAGATTGCTACGTTCAACGTACGAAGTTGAAAGGTGCTTCATATCAGGTTCGCCTTCAATCTTGTGCGTTTGCGTTCCTACACATTCAGCGGGGCTGTACTTGCCTTTCATGCTTTCAGGGCTTGAACCATAAACCTTGTGCAAGATTGCATAATCAATCTCACCACCAAATGCACCTTCAACCGCTTCGAGATAAGCCTTATGGCCATCACTGGTTAATTGGATGCGTCCATCAAGGCGTGAGCGTAGATCATCAACAAACCACATGGCGCATTCGCCATCACGGCCACCAATGAAATAAGACAGGATCCTCTTGCTGTCGGCATCAATGGCAGTCCATGTCCACGTATCACCAGCGCCATCAGGGGCGGCCTTTGCAGCGGCAACATTCTTTTGCTTGGCATACGTGAATGACCAGATTTCATCAACTTGAACGCGCTTGGCCTTTACATTGCGAACATTGGCATCATGGAAGGCCATGAAAGCTTTGCCAGCATCGATCAGCAACTTGATTACCGTGTTCTTGCTCGCACCCGTCAACCGCGTGACAGAGCGGATTGAATTGCCCTCGCAGGGAAGGTGAAGGATTTGGGAACGGGCTTTGTGATCAAGTATTTTCATACTGACCCTTAAAGCATGTGCGCACGGATATTGCAAGTATAAAACTAAATAATGCTTGCAATTGTGTCAGAATGACCTACTATGTACGCATTAACTAGGAGATTCTTACATGAAAGAACCAACAGGACGCGCACGGGGCGGTTTGGCCCGAGCCGAGAATATGTCCCCTGAAAACCGCAAAAAACAGGCAAAAAAAGCTGCTGCCGCTAGGTGGGCCAACGGTGGGGTACGGAAGGTCAGCCACGGCTCTGACGATCATCCTTTGATCATCGGAGAAATTCGCATTCCCTGTTATGTCCTAGAGGATGAAACGCGAGTGATCTCTCAGCGCGGCATCCAGGCCGGAATTGGTATGTCAGGCAGCGGTGGCGCTAGGAGCGGCGACCAAAGACTCGCTGTGTTTCTTGATGGTCTTCAGCAGCGTGGTGTTGATACAAAGGGGCTTGCGGGTCGTATCCGAAATCCCATCAAATTCAGCATTGGTGTGGGCGCTGGCCGAACGATCTACGGCTACGAAGCCACAATTCTTGCTGACATATGCGACACCATCTTGGCTGCAAGGAAAATTCCCGGTGCGCTTTTGCAGAGCCAATCGAAATTCGCTGATCAATGCGAAATTCTCATTAGAGGCTTTGCGCGTATTGGCATCATCGCGCTCATTGACGAAGCGACTGGCTTCCAAAAGGACAGAACAAGAGATGCACTGGCACGGATTCTTGATACGTTTATCGCCAAGGAACTTCAACCTTGGTTGCGCACTTTTCCAAGTGACTTTTATCAAGAAATGTTCAGGCTGAGGGGGCTTGAATACGATCCAAATAATGTTCAGCGGCCTCGGTATTTTGGACTTTTAACCAATGATATTGTTTACAAACGTCTTGCCCCCGGCGTTCTCGACGAGCTTAAATCTGCAATTCCAAAAAACGAACACGGAAGGCCGAAAGCAAAGTTTTTCCAATTACTCACAAAAAGCGTGGGTTATCCCAAGCTGAGAGAGCATCTAGGTGCCGTTCTCGCCACAATGAGAATGAGCAACGATTGGGAGGATTTCAAAACAAAATTGGACAGACACTATCCGCCTTATGGCGAACCGACACAAATTGACTTTGATTTCAGTGACGACAGCGGGAAAGGCCTTTGACCTATGGCTTAGACTTCTTAAGCGCCGCCTTTTTACGGCGGCGTTTCTTTTTGTTTACATCTTCGCCACTCGCAATATCCACCATCATCTTGGCGAGTTGAGAAACGTCTCTGGGGCGTTTTGGAGGCTTAGTCAAAATCAATCGTCCTTTGCTGCAAGTCGATTGACCTCATCGGTATTTGCCTCTTCCATGGCGTCAAAGATAGCATCCCTTAAATCGCCCATATCTTCTTCGATTTCATCTATGGAAACCCCGGCTGTCACCGCATCGGCGGTGCAGTTTTCCACAAGTGCAGTTACCTGCGCATCACTAGGGTCTTGAGGATAACCTTCGGCGTTTACGTTTTCACGCACCCAGTTATTAAAGAATTCGATCCCGCGCTCGCTCATGTATGTCTCCTATGACAACCCACTATATAGGATACCACAGGACAGGGCGATAGGATGTCAACCCTGTCAGATTTCAAACTGACCCACTACCTCAATGTTGCTAAATTTCAAACTGATAAATTACCGGGAGATGAAATGTTGGTAAGCCATGGGAATGATCTAAAACAGGCGCTTTTTAACGCGTTTGATGGCTTCGGTGACAAACGCATCAAAAAACTTAGTAGTGGTGACTACTTCATTATCGACGAGCGAGGAGCGGGTGATAGAGACGCGCGCGGCAACCTCTTTCTTTGGTTCTGTCAAATTGGTGTGTCCGTTGTCGATAGAGACAAGGTGAAATTGTCGTTGCGTGGTGGGGTGCCTCAGAGTGCAGATGTAAAAAAATGGGCGAAAAGTATGGGAGCAGCAGAGGACGAAAATAGCCTTGAGGTCCTGATTAGCGCGGGTCAACAAAACGAAATAAAAGAACTTGCAAACGCATTTCGTGCAATCACCAAACCCGGAGCTCGGTCCTCAGTCTCAGCCTATAAGTATGTTTGCCCTAGAACTGCAAAGTCGTTGGATAAGTTGGCCGAGGTTCTGGGCGCTGCTTGGAAAATTTCAAGATGATATGCAATCAATCTTCACGGTTAAATCGTCTTATGCCTGCGCCAATATCCTGAGAAATCAACCGAAGGCTTGCGGCTCAATGCAAGGCGGGCAACGCGGCTCACTTGCTCACCATTTGAGACGCGGCGATTATCTTCACGCCATGACATTTCTTGAAAGTAGCGCAACAGACTAGCGGCCCTTGAACTTGATGGTATAATGTTGGAGGATATTTAGGAGTCTGACTTAATGCCCGCTGCCTTTCGGCGTTCTTCGAGTTCCCTCTCCAAGCGATTCATCTGCATTGCCAGAATTGATTTTGGCAACCCTAGAGTAAGCAGGAATGAAAAAATTCCACAGAATAAATAGATTTGAACGAACCATCCCTTGACTGCCTCATCAATCGCAGAATCCTTATTTAGCAATACTCCAAGAAACAGCGCCGCGATTGAAACGAGATAAACAACTAATAGCCAAGTATGACGAATTAACCTGTCTTCCAACTGCTGTATTTTCCCCTCCGCTGCACGCCACGTGCCATCGGGTAAAAATGCGGGGTCTCCCAAAATTCCAAGTACAGCAATCAAGAAGCCTGCAAACACGGTTAGAACGGTTATGATTATCATTGTCGCGTCGGCATTATCCTTCGCGAACGGCTCGCCAAAATATGATCCTACAGCAGCGCCTATAGCACAGAGGACGGTGAAAATCCCGCGCGTACTCATATCATCCCGCTTTCTTGGAGCGTTTTGTAGTAGGCGCGTACTTCTATCCAAGCTTTGTCTCGATCAACCGTCTTGCCGGATTTCCTGATTTTGAGCTTTGAGCTAATAAAAATCTCATCTGCGGTAATTTTTTTACCGCCTTCCGTGACAATCACAAAGTCATCATCTTTATAAGAATCCTTGAGTATGTCTTCTGCCAGAAGTTGCAATCGTTTCTCGCCAAGTTTAATCCCCGCTCGAATACGCCTATCAAGTTTCAACGATATGGTTGCGCGAAGGGAATCGATATTTGCATCCCTATCCTTGCCCAGAACGGCGTTGATGTGCTTTTTAAGTGCGCCTGCCGCGCCCATTGTCTTTTTCTGGCGCTGATTATAATCAGCCGCCGCCTGAAACATCGTGGCCTTTATCTCTATCTCCTTCACCCCCTCATCTTTGATCAAGGCCAAACGTTTTACATTCGCGACTTTGAATAAAGCGAACATGTCGGAATCTTTACGAATTTTTGCCCTCTTAAAAAGCTCCCTCAGAAATAAGCTAATGCCACTATCCCTAATGCCCATGGTGCACATGCAAACGTCGTCACCATTAACGTAGGCAAATGCGTCTCCGTCCATGAACTCAAAATTCTTTGGCGGAGGCGATGTCGAAACATTTATTTCATCTCCCGCATTTGACTTGTCTGGAACGATTGAAGCATGTTCCCCGGGCGTTTCTATTGTAATATGAAGTGAAACTCCGTCGCCTTGATTATGCTGCCTAACCGAAGCCAGCGACGTAAGAACATCACCCAATTTTATTGATCGGTCTTGTGTTGATTGCAGCTTTGCACAAGCCTGCCTAATGCACATTTCAAGCGAGATTGAAGCCGGATTATCATTTGCCCATTCTGCGCGCCGATATATCACAGTGCGCTCCCGTGTGTTATCAGCCATTCCTGTGCCCACCCCTGAATGTAGGGCAAAAGGATGGCACAACTAAAGGCTGAAGCGCAATCCCCCGCCATGGGGAGCCCAATAGCTTGCAGCACTTGCGCCATAATACCACGCCTATGCTGTTGTCCTTCACATGATGTACTACAATTTCGTGAAGCTACATTCTAAGCTTCACACGTCACCAGCAATGGCCGCTGGAGTTTCTCAGAAGCTTTGGGAGATTGGCGGTATTGTTAGATTGGTTGAAGCTGAGGAAGCCAAGGTTGACAGGGCGCGTGGACCCTATAAAAAAAGCCAGTAGACGAATAACAAATTGCACATGGCCAATGGGATTACATCATGGATACGACAGTACTTTCGTTGTTGCTATTCGGCGGCTTCATGTGGTGGCTTTATCACAGCGAACAGAAAGCCAAAGTGAAACGAGAAAGACAGATACATGAACGTGAGTTGGAAAATTTGAGAGCGCATCTCAGCTATACCCAAGAGCAATTGAAAGATAAGCAAACAAACAAAAATTCAGACTGACCCACTACCAGAACTTGTCAGCAGGTTGCTCATTGAAATTTTGAAAAGGTTGGTTGAGTCCATTAGTCGAATTTCAAAGGCTTGTACGAACTGCAAATGTTCAATGCTTTCATTCGCCGTTTCTTGCGGAAATAGCTGCGTGTGGTTCCACTTTTCTTGGATCATATCCGGGGGAAGCGACAAGTTCGCGATTTTCTGCCAAAATGAGATTCGCTTAGATTTTTGATTTGGGTTCAACATGAATATGTATCGCTGGGTTTCGATAGGATCGGTATCGGATTACGATGAGCTTTTGTCGCTCTTGGATTCGGAGTTTGACCCTCAGAAAATAGTTCCACGATTGAAGGACGCGATATCTACGGCGGTTCGCGGTGTTCTCCTTGAATACAATTATATTGATAAAGACTATCGAAGTACATTCTACAATTTCTATTCAAAAAAGGGTCGTACATATCGTAGTGATTGTATTCGGCTACATTTCTTTGACGAAACAGTCTCATTCAATGAAAGTTTGTTGGACCTCTCATCAGGTGATGGACGCCTTGAAGACCATTATTTTGGTTACATGGTACTCAGGCCAACAATGGTAGCAACCATCGGCAGGTCAATATTGTCGCCAAATATTAGGAAAGACGCGCGCGGATTCGTCATTCAGTCTCAACATCGCGTTCACTTACTCGGACACAGACTTCACCTTTGGGGTTTCCCTTCGATGGATCAGCACACTGATATTGCCGTGTGCGCACACGTGGCTTGCTGGTCAATTCTTCGACATTATAGTGAGCGATACCCGCAGCATCGCGAATTACTTGTTCACGACATTACAATGATGGCCCACCAGTTTGACCCAGGTGGTTTGGTTCCCTCCAACGGGTTGGAAATAAATCAAGCAGAACGTGTTTTTCAGCAAGCTGGCACTTACCCGCTAATTGTGACCAAAACTTCAAAAATGCCAGAGCGGTTCTATCGACAACTTCTCGCTTACCTCGAGTCGGGATTTCCGCTCTTTGTTGCAATGCATGACCGCGGTCATGCGGTTGCAGCTATTGGGCATTCCCGAAGTTCTTTGCCGATCACGACAACATCAACATCGTCAACACACGCATGGAATCAATTGGAGGCAGTAGTGGTTGTGGATGACAATCATTTGCCATACACAGTCGTGCCAAACTCCGGGGCTGCTGCGGGGAACTACTCACTCTCCGATTTTGACAGTTTCATTGTGCCTTTGCCAGAAAAAGTATTCTACCCGGCGGAAGCTGTTGATCGACAGTCAATAACACTTGGAAACCTTCTATCGAAGTTCATGCCAATGCCGGTTGGGGGCGACTTGGTCGTTCGATACTTTGTCACAACGTTGGCGGCTCTGCGCCAATACATGCGTATTAACCAGTCGCAATTGGGACAGGTGCTTGTAAATTCGGTGATGCAGCTTCAAGCGGCACAATTCGTTTGGGTGGTGGAGTATGCGTCCTTGGACCAGTGGACCGACGGTGTAATTTCTGCTAGGGCCGTGCTTGATGCTACTGCCAGCCCCTATGATCCATATCCTACGTGGTTCGCCCACGGGCACAACGAAGCGATTTTCTTCGACCGGAGCAAGGCGGATGGTCAAGCTTTGATTGTGCCTTTAGGACGACCGACAGCTGTTTCTATTGGCCGTATGGAACAAAATCTGAGACCTGTCGTTGCAAGGAAGTAGATTAAGTGTCAATTGTGGTAAAGCAAGCAAGTGATAAGTGGAGCTGATGATGAATGAAGTGCTTAAGAAATATCTTAATAGCTTAAATGCTCATTCAGTAGAGAAAGTGTCGATTGAGGAATACAGGAACGAGATGGTCAATAAAGTTATTCCTGAGATTGCGGAAGCTGTCAAAGAGCGTCAGCGACTAGCTGCCGAGTCAAGGCTTTGGCCAGTCACTAGGCCGCGCACTTCTGTTGAAGATTGATGCTTGAACTCAGTCGGTCGTTGTCCCGTTTGATCTGAATTTTTCATATGCTGCTCTTATTATAATTTCCAACGCGTCAGCGCTTCGAGAGTCGAGATTTGGGTCTTCTCGTAAGAGTTTACCTACAAGAGCAATTGGTTCTGCGGGTTTTTTTGCTCCAGATACAAATTCTGACGTATTCAATCCCGCCCAAGCCGCCAAGGCAGCCAAACTTGCTGCATCAGGTTGTCTGTCATTGGCCATTCGAGAAAGTGTCGATTGGCTGACCCCTGTCTCCGCACTTACCTGTTTCCAGTTCGATTTCCGCAAGGTGACAGTTGTGTCAAGTGCCCGATAAAATGCACTTGAATCAAATCCCTTATTGTCCTGCAAAATGCCTTCTCCTAAAACTTGAAAATAATTGCTAATTAGCAATTGACAACCTAATATGGCACTATTATATACACTGATAATTGCTAGTTAGCAACTTAAATTCCAAGGAGGAACTCATGGATCATGAACTTGAAGACGTAAACAACCCTGCCAAGGTCATTGAGATCGAGGTTAATGGCCGGGAGGTGAAGATTTCCGGTAAAAATGCAACTGGATTGCAGATCAAAGAAGCCGCAATTACCCAAGGTGGAAGTATCCAATTGAACTTCGTGCTTCAGCAAGAATTGCCAAATGGCTCAAGCGCTATCATCGGCGACGCGGACATTGTGCATCTTCATCCGCATCTTCGATTTACTGCGATAGCACCTGACGATAACTCATAGTTCAACTCCGAGTATGCCATGAAGCCGGAAGTCTCAACAGCCATTGAAGAACTCAAACGTAACTTCCCGAGTTCAACAATCACAACTACAGAAGACGGTAGCGGGGGCGTTTACGTTTTTATTGAGCCAATCGACGTTGGCCCCCGCTACTCTCCTCGATTGACATGGCTCGGAGCTCAAATTCCAGCATTGTATCCTTATGCGGATATCTATCCTGTATTTATGGGTCCCGATGTTCAGCGAGTTGATGGCATAACTTTTGTTGCGCCTGTTACTAATGGAGCGAGTTTTGCGGGCCGTCCCGCAATTCAGATTTCAAGACGAAATAATCTAGCACAACAATTTCCACAGCCTGCATTTGCCAAATTTGTAAAAGTTCTGAATTACTTGGAGACCCTTCCTTGAAAGCTTCAGCTTGCAACATTTCAATTAGTGCTACCGACTACCAGCATTTGATGGGACATCTTTTTCCTGGCGATGGCGAGGAGCACGGGGCTGTATTAAAAGCGGGTGTTGTGATTGACGGTGACCAATTGAGATTGGTCGTTCGTGATATCGAACTCGCCAAAGAGGGTAGTGATTACGTAAAGGGAAAAATAGGTCACCGGGCACTTCATCCCACGTTTATCCATCGGCAAATTACTTCCTGCCGGGATCAAAAGCTGGCATATCTAGCGGTTCATAATCACGGCTCCGATGACTACGTTGCATTCAGCAAAGTTGACATTGAGTCTCATGAGCGTGGTTATCCAGCATTGTTGGACATTGCTCGCGGAGTACCAGTTGGTGGACTTGTCTTTGGTAGACGATCGGTCCAAGCGGATATTTGGTTACCTAATGGTGGGCGTCTTGCCTTGAATGAGTTTCGCGTCATTGGATCAGCAATTGCGAGATTGAAACCTTCACCTGACCGATACGGTTCCGCCGACCATGAATTTGACCGTCAGATTAGGATGTTTGGGGAAGCTGGTCAGGCCGTCTTGAGCGCTAGTAAAATAGCCGTTGTTGGACTCGGTGGGATAGGTTCACTCATCTCTGAGTATTTGGGGCGCTTGGGTGCTGGCAATATTATTCTCATTGACCCGGATACGATTGAGGATACAAATTTGTCCCGAGTTGTTGGAGCAACTCACCAAGATGTGTTGCACTCAATGCGTAAAATTGACATAGCTAAAAGGCATTTGTCTGAAGCTAATACGCGGGCAAAAGTCACATTGATCTTTGACGATGTGGCAAAATCATCGGTAGCGGCTCAGCTCCGGCAGTGTGATTTCATCTTTTTAGCTGCTGACTCGATGCGGGCAAGATTAGTAGTTAATGCGTTAGTTCACCAATATCTTATTCCTGCCGTTCAAGTAGGTGCGAAAATCCGGATCAACGAGAATGGAAGCCTGGAAGATGCAATGAGCGCTGTGAGGCAATTGCGCCCAGGATATGGATGCCTGTGGTGTAACCAGTTGATAGATCCAACCCAGCTAGCGATAGAAGCAAAATCCGATGAGGAACGCAAAGCGCAGGCTTATGGTACGCAACAGCCCAATCCAAGTGTCATAACCATGAATGCAGTTTCCGCCGGGCATGCGATAAACGATTTCTTGTTTGACTTCTTAGGGCTACGCAAGATGAGTGATACGGTTGGCTATCAGCATTTTCATTTTATAAATCAGAAAGCGCAAAGTGTGCAACCGCGTAAAGATGAGCGATGTCGTGAGTGCGGAAAGCTCCACGGTAGGTACGGCATGGGAGATGCAACGCCTCTTCCATGTCTTGATAATTGATTTATGACTCTGATCAGCACCTTGCTCAAAAGATCGCAGGTCCACAATCAATAAAAACTATTGATAACCCGGAATTTCTTTTTCAACTGTTACCCGGATGTTACCCAGCGCTAATTTTTCAACCGTCTCGTACAAAAGGAAAACACGCTATCTTATTGAGATAACGGGTTTTTATTTGGTTGCGGGAGCCAGATTTGAACTGGCGACCTTCAGGTTATGAGCCCCCAGCATGCAACGTTAATAGGAGTCATCATACGCGCCGAGCGGATCGCCAACTCATTTCGCCATTCGCCAAGGATTTTGATTTCACAGACAACTCAATCGCCTCATGAGAAGATCTTTTTATGTTGCAGATTGTTTTGTGGTCATGGGCTAGTGCCTCTTGCCCTGCATTGATGCCAGAGTGCGCTTCTTCTAGATTTGTGCCAATGTTTGATCTGGTTTCAAGGAAAAGAGGATTCGTTGTAGATGAATTTGAGGATCGAAAATCGAAAGCCGATGTTTTGCGAGCTGTTCTCAAGTGCGCAATTTTGGATGGACCATTCCGATTTTCGTACCGGGCGGCATATGAGAACTTGACCATGAGTTTGATAAAGTCGAAACAACGGGTTGCAGATCATGGCGAGGTGTTCACCCCGCCATGGATGGTGGAAGCCATGCTTGACCTGGTCAAGGGTGAGACTGAGCGTATCGACTCGCGCTTTCTGGAACCTGCCTGTGGCAGTGGCAACTTTCTGGTCAAAGTTCTCCAACGCAAGCTCACCGCTGTTGAAGTCAAATACGGCAAATCAGAATTTGAGAAGCAGAAGTTTGCTCTCCTTGCTGTAATGTGCATTTACGGCATTGAATTGCTGGCTGACAATATCGCCGAGTGCCGCGCCAACCTGCTTGAAATATTCGCAAGCTATTTGAACATCGGCGAAGTGGATGAACTCTATCGGTCTGCATCTTATGTAATATCACAGAACCTCGTGCATGGCGATGCGCTTGCGATGCGGGACTATGTCGGCCAGCCCATCACTTTCGCCGAATGGGGCTATCTTGGCAAAGGCAAATTCCAGCGCCGCGACTTTCGGCTTGACGTACTCACTGGCGCATCGAGCCTTGCCGAGGAAGGCTCGCTCTTTGCGAATTTGAGCGCGCATGAAATCTTCAAGCCAGTGAAGAACTACCAGCCCGTGACGGTCACCGAATTGGCTGCTGCCGATGAAGGGCGTTCGCCGATGGAGGCCGCATGAGCAGACAAGCGAGCTTTACCTTGCGCGGGCGCAACCCCGATGTGCTGACTTGCATTGCCAACCTATCAAACGACGAAGTTTTCACACCGCCGGAATTTGCCAACCGCATGTTGGATACGCTGGCTGAAGCTTGGGCCAAGAGCCACAGCGGTGCAGACATCTGGGCTGACAAATCGGTGACGTTTCTCGATCCCTTTACCAAGTCTGGCGTTTTCCTACGGGAGATTACCAGCCGCCTTACTAATGGTCTTGAACCCAAAATTCCGGATCTTCAGCAGCGTGTCGATCACATTCTCACTAAGCAGGTCTTCGGCATCGGTATTACGCAGCTCACCAGCTTGCTGGCACGGCGCAGCCTTTATTGCTCGAAACATGCGCAGGGAGAACATTCGATCGCGAAGGGGTTTGACAGCGACGGCGGCAATATATGGTACGAGCGATTAAATCATACGTGGGATGGAGTGAAATGCAGGTACTGCGGAGCGCCGCGAACCATATTTGACCGCGGGGCGGGACTTGAAACTCACGCCTATGATTTCATCCATACTGACAAAATTAAGGCTCGTATCGCAGAGATTTTTGGAGGCGAAATGCAATTCGACGTAATTATTGGCAACCCGCCCTATCAAATGACCGGTGGTGGTGGCGGGACCAACGACTCATCCATTTATCACTTGTTCGTGGAGCAAGCGATCCGTTTGGAGCCGCGTTACCTAAGCATGGTAATTCCGTCTCGCTGGATGGCTGGTGGACGTGGCATGGATGAGTTCCGAAAGACCATGCTTACTAACCAGCATATCAGCCACCTTGTCGATTATCCGAATTCAGCAGAGGTCTTTCCTGGCGTGGACCTTAAAAGCGGTGTTTGCTATTTTCTTTGGGATGGCGAACATGGCGGAGACTGTGCTGTCACACTAATTCGCGGTGATGACGTAGTTGGCCCGACAAATCGCAAACTTGATGAGTATGACGTGTTTATTAGAGACGAGCGCGCCGCAGCTATTCTCAAGAAGGTTCTCAAATTGGGAGAGAAAAGCTTCGAAGGGTTGCTCACTGGCGATACGCCATTCGGTCTAGCAACTAATTTCACTGCATTTAAACCGAAAGAACCAGACGAAGGTGAAGTCAAGGTCTATGCGAGTTCAAATGCAGGAAGGCGAAGCGGCGCGATGAAGCGCTCACTCGTTGTAAAGAATACTCACCTGATTGACAGTTGGAAAGTTCTCGCGCCACAGGCAGGTCCGGGAAATAGCGGCGGTCACATCCTACCCGACATGGTTCTTGGGAAGCCCAGTGTTGCCGAACCCAACTCTGTTTGTACACAGACGTGGATTGTTGCTGGGCCCTTTAAGAACAAAAAGCAGGCAGAGATTGTTGCCCGCTATTTACAAACTGCGTTTGTCAGATTTGTAGTGTCTTTGCGCAAAATTAGCCAACATGCAATGAAGGGTGTTTACCACTGGGTTCCACTGCAAGACTGGAATCAAGATTGGTCAGACGGAGAACTTTACAAAAAATACCAAATTACCAAGGATGAGGTCGCGTTTATCAACAGTATGATTCGCCCGATGGAAAATAGCGATGGCTAAAACCATCGACGACATCCTCTCTCCCAAGCCCGAAGCCCGACCGCGAATCTACGCTTACACGATAGACGACAAAGCCCATGCGGGTTTGCTTAAAGTCGGCCAGACCACGCGCGTTGTGAAACAGCGCATTGCCGAGCAACTCAAAACTGCAGCAATCCGCAACTTCAAGATCGAGTTAGATGAACTTGCTGAGCGCGAAGATGGCACAACATTCAGCGATCACGAAGTCCGCGCGGCCCTGATCCGCAAGGGCTTTGAAAACACCGAACTGGAATGGATGCGTTGCATGGTGAAAGATGTAACCACCGTACTCACCGAATTGCGCACAGGCCAGCGCTTTACTGGCACGCATGAAGAGACCTTCCCCATGCGCCGCGAACAAGCCGAAGCGGTGAAGGTAACACATGAATACTTCCATTCACGCTGGGCGGAGGACAAGAAAGCCGTGCCGCGCTTTCTTTGGAATGCCAAGATGCGTTTTGGCAAAACCTTCACTTCCTATCAGTTGGCGAAGAAGCTTGAGGCGAAACGCGTGCTTGTCCTCACCTTCAAGCCTGCCGTAGAGGATGCTTGGCAAACAGACCTCGAAAGCCATGCCGATTTTGACGGATGGCACTACCTTTCGCGCAATAGTCAAGAAAATGACCCAACCAAGGTCAAGAATGGGAAGCCTCTCGTCTACTTCGGTTCGTTTCAGGATTTGCTGGGCCGTGACGCAGCTGGAAATATAAAGGCCAAAAACGAATGGCTTCACAAGGTGAAATGGGACCTTGTTGTGTTCGATGAATATCACTTTGGCGCTTGGCGCGACACCGCCAAAGAATTGTTCGAGGGTGAAGACCAAACTGAAGCGAAGAAAGAGACCAAGCGCGAATATGCTTCGGAATTGGAAAATGTGAACGAAGACCTGACCGTGCTTTCAGCGGCTGAAACTGAATTCTTGCCTATCCAGACCAAAGCGTATCTCTATTTATCCGGAACGCCCTTCAAGGCATTGGCCACTGGCGAATTCATTGAGGAGCAAATCTTCAACTGGACCTACACCGATGAACAGCGGGCCAAGGAAGATTTCACAACCGAGAACCCCGGAAAGCGAAACCCCTATGGTGCGCTACCACAGATGCGACTTCTGACTTATCAGATGCCAGAGGAGCTTGTGGCTATTGCCAGTGCGGGGGAATTCGACGAGTTTGATCTCAATGAGTTCTTTGATGCCTCAGGTGAAGGCAATAGTGCGAAATTCACCCATAAAAGCGATGTGCAAAAATGGCTCGACATTATTCGCGGGCAACATGCATCGACGGCTAGGGAAAGTCTTAAGGTAGGCACGCGTCCGCCCTTTCCTTATTCAGATGTGCGGCTGTTACCCTATTTACAGCATTCATTCTGGTTTTTGCCCAATGTTGCCGCCTGCCACGCCATGGCCAACCTGTTAAACGAAAAGCACAATGTCTTCTGGCATGACTACACGGTGATCGTCGCAGCGGGTGCGGCAGCTGGGATAGGCCTCGACGCATTGCCACCCGTGCGCAAGGCTATTGGTAGCGGCTTTGATAGCAAGACCATCACTTTGTCCTGCGGCAAGCTCACCACTGGCGTGACCATTGCGCAATGGTCCTCGATCCTAATGCTGCGTAATCTCAAATCACCGGAAACTTATTTTCAAGCCGCTTTCCGGGTGCAGTCGCCATGGTCCATCAAGAACCCCAATGGTGACAATCCGAATGAAGAGGAAATACTCAAACCTATTTGTTTCGTTTTCGACTTCGCGCCAACACGAGCCCTGCGCCAGCTTTCGGAATATGGCATCGGCCTCTCGCCCAATGAACGCAATCCCGAAAATGCTGTGAAAGACCTTGTCTCGTTCCTCCCCGTGCTTGCCTATGACGGCTCCAACATGACGCAGGTGGACGCGGGTGGCATTCTCGACATTGCTATGGCGGGAACATCCGCCACTCTACTCGCCCGTAAATGGGAAAGCGCTCTGCTGGTTAATGTCGATAACGACACGCTACGACGTATCCTTGACAATCCCGAAGCCATGAAAGCCGTGGAAAGCATTGAGGGCTGGCGCGCGCTGGGCGACAACATAATTGAGATGATCATCAACAAGAGCGACAAGGTCAAGGAACTCAAAAACAAGGCCAAGGAAAAAGACCTGACAGCAAAGCAGAAGAAGCAGCTTTCGGACGAAGAACGCGAGTACAAATCAAAGAGGAAAGAGGTTCAGGAAAAACTGATCAAATTTGCAACGCGCATTCCCGCTTTCATGTATCTGACCGACTTCCGAGAAAATACGCTGAAGGATGTTATCACCAAAATCGAAGCTGACCTGTTCAGGACTGTTACAGGGTTGACGGTGAAGGATTTCAACCTGCTTGTCAGCCTCAGGGTGTTCAATACCGAGCAGATGAATCAGGCTGTTTTTGCCTTCCGTCGCTACGAAGACGCGTCACTCAAATACACGGGCATTGAGAGCCATGAAGGGCTGACGCACTACGGTCTCTACGACACCGTTGTGGCAAGGGAGTAGGTGAGTGTTCGCTCCAAAACTTGTCCAATTCTTGAGTTTTATCTGTATGCGTCGGCGGCACTTTCACATTCACGGAACTTCACGTGAACAAATTCTCCGGACATTCTCCGGACAAGTCAGTTTTTGCGGTGCACAAATATCTTCTAACTATTTGAAATCATTGGCGCACCTGACAGGATTCGAACCTGTGACCTCTGCCTTCGGAGCAAGGTGCTTACCCCCCTAAATCATTGAAAAACAACGGCTGGACGGGCCCAAATGAGGCTAATTCCGCCCAATTGATCCGCCTATTCTCCGGACGTGCACCAATGGCAACTGCAATAGATAGAAGATTTGTTGCCTCTTCATTGGTGATGTCTAGATTTGCGAAATCGGGTCACCGTCTATTTTGTCATCCGAATATCCAACCCTAAATCCAGAATTGGTGCCGAATGCGTGAGCGCACCGCTGGAAATAATATCAACTCCGGTTTCGGCAATGTCTTTGACGGTGGCTAGGGTCACATTGCCGGAGGCTTCGCAGAGCATTTTGCCGTTCACCAATTTTACGGCTTCTCGTAATTGGGTTAGACTCATGTTGTCGAGCAATACGACATCGGCCCCTTCGGTGATCACCTCTCGAAGTTGGACCGGAGTATCAACCTCGATTTCTATTTTCACGAGATGGCCAACGTTGGCCTTGGCGGCGCGCAGGGCCGCGGACACACCTCCGGCTACCGCGATGTGGTTGTCTTTAATCAATACGGCATCATCCAATCCGAAGCGATGGTTCATTCCGCCGCCGCAGCGCACAGCATACTTCTCAAAGGCACGCAGGCCTGGTGTGGTTTTGCGCGTGTCGGCGATTTTTGCCTTGGTGTGGGCAATGGCAGCGGCGAATTTTGCGGTAAGCGATGCGATGCCGGAAAGGCGGCCCAGATAATTTAGCGCCACGCGCTCAGCCGATAGCAACCCACGCGCTGGACCTGAAATGCGGGCAACCTCGGTGCTTGCCGAAACATGGCCGCCATCACCCACCAACACTTCAAATTTCAACGTCGGATCAATCATACGAAAGGCCGCTCGCGCAAATTCTATGCCAGCGATCACGCCCATTTGGCGTGAAGCGATCATCGCCGTTGCCATGGCGCTTTCTGGAATTATCGCTTGGCTGGTGATGTCTCCGGCGCGGCCAAGATCCTCCTTCAGCGCGGCGCGCACTGCATCTTCGATCAGCATGGGGTTTAGCATAAGGCTTCCTCAGCAATTTTATGAGCCTCAACCAAGGTGAAATGTGAACGCTTGGCGAGTGTGGGAACAGGGTGTGGATAATC
>Ga0209483_1000770_pt1 | contig 26136 bp, 27 predicted proteins | sample NGEPerA_FD_184508 | JGI IMG/M metagenome (GOLD analysis project Ga0209483, IMG submission 184508) | Arctic peat soil microbial communities from the Barrow Environmental Observatory site, Barrow, Alaska, USA - NGEE PermafrostL2-A... | ecosystem: Environmental > Terrestrial > Soil > Wetlands >... | reverse complement strand
TGTGCGCGCCGGACTTATTTCTGGCAATTTGTCTCCTTGGGTTCGGCTCTATGGGCCGGATGGGGTGGAATTGGGACAGAACGCTGAAGGCAGCGCCGGTGAAGTTGCCGTGCAAGCCACCGAAAGCGGAACGTTCACTGTAATCATTAGCGACGGCAGCACTTACGATAACCATACCGGTGATTACCGGCTGACACTGGCCAAGACCGGCAGTCCGATTGTGGTTTCGCCGCAAGATGAAGGCGGGCCGATGACCGGCATTGATGTTTATGACGGCAACATAGACATAGGAGATCTTGATGTGTGGTCCTTCACCGCCTTTACTGGCAACACCATTTCCATCAACGTTACGGAATTGGTAAGCGGCAACCCGCTGGTTCCGTGGGTTCGCCTCTATGGCCGTGACGGGACACTGCTGGAGTCGGTGTCCGGCGCGGCAACGGCAGGATTTGTCATGTCCGCACCTGCTACCGGCAGTTATCTTGTAGTCGTTGGCGACGGCAGCACTTACAGGGGCGACTCCGGCACCTATGCATTGACCGTCAACGGGCTTTCCGATGCGTTGAAGGTTGGTATTCCGTCAATCTCCAGAACGAATTATCATTTTGATGAGGTTGGCGGCAATACCAACGCCAATGCCAGTTTCGTCTTATATTCAACCACGAACGTCGCCACGCCTTTTGGACTTTGGACACCGGTTCTAACCAACCAGTTCAACCAGTTTGGCGTATTCAGTTACACAAATACTTACAATCCAGCTCAACGCCAGCAGTTTTTCCGTTTCGTTGTGCCATGATTCGCAACCATAAAATTACAAAAATAAACCCACCATGAAAAGATCACACAAACCAACCATCAACCAACCAACGAAAGACAAACCCATGAAAAAAACACTACCGAACTATCGCGCATGGACGATTGCGATGCTACCCAGGGTTGCGATCCTGATTGTGGCCGCAGCTTCGGTGCTTACCGGTTGCTCCGGCGGTCCCAGCAAGGGGCAGATGGCCAATGCCATCAACGAAGTGATTAAAGAAAAGGTCAGCTTTTCCCTTGAAGACAAGGGAGTGCCGACCTGGCCGCTGCAGGTCGAGCGACCGTCTGGCGCCATTGAGGAACAGCCATTGGATCCCATCCTGGTCGCCATGCAGGCGGCAGGCTATCTCAAGATCACCCAAGAGACGCAGAAGGAGCGCCTTGGCTTTGTCATAGAAGACAAAAAGATTGATGTCATCACACCCACGGAGAAGGCAAAAGGGTGGTGGGATCCGCAATATGGCTTCTGTGTCGGCACCAAGGCGGTGGCCGACGTTCAGGAATGGACCGAACCCGGTGCGTCCGGTGCGTCCGGCCAGCCGATTCAGGTCAAATACACCTGGCATCTGACGGACGTTCCATCGTGGGCGCAGCGGTCTGAGTTCAAGGATATCCCGGGCATGACCACTCCCGTGCCAGACACCATACTGTTGCAAAAGACCAATAAGGGATGGAAGGCCGTGCTGCCATTGGGGGGATTGCAATAAACGCAACCGTGAAAATCACAAGCAGATCAACCACCTGCTAAAAAACCATCAACGAGAAAGGAACATCATTATGTTTTGCAAACAATGCGGAGCGCAGATTGAGGACACGGCCACGGTGTGTGCGGCGTGTTCAACAAACGGCTCGCCGACGGTCTTGGCACGTTCCGCCCATGCGTGCGGTAACTGTGCAATGTCACGCCGACAATTCCTAGTGTAATGTAACAGATATTACTTTATAACAGCAGATTTCTGTATTGCTGTGAAGGCATGTTCACACCCGCCGCCGCTCTTAAACTGGATGAAGATCAACGCAAACGCCTGAAGGCTCTGGTAGCTTCGGGCAAAACTCCCAGAAGATCGCTCTGCGGGCGCGGATCGTTCTTTTGGCCGGCCAGGGGCGGGCCAACCACGCCATTGCCAGGGAGTTGAAGTCCAGCCGTCCCACCGTTTTGCTGTGGCGCAAACATTTTGCTCAAAAAGGCATTCGGGGATTGTTGCGGGATGCCCCGCGCCCGGGGCGCAAGAAAGTCCTCACGCCCAAACAGATTCAGTCCGTTGTGGAAAGGACATTGCACAGCACGCCCTCCGCGGCGACGCATTGGACGACCCGCACAATGGCCAAAGCTCAGGGACTTTCTCACATGAGCGTGCAGCGCATCTGGAAGCAACATCATTGGCAGCCGCACCGCGTGGAAACGTTCAAACTCGCGCGCGATCCGCAATTTGTGGACAAGGTGCGGGACGTGGTGGGTTTGTATCTCAACCCGCCGGACAAAGCGCTGGTATTGTCGGTGGATGAAAAAAGCCAGATTCAGGCGCTGGCTCGAACCGCGCCGCTGCTTCCGCTGCGTCCAGGCATTCCCGCCCGCCAAACCCACGATTACAAACGTCATGGCACCATTGCTTTATTTGCCGCGTTAAGCCTGCTCGATGGCACAGTGATCGGACAATGCCGGCCGCGTCATCGCAGCCGGGAGTTCGTGAGCTTTCTGGAGCAGATCAACCAACAGACTCCCGCCGGAGTGGAGTTGCATTTGATCGTGAACAACTCCAGCACTCACAAAAGTCCGCCGGTCAAACGCTGGCTCAAGCAGCATCCCCGTTTTCACCGGCACTTCATTCCACGAGCAGTTCCTGGCTCAACCTGGTGGAACGCTGGTTCGGTGAGATCACCCGCAAACGGATTCGCCGCGGCACTTTTCACAGCGTCAAGGAACGCATCGCGGCCATCGAGGACTATCTCAAAATTTACAACCAGCAACCCAAGCCTTTCCGCTGGACCAAAACCGCCGCGATTGACGAACTCCGAAAAGTTTGCCAGACCGCCACGGGTGAGCTGCAGACGTTGCTGGCACTCGGCATATACTCCGGCTTGCGGCTTGTTCTTTGCAGAAAGAAAACGCATAATAATCAATAAAATCAATGATTTTGTGCGTTTCCTAAATTTCGACTCATGCGCTTCCGTTGGTCAGCCCGACTGCTAAACTGTCGGCATTCCTTACAGATGGTGAATCATCGCGTAACATTATTGAAACAATAATGTTATCAATTAATTTTGGCGGAGTGAGAGAGAAACGTCGGGAAAGCCAACGAAACGTGAGTTTTGGCACCGGGGCGTCAGAAATATATTGTGGAAATAGCACGATGATTGTGAATGAGTTAAGACCAATCCTCCAGCGTGGCCGAATAGATGGACGCAAAAATGCTTACAAGCACACTCTAAACAGAGCTTGGAAATGGCTTTGGCATGAACATTCCTGGCTGAAAGAGACGCATGCAACCATGAAGGGAATACAACTATGAAGTTTGAAAAAATTGGTAAGTCAATGATTTTGGCAGCCACCTTGTGCCTGGCCGCAGTTTCGCCAGCTTTGGGGATTACTGCCGAGACCACTTACGAATACGACTGGGTGCAGACTTCAGGAAGCCCCGGTTTTACAGGCTACCTGTTACTCAACGCCTCATCGGGAACTGATGTGGCGGCGTCCACAGCGATTGTTAATTGGAATATCAGTGGTGGGAGTCAACCATACACTGGGGGTGATAGCTTTATTTTTGATTCTGCCGCGCTCCTCACTTGGGGTTCCAGTATCACCTCCATCAGTCCTACACTCCAGATCCAACTGGACGATAATACTTTTTCTCTTCTCATTGCCCCAGGTTCAATAAGTGAAAAAACTCTAGCAAGACCAACTGTATCAGGTGCGGCGGGATCCTTTATTTTGAACGGCAGCACTGTTCCCGATGCTTTCAACACCGCCGTTTTGCTCGGGATCGGGTTGGTGGGGCTGGCCGGGTTTAATTTGAATTTCCGGCGTGCCCGGCGCAGCCGTTTCGCCCAACCCAAACAATAGCCCCGGTTGTTCGGGCGTAAGTGTGCGCGGAGGGATCCGGGAAATAGCTTCGGCCCGGCCGGTTCTCGACATTCTCGTGCCCGGCCTTTAGACTCCACCGCATGACGCGCACGGAAAAACTCCTGGCGGAACTCATCGCGCTGCCCAGTGTGAATCCCGCGTTCCTGCCGCCGCGCCATCCAAACGCCGGCGAAAAACGCGTCGCGGATTTTCTGGCGGCCACGGCGGCGCAGGCCGGACTGGAAGTTGAATTTCAAAATGTTTTGGTCCTTGCGGACGGCCACCATCGTTGCAATCTCATCGCGCGCTTGCGGCCGCGAAATATAACCAAGCGGACCATTTTGCTGGCACCACATCTGGACACGGTGGGCGCGGACGAAACAAAATTTATTCCGCACCGCAAAAATGGCCGGCTGTATGGTCGTGGCGCGTGCGACACGAAAGGTTCCGTCGCCGCCATGCTCACGGCGCTGTGCGAACTGGCAAATTCAAAATCGCGCCCGCTGGAAACGGAAATTCTTTTCGCCGGGTTGGTGGACGAGGAAAATGCGCAGGCTGGTTCGCGCGCATTAGTGGCACAGACGTCTCGCCTGTGTGGTGCGACAGAAAAATCAACTCACAGGCGAGACGCCTGTGCCACTATCTTGGCCATCGTCGGCGAGCCGACGAAATTGCAGGTCGTCACGGCGCACAAAGGCAGCTTGTGGCTGCAACTGGCAACGCGCGGCAAGGCGGCCCACGGCGCGACGCCGCAGCTCGGCAAGAACGCCGTCCACGAAATGGCCCGCGTGGTGGAAATTTTGGAAACGGATTACGCGGCGCAATTACGAAAGCGGAAACACAAGCTGCTCGGCGCGGCGACGGTGAACGTGGGGAAAATTTCCGGCGGCACGCAGCCGAACATCGTGCCGGACCGCTGCACGATTGAAATTGACCGGCGCACGTTGCCGGCTGAAACCGAGGCGGGCGTCCGCCGCGAAATTGCCGCGCTGTTGCAGGCGAAAAAGCTCGCGGCAAAAATCTCCAGCGCCACGCTCGCGCCGGCTTTGCCATTGGAAACGAGTTCAAAACTGCCGCTGATCCGGAAATTTCTCCGCAGCACAAACCAGACGCGTCCGGCGGGCGTGGATTATTTTTGCGACGCGGCGGTGTTGTCGGCAGGCGGAATTCCCAGCGTCGTTTTCGGGCCGGGCGACATCGCGCAGGCGCACACGGCGGATGAATGGATTTCGCTGGCGGCGCTGGAGCGCGGGAAAAACCTGCTCCTGAATTTTCTGAAATCGCTTTCCTGAACGCGCCGGTTTCCGTATTTTTCCGCGCCAATGCCCGCAGAAAAAATCCAATCCAATCCGGCCCCGGCGGCCTTCACACATCCGCACGCGGCGTTTTTCCGCCAGAGCGGCTGGCTGATGGTTGCAAACGTGGGCGGCGGTTTTTTTATGCTGGTGGTGCATTTTCTCGCCAAGAGCAAACACATGTCGCCAGCGGAATACGGCGCGTTTGGCGTGATGCTGGCGGTGGCGATGTGCGTGCCGAACATGCCGCTGCAAATGGTTTTTGCGCAGCAGACGGCGCGGGCGCTGGCGACGGGCCGGGAACGGCAACTGGCCGGCATGATCCGGCTGGCGTGGCTCGGAACTTTTGGCCTGGCGGGATTGTGCGCGCTGGGCGTGTGGCTCTGGCAAGGCGACATTCTGGCGGCCTGGAAATTGACGAGTGCGACGGGTTTGTGGATTACGGTGGTGGTGGTTTTGTTTTCGCTGTGGATGCCCATGTTCTGGGGCGTGCTGCAAGGCCAGCAGAATTTTTTCTGGCTGGGCTGGTCGAACATTCTCAACGGCGCGGGGCGTTTTGCCATGGCGGCGGTGCTGGTATTGCTGGCGGGCTGGGCTTCGGTGGGAATGATCACTGGGGTTTGTCTGGGACTGGTGGTGGCGGTGGGCGTCAGCATCTGGCAGACGCGCGGTGTGTGGCGGCTGCCGGCGGAGCCGTTCAAATGGCGCGAGTTGCTTTCGCAAATTGTGCCGCTGTTGCTGGGCTTCGGCGCGCTGCAATTTTTTTTCACGGCGGACACGATGTTTGTAAAGGCGTATTTTTCGGACGATGACGCGGGCTTTTACATCGGTGCGGGAACCTTGTCGCGGGCGCTGCTTTGGCTGGTGCTGCCGCTGGCGGCGGTGATGTTTCCTAAAATCGTCCACAGCGCGGTGCGTTCGGAAAAAAGCAGCCTGCTCGGAATGGTTTTGCTGGGCACGGGAATTCTCGCGGCGTGCGGCGCGCTGGGGCTGACAGTTTTGGGGCCGTGGATCATAAAAATTGTCTTCAAAAATTCGTTCGTGCAGGTCGCGTCCGCAGTGTTGCCGTGGTATGCGTGGGCGATGGTGCCGCTGTCGCTGGCGAATGTGCTGGTCAACAATCTGCTCGCGCGGTCGCAGTTCCGCATCGTGCCGGTGCTGGTGGCGCTGGCGGTGGCCTACGGTTTCGCGCTGACACAATTTCACGGCAGCCTGGTCACGGTGCTCAAGACGCTGGGCGTTTTCAATCTGCTGCTGCTCGCGGCCTGCGGCTGGTTCACCTGGCGGGACAAATCCGCCGCGCCGAAAAGTTAATTTTCCGGCCGGGCCAGCGGCTGCGGCTGCCGCAAGGTTTTATAGACCCAGCCTTCGAGCGGGCGCAATGGCTTGAGCCATTTGTAAAAGGGCGAGTAAATCAGCCGGATGCGCACGACCGATAAAAACATCGTCAAGGCGGAACGGAACAGGGAGGACGAGACCTTTGAGCCGGCCACATCCGTCCATTCGATGGGAACTTCCAAAATGCGAAAACCGGCGCGGTGCAGCGACACCAGCAGATTCACATCAAATGCCAGGTCGGCGATGCGCAGTGATGAATGGATTTTTTCAACCGCCATGCGCCGCATCAATTTGCAGGGACATTGCGTGTCCTTGATGTGCATCCAAAAAAGCAGTTCCACGACCAGATGAAAACAGCGGCTGATCAACTGCCGGAACCTCGGTTGCGCCTTGAGCAGCACGCTGTCCGGCAACCAGCGCGAACCGGTCACGCAATCCGCCTTTTCCAAAAACGGGATCAGTTTGAGCACCGCCGCCGGTCCCGTCGCGCCGTCGGCGTCCACATAACCGATGACATCCGCGTGCCCGGCGAGTTTGAGGCCTTCGATAAGCGCGCCGCCCTTGCCGATGGGCGCGGGAAAATCCAGCCAGCTCACCGCCGGAAATTCCTGCGCCACGCGCCGCACCACGCCGAGCGTGTTGTCGCGGCAGCCGTTGAGGACAACGACCAGTTGAAAAACGCCGGAATAATTCCGCCTGAAAAAATCCGCGTAATCGCGCAGCACCGGTTCGATGCGCGCTTCTTCGTTGTAAGCCGGGATGAGGAGCAGCAGGCTTGGTTCGGGCACGCCGGTTCAGTAACAGAAAACTGTTCCGCAGGCAATCTTGGGAAACATCTTGGAAAACGGCGGCCGCCGGGAGCGGCAAAATGCACCGCCCGCTCCGGCCAAACAATTAGCATTCGCCAAGCTCCCGCGTTTCAGATAGCTTATGCCACATGGCCAGACTTTTTCTCGGACTCGATTCCAGCACGCAAAGCTTGAGCGCGGTGGTCATTGACCTCGACACGCGCAAAGTCATCCACGAAAAAAACCTCAACTTCGACCAGGCGCTGCCGCAGTTCAAAACCAAGAACGGCGTGCTGCCCGGCCGCGATCCGCTCGTCAAGCACAGTTCGCCGCTGCTCTGGGCCGCCGCGCTGGACTTGATTTTCGCGCAGATGAAAAAGGACGGCGTCGCGTTAGGAAAAATTCTGGCCGTGAGCGGCAGCGGCCAGCAGCACGGTTCCGTTTATCTGAACGAAAAAGCGGAAGCCGCGCTGGCGAACCTGGACCCAAAAAAATCGCTGGTGGAAAATCTCGCCGGCGTTTTCGCGCGCAAGACCTCGCCCATCTGGATGGATTCCTCCACCGCGAAGGAATGCGCCGAGATCCGCAAAAAGCTCGGCGGCATCAAGTTCACCGCCTCGCGCACCGGCTCGGACACGTTCGAGCGCTTCACCGGCCCGCAAATCCGCAAGTTTTACAAGACCGAGCCGAAGGCTTACGCCAAAACCGCCCACATCGCGCTGGTCAGCTCGTTCATGGCCTCGCTGCTCGCGGGAAAAATCGCGCCGATTGATTTTGGCGACGGCGCGGGGATGAACCTCATGGACATCCGCCGCAAAAACTGGAATCACGACGCGCTCAAGGCCACCGCGCCCGGCCTGGTGAAAAAACTGCCGCCGCTCGCGGAATCCGGCTGGGTCATCGGCCCGGTCAGCGCTTATTTTGTCCAAAAATTCGGCCTGAATCCACAAGCTCTCGCCACCGTCTGGACCGGCGACAATCCGGCGAGCGTCATCGGCCTCGGCCTCATCAAGGCCGGCCAGGTCGCCATCAGCCTCGGCACCAGCGACACGTTTTTCGGCACCATGCAAAAATGCGTGACCGACGAGAGCGGCGAAGGCCACGTCTTCGGTTCGCCCACCGGCGAATACATGACGCTCATCTGTTTCAAGAACGGCTCGCTCGCCCGCGAAAAAATCCGCGCGCTCTACAAAATTTCCGACTGGAAAAAATTCGGCGAACTCGTCGCGCAGACGCCGCCCGGCAACCACGGCGGAATTTTGCTGCCGTGGTTCGATCCGGAAATAGTCCCGCGCGTCAACCAGCCGGGTATTCGCCGTTTTGACCTCGACGAAAAAGACGCGACTGCCAATTGCCGCGCCATTTTCGAGGCGCAGATGCTTTCGATGCGGCTGCATTCGCAATGGATGCAGGTTGCGCCGGAAAAAATCTTCGTCACCGGGGGCGCGTCGAACGACCGCGCGCTGTTGCAGGTGCTGGCCGACGTGATGAACTGCGGCGTGCTGCGGATTGAAATTTCCAAGAGCGCCGCGCTCGGCGCCGCGTTGTCGGCCGCGCACGGCTGGCTGGTGGCCGCCGACCAGAATCCGAAATGGGAAAAGCTCGTCGCCGGCTTCACCGCGCCGGTGCCCGGCAGCGAAATCCGCCCAGACAAGCAGGCCGTGAAAATTTACGACCAGATGCTGGAAAAATACGCCTCGTGCGAATACGACGCGCTGTGAGAAACGGCGCGGCGCGGCGTCAATGCGTTTTAGCCTGAACGATGTAGTAGGACAGGCGTCGCGCCTGTCTCAACCTTCAAATAAACTGCGCCTTGAGGCATCTTTTGTATCTACTGGCCGCCTTTCAGTGGAGGCACGTTGATTGAGAATGGAGACAGGCGCGACGCCCTGTCCTACGCATTGACAACCGCCGCTGTCCTGCGTTCGGTTGCTTTCAACTGCATCGTTCCGGTTGAGCACGCACCCGTTCGCGGATGGCGGCAAGCTTGGGTTGCGATTTATCGGGTGGTTGAGCTTTCATCGCCAGGGCGCGGAAGCTGTTACCGAACAGCAGCAATCATTTTTCTATGCCACCGCCGCCATTTGCATTTCAACCATTTCTTCGTGCATAGCCGTGGGACACAAATCAATTCCGCCGGGCCATTCCACGCAGCCGAAGTCAGGATTGAGCGCAACGGCGTTGAAAACTCCGGGTTCGAGCAGTTTCAAAAACACACCGCCGCGTCGCTCCGGTTCAACCGAAAAAATTCCCGTCACGCCGTCGTTGAAGGCGACTTGCAGGCGGCACCCGGACAGCGGCTGGACGGAAACAATCCGAATCATGGCATTACTTTGCTCCAACGGCTGAATTTTGAAAGGCTCTTTGTTGGCGCTGGCCAGGTCCCACGCCTGCCGGAGTTCGGCGCGATGCAACGCCGCCCATTCCAGCACGAGCGCCAGCGCGCGGCGGCTCATTTTCCCTTCAATGACTTCGAGGGTGTTGATGTTGACCTGAACTTCCTCGCCCTGATAAGCCGCGTGAAAATGCGGCGGCGGGTGGTCGCCGTAAAACATCCGAATGATGATTCCGTAAAACCGGCTTAATTCAGGCATAAAATTTTGCCTTTTGTCTGGCGGATCAAACCTGCAAGAGCTTGATCTGCTCGTTCTCCCGCGCGGCGGTCGCGCCGTCGGTCAGCGTTTGCGGCTGCGCTTCTCGTGGGCGCGTGCTGCGGTGAACAAGCTTTCCACGGTTTCCCCGGCGAAGAGTTTGCGACGGTCAGCGGTGTAATCGCCACGGCCAGCCCGCCAGATGGACAGCAGACGGGCAACCTTGGACGGCGGCAGATTTTTCGTCAGCACGTCCAGGCCTGCCTGCACGGTTTCCTGTTCAGTTTCGACAACGATGCTCATGGTTGTTCCTTGGTCAAGGTTAGTATCAATTCCGGCGGTGTCAATGCCCGCAGCGCACTGCGGTATTTGCGGATCAATTGATCGTCGCAGGTGATGAAATAACCGGCGGCCGCGCTTTCAGCGGCGGCCAGATGCGCCGCATCGAGCGGTTTCAGCCCGGTCTGGACGAGCGCGCGGGCGCGATTTTACATTGCGGCGGTGATGCGCGCGGAATGCGATGCCAGATTCAAGCAGGCTTCCACCCATTCCCGTCTTTCAACCGCGCGGCTTTCATTGTTTTCCAAAACATGGAAAGTGGAACGGATCAATTCCGCCTCACCTTTTTCCACCATTTGAAGAATCAGCACGAAGCAAAGTGTTTCCAGCCAGACACGCGTTGCCGTTGGTCGTCATAAGGACGGTTCAACACCGAGTTGTCCAAATAAATTTTCACATGGTTCAAACCTGCAGTAATTTTATCTGCTCGTTCTCCCGCGCCGCAGCTTCGCCGAGGGTTTGCGTTTCTTTGCGGCGGCGTTCGATGATGTGTTTGTCCAACAGCGGATCGTAGGCCACGGGATAATGGCCGTCGTAACAGGCCATGCAAAATGCTTCCGCCGGCTGGCCGGTGGCAGCCACCATGCCCGCCTGCGACAAATAGTGAAGCGAATCCGCATTCAGGTATTTGCGGATTTCGTTCACGGTGTTGTTCGCAGCCATGAGCTTGCTGCGGTCGGGAAAATCTATGCCATAGACACACGGATTCATGTGCGGCGGGCAACTGACGGCCACATGCACCTCTTTTGCGCCGGCTTCCTTGAGCGTCTTCACGCGCGAACGGCACGTCGTCCCGCGCACGATGGAATCGTCCACGATGATGACGCGCTTGTCCTTCACGAGCGATTCGATGAGATTCAATTTCACGCGCACATTAAAATCGCGGATGAGCTGCGTCGGCTGGAGAAAGCTGCGGCCGACGTAATGGTTGCGGATGAAAGCCATTTCGTAGGGAATGCCGGATTCCTCGGCGTAGCCCATCGCGGCGCACACGCCGCTGTCGGGGACAGGGATGACGAGGTCGGCCTTGACGTTATGCTCGCGCGCGAGCTGGCGGCCCATGGCCTTGCGGACTTCATAGACGCTGTGCCCGTTGATCACACTGTCGGGCCGCGCGAAATAAACGTATTCAAAAATGCAGAACGCGCGTTTGTGGTGCTCGGGAAAAGCCTGAATGCTCGTCAGTCCCTTTTCGTTGATGATGACGATTTCGCCGGGGACCACGTCGCGGATGAATTTCGCGTGGATCAAGTCAAATGCCGTCGTCTCGCTCGACAGCACCCAGCCGCCGTTCGCCGTTTTGCCGATGGACAGCGGGCGAAATCCGTGCGGGTCACGCGCGCCAATCAGTTCCTTCTCGGTCATAATGACCAATGAAAACGCACCTTCGATGCGGCGCAAGGTGTTGACAAGCGAGTTCGCGACGCCGCCAATCTCCGGCTGCGCGAGCATCATGATGATGATCTCGCTGTCCACAGTGGTCTGGAAAACAAGTCCGCGGTTTTCGAGTTCGTCACGGAGCTGCGCGGCGTTGGTCAGGTTGCCGTTGTGGGCGACGGCGATCTGGCCGCGCCCACAATCCACGGTGAGCGGCTGGGCGTTGCGGAGATTGGATGTGCCGGTCGTCGAATAACGCGTGTGGCCGATGGCCATTTCACCGACGAGTTCGTGCAGAATTTTCGGGTCGTTGAAAATCTGCGGCACGAGGCCCATGCCGTGGTGCTTGTAAAATTTCCCGTCGTGGCAGGTGACGATGCCCGCGCTTTCCTGCCCGCGATGTTGCAACGCGTAAAGTCCGTAGTAGGCAAGTTCGGCGGCGTTCGGATGGCCGAAAATGCCGAAGACTCCGCAGTAATGTCTGGGATAATTTTGTGGTTCGTTTTGCATCGCGCGCGTCGCTGAATTGTTGCAGACGCGGGCGAAGTGTGCAAGTCGGAACAAAACGAAAGGCCTGGGAAATTGTCAGGCCAGTTCAATTTCCAATTTCGTCAAACCGTTGAAATCATTTTTGTCCAGCGTGATGATTTTATCCGCGCCGGCTTTTTCAGCGGCAACAGCATGAAGGAAATCGTGGACGCGTCCGCCTCTGACGCCCTTGGCGCGCGCGTGATTTAATGCCGTCAACACTTCATTGGCCGACAGGTCAACGAAATCCAAATCCCCGGCCAAATGTGCGACGGTTCGTGCCGCGTCGTCTGCCGACAAACGGATTTCAAGATTTCCGCCGGTGAACGATGAAAATGCTTCCGCAAGCGAATGGCTGCGCGTGCAGCCTCCTTCCCTGTGCAGTCGCGCGCGCAAACCGCGGTCAATCCACGCCTCCACAATTGCCGAACTGTCCCAATAGGTTTTCATCGTGCGTCGCGATCCGCGCGAATCGCCGCCCGAATTTTTTCACGGCTGACTTTCACCGGACACATCAAAAATCCCTCTTTTGTCCGCACGGGTTTGACAACTGGAACGTCCTTTTCCACCAATTCAGCCAGTCGAATGGTTCCGTCAGGCATCCGCGCTGCGTCAAAAGCCGAACCTGGACGGAATAAATCCGCCGCCGTCAGCCGCCCGCGAGAATCTGCCACAAGTTTCATAATGGGATAATCCCACAAACGGGCGAAGGTGCAAGTCAGAATGAAAATTGGCAGTGCCTTAATTTGAAAATCATTTTTTGTAAAAAAGAATCATAAACACCCAGACAAAAACCACAAATCCAACTGCTGACCAAAATGGCCAACTGTGAAATTCCCCAGGCAGAATGACTGGCGTAGCAATGATCGAAAGCATTTATTATCCCTTCTTTTTTTAATCGCTGACAATTGATGTATTCAAATACGGCTTCAATTTTTCCGCCAGTTCTTCCGGCAGGCGTTTTGGTTTTTCGCCAACGCCGGTGCAGACGTGGAATGTTTCCGCTTCGAGAATCAGTTTCCCGTCCTGGTTCAAAATGCGGTGCCCGAAGTTCAGCCGCACGCGCTGGACGAGCGTCAGCCACACTTCAATCGTCAGCAGGTCGTCGTAGCGTGCGGGCAATTGATAGCGCACCCGCGCCTTGATGACGGGAAAAATGTAATCGGCGTCTTGCAACGCCAAAACCGGCTGGCCGAGCGAACGCATGAATTCGCCGCGCGCGGCCTCGAGCAGATCAAGGTAGCGCGAATGGTAGATGTGATCGCCGAGGGTGCATTCGGCGTAAGTGACGCGGTGGGTGTGACGGAACGGTTCAGCCATGCGCGCAGCGTAAAGGCGGCGCGCAAAAGTTCAACGCTGAAAAATTGCCGTGAGCTTAATCATGACCGGCATCCGTCTTTTTTGCCGACGCGATGGCAATTTAGAGCCGGGTTATGAACTTAAAAAACCCAGTTGCGCGATTTGGTTTTGCGGTTATGTTGGCTGCATGATTTTGCAGCCGTTTCTTCCATTGGTCATTGTTGTGGTCGCCGTGGTGCTTTTCGTATGGCGCAGTTCCGGTAAAAAATCCAGCGGCGGCGGCTGCCAATGCGGCTGCCCGCATGAACATGATCCCGAAATCAAGAAGGAAAATGCCGCCCGCTGAACGGTTCAACTAATAGCAGAGGAATTCAAACCATGGCCGTCACCAAAGTCAGTTCCACCATTCATTTTGTCTCCCACAATTCCGCTGTGGGCGGGGCGGGCGAAACCGCCACGGGACGCTGGACGCCGCATACCGATGTTTATGTCAGCGACAGCGGCCTGGTCATCAAGGTCGAGCTGGCCGGCATGAAAAGCGACAGCCTCGAAATCATTGTCGAGGGCCAGCGCCTGCGCATCACCGGCGTCCGGCCGGATTGCTGCCGCGCGGCGCATTGCAGTTTTCTGGTGATGGAGATCAGCTACGGGCCGTTTGAAACGGTGCTGGACCTGCCGCTGGGTTATGACCTGGCCCGCGCCAAGGCGAGCTATATGAATGGTTTTCTGCGCGTGGACGTGCCGCCCGCGCACCCGCCGCAGACCAAGACGACCAAGGTTCCCATTTCTGAAGGAGCATGACCGCACATGAATTTCCGGGCGCGGCGGATTTTAACCGGCAGGTAACACGACGATGAACTTAACGGAGCCATCGCCAGAGACGGAGTTTGTCAGCATTCTCGGCACGGGTGAAAAATCCGAACTGCCCAACCGTTTCTCTTCCCGCTCGCTGCCGGAGGCGCTGCCGATTCTGGGCCTCTCGGACATTGTGATTTTTCCCGGCGCGGTCGTGCCGTTGCTCGTGGAAACCGGTCCCAGCCTCAAGCTGGTGGACGACCTCGTCGCCGGCGACCGTCTGCTCGGTGCCGTGCTGCAGCGCAATCCCGATGTCGCGGAACCCGTCCCGGAAGATTTGCACACCGTCGGCTGCGTCTCGCGCCTGACGAAGATGGTGAAGTTTCCCGACGGCACCGTGCGCGTGCTCGTCGAGGGGCTGTGGCGCATCCGCATCAAGAATTTTTTCCCGCCCGCGCCGTATCTGCGCGCCGGCTATGAACTGCTGCGTGACGAGGCCGAGGACACCGTCGAGCTGCAGGCCATGCTGCGCAACGCGCACAAGCAGTTTGAGGAGATTGCGAAAATGTCCACCGCGCTGACGGACCAGGTGAAAATCGCCGCGTTGAACACCGAGCATCCCGGCCATTTCGCCGACCTCATTGCCGCGAACTTGAACCTGCCGCTCACCGACCGCCAGAAGCTGCTCGAAATGGTTTCCGTCCGTGAACGGCTCCAGACGCTGCTGCCATTGCTCAACCGCGAGCAGGAGGTGCTGACGTTAAGCTCCAAAATCCAAAGCGATGTCGCCAGTTCCATCGCCAAGACGCAGCGCGATTTTTTCCTGCGCGAACAGATGCGCGCCATCCAGCGCGAACTCGGCGACGGCGACACCAACAGCGGCGAAATCAAATCGCTCCGCGAAAAAATTGAAAAGACACCGATGCCCGCCGAGGCGCGCAAGGCCGCCGAGCAGGAACTCGAACGCCTCCAACAGACGCCGTCCGCCGCCGCCGAATACGGCGTCGCGCGCAACTACCTCGACTGGATTTTGAGCCTGCCCTGGGAAAAGGCCACCGACGACAAACTGGATTTGAAGACGGCGGAAAAAATTTTGAACGAACAGCATTTCGGCCTCGGAAAAGTCAAGGACCGGCTGCTGGAATTTCTCGCCGTGCTCAAGCGCCGCAAGCAAATCAAAGGCCCGATCCTCTGCCTCGTCGGCCCGCCCGGCGTCGGCAAAACGTCGCTCGGCAAAAGCGTCGCCGACGCGCTCGGCCGCAAATTCGCGCGGATTTCATTGGGCGGAATACGTGACGAAGCGGAGATTCGCGGCCACCGCCGCACTTACGTCGGCGCAATGCCCGGGAGAATCATCCAAACGCTCCGCCGCATCGAAAGTTGCAATCCCGTGATTTTGCTCGACGAACTCGACAAGGTTGGCGCGGATTTTCGCGGCGATCCGGCGTCGGCGCTGCTCGAAGTCCTCGATCCCGCGCAGAACCACACGTTCACCGATCATTATCTTGACCTGCCGTTCGACCTTTCGCGCGTGCTGTTCGTTGCCACCGCGAACTGGATGGAGCCGATTCATCCCGCGCTGCGCGACCGGCTGGAAGTCATCGAACTGCCGAGCTACACCGAGTCGGAAAAATTGCAGATCGCCAAACGCTATCTCGTGCCGCGCCAGATCGAGGAACACGGCCTCACGAAAAGCGACGTGAAATTTTCCGACGCCGTGCTGCGCGAACTCATCCGCGAATACACGCGCGAGGCCGGCGTGCGCCAGCTCGAACGCCAGATCGCCGCGCTCGCGCGCAAGGCCACGCGCAAAATCATCTCACACAACGGCGCGGCGGAAACGGTGAAAATTGACGCGCCGGACCTGGAGAAATTCCTCGGCCACGCGCCGTTCGTTTCCGAAAGCGCGGAAAAAATCACCGAGATCGGCATCGCCACCGGCCTGGCGTGGACGCCGGTGGGCGGCGACATTTTGTTCATCGAAGCCACGCGGATGCGCGGACGCGGCAATTTGATTTTGACCGGCTCGCTCGGCGAAGTGATGAAGGAAAGCGCGCAGACGGCGGTGAGTTATTTGCGTTCGCAGGCGAAAAAATTGGATCTCGATTTTGACGACTACGGCAAGCATGACTTGCACATTCACGTTCCCGCCGGCGCGACGCCGAAGGACGGGCCGAGCGCGGGCGTGGCGATTGTCGCCGCGCTGGCATCGCTGATGAGCAAGCGGTGCGTGCGTTCGGACACGGCGATGACCGGCGAAATCAGCTTGCGCGGGCGCGTGCTGCGCGTCGGCGGCATCAAGGAAAAAGTCCTCGCCGCCTCGCGCTTCGGCCTCAAGCAGGTGATTCTGCCGGAGGGAAACAAGCCCGACTGGCTGGACGTGCCGGCGGAAGTGCGCGCGAAATTGAAGGCGCATTTTGTGCGGCAGATTTCCGAAGTCCTGCCCCTCGCGCTCGTGGCGAAATGAAAATCTTTTCCGCAGTCGCCACAACGATTTTGCTGGTTGCCGTTGGCGCGACGGCGCAAACCACGAACACTTTGTCTGACGCGGAAATCCAAGGCCGCGCGCTGGCGCAGAAAATTTTGGAGCAACAGCCGGCGGAAAATTTTACCAACACCGGCGTTTTGCAAATCCGCGACGGCAACGGCCATCACGCGGAAATTCCAGTGAAGTGCAAAACCATTGTCACATCAGCGGATTGGCGGCAAATTTACGAGGCCGATTTGACAAGCCATCCGGCAACGTTTTTTGTCATTCACGCACAATCCCAATCCAACGCTTACTTTTACCGCACCAATCTTGCCGAATCGGTTCCGTTGCTCGGCGACATTCCGCTGCTTGGCCATCTTTTTCGCAGCCATCAAATGTCCAGCGCGGAACTCGCATCGCCATTCGCCGGTTCGGATTTCTGGCTTTGCGACCTCGGCCTGGAATTTTTTCACTGGCCGGAGCAGAAGGTTTTGAAAAAGGAAGTCCACCGCAGTTGCGGCTGCACGGTTTTGGAAAGCACCAATCCAAATCCAACGACGAATGGCTATTCGCGCGTGGTTTCGTGGATTGACAACGATTCGCTCGGCATCGTCGAGGCCTACGCCTACGACGCGAACGGCAAAAAGCTCAAGGATTTTTATCCCAAGGATCTCAAAAAAGTGGACGGCCAGTATCAGGTGCAGTCCATGATCATGGAAAATCTTCAGACCGGCTCCAAGACGCGGCTGGAGTTTGATTTGAAAAAATGAACGGCTGCGAATAACTCATTCCGCCGCGCGCTTGACTTCAATTTGCCGCCGCTTCACGCTGCCGGGGTTCGATCATGAACTTGAATTTTAACCGGAAAATTTTCGCGGCGGGCGCCCTGCTGTTGCTGGCCGCCCGCATTTTTGCGGCGGACACGAACGCGCCGGCCGCCGTCACGCGCGACGAGGTGGCGGACAATTATCTCCACATCCAGGAGCAGATCCACGCATCGCAACTGGCCATCGAGAGCAACCAGCAGGCCGCCGTGGACATGGCCAGAAGCAACGCGGACGTGCTGACGGCGCGCATCAAGTCGCTGGAACAAACCGTCGCCACGCAGCGCGCGGGCGACGCGGACGCGGCGCGCAAGACGCAGCAGTTGACGCTGATGATGGCCGGCGCGTTCGGGCTGGTCGGACTGGGCATCATGCTGCTGATGGTTTATTTCCAGTGGCGCGCGTTCACGCAGCTCGCGGAAATTTCGCAGCGGCAGCACGCGGCGATGGCGAACGCCGACAACATCCACCAGCTTGCCGCGCCGGGCCGCGCGACGGTGGAGGCTTCCAACGCGCACCTGCTCAACGTCGTCAGCCGGCTGGAGCAGCGCATCAGCGAACTGGAAAGCGGGCAAAAACTTTTGCCGGAAATCGCCAGCGCGAAGCCGTCGGACTTGCTCACGGAAGGGCAAAGTCATCTCGATGCAAATGCGCCGCTGAAGGCGCTGGAATGTTTCGACAAATTCCTGGCCGCGCACCCGGAGCGCGCCGAGGCGCTGGTCAAACGGGCGGCGGCGCTGGAAAAACTCGGGCGCGAGGACGAGGCGCTGGGGTGCTACAACCGCGCGATTGCGGCGGACGGCACGCTGGTCATCGCGCATTTGCACAAGGGCGGACTGCTGAACCGGCTGCGGCGCTACGACGAGGCGCTGAACTGCTACGAACAGGCGCTGCTGGCGCAGGATAAAAAACCGGTTGCAAAAACGTGATGCAGGAGATTAACTTTTAGGCGACATTACGCGTATGACTACAATCGAGAGACAAAAATGGGAGCGCGTCAGAGCCAGGGGACACGCTCGTTATATTTTGCGGAGTTTTTTGTTCTGGGGCGTGCCGATGTGGGCAACTCAAGTATTCGGCATATTTCTTTATGACGCCATCATGCACAAGTCCTATGTGGCACCATTCCAGATTTGGTCGCCAGCATGGGACTTCGTGTTTGATGTGGTATTATGGACATTCGGTTTCGGATATGTGATGGGTGAGTCTATTTGGCAGAAGCATGAGCGAGATTTTCACAAAGATGACCATGTGGCCTAGGCTGCGACAAAATCCACGCTCGCACTTAATTGTCAGTTGAAATTGAGCCGGTTGCGGTTGCGCTCGGATTCAAGCTGTTCGCGGAGCAGGTCAATTTTCAACTTCAGCAGTTCGCGGTTCTCCTTCGACTGTTCACCCAGTTCCTGTTCGAGTTCCTGGATGCGCCGCTCGTAGGCGGCGAGCCGTTCCTGCAACGGCGCGTGCAGTTCATTCAGCCGGTGCATCAGCCGCACGACTTCCGCCGCGGCATGTTGCTGGGTCTCGAGCAGTTCATGGCGCTGCGCGGCCAGTTCCTGCACCACCGCCGACTTGAGCATCTGGGCGAGTTGCGGCGCCAGTTCCGCCGGACGCGCCGGCACTAATGCAGCCCGGCGTCTGGCTGCTAGCAACCGCCAAAATGCCAGCAGAACCACCGCAGACACCACGGCGAAGGCTGCGCCCAGCCAGACATAATTTGCGCGAAGATTGGGTGCCTGAACTGGCAGTGCGATTGCAGGTTCCGGTTGAGCCTGGTCGTGGGCGGCAGTCATTGGCTGGCTGGGCGGCTCCACTGGCAACGTTTCATTTAGCCGGGCCAAGGCCGTCAGCATTTTGGCATCAATCACCTGGCCGCGCCGGGCAATGAACTGGCCGGCGGTGTAGTGATAAGCCACCACGATCTGGCTGACGGCGCGTTCGCGGGCTGCCTGCGTCAGGTTGGTCTCCAATTCGAGATTGGGATGAATATATGTTGCCAGGGTTTTGGCGAACAATTGATCTTGCGGCGGAAAATCCCGGCGGAACAAACCGCGCAATCGCGTCACGGTGGTCACGGTGGACAGGTTGACCACGGTGCCGATTTGTTCGGCCTGGTCCAAGGTGAACTCGTCTCTTGAACTGTGAACCGGCACCAGCCGCACGGTCTCACCCAGCATGAAGCCATCGGGAAGCGTATCAGGACGCACCGGCCGGCTCGTCGTCAGCAACAATTGCCTGATGAGGTTGGTTTCCACATCCAGACCGGTTTCACCGCGCGTCCATTGCCGGGCGAGACCGGCAGAGATGGAAAGTTTCTTGTTTTTGACATTGAAGGTCGTGACAAAATGTTCGAATTCCGGCGACTGAACCGCGGTTTCAGTGAGGTAGGTCTGCTGAAATGTCTCCTGCAGGCCGGCCAAAAAATCCGCATGTGACCCGGCAAAAGCCGCCGTCACTTTCTCGACCATCGTGTTGGTGACGCTGGAGTGATTAAGGAAAATGGCGGGTGTTTTCAAAGCCGCCTCCGCCTTGCGCATCGCGGTGGCATCGGTGTCAATCACGTCCAGCGCCGCCGGCGTGCGGATGTCCTGGCTGGCGGTTTCGCCAATGTGCCAGGCATCCAGATCCAGGGCGTGAAGATTGAGCGCGCCCAGCAGCGCCAGGCTGCCGGCCAGGATGGTGCGGGCAGTGGTGTTCACCAGAGAAAAGATTTTTGTTCGCCGAGCATCCGTCCGCCGTTCCAGAGCGTGACGCGCCAGGCGACGACCGCGCCAAAATTTTTGTAGTCGTCGCCGGCGAGCGGGATGGCGGTCCATTGCCGGTATTTTCCCGGCACGACGTTGGTTTCGAGCGTTTGCAATTTCGGCGCGCGGTTGGTTCCGACGCCGCGCAGTTCAACGGCAATTTTTATTTTTTCATCCGGCGCTTGCGCGGCCTTCCACAACACGTCGAAACGGAGGGCGGAGACATTGGTGGTGTGTTCGCGCAGAAAAGCCTGATACGCGTCGCGGTCAAAAAGACTGGGCGAAGTGGCGTCGCGGCCCTGCTGATCCAGCAAGAACGGCAGCACCTTCACAAGGCGGCCCGCGACGGCATCCGCAGCGCGGGCGGCGGCAATGAGGCCGAGCGAAATCAGGACAATCAGCAGTGCGCGCATGGCAAAACGATAGCGGGCGACGATGTGAATTCAACTTATTTCGAGCAGCGTTTCAATGGCAATTTCTTGGAGCGCGGATTGTCCCCAATCCGCAGCGCGTGGAAAGTCGGAGGCGCGTCAGGACAAAACCAACCCGTCAAGGTCTGGCGCAGCCGCTGCGAGTTGGGACAACTCGCGCTCCGGCCAAATTAGATTTCAACTTATTTCGAGCGGTAGAAGCTGACGACGGTCACGGTCGGGCCGTTGCGGAAGACGACGGCGGTGTATTCGTGCGACAGCCCGCCGATGGTCGCGGTCGCGTGAACCTCGTAAGTGCTGCCCTGCTGCCCGACATATTTCACGATTTGTGATTGAACCGCCGGGGGGATGCCGGCGGCGGCAAGCAACTGGGGAGCATTGCGGATGGGCGGATCGGAATCGCGCGCGGTTTCGATGGCTTGCGCGCCGGCGGTGTCAATGCCGGGAATCAACTGAAGCACCTGGTCGCTGGCGGTGAGAATGTTTATTTTGCCGGAGGAAAAGGGCGTGAACACGTCGCGCAAACCGAAGGCATAGTCCGGCTCCTGTCCGGGCGCGTGGCCGAAGCCGAGTTTATGCTCGGGAAACGGCGTGTTGGTCTGGCTGGAGGAGCCGCCGTAATACATGTCATGCGTCACGCCCTTGACGAGCAGGAGTTCATCGAGATTGTCTATCGGCGCGTTTTTGGCGTCATACGACGGGACGAGGCCGAGATAATAATCACTTTCCGCGCCCGCTGGCCGCGTGTTGTCGTCCGGATCAATCCAGTCCAGAATCGAATCCGACACGACGGAGATGTCATCGGCGTCCGCGCCCATCGCGGTGAGCGTCTGCTGGAGCAGCGGGCCGTCGGTGGTGGGGCTGTTGATGCCAATTTTACTTTCAAGCTCCGTCATGGTCAGCGACACGGCGCCTTTGCCGATGGAAAAATTGTCCAGCGATTCGCCGGCCAGCGCGCTGTTGGTTTCCGGCCCGTCGCCGGGGCCGTGGTTCCAATACTGCTGCAAAGAGCTGAACGGCTGGTTCCCCTCCTGCGCCAGCCACCAGCACGCGCGCTCCACGCCGCCGCGGCCGATCCAGTAAAACTCCTCGTCGTCGCTGGTGTTCGCGGCCAGCCGGCTTTCAATCTTCATCGCATAGGCGAACGCGGCGGCCAGCAGCGTCAACACCGTGACCGCCACCAGGGCGATGAGCACGGCGAACCCGCGTTTTTTTCTGGCGGGAAAAATTTTCATCGCGGCGTCCCTGCGGGATTGTTAATGAAATTCGGCTGGCCGGGAATTTGTGGATTCCCGCCGGGCGGAACTCCCGGCGGAACTCCGGGCGGCTGAAGCAAACCCGGATTTCCGCCCGGCCCGCCCACGCCGCGCTGCACCTGCACCGGCATCATCGCCGACGGCACGGTGTAGATGCGCGTGGCGGTGAAGTCCGGCGCGTCGCTGCCTTTGGCCGTGTTGACGCCGAGAACCAATTTCACGCGCAGCATCCGGGGAATAGTATTGGTCATGGTGTCGTCCCATTCCGTGTTCCACTCCGCGTCATTCAGCCGGTTGGTGCCCCACCATTCGATGCTGAAGGTCTTGACGTTCTTGGCCAGGACCAGCGGATAATCCTGTTCATCCTGATCCAGGTCCATCAGGACGGGATTCTGGCGCAGGATCAAATCTTTTTCGCCGTCGGCGCCGCCCGCCAACGAAAAGGTGACTCGCCGTGAACTGGCGTCGCGCCCGCCGCTGGCCCCGACAAATTTTCCATTGCGCGGATAGGTGTCCGGCAGACGCGCGACAAAGCTCAAGAACGGCTCGTCCCCGTTGGCCAGTTTGAACCAGTAATATTGTTGCGACGCCTGAAACGACTCGACGCCCATCAACGCGTCGCCGATGGCGCGCAGCACCACCCGCTGGCGTTGCGCCTGCGCGGCGGCCTCCTGCCCGACCTGCGTGGCGCGCATGATCAGCTCCCACGTCGTGTAAATGGCCGCGATGACGACACTGAAAAGCACCACGGCCACCATGATTTCGATCAGGGTGAACGCGCGGGAAAATTGCGAATTGCGAATTGTGAATTGCGAATTTTTCCCGGCAGCATGTCTGCCAGAAATTCGCAATTCTGAATTTTTGATTCGCAATTTCATCGGCCGATGATTCCAATGCCGCCATCAAGGGTGCCGGGCGGCGATTGCGGTTTGTAAAGCACCGTGGTCATGTCCGAAATGATTTCGCGCCCGCCGTTGGCCGGCTGGATCGCACATTCAACGCTGTATAAATGGTTCGACCCAATTTCAACGATTTGCGCCGTCCAGTTGTAATCGCGATAATCTTTGCCGAGCAGCTCCGGGTCGCCGAGACTGCCCGAGCAGGTGCCTTCGACGAGGCTGTTCGTCGCGGCGTAGCGCGCCAGCACCGGGCTGGCGTCCACCGACGGACGCTGCAACCGGCGCACATTTCCGAGCGAGCTGGAAACCAGGCCGAGGATGGCAAACACGGCCAGAAAAAAAATGGCGATGGCGATCATCACTTCGAGCAGCGTGAACGCGCGGCGGCCGGGGCTGGAAAGGCTTGAGTTCATTGATCCGCGTCCGAAACGACCGGCATGCCCGTCGCGTATTCCAGGGTGATTTTTTTGGAGCCGCCCTTGCCGATCAGGACGATGACCGCCTCATCACAAGTGCCGTCCGGATTGAAAAAAATCCGCGCCCAGTCCGACTGGACATAATCCTGCCGGAAAATATCCAGCATCCCGAACTCGATCCCGTCCGGCAGCGTCGCCACCAGCGTCTTGCCGGAATGGGTGTTCACGACCGTCCCTGCGTCGCCGGCGGCGGCGCCTTCCACCCCGAACCGGCGCTCGCGCGGATAAAACACCGCCGCCACTTTTTTATTGCTGATGATGGCCTGTTCCCGCGCCGAAAAAAACACGTCCTCCACGTCGCTCACCGCTTTTCTCATGCCGTCCTTTTGCAGCGCCTTGACGATGGACGGCAAGCCCATCGCCGCGATCAGGCCGATGATGGCCACGACGATCATGATTTCGATCAGCGTGAAGGCAGCATTGCCGATTGGCGATTGGCGATTGGCGATTGAAAAACCGTTGGTGACGGGGCGGACCTGCCGATCAGCCGAATTTTCCAATCGGCAAACGCCCCCGCGGCGCAGCAGCGCCGCCCTACGAGAAACGGCATCCACGCGCGCTCCGCGAACAATCGGCAATCGGCAATCGGCAATCGGCAATCTCATTTCAGTGGATGGACGAAATCAGCCGGAACAGCGGCAGGAAAATGCTCAACAGCAAAAAGCCCACGACAACGGACATGACGATGATCAAGGTCGGCCCGATCAAATCGCTCATCACGCGCAACGCGATCTGCAGTTCGGTTTCGTAAGTGTCCGCGATGTTGTTCAGCGAGCCGGGCACGTCGCCTGTCTCCTCGCCGATGCGCACGAGGTCAATCATCAGTTGCGGGAACAATTTGCTTTGCGCCAGCGGCTGCGCCAGCGTTTTGCCGTCCGTCACCGCCTCGCGCGTTTTGGCGATCGCCTCCTTGATGAGGCGGTTGGACATGACCTGCTCGGTGATTTTCAGCGCGGTCAGCACCGGCACGCCGTTTTGGAGCAGCGTGCCGAGCGTGCGCGCGAACTGCCCGAACAGATTGATCTGGACCACCCGGCCAATCACCGGCGCCGACATCCGCCACGCGTCCAGTTTGCGCCCGCCCGTCGCGCTGGACTGGAATCGTTTGAACAGCACGATGACCGCCAGCACCACCAGCCCCATCAGCCACCAATACGTCGTGAACATCCGGCTGACGCCGATCAGAAACCGCGTCGGCAGCGGCAGTTCAATGTTGAAGCCGTTAAAAATGTCGATGAATTTTGGCATCATGAAGGTCATGAAAAACGTGATCAGCAGGATGCCCACGCAGATCACCATCGCCGGATAAATCATCGCCGACTTGAACGTGGCCTGCACCTCGGCGAACTGCTGGAAATGCGTCGCCATGCGCCGCAGCACCGCCACCAGCGCGCCGCTCTGCTCGCCGGCCCGGACCATGTTGACATACAAATCGGAAAAAATCACCGGCTGCCGCGTCATCGCATCCGACAGCGACCGGCCTTCCGTCACCTCCTGCTTCAATCCCCGGCTGACCTCGGCGGGAATGCCTTTCGTCTGCAGATGCGCCATGCTGCTCAACGCGACCGTCAGCGGCATTCCGGAATTCAACAGGTTGGCCAGTTGCGTCGTGAACGTCGCCAGCTCCTGCAGCTTTGGTTTGCGTTGCTGCGTCAAATGGGTCTGCAGGCTCGGCGGCAAAAACGACGCCAGGTTCACGCTCTTGTTCAGGCCTTTGCCGCCGGTCGTCGCGCCCGCCTTCGCATCCGCCACGGCGATGGGGAAAAGGCCGGAGCGCTGGATTTGCACCAGCGCGGCGCTGCGGTCGGCAACTTCGAGAATGCCCTCGACGAGTTCGCCGGAACGCTTGCGGGCCTTGTAGGAAAATTGCGGCATATAAAGTCCCCTATTCAAAACCGGCGCCCGGTGAAAGTTTCCCAACAAAAAAAACGCCGCCGCGCGCCCCCGTCCGGGCGGGCGAAACCGGCCAGCGAGTCCGCCCGGCGACGGGCAACGCTCCGCAGGCCCCGTCCGCCGGTGAAAACCGCGCCCGCAAATTCACTTGACAACGCCACCGTCCTTACCTACCGTTCGGTAAGTTTTTATGACCAGGCCCGTGAATCATTCCGCCACCCGGCAGCATTTGCTGCGCGCCGCGCTCAAGCATTTTGCCAACAGCGGCTACGCGGCCACGTCGGTGCAGGACATCGTGGACGACGCGAAATTGTCCAAGCCGGCGCTGTATTATCATTTTAAGGACAAGGCCGGGCTGTTTCAGGCGCTGGTCCACGAGGCGCACGACGAGCGCTACCGGCTCCTGCGCGAGGCGGCGGAAAACAGCCGCGGCATCCGCGCGCAACTGGAAAACATTCTCGCCGTGCTGTTCGATTATTTCCGCCAGAACCGCGAACTGATGCGGATTTCCTTCGCCACCATGTTCGCCGCGCCCGGCGAGGTGCCGGAGGATTTGTCCTGCGCGGAAAAGTGCGAGCGCAACTTTGAATTCGTCCACTCGCTCATCAAGCGGGCGCAGAAAAACGGCGAACTTGACCGGCGCTTTGACAGCCGCGAACTGGCCTTCGGCTTTTACGGCGTGACCCATTTTTACCTCGTGGCGCACCTGGTGGCGCGGGATTGCGAGCCGGACAAAAAAACGGCGAAGCGCATCGTGGAACTGTTCCTCACCGGCGCCGGCGCGAAGAATCGAAGGCGTGAGAGCGGACGCCCCATTGCAAAGTCCGGTGGCGGTTTGGCGCGGAAATGAACCCGTGGAAAATAATAAAAAAGATGAATACGAATTTAATCCAACGACCAGAGGGCGGCCGGCGGCCGG
>Ga0209483_1000769_pt1 | contig 26198 bp, 26 predicted proteins | sample NGEPerA_FD_184508 | JGI IMG/M metagenome (GOLD analysis project Ga0209483, IMG submission 184508) | Arctic peat soil microbial communities from the Barrow Environmental Observatory site, Barrow, Alaska, USA - NGEE PermafrostL2-A... | ecosystem: Environmental > Terrestrial > Soil > Wetlands >... | reverse complement strand
CTCCAAGCAACGTCCCCTGGATCAATCCAGCCGTCGTCAAAGAGGCATACGAGACGGCGGGCGGCAGCCTGTTTGCCGGGTTCTCCAATTTCCTCGACGACCTCGCCCACAACGGCGGCCGACCGCGCCAGGTCGACGCCACCGGCTTCGAGGTGGGTACCAACATGGCGGCGACGCCGGGCCGGGTGGTCTTCCGCAACCGGCTCATCGAACTGCTCGCCTACGAGCCCCAGACCGAGTTGGTTCACACCCAGCCCATCCTCTGCAGCCCGCCCTGGATCAACCGCTACTACATCATGGATCTTGCCCCGGGGCGGTCCTTCGTCGAGTACGCGGTGCAACACGGCTTCACCGTCTTCATGATCAGCTACCGCAACCCCGACGACTCAATGAGCGGCACCACCTGGGACGACTACCTGCAGCTGGGTCTTCTCACCGCGATCGATCAGGTGCAGACCCTGACCGGGTCGGACGTCGTCAATCTGGTCGGCCTCTGCTTGGGCGGAACCATGTCGACAGTGGGGCTCGCGTACCTCGCGGCCCACGGCCAGGGTGGGCGCGTCGGCTGGATGACGGTGACCAACACCCTGGTCGACTTCAGCGTCCCCGGCGAGCTCGGGGCCTTTACCTCTGAAGTCGACATCCGCAAGCTCGAAGGGACCATGCGCAAGAAGGGATTCCTCCCGGGATCTGCGCTGGCGCAGACGTTCGACTGGCTCCGCGGCAACGACCTGGTCTGGAACTACGTTGTCAACAACTGGTACATGGGGAAGAAACCGGCAGCCTTCGACCTGCTGGCGTGGAATGGCGACAGCACCAACATGCCCGCTGCCATGCACTCGCAATACCTGCGCGCCTGCTATCTGCGCAATGCGCTGATCGATCCCGGCGCGTTCGCCATCGAGGGCACCCGGATCGACCTGCGCCGCATCCGTCAGGACCTCTACATTCTCGGTGCTCAGGCCGATCACATCGCCCCGTGGCGTGGCAGCTACCTCACCACCCAGCATGTCGGAGGTTCGGCGCGCTACACGCTCACCTCCAGCGGCCACATCGCCGGCATCGTCAACCCACCCGGCAACCCCAAGGCCGGCTACTGGACCGCTCCGGCCCCCCGTGGCCTGAGCGCTGACGATTGGTTTGCCGGCGCCGAACGATCAGCGGGAAGCTGGTGGGACGACTGGATCAGCTGGGCTTCCGAGCGCTCCGGCGCCATGGTGCCGCCGCCGCGCCTTCCGGAGGGCGACCCCGCTCCAGGCGGCTACGTCCGCGGTGTGGTCGGTTCCCCTTTCATCGCCGAGCCGGCGCAGCGGCGCACTTCGGCGGCATCGCGACAGAGCCCGAACGGACACACCATGTCGAAGGAGAACCGACGGGTTCGCCGTGAGGCGGCGCCCACTGCCGCCTCCCCCCGTCCTCGCCGGCGCGGGCGTCCCCGCGTGGAGGGTTCCCCGACGCCCGACTGAGACGCCAAGCCAGGAAAGCCAAGAGGTCACCACATGGAAGACGCTGTGATCGTCAGTGCCACCCGAACGCCCGTGGGCGTCATGGGCGGGGCGCTTGCCAGCCTGGCCGCGCCCAGGTTGGGCGCCGTCGTCGTGGAGGAGGCCATCCGCCGCGCTGGGCTCACGGCCGACGACGTCGACGAGGTGCTGATGGGCAACGTGATCCAGGCCGGAGTCGGTGAGAATCCGGCGCGTCAGGCCGCTGTTTTCGGCGGCGTCCCCGCCCGGGTTCCGGCCATGACTGTCAACAAGCTGTGCGGCTCTGCCATGAAGACCATCGTCCTGGCCGCGCAGGCGGTGCGCCTGGGCGACGCCCATTGCGTGGTCGCCGGCGGCATGGAGAGCATGAGCAAGGCGCCGTACCTGATTGAGAACGGCCGTTACGGCTACCGCATCGGCAACGCGGAGTTGATCGACGCGATGATGCGCGACGGCCTTCACTGTGCCCTGGAACACTGCCACATGGGAATCACGGCCGAGAACGTCGCCAAGGAGTGGGAGGTCAGCCGCAGCGACCAGGATGCGTTCGCGGTGCTCTCGCAAGAGCGCGCTATCGCGGCCGTCGCCGCCGGCCGATTCCAGGCCGAGATCGTCCCGGTGTCGGTGCAGGGGCGCAAGGAAACCGTGATCGTCGACACCGACGAGGGGCCGCGTGCGGGCACGTCCTTGGAGACGCTGTCAAAGTTGCGTCCCGCCTTCGACAAGGAGGGTACGGTCACCGCCGGCAACTCCAGTGGCGTCAACGACGGCGCATCCGCGGTGGTGGTGATGAGTGCGTCGCGGGCCCGCGACCTTGGTCTGACCCCGCTGGCTCGCATCCGCTCCTACGCCAGCGCCGGCGTCGAGCCGAGGGTGATGGGGGTGGGGCCGATCCCGGCGACGCGTGCCGCGCTCGACAAGGCACATGCGGAGATCAAGGACCTGCAGCTCATCGAGTTGAACGAGGCGTTCGCGGCTCAGGGCGTGGCGGTGATGCGCGAGCTCGCGCTGGACGAGGAGATCACCAACGTGAACGGCGGCGCAATCGCGCTCGGACACCCCATCGGATCGAGCGGCGCGCGCATCGTGGTCACTCTCCTGCACGAGATGATCCGCCGCGACCTCGAGTTGGGGTTGGCGACGATGTGCATCGGCGGTGGCCAGGGCATCGCGATGGTCCTGGAACGCAACTGAAGAAAGCAGTGTGTGAGATGACGGTGAGTGACCAGGGCATCAGGTCACATCACGAAGTGCTGTCTGAAGTCCGAGCAGAACCTTGTTGCGAGAAGAAGAGGAGAGTCTGATGACTGACTATCAAGAGATCCTGGCCCAGGCGGAGGAGCAGTTGTTCGCCAACATCAAGCAGGCGCAGGAGCTGAACCTTGCCGCTGTGGGAGTGATTCGTTCGCTGGCTCAGCTCACCGCGCCGACATCGACCGAGGGGGTCGCGAGCCAGGCCACCGCGCAGGCCACAGATGCGGTCAACCGGAGTGTGGAGTTCACCACGAAGCTCATGCAGCTCCAGAGTGAGTACGCAACCCGGCTCCTGGCTGAGCTGGGCCCTGCCGCCGACAAGGGCTGACCCCGGGCGCCTCAATCGCGCGAGCCACAACCTAGTTGCCCACGATGCCGGGCGATCAATCGAACAGAGCGCTGTATCCGTTCAGCGCCGGCTGGCCGCCAAGGTGCGCGTACAGCACCTTCGAGTGTGGATCGATCTCCCTGCGGGCGATCATGTCGATCAACGCCGCAAGCGATTTGCCCTCGTAGACGGGGTCGGTGATCATCCCCTCGAGTCGCGCGCCCAGCTTGATGGCATCCCCCGTTGCCTGGTCGGCAAGTCCGTAGGTCCCGGCGTGGTAACGGTCATCCAGGATGATCTCCTCGGAGCGCAGGTCACGGCCGACATCGATGAGAGCGGCCGTGTTTCGAGCAATTCGAGCGACCTGGTCGAGGGTCTCCTCCGGCTTCGCGGAGGCGTCGATGCCGACCACCCGCCGGGGGCGGTCCTGTGCGGCGAACCCGGCGATCATCCCCGCCTGGGTGCTCCCCGTCACAGAGCACCACGATGACGGTGTCGAAAACACCCCGAGCTCACGTTCCTGCACTTCCACCTCCTGCGCCCAGTGGGCGAAACCGAGACCACCCAGCCGGTGGTCCGAGGCGCCGGCGGGGATGGGGTACGGCTTGCCACCGCCGGCCTCCACGTCGGCGAGTGCTTGCTCCCAGCTCGCTTTGAAGCCGATACCAAAGCCCTCCGCCACCATCCTGATGTCGGCACCGAGGATCCGGCTGAGGAGGATATTGCCAACCCTGTCGTACACCGGGTCGGTCCAGTCGACCCAGCTCTCCTGCACCAGCACACATTTCATCCCCAGGCGAGCCGCCACGGCGGCGACCTGCCGCGTGTGGTTGGACTGCACACCCCCGATGGAAACCAGCGTGTCGCAGCCCTGAGCGAGTGCATCGGCAACCAGGTACTCGAGCTTCCTGGTCTTGTTCCCGCCAAACGCCAGACCGCTGTTGCAGTCCTCGCGCTTCGCCCACACCTCGGCGCCGCCCAGGTGTGTTGTCAACCGCTCCAGCGGATGAAGCGGTGAGGGGCCGAACAGCAGGGGGTGGCGGGCGAATGTGTCGAGCTTCATACACCTCCAGAAAGCGGTGCGGCGATCGCCGACCCGCCGGTGGATGCCATCGGGTCGCTACGGGTGCGTCGGAGCGGGGGGCGCATCCTCCAGCTCGAACATGAGGTCGTCGGGGTAGCAGTAGTACCAGCCCTCACCGGGCTCGAATGAGCGGATGATGGGGTGACCCGTCGCGTGGTTGTGAGCCGTGGCGTGCTTTCCAGGTGAGTTGTCGCAACATCCCACGTGACCGCAGAGCTGGCACACGCGCAGATGGACCCAATCCGAGCGACCCGCGGCGAGGCACTCGACGCATCCGGTTCCCGACGGGGAGACCTCGCGTATCTCGTCAAGGTGTTCGCAAACCGCGCTCATTTTTCACTTCTCCTGCGTTGCCACGATGGACATCGTCGACAAGCATTGCGGGTCTCATCACGTCACGATAGCGCAGCCGTGCTTCACCCCAGCTGACGCCACGTCGAGCCTGACAGCGACCAGATGTGAAGCGGCTGCGGGTTGCCGAGGACCGCCTCGGCGAGCGACCCGACAACCACGACGTGGCCGTCGACGGTGTCGGTCACCGCGCCACCCGGGAACGCCGGGAGCCGCGCGCCCGTCAGCAGAACCCAGTCCTGCCCGCTCCATGACCACATCTCTCGCCCGGCGGCGAGCGGTGGGTCCGCGAAGAGCAACGGCCGCCCGCTCTCCGGGTTCAAGGCCAGGGCCACGGTGAACGCCGGCCCTGCTCCAGTACCGACGGCGCGCCACGTGGTTCCATCCCAGGCCCAGGTCGACGTGGCGCCCTGGCCGACCGAGCAACAGCTGGCGCCCAGCAGGGTCCGTGTTGCGGGATCAACGGCAAGCCCGACGAGGAACGTCCCCGATGGCAGACCGCCCCCAACCTGCTCGATCCAGCGGCTGCCATTCCACGTCCACGTGCCGCCGCTCGAGCTTCCCCGGCCGATGACCAGGACCATCTCGTTCAGGAGCGGGTCCCACGCCATCACCGAGTCCTCGGCTGCCGGCGGACTCCCGGTGTCCCGGTCGAGCAATCGCCACGTGGATCTGTCCCACAGCCATGTGTCGTCCACAAGCTCGCCCGACGCGAGGCGACCGCCCTGGAGCATGACGCCGCCCGTGAGCGGGTCGTACGCAGACGCAGCCCCGGACCGGCCGGGCGGACTGACCGATGGCCGGGCGAGGAGCCATCGATCGCCCCGCCAGGTCCAGGTCGCGTCGTAGCTATCGACGCCACCGAAGGTCACCAATTCGCGGGCCATGCCGTCCTCGGCGACGCTGAAACCGGGGCCCAGCACCGGCGCAGACGGGACGGGCGTGGGCGTCGGGCTGGACGGCTCGGGTGCTGTGGGCGACGGCGTTGACGTGACCGGCGCGATCCCTGTTGGCGGGGACTGCGCCCGGGTCAGCCACACCCCGGTCCCCACGGCGACCAGCGCGGCGGCGACCACCAGCCCGATGATCCTCGCCGTGGTCTGCTGGCGCGGGTCGCGCTCGCGCGTGAAGTCGTCCTCAGGGGGCATCGCTGGCCGACACAACTCGCGACATCGCTCAGCGGCGTTCGACGATTCCCCGTATGAAGGCCGCCTGGCCGGCATGCTGAATGTCGTCGCTGATCACGCTGACCAGGCGGGCGCTCAGGGTCACCGGCGGATCCCAGCGGTCGTCGACGATGCGATCGAGGTCCGCTGCAGTCAGCTGTCGGACGTACGAAACGGTTTGCGAGTGCACTGCATCGAAGTAGGCCAGCAGCAGCTCGTCGGACCCGACCCGGACGGCGCCCACCTCGTCGGAGCTGTGCCCGTAACCGGTCGCGTCCGCATCGAACGGCAGACCGAAGCGCTCGACCCAGCCGCCCTCGATCCAGGCCTGCTCGGCGCCATGCACAGCAGAGACGTGATCGTCCTGGACGCGGGTGAGGTGCCAGACCAACCAGCCGATCGAGTTGGCATCCGGGTCGGCACGATAGGCCAGTTGGTCTGCGGACAGCCCCCGGACTGCGACATGCACGAGTTCGCTGATTCTGTCGAACGCGTCGGTGAGGACATCGCTTCCGGTCATGGCGGTAAAGTGTCGCCGAAACCGCACCGGCCGGAGGCGCGCCGGGTCGGGGACTCACTCCCCAGCCGTTCAGACGTCGCTCGCGATCGCGTACTACCCCTCCCTGCGGAGCTCGTCGAAGTCCTCCTCGCGAAACTCGACGGGCGCATCACCGCGGCCTTGTCGATGGGCTTCGCGCTCGCGCAACTCGACCCTGCGGATCTTGCCCGAGATAGTCTTGGGCAGGTCGCTGAATTCAAGGCGCCGGACCCGCTTGTAGGGGGCAAGGTTTTCCCGGCTGAACCGGAAGATCGACAGCGCTGTCTCGGACGACGGAGCGTGGCCGGCCGCGAGGATGACGTAGGCCTTGGGGACGGCGAGCCGCACCGGGTCCGGTGCCGGCACGACCGCGGCCTCGGCGACCGCGTCGTGGCGGAGAAGGACACTCTCCAACTCGAATGGTGAGATGCGGTAGTCCGACGCCTTGAAGACGTCGTCGGCGCGACCTACGTAGGTGATGTACCCGTCGCCGTCCCGCGAGGCGACATCGCCGGTGTGGTAGTGACCGCCAGCCATCGAGTCCGCGCCGCGCTCATCATCACCGCGGTAGCCGACCATGAGGCCGAGTGGCCGATCACTGAGGTCGAGGCAGATCTCACCCTCGTCCCCGATCTCGCCCGAGACGGGGTCGATCAGAGCGATCGAATACCCGGGCACAGGTCGTCCCATCGAGCCGGGCTTGACCAACTGCCCGGGCGTGTTGGCGATCGCAACCGTGGTCTCGGTCTGGCCGAATCCGTCGCGAATGGTGACCCCCCATGCCTGCTCCACCTGCGCGATCACCTCGGGGTTCAGCGGCTCGCCCGCGCCCACCACCTTGTGGGGCGGATGACGCAGCGCTCGCAGGTCGGCCTGGATGAGCATCCGCCACACGGTCGGTGGGGCGCAGAAGCTGGTGACCGCGCATCGATCCATCACCGCCAGCAGGTCGGTCGCGTTGAAGCGCCCGTAGTTGTGGATGAGCACTGTCGCGCCGGCGTTCCACGGCGCGAAGACGTTGCTCCACGCGTGCTTTGCCCATCCCGGCGACGAGATGTTCAGGTGCACGTCCCCGGGCTCGAGCCCGATCCAGTACATCGTGGACAGGTGTCCGACCGGGTAGGACGCGTGCGTGTGTTCAACCAGTTTGGGTTGCGCCGTCGTTCCTGACGTGAAGTACAGGAGGAGCGGGTCGGAGGCATTGGTGACGCCGCTCGGGGTGAACTCGGCGGGCGCGATCGCGGAGCCGGCGTAGTCCAGCCAGCCGTCTGTCGCGGCGCCGACGCTGATCCGTGTGTAATCGCCGGGGACGTCCGCGAACCTCGCGGTGTTCTGCGCGCCGGTGACCACGTGGCCGGCGTGGCCGCGGTTGACCCGGTCGTGGAGGTCAGCCCGGGTGAGCAGCGTGCTGGCCGGGATGAGGACAGCGCCGAGCTTGATGCCCGCGAGCAGCACCTCCCACAACTCGACCTGGTTGTCGAGCATGAGGATCAGACGATCGCCACGAGCCACACCGGCGGCGGCGAGCCAGTTGGCCACCTGGTTTGATCGTCTGACCAGATCGGCGAATGACAGCTTGGCTTCCGACCCATCCGCCTCCACGATCCACAACGCCGGCCGGGACGACGTCGACGGGTCCAGCCCCACGCTGTCGAACCAGTCCAGCGCCCAGTTGAATTGCGTCAGGACCGGCCAGCGGAACTCGCGATACGCCGTCTCGTAGTCCGTGCGCCACGCCAGGAGGGCGGCGCGAGCCGCTCGAAACGCCGCGGCGCGTGTCGTGCTGGCGTCCCCCCGGAGCGGTGTGACCGCGTCGGGCTCGGTCGGTCTGGTCGTGCTGGACACAACGGGTCCATATGATGGCCGACGCCATCGCCGGTGGGGGAGGGCGTCAGCCGTCGAGCATGAGCCCGAGACCGATCCCCACCATCCAGATGTCCTTGCTCAGCCCGATCCCCGGCGGAGTCGGCCAGACACTCCCGGGCTTGCGCATTCCCGGCGTGCGCGCGTAGAGCGCCATGAGAGATCCGGAGAAGCCGGTCAGCCCAACGCCGGCCAGCCTGTCGGGGACGAAGGGGGCCAGCAACGCCCCGCCGAGGGCAATCTCGCCGGCCGCCAGGACTCGCAGGAACTGCTTGGGGGAGAGCTTCTTCAGGAACGGGAAGGCCGCGACAGCGAAACCGTGCGTGCGCTCGGCGACCGCCGCCTCTCCGCGCCACTTGTCGAACCCCGAGTGGAGGATGAACGCGCCGGTGATGGCGCGGGTCGGAACGGTGTGCAGCTTCATGCCGATTCTCCTGTTGTGCTGCTGAGGAGGGCACTCTCGCAGCGCGTGCCCTCCGCCCGGTCGGCAAGGTTTTCGAGCGCAGGCAACGCTGCCAACACGGCGGCACGCTCGTCGTCCTCGAGCGACTGCAACGCACGATGGATGAGCGCGGTACCGTTGCGTCGCAGATCCTCGAGGAAGCAGGCACCCTCAGGCGTGACCGACACCTGAGACGAACGTGCGTCACTGGGGTCCCGGACGCGGCTGACCATGCCGCACCCCTCGAGTTGGTCGACCAGTCGCGACAGCGTCGACGCCGACACGCCCTCCCGCGTTGCCAGGTCGCACAGGCGGAGCGGCATGTACCGATGGATCGTGGCCAGGGCCGACAACTGCGACTCCGTCAGCTCGCCAACCCCGGGTCGGCGCAGTTGGCGGCTGAGCCGCGCCACGGCCATGCGCAGGCGGGCGGCGCCGCTGTCCCCACCCGCCTCTGTCGACGGCCGTGAGTCCCGGGCCGGCCCAGACGCCACTTTGCTTGGCACAACGAAACTATATACTCGGAACGATGGACGCGGCGGAGGTGGCGGTGCGTGCCGCCACGGGTACGGAGACAGCGACGCCGGCAGACCGGACGATTCTGCGGTCGCCTCGCGCACCGACCGCGCCGCCGGCACAGCGCACCGATGCTTCCGGTGCTCCTGTTGCCAACCTGCACCGGGCCATGTCGCGCGCCCTCGACCGCGACGACTGGCGGCTCGTGCTCTGGGACGGGCGTGCCGTCGGGTCGGCCTCGCCCCAGTTCACGATCACGATGCGCTCGCCGGCCGCGGTTGACCGCCTGCTCGGCGGCGTCCCCGAGAAGGCCTTCGGTCGTGCCTACGTTGAGGGCCTGGTCAACGTGGATCCCCTCGAACCCTTCCTGGAGCCGCTGGCGGCGGCGCCCGTGCGGCAGTTGTTCCTGGCGTGGCCGGCCATCGTGGCCGCTCTCCTCGCCCTCGGCGGCCGGCCGCGCTCCGCGCCGGTCCTCGCCGCCGAGGCCCGCCTGCGCGGTGTGCGCCACAGTCGGCGGCGAGATGCCGAGGCAATCCGTCACCACTACGACCTGCCCCCTGAGTTCTACGCGCTGATCCTCGACAGCCAGCTCACGTATTCGTGCGCCTACTTCGAGACACCTGCAGATGACCTCGATCGCGCCCAGGCGAGCAAGCTCGAGCTCATCTGTCGGAAGCTGCGCCTGCAGGCCGGCGAAAGCCTTCTCGACATCGGCTGCGGATGGGGGAGCCTGGTCATTCACGCCGCCGAACACCACGGCGTGCGCGCTGTCGGCATCACGCTGAGCCCGGCCCAGGTCAAGGAGGGGCGCCGACGCGTCCGCGAGCGCGGCCTCGAGGATCGAGTCGAGATTCGACTCGCTGATTATCGTGACGAAAGTGGCGTGTACGACGCCGTGGCGTCGATCGGCATGGTCGAGCACGTTGGCCGTGCCAAGCTCGGTGTCTACTCGGATGCGGTCTACCGTTCCGTTCGCCCCGGCGGCCGCGCACTCATCCACGGCATCACGCAGCGCCCCACCAGGGTCTGGAACCGAGCGTCCTTCAACGACGCGTTCGTGTTTCCCGACGGTGAGCTCGAGGACATCGGCCTGATGGTCCGCGCCTACGAGCGTGCCGGCTTCGAGGTGCGCGACGTGGAGTCGCTGCGAGAGCACTACGAGATGACGCTGACGCAGTGGGCCAAGCGGCTGCGCGCCAACTGGGATGAGGCCGTGCGCATCGGCGGCGAGCAGCGTGCGTTGGTGTGGCGTCTCTATCTCGCGGGTGCCGCGGTGTCCTTCCGCGTCGGGACGCTGGCCATCCACCAGACCCTGGCCGTCCGACCGGACGAGCAGGGCCGCGTCGACATTCCTCTCACGCGCCGCGACTGGTACAGCTAGGCGCCGGGCAGGCAGCCAACGGAGGCCGGCGCGCCACAGGGAGAGGGTCGCCATGGCACAACTGATCTACTCCGCGATCACGTCGCTCGACGGCTACGTCGCGGACGAGGATGGCAACTTCGGCTGGGCCGTGCCGGACAAGGAGGTGCACAGGTTCGTCAACGACCTCGAGCGGCCGATCGGCACATACCTGTATGGACGCCGCATGTACGAGACGATGGTCTACTGGGAGACGGCGCCGGCCGGGCAGGCGCCGGTCGCGCAGGACTTCGCGGACATGTGGCAGACGGCCGACAAGATCGTGTACTCCACGACGCTCGAGATGGCACGCAGCTCGAGAACGCGGATCGAGCGACGCTTTGATCCTGAAGCCGTCCGCCGGATGAAGGCGGCAGCGGCACGCGACATCACCGTTGGCGGTCCCGACCTCGCTGCCCAGGCGATCAGGGCGGGTTTGGTCGACGAGTGTCACCTGCTGATCAACCCCATCGTGGTGGGAGGCGGCGCTCGGGCGCTCCCGAGCAACGTCCGCCTGCGATTGGAACTGCTGGACCAGCGCCGTTTCGGCAACGGTGTGGTGCACCTCCACTACCGCGTCACGACGTGACCACAGAACGAGACCACGCTGGCCGCCCTCAGCACCGACGTTCTGCCCCGGGTTGCTATCGTCGAAGGGCTGCGTGAGTCACCGGAAGCATGCTGATGAGTGGTCCCAACGACTGGAACGCCAAGATCATCGTGGAGTTCCGTGCCAACCAGGGTCACGTCGGGCCGCCTTTCGAGGGCGCCCCGCTCACCCTCGTCCACCACCGCGGCCGCAGGAGCGGATGTGAGTATGTCAACCCCGTGATGTACCTCCAGTCGGAGGATGACAGCACGGTCATGTACGTCTTCGCGACGAAGTCGGGGGCGCCCACCAACCCGGCGTGGTACGGCAACCTCATGCACGCTCGTTCGGCCGACGTCGAGGTGGGCACGGGACGTTCCCGGTGTCGGTGAGCGAGTTGACCGGCGCGGAGCGCGACCGCGTGTACGCGGAGCAGGCGCGTCGCTACCCCGGTTCGGCGAGTATGCCGAGAAGACCGAGGGCATCCGCACCATCTCGGTCCTCCGGCTACGCCGCCTCTGAGGCCTCCGGGGCCCTGACCACGGCGACCGGCACCCAGTGGAGCACCGCGATGGTGGCCCAGAGGATCGCGAAGCCGAGAAGCTGTACCGCGCTCACGGTGGCGCCGAGCACGAAGTAGTTGATGACCAGCGCACTGGCGGGGAAGGCCAGCTCGGCGAAGGTCGCGATGGAGGCCGGGGTGCGGCGAAGGCCGCGGTAGTACAGCATCATCCCGACCAGCCCGGAAATCACCGCAAGCAGCACGAGCCGCACCCAGTCGGTCGTTGTTGCCGCCGTCGGTGGCGCCAACGCGTCCTGTGTGGCGGCGATCACCCCGAGGAGGGGCAGCGCGGAGGCGAAGCGCAGGCCGGTGAGCACATCGGGCTCCATGTGCGCGAGGGCGGAGCGGCCGAACACCGTGGCGCTGCCCCAGAGCGCAGCGGCCACAAGTGCGAGCACCGCGGCCTTCCCCTCCGCGCCGGCGAAGGCGCTTGCCAGGCCGAGCGCCCCGAACGAGAGCAGGTACGTCGCCGCAAGTGCCACCAACGCCACCGGCAGCAAGCGGGTTCGTGGCCGCTCACCGAGAGACAGCGCGGCGATACCGAGGGCCCAGAGCGGCTGCGTCTTCTGGAGAAGGATGACGACGTCCGGGTTGCCGTACTGGAACGCGAACGTGAAGGCGAGCGTGGCCAGCGCCGAACCGCCCCACCCGACCCCGATCACGGCCAGCCAGGCCCGTCGTGGAATGCGCATGATGGCGCGCGCGCTGCGAAGCAGACGGGGCAACACGAGCGCTGTGAGGATGATGTGCTCGTACACCACGATCGTCCACGGCGACCAGTGCGAGACCAGTGGTGCTCTCAGGGCGCCGTCGCTTCCCCACATCGCCGCCCCGGCAGCCACGAGGGCGACGCCGGCGATCGGCGCGACGCCGGGTAGGATTCGCGCACGCGTCGCCGGGGCAGTCGTCACCGGCGCCTACTCCGTCAGGGTCACGGAAGAATGGTGAAGAACATGCAGCCCATCGTTGTCCTTGCCGGTGGTGTCGGCGCGGCGCGATTTCTCCAGGGTGTGGTCGCCGCGTTGCCCGTGAGAGACCTGACCATCGTCGGCAACGTCGGCGACGATACTGAAATCGCCGGGCTGCACGTGTCGCCGGACCTCGACACCGTGCTCTACACCCTGACGGGCGAGTCCGACGAGGAGCGGGGATGGGGTGTGCGCGGCGATTCGTCGCGCGCACTGGAGCGAGCCCGGTCGCTGGGCCACGATGCCTGGTTCTGGCTCGGCGACCTCGACATCGGGCTGCACCTGACGCGCACTGAGGCCCTCAATGCCGGCCTCCCACTGAGCGCGGTCACGACCCAACTGGCAGGCGCCCTTGGTCTGGAGGATCGCCTTGTACCGGTCACGGACGACCGCCTGCGGACGATCATCGAGACGCCGGACGGAGATCTCGACTTCCAGACCTACTACGTTCGCCGTGGCCATCGTGACGACATCGTCGGCATCCGCTTCGACGGGGCCGCGGCCGCGGCCCCCGCACCCGGCGTCGTGGACGCCATCAGCCGGGCGGCCGCGATCATCGTCGCCCCCTCCAACCCACTGATCTCGATTGGGCCCATCCTCGCGGTCCCCGGTATCCGTGAGGCGCTGCTCGCGCGCAGCGTTCCCTGCGTGGCGGTCAGCCCGATCGTGGGTGGACAGGCACTGCGCGGGCCGGCCGCCGAGATGATGCGGTCACTGGGCTTGGAGCTGTCGCCGGCGGGAGTCGCCGGCCTGTACGACGGCCTCATCGATGCGATCGTTATCGACGACGTCGACCACAGTCTCGCCGTCGAGGTTGAGCAGCGCGGCGTCGCCGTGCGCATCACCAACACAATCATGCGCGACGCCGCGGCCCGACGGCACGTGGCGACGGTTGCGCTCGAGGTCGCGGGAATCCGGCTCAGCGCATGACAATCGAGATCGTGCCGCTGGCGCTTGCGCGCGACATCGTCGAGTCGGATGACCTTGCATCACTCATCACCGACGTGGCCCCACCGCTCCGCGACGGCGACATCATCGTGGTCACGCACAAGGCCGTGAGCAAGAGCGAGGGCCGCATCGTCGACCTCGGCGACGTGCAACCGTCCGCGCGCGCCGTCGAGGTTGCCGCTGGTCACTCCGATCCCCGTCTCGTCGAGGTCATCCTCGGTGAGAGCCGCCGCATCCTCCGCCAGCGGGGTCCGCTGCTGGTTGTCGAAACCAACGGTGGCCTGGTGTGCGCCAACGCCGGCGTCGATCGCTCCAACGCCCCCCGGGAAGATTCTGTCGTGCTCCTGCCACTCGACCCCGACGGGTCGGCCGCTCGACTCCGCTCGGCGTTGGAGGCCCGGACCGGCGCGTCCGTCGGTGTCGTCGTGGCCGACACAATGGGCCGAGCTTGGCGCGAGGGAATCGTCGGCACCGCCATCGGTGCCAGCGGCCTGGAGACGCTGCGCGACCTGTCAGGTGCGGTCGACGCTGGCGGACGCCGGCTGCAGACAACAGTGGTCGCAATCGCCGACGAGCTGGCGGCCGCGGCAGACCTCGCCTTCGGCAAGCTCGAACGTGTTCCGTTCGTGCTGGTGCGCGGCTACGCGGCGCCCGGCAACGGGTCCGCAGCTCAGCTCATCCGCCATCCCGACCGCGACCTGTTCCGCTGACCGCGAGCAGCACCCCGGCGTCACGTGCGTCCTCGATCGTATCGACGTCGAGCGCCAGGCCCGCGATGTCGAGCACACGGAACGGGAGGCTCGCGGCACCAGCGGCTGCCGCATGGACCTCACTGCTGCGCGGCGAGCCGAACATCGGACGCATCGCGTCGGACGGCGTCACCAGCAGCGCGTTGGTGCCGGCGTCGCGTGCCCTGGCGATGGCCACACCCGGCGTCGGCGCCGCGGCCACGAAGGCGAGCAGTTCGGCGGCGGTCACGAGTGGGATGTCGGCTGCCAGGTAGAGAACTCGAGCGGGGCGCGGCGTCAGCGAGGCGAGGGCGTGACCGAGGCCGTCGTTCCAGGGCAGGTCGCCGTCGGACAGGAGCGTGACCCCGAGCTTGTGCGCGAGGCCGGGCGCGGTGGGTTCGGACGTGGCAAGGGCCACCGGGCCGAGGTCGGCGCTCTGCGCCACGGCGACCACGGCCTCGAGCATGCTGAGCATCAGGCGACGCCGATCGATGGGGCGGAGATGGGATGTGAGCCGCTGCTTGGCGATGTCCAACCGCTTCAGCCCGATGATCGTCTGAACCGCCACGTCACGATGGTACGGAGCGGCACTTCGGCTAGGGTTTCGCCGGTGGAGCGCCCCCCCGACCGGTCAACCCGGAGCAGCGGATTTCCCTCTTGTCGCGGTGGCCGTCGGCGGCACCGGCAACCTCGGCTCGGCCCTGGCGGCGCGGTTCGCGCAGGCCGGCCATGATGTGGTCATCGGGTCGCGCGACGCGGCGAGGGCGGAACAGGCGGCCGCTGCTCTCGCGGGGGCGATTGCCGGTGGCGGCGGGCGTGTGAGCGGAGCCGCCAACGCCGATGCGGTCACCGCAGCGCAGGTTGTCGTTGTCACGGTCCCGTTCGAAGCGCAGGAGGCGACGCTTCGTGGCCTCGCGGACGCTGTCGGGGAGCGCGTGGTGATCAGCACGGCCGTTCCTCTCCGCTACGTCGAGGGCATCGGGCCGACCCATGTCGATGTCGAGGAGGGATCGGCGAGCCAACAGGTTGCGAGGCTGCTTCCCCGTGCCCCTGTGGTCGGCGCGCTGCACACGGTCAGCAGCGCGACGCTGGCCAGGACGGAGGGCCGCCTCGACGCCGACGTGCTCATGACCGGCGACGACGACGCAGCCAAGGTCGTCGTCGCCCGGCTCCTGGCGTCGCTCGCGGGACTCCGCGTTGTCGCTGCCGGCCCGCTGCGCAACTCTCGTTACGTGGAGCAGGTCACCGTCCTGCTTCTGTCGATCAACAAACGGGTCGGCGCAACACCGGTGTGCGCATCGTCAACCTGCCGGACGAGCTGGCTCTCCCGCGCGCGGACCGGGGAGTCATCGTGAACGGGTACCACGTCTCGCCGATGGTGTGCCGGCCACTACCCCATGCTGATGGGGCCGCTGCGCTCGACGGTCATTCTCAGCAGCACGCGTCCGTCGCGCTCCATGGCCGCCCGATAGTCGGCCCAGTCGGGGTGTTCACCGACGCTGCGACGGTAGTAGTCGACGAGCAGGTCCATGGCCGCGGGCAGACTCACGATCTCGACGGCGCCGTCAACGGTGTGCCACTCGTCGAAGAAACGCTCGGTGATACAGCACAGCGTCGCGTGCGGGTTGCGACGCAGGTTGGCCGTCTTGATCGCCGTCTCGCGCGAGCTGATGACGACACGTGAGGCGGCGTCGACTGTGGCGAGCACCGGCGAGAGCTGCGGGCTCCCGTCTCGACGCAGCGTTGCCAGCACGACGCGCGGATTGTGGCGGATGAACTCGAGAACGTCGTCGTGCGCGCCGCTGGCCACGACCTTTGTCACACCTCCCTGGCTGGGGCGATGTTGGCGTTGAGGTGAAAGACGTTGTCCGGGTCCCACTCAGCCTTGACCCGCGCCAGCCTCCGGTACTTCTCCGCGCCGTAGGTGGCGCGAACGCGGTCGGCGTCGACATCGGCCTGGAAGTTGACGTATCCACCCGACCCCGTGGCGAGGGGGCGCATCGCCTCCCAGAAGGCGCGGACCCAGGCGCGGTCCGCCTCGTGCAGGTCCTGTGTCGGGGCGGCTGCGCTGATGTTGAAGACGAGGCCTTCCGTCCGCGCCCCCCCGAACGCGGTGTCGTCATCGCCCGTGTCGAGGAAGGCCCCGGTGAGCAGGAAGGTTGGGCAGAACGACAGCGGCGAGGCCTTCTTCGGGGCGTGCTCGGCGATGACGGCGATGGCGGCATCGGAGAGCTCGTCGAGGTACAGGGCCTTCTCGTAGCCGAGGGTGCCCCACGGGGCGCTCTCATTGAACATCTGCTGCAAAGCCACGTACGGGATCGGCGTGACCAGCTCGAAGAGCGGGGGCAGGGCTGCGCGCACCGGGTCCACACAGGCGGCGTGCTCGTCGGGCGTGCCGAAACCAACCACCAGCAGCGCATGCCCAGGCAGGAAATGATGCGCCTCCGGCACGAACGGAGCCGGCGGCGCGCTTAGGGCGACGGCTAGGAATCCGGCACATTCGCGCGGCAGCGTCCTGATGAAGTCGCGGCTGAAGCGGAGGGCCTCCGTTCCCCTGTCCAGTCCCCAGAAGAAGAGGCCGAGGTTGACCATCGGGCCGACGGCATGAAGCGCGAACTCGAAGCGGGTGACAACCCCGAAATTGCCACCGCCGCCACGCAGCGCCCAGAAGAGGTCGCCGTTCTCGCGCTCCGACGCGTGCACCGTGCGCGAGTCCGCGGTCACAACCTCTGCCCCCACCATGTTGTCGCAGCTCAGACCGGCCTTCTTGGTGAGCCAGCCCACGCCTCCGCCGAGCGTCAGTCCGCCCACCCCTGTGTGGCTGATGAAGCCTCCCGGCGTGGCCAGCCCATGCTGCTGGGCTGCGCCGTCGAGAGCCTCCCAGGTGGCCCCGCCCCCGCACGTGGCAATGCGCGCCACGGGGTCGACGCTCACGTCGTGCATTGCGCTGAGGTCGACCATGAGGCCGCCGTCGCACACGGCATGCCCGGCGTAGTTGTGGCCCCCGCCACGGACGGAGGCCTCCAGGCGGTTGTCGCGCGCGTGTCGAATGGCGCGGGCCACATCGTCCGACGTCGCGCAGCGGGCGATCAGAGCGGGCCTGCGATCGATGGCCCCGTTCCAGATCGACCGAGCCGTGTCATAGCCCGCGTCCGCAGGGGTCAGGACACTCCCCGAGAAGCCCGCTCGGAGCGCCTCGATGTCGCCCGGCGCCAACCCTTCCATGTCGCCACTCCCGTCAGCAGATGTTGGTGTGGCGACCATAGTGGACGTCGCGCGCCCCCGACAATCCGCCCTACCCTGCCGGCCTGCCTGCCGCGACGCCCCTGCGCACGTAGATGAGGAGCCCGCTCGACCGCACCAGCCTGAAGTTGTCGGCGACGTATGCGGTGGCGACGGGGTCGATCGGCCAGGTCGTGACGGGAGCCTCAACGATGACGTAGTCGACGTGTGCGAACGCTGACCGCCACACGGCTGCCGCCTCCGCTGTGTTCCCGAGGGCCAGGGCCGTGCCGTTGGGATCGGTCATGTTCGTGCAGCCAGGTCGCGAGGACACGAAGCGATCGGTGGTGACCAGGTTGCGCGGCGCATCAGATGTCACACAGCCGCCCTCCGGGATGACCGAGTCGACCGCGACGACCACGTCCGGGGACGTCTCCGTGTTGAGGTGCGAGACCTGGTTGACGAGGAGAGCGACCACGACGGCCCCGGCAAGGGCCGGTGCCGTAAGACGCGTCACCCCCGCGCTGGGAATGGCGGCGACGCACAACCCCAGCAGGACACCAAGGAAGGGGGTCACCAGGGCGGCGTAGTGCGGGTAGTACTGCGCGGGGAGCAGTTGAGCGACGGATACCAGCACCGTCGAGCCCAGTGCGAACCATTCCAGCCTGGTCGGCCAGCGACGCGATGCGACCAGCGCGCACACGACCAGGCCGGCAAGCACGGCCACGACTGCGATGGCCACGGCGTCACCGCTCGCGAAGGCGGAGGCACCGGTGAGGTCGCCGAGCCGAGCCGGGAGCGGAACCCTGGCTCCCGAAGGGATGCGTGCGATCTGGGTCCTGACGACATCGCGCATGAAGGCGCCGGGAGAGGCGATCAGGAATGGGAGGGCGGGGATGGCGAAGCCGGCGAGGACGCCGCCGGCGAACGGGAGCAGCCGGCGACGCACCTCGGGCAGGCAGAGCGCAGCCACCATCAGCACCGGGAGGACCGCCGACACCTTGATGGTCCCGGCGAACCCGAAGACGAGCCCGGCCGCCAGGATTCGCCGCGGCCCCGACATGCCGTCGCCCTCGAAGATGACCACCGCGCCGACCAGGCAGAAGAGCTCAAGCACCGGTTCGAGCAACACGCTGTGCAACGCGTAGAGCTGCGCAGGGAACAGCGCCATCACACCGCATGCGATGAGCGTCGCCGCGAACCCGCGGTGGCGCACCAGTCGTCCGACGAGGACCACGCTCGCGGCAGCCAGCAACGGCGTGCAGAGGCGGAGCACAGCCAGGGCGTCCCTGGTGCCGGTCAACTCCGACAGGAACGCGAACGGAGTGGCCAGGAGCACGAACCCCGGGGGTTGGACGAACACGAAGTCGCGGTAGGGGAGGACGCCGTGCACAAGCCGGACCGACCCGCCCAGGTACACGGCAACGTCGGCGCTGGTGCCGAAGAGAGAGCCGGGGCGGGTCAGTTGGTAGAGCGTCACAGCCGCCGCCAGCAGCGCGGCCAGGCTGATGACGGCGCTGGTGCACTCGGGCGCAGGCGTCGCGCCGCTCGGACCGAGCGTGGCGGATCCAGGCCGCGACGGCGGCCTTATGACTCGTGACACCCGCGATGTCGGCACGCCGCGCATTCTGGTCGAGTTGAGCGCCCACGAGGACGCTCGGCAGCGGAAGCTGGCGCAGCACCGGACGACCGCTCTCGCGCTCGACTCACGTGCCGGGAGGGAGCAGCAATCTTGTGCACAGGGTGTATTCGCGCGTCCATGTTGGAACTCGCGGAGTTATCCACATTGTGCACAGGGACGTCACTCGCGCAGTCCAAGGTGAATGGCGAGCATGCGTCGTTTGGTTGCGTTGACAGACCGCGAGAGCACACCCGTACACTGCGGCTCGTGGAGGGCGAGACTGGATCGAGGGAACCCGACTCACGTGGCTTGATGCGTCGCATCTGCGCGCGGCCGGGATGCACCTCGGCAGTGAAGAAGGCGACGGCGAAATACTGCAGTGTTCGCTGTTGCGCCATCGACCCCGAGCGCCACGCACGCCTGCGACTCTCCGCGCAACGATCGAATCGTCGGGTGCTGCCCATGTCGCGTCAGCTGAGCCTGGGGCTCAACGCGACCAACAACCCTGAAGCGGCCCTGTCACGTATTTCCGAGAGCCGCGAGGACGTTCCTCAAGGGATGTCCCGCCTCTGCAGTTGACGGGCCCTCGGCCTCGCGGCGGAGAGTTGCCCGACAGCATCTACAATTCGGCGCCATGCCCGACGACGACGTCGACGATGCCGCCGAGGCCGGCCCGCCACTTGAGGCGCCGGCCGAGCTGACGCTGGACATCCTGCGCCACAGTGCCGCGCACCTGATGGCGGCGGCGGTGGTGGAACTCTTCCCGGGTGCTCAATACGATGTCGGCCCCGCCACCGACGAGGGCTTCTTCTACAACTTCCGGCTTCCCGATGGCGCGCACTTCGCTGAGGAGGACCTGGCGACGATCGAGTCGCGGATGCGGGAGCTCGCCAAGAAGCGCATCCCCTTCGACAGGGAGGTGCTGTCGCGCGACGCCGCGCGACGGTTGTTCGACGGGATGGACCAGCCGTTCAAGGTCGACATCATCGATCGCATGGCTGCGGACGTGAACGAGGTGGGCGTGTATCGCACCGGCGAGTTCGTCGACCTGTGCCGCGGCCCCCACGTGCCGCACTCCGGTCACCTCCGTGCCGTACGCCTCCTCCGAGTTGCCGGGGTGTACTGGCGCGGCGATGAAAAGAACGAACAGCTGCAACGGGTGTACGGCACAGCGTTCTTCGAGCGCGAACAACTCGCCGCGTTCATCGCGCAGCGCGAGGAGGCGCGTCGCCGCGACCACCGCCGCCTCGGCGCCGAACTCGACCTCTTCTCGTTCCCCGAGGAGATCGGCTCAGGCCTGGCCGTGTTTCATCCCAAGGGAGGGCTGGTTCGCAAGTTGATGGAGGACTACTCGCGCCAGCGCCATGAGGAGGCCGGCTACGACTTCGTGAACACACCGCACATCACCAAGGAGGACCTCTTCCAGACATCGGGCCACCTCCAGTGGTTCGCGGAGGGGATGTTCCCCCCGATGGAGCTCGACGGCGGTGTCAAGTACTACCTCAAACCGATGAACTGCCCGTTCCACATCCTCATCTACCGCAGCCGGCCGCGCAGCTACCGCGAGCTGCCGCTGCGGCTCTTCGAGTTCGGGACCGTGTACCGCTATGAGAAGTCCGGCGTCGTGCACGGGCTCACTCGCGTTCGCGGCCTGACCATGGACGACGCGCACATCTTCTGCAGCAGGGATGACATGGCCGGGGAGCTCAGCGCCCTGCTGACCTTCATCCTCGACCTGCTCCGCGACTTCGGGCTCACCGATTTCCAGCTCGAGCTGTCCACCAAGCCCGAGGCCAAGGCGGTGGGCTCCGACGACGAGTGGACCGAGGCGACGGAGGTCCTGCGCCAAACGGCGCTGACGATGGGGCTCGACCTGGTCATGGACGAGGGCGGCGGCGCCTTCTACGGCCCCAAGATCTCCGTGCAGGTCAAGGACGCGATCGGGCGAACCTGGCAGATGTCCACCATCCAGGTGGACCTGCAGTTCCCCCAGCGCTTCAACCTCACCTACATCGACGCCGCCGGCAGAGAGGCGCGCCCGATCATGATCCACCGCGCACTCTTCGGGTCCATCGAGCGCTTTTTCGGCATCCTGCTCGAACACTACGCCGGTCATCTGCCACTCTGGCTTGCGCCCCTGCAGTGCGAGATCGTTCCCGTGCAGGACGACGCCCCCGAGGTCGTCGAATATGCGCAGGGCGTGCGCGAGCTCATGCGCGCTCGCGGGCTGCGCGCCAAGGTCAACGACAAGCCCGGTGAGCGCATGCAGTCGCGTATCCGCGACGCCGAATTGCGCAAGGTGCCCTATATCGTGGTGGTGGGCCGGCGCGACCTCGAGCGCGGTGATGGTGTCGTCAACGTCCGCTCCACGCGCGCCGGGACGCAGGAGAATCTCCTCGCCGGCGACCTGGCCGACCGTCTCGCCGCCGAGGCCGCGGCGCGCTCCCCGGGCTGAACGAGCAGCAGTGGCGCGCGACGGCCGGCCGCTCGTCGATGTCGTCTGCGAGCTCTTCCCGGGCCACGACGCTGCGGCCATGATCGCTGCCGGGAACGTGCTCGTCGACGGGCTGGCCGTCACCAACGTCAGGTCGCGGCTGCGTGCCACGGCGCAGGTCACCATTCGCGCCACGACCGCCCTGCGCGGCTCGGCCAAGTTGCACGCCGCCCTGGCGGCCTTCGACGTGCCCGTATCTGGCCGCGTCGCCCTCGACATCGGCGCGGCGGCCGGTGGCTTCACCACGGTGTTGCTCGAGGCCGGCGCCAGCCGCGTCTACGCTGTGGATGCCGGCCACGGCCAGCTGCGCGGCTCCCTGCGCCAGGACCCGCGCGTGGTCAACCTCGAGTCGGTCAACATCGCCGACCTCGACGCGGTACGCATTCCCGAGCCGCTCGCGGTGATCACGATCGACGTGTCCTACCTGAGCGTCAGCGCCGCCGTCGCACAGCTTGACCGCGTCGCCATCGCGCGCGGCGCGTCGCTCGTGGCCCTCGTCAAGCCCATGTTCGAGCTGCGCGCGGCCACGGCGCCTTCCGATCGCTCCAGCCTGGACGAGGCCCTCGCGGCCGCGTCCGCCGGGGCGACGGCCGCCGGCTGGGACGTGCGCGGATCGATGGACTCGCCCGTAACGGGCAGCCGCGGGGCCCGCGAGCTGCTCCTGCACGCTGTGCGGAGTTGAAGGGGATTCCGCGGCGAGCGTGATATGCTCGCTCGTCGGACGCCAACGTGGCGCCGCAAAGAGGGCTCGTGCGCTGCGGTCCCCACCTTCCGGGTCCGCCTTGAAGGTCCAGAATCGGCCCAGGCCTGGATAGCGGATCGCTGTCCAGGTTTTTGTGTTTTGGAGGTCTCCACCCATCGCATTTCGAGAGTTGAGGATCAACGAGCAGATCCGCATTCCGCAGGTGCGTCTCTTCGACGACACCACCGACGAAGCGCTCGGCATCGTCCCCATCGAATCGGCCCGTCAGCTCGCCGTGGACCGCGGCCTCGACCTCGTCGAGGTGGCACCACTGGCCCAGCCGCCGGTCTGCAGGCTCATGGACTACGGACGTTTCAAGTTCGAGGCGTTGAAGCGGGAGAAAGACAGCCGCAGGGACCACAACGTCGTCCAGTTGAAGGAGCAGAAGCTTCGTCCGAAGATCTCGGACCACGACTTCCGCACCAAGCTGGCCAAGGTGAAGCAGTTCCTCGGCGAGGGTGACAAGGTCAAGTTGACCATCATGTTCCGCGGCCGGGAGATGGTTCACCAGGAGTTCGGACGCAAGCTGCTCGACCGCATGACCGAAGAGCTGAACGAGCTCGCGATCATCGAGAGATCCCCTCTCGTCGAAGGCCGGAACATGATCATGATCCTCAGCCCGACGACCAAGAAGCAGATACGCGGGGACCGTCCTCACGGCGACGCGCACCCGACGCCCGGCAACGGCGCCGTGGCCACGGCCGCGCCCCCGCGCGCCGAGGTCAGCGCGCCGGCCGAGGTCGTCGCGCCCGTCGAAGCGACCCCGGAGGTGGCTCCAACCACGCAACCCGCGCCACAAACCGCGTCCACAACACCCGATGCTGCCGCCAAGGCCCCGGCCGCCGGGCGGGCGACGCGAGCGCCCAGGAGTCCCGCCAAGCCTGCGACCGGCACCAAGCCGCGCGCCACCGCCAGCACGACCACAGAGACACAAGCCGCCGAGACGCGGAGGGGAGCCAATGCCGAAGATTCGGACGCATAAGGCGACACAGAAGCGCTTTCACATCACCAGCACCGGCAAGGTGATGCGTCGCAAGGCCTTCAAGTCGCACATGCTCGAGCACAAGAGCAGCAAGCGCAAGCGCGTCATGAACGTGCAGCACCAGGTGTCGCCGGCGGACGTCAAAGCAGTTCGCCGCCTGGCGCCCTACCTGTAGGCGGGAGGAGACACCATGGCAAGAGTCAAGAGAGGCGTCACCGGGCGTGCGCGCCACAAGAAGATCCTCGAACTCGCCGAGGGTATGCAGGGCGATCGGAGGTTGCACTTCAAGGCCGCCAACGAGGCGGTCATGCACTCGCTGTCGTACCAGTACCGCGATCGCAAGCTGCGCAAGGGCGACATGCGCGCCCTGTGGATCACACGTATCAATGCCGCCGCCCGCCAGAACGGCCTGGCCTACAACCAGTTCATGCACGGCCTGAAGAGCGCGGGCATCGACATCAACCGCAAGATGCTCGCCGACCTGGCTGTCGAGGACCTGACCACGTTCGTGCAGCTTGTCGAGGTGGCTCGAGGCGCTCTGACGTCGGCGTGACCGACCAGCCCGAGGAGGCGAACGGCGCCGACGCGCACGCCGTCTCGGTGGCCGCCCTCGACGAGGTGGCGGCTGCGACGGAGACAGCGTCGCTCGACGCCATCCGGGCGCGCTACCTCGGTCGCGGTGACGGTCTCCTCACCGTGTTCCGCAAGCGCATCGGAACGATCGCCGACCCCGAGGCTCGGCGCGCGATGGGCCAGATGGTCAACGCCCTCGTCGAGCGCGTCACCGACGCCATCGAGGAGCGCCGCGCCACGCTGAGCGCGACGGCGGACGGGGACGGTGCTGCCGACGCGATCGATCTCACCTGGCCGCCGCCGCCGCTGCGACGCGGTCACCTTCACCCCGTGTCCCGTGTGTTCCGCGACGTGCGCCGGATCTTCGCCCAGCTGGGCTACATGGCTGTGTCCGGCCCCGAGGTGGAGTACGACCGCTACAACTTCACGCTCGTCAACATGCCCCCCGGGCACCCGTCGCGCGACACCCAGGACACCTTCTTCGTCGACAACGACCGCGTCCTGCGCACCCACACATCGCCGGTCCAGGTGCGCAGCATGATCATCCGGGGCGCGCCGCAGCGGGTCATCGTCCCCGGCAAGGCGTACCGGCGCGACTACGACGCCACCCACTTCCCGATGTTCTTCCAGGTCGAGGGCATGTGCATCGACTCGGGAATCGCGCTCAGCGACCTGAAGGGCACCCTCGAGTTCTTCGCACGGTCGGTCTTCGGCGTGGACCGCGCCATCCGCCTGCGTCCCCACCACTTCGAGTTCACCGAGCCGTCCATCGAGCTCGACGTCTCGTGCGCCGTCTGCGGCGGCGAAGGGTGCAAGCTCTGCAAGGGCAGCGGCTGGCTGGAGATCCTCGGCGGCGGGATGATCCATCCCAACGTCCTGCGCAACGGCAACGTCGACCCCACCCGCTTCAGCGGCTTCGCCTTCGGGATGGGTGTAGAACGCATCGCCATGCTCGCGTACGGGATCGAGGACGGTCGCCTCCTCTACGACAACGACGTGCGATTCGTGAGGCAACGATGAGGATTTCGCTCGACTGGCTGCGCGAGTACGCGGTCCTCGATGCCCCGCTCGACACCCTCGTCCAGGGCCTGGTTGACACCGGCACCGAGGTGGACCGTGTCGAGCGGGGGCCTGCCGGCGTCGTGGTTGCGCGCATCGTCGGCCTCGAGGACGTTCCCGAGTCGACGCGAGGCGTGCGCTTCGCCGACATCGACAGCGGTCGCGAACCCATCCGCGTGCTCACCGGCGCTCCCAACCTGGCTGTCGGCGACCTCGTTCCCTATGCGCCGCCGGGCACCCTCCTTCCCGGTGACGACGAGCCGCTCGGTGTTAAGGCCATGTTTGGCGGCAAGTATCACTCCCCGGGCATGCTCTGCTCGGCCGCGGAGCTCGGCATCGGCGAGGACGCCGAGGGCATCCACCACCTCGATCGAGGTCTGCCCGGGCAGCCCCTGCACGAGGTGGTGACGCTGGACACCGTCCTGGAGTTGGAGGTGACCACCAACCGGCCGGACTGCCTCTGCCACCTCGGCATCGCCCGTGAGATGGCGGCGGCGGTGGGGGAGACCGTGCGCGAGCCCGACCCCACCATCCCCGACACGCTGCTCAGCGCGGCGAGCCTGGTGCGGCGCGTCGAGGTCGACGTCCAGGACGAGGGCGGCTGCCCCCGGTTCGCGGTGCGGATCATCGAGAATGTCGCGGTGGGGCCATCACCCGAGTGGATGCAGCGCCGCCTGCGCGCCGTCGGCCTGCGCCCCATCAACAACATCGTCGACGCGACCAACTACGTCGCTCGCGAGCTCGGTCAACCTCTGCACGCGTTCGACCTGGACCGCTTCGTCGCTGCGCAGGGGGGCGAGCGCCGCGCCGCGCGGGTGGTCGTCCGCCGCGGCCGCGACGAGCGCGTTCTCTGCCTCGACGGGGTGGAGCGGACGGTCGGGCCAGAGGACATGGCCGTGTGCGCCGGGGACCTGGCGGTGAGCATCGCCGGCGTGATCGGCGGTGCGGGCACCGCCGTCGACGACAGCACCCACAGCGTCTTGCTCGAGGCGGCCGCATGGGACGGACCGACGGTGCGCGCCACCTCGAAGCGCCTGGGAGTGCGCACCGACGCCTCGACCCTCTACGAGAAGGGCCTTAGCGACACCCTGCCGCCGATCGCGCTCGACCGCGCCGCGGCGCTGATCGCCGAGCTCGGCGGCGGCCACGTTCTCCGGGACACCGTCGACGTTCGCGCCCGTCCGCTGCCGCCGATCCCTCCCATCGAGCTGAGCGGTGCGTCCATCTCCGCGCAGCTCGGCTACCCGGTGGACGCCACCGAGGCGGCAACCGCCCTGGCCCGGCT
>Ga0209483_1000767_pt1 | contig 26263 bp, 6 predicted proteins | sample NGEPerA_FD_184508 | JGI IMG/M metagenome (GOLD analysis project Ga0209483, IMG submission 184508) | Arctic peat soil microbial communities from the Barrow Environmental Observatory site, Barrow, Alaska, USA - NGEE PermafrostL2-A... | ecosystem: Environmental > Terrestrial > Soil > Wetlands > Peat... | reverse complement strand
ATATGTCAGCGGCTCGTCGCCGTATTTGAATCCGTTTGTGCTGGTGGCGAATCTTCTGCTGTATGGCGCCGGGACGATCCTGATCCGGGAGCTGCGGGTGCGCTGGGGCAAAGGCTGGCTGACGGTTTTCATCCTGGCGGCGGCGTATATGGTCGCCGAGGAAGGGCTGATGTTGAACACGCTGTTTGATCCGACGAAGAACGCGACGGGCCGCGCGCTGGGAGTGAACTGGGTGTGGATGGCGGGCATGTGGGTGGTTCATTCGCTGGTCAGCATTTTTGCGCCGATCCTGCTGGCGGAAGCGATCTATGACGAACGAGCCAATGAACCGTGGATAAAGCCGCGAACCTGCTGGTGGCTGCTGGCGGCGTTCGCGGCCAATGTTTTTGGCCTGGGCCGGCTGATTGCGCTGACGAACCGGCCGGGTGCCATTTGTTTTCTGGCCGAAGCTGCGTTTATCGGCGGGTGTTTTTGGCTGGCCAGACGCGCGCCGGCACCACGGGCGGTGATCGGCGACGGGAGGTCTGGACGCCCGCCTGCCTGGCTGTTTGCGGGATCGTTGGCTGGCATGGCCGTGACGATGGTGATTAATTTCGCCGCGCCGACACTGGCGATTTCGGCGGTGGCAAAAGTGGTGGTGATGCTGGCGGCCTTTCTGGCGTTTCTGGGATGGCTGTGGCGCAATGGGATATTTCGTCCCGGGCTGGATGCGCTGTCAAAATTTGCGGGGGCGGCCGGGATAATTTCCTTCTGGATATTGGTGTCGCCGCTGACGTCGTTTGCCAAGGGCAACATCGGGCCGGTGTTATTTGGTGGACTCATGGCAGTTTTCCTGGTGAGCGTGCAGCAGCGGCTGCGGAAAAAACTCCCGATTCCTTGGGCGGATGGAACGGGCCGCGCTGTGAAATGAGAGTGATCCGGCGGCGAAGAATCGCGCAGGGAAAACGGGGCGTGCGAACTTTGGCAGGTTGTTCGCGCACTGGTTTGCCAGACTGGCCATGCGCGACCGGCGCAGACTCAATGAGCATCCGGCTCAACCGGATTTACTTTTTGCCGCGCGCGATTTTTCCAATTCAGGATCGAACCGGTCAATCGTCACCGGAATCACATCAAAAAAAATTAAAAATCCCGGACGTGTGGTCGTTTTGTGATATATTTGATGCACAGCCTGGGTTTGAAGTGGCCGCACGCGTCCGAACAAAACAAGGTTTGCAAATACGAAGTATTTCCCTTGAGTCGCGTCGGCGAGCAACTATAATTCTTTTGAAAATGAACACAGCCTTAAATCCCCTCAAGGGGCGGTTATTGTTTGGCACTACGAAGACCACCTTTTCATTCGCCAATTGTCTCTGCGCCGCCGTTCTATTGTTTAATCTCGCCGTTGAATCCGGTCACGCCACGGGAACGGTCGTCGCCTGGGGTGACAATGCTTCTTCCCAGAGCAGCGTTCCGCCCGCCGTGACCAACATCACCGCCGTCGCCGGCGGTTCGGCTCACAGCCTGGCTCTGAAAAACAACGGCGCCGTGACCGGCTGGGGAGACAATACTTATGGGGAAACATCGGCTCCTGCCAATTTGACGAACGCGGTGGCAATCGCCGCCGGTGATGGGTTCAGCCTGGCGCTGAAAAGCAACGGCAGCGTGGTTGGCTGGGGAAACCAGTCCACGGTGCCGGCCGGATTGACCAACGCGGTGGCCGTTGTTGCCGCATTGGACAATGCGATGGCTCTCACCAGCGATGGCAACGTGTATTCCTGGGGCGTCGTGCCGCCGCCACCCGCATCGGCAACCAATGTGGTGGCGATTGCCGCCGGCTACACGCACAGTCTGGCGCTGAAAGGCGATGGCAGCGTGGTCGGCTGGGGAGCCAACACCCTGGGACAAACCACCATTCCAACGGGCCTGACAAACGTGGTGGCGCTGGCCGCAGGCGAATATCACAGTCTGGCGCTGAAGAGCGATGGCACCGTGGTCGCCTGGGGCGACAACACCTGGGGACAAAGCACCGTGCCCGCCGGCTTGTCCAATGTCATCGCGATCGCGGCGGGCGCGTTTCACAGTCTGGCGCTGGAGCAGAACGGCACCGTGGCGGTGTGGGGAGACAACACTTATTTTCAGACCAACATTCCCGCCGGCTTGTCCAACGTCATCGGGATCGCCGCCGGACGCTATCACAACCTGGCGGTGGTTGGCGACGGTTCGCCGGTAATCACCATGCAGCCGGTCAGCCAATACAATGTCAGCACGGGTGACGCCTCCTTTTGCGTGACGGCTGCGGGGTTGGCACCGTTAAGTTACCAATGGCAGCAGGACGGCACCAACATCGCCGACGCGACCAATTCGCTGCTCGTGCTGACGAACCTTTCAACGGCCGCCGCAGGCGTTTATTCAGTGACCGTCAGCAATTTGCTGGGAACCGTCACCAGTATCAATGTGGAACTGCCGCCCGTCTGGCGCCGGCCTTTCTTCCTGGTCCAACCGCAAAATCAAACCGTTCTCTGCGACGATCCCGCAACTTTCCATGCGGCGGCCGATGGCACCAAGCCGTTGAGCTACCAATGGCAGTTTGCGGGCACAAACATTTCGGGCGCCACGAATCTCGTGCTGACTTTGGCAAACGTCACCGGCGACGATGCCGGCGAATACACCGTCGTCGTGACCAATCTCAACGGTCCCACGACCAGTCAAGTGGCCGTCTTGACGGTGATCGGCCAGCCACCGCTGATCACCAGTCCGTTGACCGCCGCCGGCAAACAGGGAGCATCGTTCACCTACACCATCACCGGCCTGCACAATCCGACTTCATTCCAGGCTGCCGGGCTGCCGAACGGGCTGGGCGTGAACATCACGAACGGCCTCATTCAAGGGACGCCATTGGAAAGCGGCATCTTTGTCGTGACACTCGGCACGGCCAACCTTTGCGACTCGGCCCAGACAAACCTCACGTTGACCATTGCTTCTTCGTTGCCCGTCATCACCAGCGCGCTGACGGCTTCCGGCACGGAACAGGCCGCCTTTAATTATCGCATCCGAGCCAACAATTCACCCACGGGATTTGGCGCGCAAAATCTGCCGCAGGGTTTGAGCGTGGATCCGGGCACGGGCATCATTTCAGGCAGCCCGGTGTATGCCGGGACTTATGCGGTGACGATTTCCGCCAGCAACGTCTGGGGCCTCGGTTCGGCCAATCTGCAGTTGACCATCTCCAACGCGATTGTAACCGGGCTGGCGATTGACAATTTGATGACGAACTATTCCTCGCCCTATCTGCTGGATTTTCAGTTCTCGCTGCGGGACAACAGCGACCCGACCCTTGGCAACGCCGTGGTGGCGGATCCGTCGCTCTTTACGGTGACCGCTTTTGAAGATGGCGTGCCCGTCAGCCCGTCGGAAACTTCGGTCATCCTCCAAGGCGTTGACCAGGGCGTCGCCGCCAAAGTGCTCAAAGCCAATCTGGTGCTCGACTTCAGCGAAAGCATTGCTGATCTGTCCAATGGCGACACCAATAACAACGGCATCTCCGACGCGGTGGACACCGAGGTGAGCGCCGCCCAGGAAGTGGTCAACCAACAGCCGGACACCGCCCAATTCGGCGTCTATGAATTTCATCGCGACGACGAAGCCCCGAACCAAGTTCAGTCGCTCACCACGGACAAAACGCTGCTGGACAATTCTATCGCCGGCATCTGGACCAACTATGTCCAGGACTTTCCCGCCGGCTCGCGCTGCTGGGACGCCTTGGCTGCGGCAATTCAATCCTTGGGGACGAACAATGCGGATGAGGAACACGTGGTCATCTTTTGTTCCGATGGCGACGACACGTCCAGCACGAACACGTTCCAGGATGTCATCAATACCGCCAGCAACGCCAACGTTCAGGTGTATTGCGTCGGTTTCGGCAATGAAATTAATACCAACACGCTCCTGTCAATCACGAGCCAAACGCTGGGCCGTTACTACGAGGCGACCAACCTGACGGCTTTGGCGTCAGCTTTCGCCCAGATAGGCAAGGATCTTAGCGGCCAATACTTTTTGCGCTGGGCCACGCTCAATCGCTCCGCCAATACCTTCATCCCGTCTTTCCAGATCACTTATCAAGGATTCACGGCTTTCTCGCCAACCAATCCGCCGCCCTTCGTCTCCGGCACCAATTATATCATTGACACCAATGCCGTGCCGCCTACGACCAACACAGTGTTCCTTTATACGACCAACTATATCATTGGCCCCTATCTGCCCACCGCCTTCGCCAGCAATGTCCTCGCCGGCTCACTCCGGCTCGTGTCCGACGCGGTCGTGCAGCCATCAGCCATCACCTTGCGCGCGACCTATGTCCCCCGTTACATCCGCGAGATTCGCCTGCACTACCGGGCCAACTGGCCCTGCACCGTCGGCCTGGAATCCACCAACGCCGGGGAGCAGCTTTACGGCTGGAGCCTGACGCAGACCAGCGACGGCGCGGGCGGACAATGGGCGCTGCTCACCAGTTCCAACCAGCAGAGCCTGGCCTCGAGCATCCCCTTTGCCGACTTCGGGCCGCTGCTCACCTTCACCTTCCACGACGTGCTGAACGCCAGCAACGCCTTCAGCATTTTTGAACTGGACAACACCATTTACACCAACACCGGCAACCAGAGCTTCGTGTTTGAAAACACCAACGCCTTCATCACAGTTTATCCCGTGCTGCCTTATGGCACACCCGTGCCCTGGCTGATCCAATACGGCTTCACAAATGCGAGCGGCTGGGTCGCTGACGAAACCAGCCTGGACAGCCAGGGAAGGCTGATCTGGCAGGATTATGTGGCCGGCCTGAATCCGACCAACGCCAGTTCGGTGTTCACCGTGCAAAGTCCGGCGCCAACCGGGCCAATTGGCCACTATCAAATCACTTTCAGCACCGCGCTGAACCGGACTTACCGCGTGGAAACGTCCGGCAATCTTTTCAACTGGCAGACGCTGCAGGACAACATTGCCGGAACCGGCGGCAATGTAACCGTCACGGACATCCGCAATCAGACCGGGGCGACCCAAGTATATTACCGCGTGATGGTTTATGGTTTTGGAGGCAACACCGTCGGCTTGCTGCGCCTGGATCCCGACGCAACCGTGCAGCCATCCGGCATCACCTTGAGCGTGACCAACGTCCCCGCCAACATCACCAAGATTCGCCTGCACTACCGGGCCAACTGGCCCTGCAACCTTGGCCTGCCATCCACCAGTCCCGGCAGCCTGCTCTACGGTTGGAGTCTGACCGCAACCAATGATGGCGCAGGCGGCCAATGGGTGATGATCAGCAGCCCGAACCCGTCGGACCTTGCCTCAAGCCTTCGGTCCGCCGCGTTCGGACCGTTGCTGACCTTCACGTTCCATGACGTGCTGGACACCACCAGCAATGCGTTCAGCGTCTTTGACGTGGACAACACCCTTTACACCAACACCGGCAACCAGACGCTTGTGTTGCAAAACACCAACGCCTTCATCACGGCCTATCCCGTGCTGCCGCATGGAACGCCCGTGCCGTGGCTGATCCAATACGGCTTCACCAATGCCATTGGCTGGATCGCCAATGAAACAAATGATCTGAACGGCAGTGGCCTGATGATCTGGCAGGACTATGTGGCCGGCCTGAATCCAACCAACGCCAGTTCGGTGTTCACCGTGGGCAATGTATCGCCCGCCGCCTCGCCGGGCCACTATCAAATCACCTTCAGCACCGCCTTGAATCGAACCTACCGCGTGGAAACCTCCAGCGATCTTCTGACCTGGCAGACGCTGCTGGACGGCATTGCCGGAACCGGTGGCGACGTGACCGTTCCTGACCCGCGCGACTTATCCGGGGCGCCGCAAACCTATTATCGTGTGGCGGTTTATTGAATTCGAAAACCGAAGCCGCAAGCCGCCGCAGCGGGACGCCTCGTCCCAAGTGGCTGCGACGACCTGCGCGGCCTTTTTTCAAACGCCGGGAAAAAATGACAACCAACCGCAGCCAAGGCGGCACAGCGTAAGCGGGCCGCCAAGTTTGACAGAACAACTCACCGGCTTCTTTGTTAATGTCAGAACGATATGTTTCACCTTTGAACATAAGGTATGAGGCAATTTGTCGTTCCCATTTTTTGAGCTATTTGCAATGGATCAGCAAGAGCACGCCGTTGCGAAGTTCAGGCTGAAACGGATTCGAAAAAATGAGTTTGTAAACTTCAGTTTGGACATAGCGAACAAATTGAGGCTTGAACTTCAATCAGCGACAAACTGTCGGCCCAACTCCGTTGCTCAAAGTCTGGCCCGAATCCGTTCAACCTGCCGGCGGTGGACTGCGGGCGCGCCTTCCGTCCAGATGACAAAATGGGAACCGGCGATTTTCCGTTCGACGGGCAGTTGCGCGACCAGGCGCTGCCGGATTTGATCCGCGTTCCAGCCCCGGGCCAGCAGGCGCTCCCTTTGCGCGGCGGGTGAACAGGCAACGCAGATGATTTTTTCAAAATGACTTTCTGCGGCGGTTTCAAACAGGAGCGGAATGACGACCAGCGCCAGCGGACAATTCCCTTTCCGCCACAGTTCAACCTGCGCCTGCCAGCGCTCCCGGATGCGCGGGTGCAGGATGGCCTCCAGTTTTTTGCGCGCATCAGCGTCGGAAAAAACGCGCCGGGCCAGTTCGCCCCGCTTTAATTGCCCGTCGGCGGCAACAATGTCTTTGCCAAATTCGTTTTGGATTTCCGCCAGGGCGGGCTGGCCTGGCAAGACCAGTTCGCGGGCCAGTTCATCGGTGTCCACCACGCGTGCGCCGAGTTCCAAAAAAAAACCGGCGGCGGTGGATTTGCCCATCCCCACGCCGCCGGTCAAACCGCAGACTTTCATTGGCTCACCATTCGCCCGTGCTATTGCAGCAGCACGCGGTAGAAGCGATACGGGTAATTCGTCGCGTTCACATCCGGGAAGATCGTGGTGGTCGTGGCCGGGCTTGGATTGGTGTAAATCGGCGTCCAGTCCACAAGGTTCGTGGAGGCCTGGACGACATAAGGCTGCAGCGACGAATCGGTGATTGAGAATTGGAACTGATGGTCGCTGCCGACATAGCTGCCCGACAGTTGCGGCGGAGTCAGAACGGCGACCAAGACATTGGTGATGGCAAAATCGTCGGCGGGATTGGCGTCCGGCGTCGTGGCGCTGGCAATGGCATAGTTGAGCAGATTTCCCGGGGCATACGGACGCACGGTGAAGACGAGCTGCGAACCGGTGTTGGTGCCGAGCGAGCCGACGTTCCAATTCAGCAATTGTCCATTACGGCTCACCGAACCCTGGTCGGCATTATAGGAAAGAACCGTCACCGTCAACGGCAGGGTGTCGGAAACCAGCACGTTGCTGGAAGTGGACGGGCCGTAATTGGTCACCGTCAGTGTATAAGTTATGTTGTTGCTGACAATGATGGCACTCGTCGAGGCGGTCATAGTAAGCGCAAGGTCGGCGGACGCACCTACCGGACTGGCGGTGGTCAATGAAATGATCCAGCCATTGGAAATGATGCCGTCGTTCAAAAGCGTATCATCCAGGACGTATAGCTGCCAATTGCCGTTGGGGTTGCCTCCGTTCAAGGCAGCCAAGGTTGAACCATAAGGCGGTGGCGGCGGAGAAAGATGCGTGATGGTATTGATGACGCCGGCCAAGGTGAGGGCGTTGATCAAGTTGGTGCCGGTCGGCGTGCCCAAGCCGGTGCAAAGGTCGTAATTGTTGGTGGCGTAAAATAAATTCGGGCTGCCGCTCCAGGTGTTGTTGCCGGTCGTGGTGTCGTGAAAGCAATTGTTATAGGCCGCACTATTGGCAATGTTATAGACTGCCGGGTTGAGAAAACCCATTGCCGGATGGCCGATGCTGGCGCCCTGCTGGTTCACCAACGCGAGAAAACCGGCCCAGAGCGGCGTGGCGCAACTGGTGCCGCCCACGCCGATGTATTGCAAACCACCATCGGCGATGACATAGACATCATCCCCCGTCATGGCAACATCAGGGAAATTGCGGAAGGTCGTCGAACCGCCGCGGGCCGCCATGTTGATGTTCGTCTGCCAGCTTGGAATCGAATAAAAACTGCTGAACCCGCCGCTGCTGCCTTCTCCATCAGCCGCAGGCCCATAGCGAATATCCCAATTCCAGACGGTTTCCGCCGAATAGGAAGCCCCGGCTCCATTCATCGTCAAAGTTGTGCCGCCAACGGACGTCACGTAAGGGCTGTCCGCTGGCGTTCCGGGAAAGAAAGGATTGTCAACGAGGCCGGGCGGAAAGGCATCGAAGTCAGTGGAAGCCACGAAATACGTCTGTCCTTGCAGCGCCATCTGCTGGAAAATTTGGTCGGTGGTTGCGCTCGGCCCGCCCGTCCACGTCCAAGAGCTGCTGACTTGGTGCGCCCGGTTGTCCGTTGCGATACGGTTGAGCACATCGTTCGGAGCAAAAACAAACGGATTGCCTTCGTAAACGATGATCCTAGACAAAGCTGGCGCCATGGAAACCAGCATCTCAATGTCCAATGACACTTCCACCTCACCGCCGTTGCCGGTCGGCACGCCGCTGAACCCGTCTATCAGGACATTCTGCAGCGGAATATTTGTCCGCCCGGCCAGGGTTTCGTAGGCGGTGATGTCGTTGGACAAATAGCCGTCAAATTGCACCAAGGCCACCCGCTGGCCGGAGCCATTGAGTGATGTGCCGGGCACATAGGCATTTCTGAAATCGTCGCCAATATAATTGCCGAACGGGCCGGAACCTGCCGTCGCGTTTGGCGCTGGCGTCGCGGGGGAGCCGGCGGACTGAACGGACTTGACGGCGGGTTTCAATTTATAGTGCGAATGAGGCTGGCGCAAATTATCAAGGCCGCCGATGTCCAAAAGTGGCAGCGCTGCGGGAACCGACGGTTCAGTGTCCGGCGCAAAAAAGTCGCGATTTTCGGTTGGATGATGATAGGTTCGCAAGGTTACATGGAATGCCTTTTGAACGTCAGAGGCTTTGCCGGTTACGTCCAGCAGCATCCGGTTGGGATATGTGCCGGTTACTCTAAATCCGCTGACTTTCGCAAAATTAAGGACCATCTCATAATCCTCCCTGGTCGGCCCAAATTTCTCCGTGAATTCCTCCGAGGTCAGGTAGTGATGGTAGTTGGTGCTCGACGGATCATAGATTTGTTCAAGCAGATTCGTCAGCGCCTCCCGGTTTCGCAGCGGCAGCCCGATGGCGAGGTTCAAATTTGTGTCCGCCGGCACGTTTCCCTCCGCCCGCAACTGCGAGACGATCGCCGGCACATGACCGTGCAACTTCGTCATTGCCGGAACTGCCGCATGGCTGGAATAAACCGAAGCATGAAACAGGACGAGTCCCATGCCCATCGTCAGGAAAGTCGTCCGCATACATGTTTTCACAATTTGAGAGTCTTTAAGCATGGCCGGCACCGGGTTGGATTTATAGTTGATCGTTTTCATGCCGGGTCAAGGGAAAATGGTTGTGGATGAATAAGCGGTCGGCTTATTGGTTCCAGTTGTCAGCACATTGGTGGCCGAAAGGAAACTGGCCGCTGCGTCGTCAAACGTCAGGGTGATCCCGGCCACGCTGCCATTGCCCGCATGACTCATGATCAAGGTGTCCGGCCCGGCGGGCGAAACCACCAGCGCTTCAATGTCCTTGGTGTATCCGTGATACAGGTTGGTCAGCGTCACGACCGATTTGATGACCACGCCGCCCACGTTGCTGACCAGAATGCCCGATGGATAAGGCGAGGCAATCGTGTGGTCATTAATGATGATGCCGTTCGTGTTGTAGAACGTCGTCGTCCAGTTGCCGAGCGTGTAGGTGAACACCGCCGTGCCAATGTTCGTGACGCCGTTGTTCAACTGCAAGGTCGCCCCAATCTGCTGGCTGTTCGTGCCGTTGGCGGTGAAGGAAAATTGCCGTGACGCGGACGGCCCATTCACAATCAACGAGCCGTAACTTACCGCTCCGCCGGGCGACGGCGATGTAATGCCATTGGTCGCCAGCAGCGTGGCATAGACGTTCGGGATGTTCGTGCCGCCGCTGGCGCGCAACGCGAGCAGCAGCGTCACATTTTCACCCGGATCAATGATGCCATTGGCCGGCGCAAAGCTTTCATGAACCAGCGTCGAACCCGCCGGAACGACCAGGCTGCCGGTCGTGTCGTGAATTGTGAGCGTCGCTGCGGACGGCGGAACCAAAAAGCCGCCCGTCGGGTTCGACAATTGCAGCAACACGGTTTTGTCCGGCTGCACCGTCGTGTTGGCAATCACGGTCACGAGGAAAGTGTGGCTGGTTTCGCCATTGGTGAAGACAAACGTGCCGTTGGTCGCAATATAATCCACGCCGGCCACCGCCGTGCCATCGGCCGTGGAAAAATTGACCGTGGAGACGGCATTGGTGAAGTCGTTGCGCAGCACGGTGATGGCGGCCGAGACGCCGGTTTTCAGAACCGTATAAACCGGGCTGGAGAAGCTTAAGCCGGAATTGTTGTCCACAATGGTCACCAACAAGGTGCTCGGCGGCACCAACTGGCCGGGCGCCGTGGGATTTAACAAGTTCACCGAGAAGCTGTGGTCGCCCAGCACCTGGCTGTTGTTGAAGATCGGCACATCAATCGTGTTCGTCCCGACGCCATTGGTGAAGAAGAGCACACCGCTCGTGGCCTGATAATCCACCCCCGCCAGCGCCGTCCCGTCGGCCGTGGCGTAACCCACTGACAAGGGCGCGACATTCGTATTGGACACGGGCGGTTCGATGGAAGGATTGCTGCAAATCACGGTGATGACGGCGTTGCCGACGTTTTTGAAGACGCTCATCGCCGAGTTCGTGAAACTAAAGCCGGCATCGGCGTCCTGCACCACCACCACGGCATTGCTCGGGTAGGCCAGCACAGTGCCGATGCTGGGATTGGATAACTTCATGGTCAGGATCAAATTGCCGGTAACCTGCGGATCGTAAATGAGCGGCAGCGAGACGGCCTTCAACATTTCACCGGTGGCGAAGGTCAGCGTGCCGGAAACCGGATTGTAATTCACGCCCGCCAAGGCGGCGTTGGAGCCGGTGCCGTTCGCGGTCGAATAACTCACTTGCACGCCACCATTGGTGCCGCCCAGCCGCTGAACATAGATCGGCACCAAGCCGTTGGTTTCCCGGACGTAATTGGTCGCATTCAGAAAGGCAAAGCCCACATTCGTATTCAAAATGGTGAGCAGGGCGTTCGTCGGCGCGGTGAGCGTGGCGCCGCCGGTGGGATTGGACAGATCCACGGACAAACTGACGGGACCTTGCACAATGCTGTTGTTCACCAACTGCACGGGGACGAACTTAGTGGTGTCGCCAGAGCTGAAAGTCAGCGTGCCGGAGGCGGCAACGTAGTTAAGCCCCGGCTTCGCCGTGCCCGGAACCAGGTTGTAAGCAACCGAGACCGACCCGGAAGAACCATTGGTCCGCAAGACCGTAAGATAGCCGTAACCATCGCCCGAGTTAGCCTCAAAATTGGTGGCGCTGAAATACAACTGGCCGGGCACCGACACCGTGTCAATTATGGTCAAGGTCGAGTTGGAAGGCGCGGCCAGCAGCGTGTTCACCGCATTCGTCAGCTCCAGACCAACCGTCTTGTTACCTTCCGCCAGGCTGTTGTTGATGATGGGAACCTGGATTTGGATGTCCGACTGGCCGGGAATGAACGTAAGGGTGGCATTGGTCGGATAATAATCCGTGCCGATGACGGCCGTCCCGTTGGTGATCGTGTAAAAGTCCACGGTGCTGGTGGTGTTGATGCCGCCCTCGCGAAGCACATCAATCACCGCGACGCCGGTCGGCGTGTTCTTGGCCTGGGTGTAAAAGGCGGAGGAGAAGGCCACGGCGTTGTCATCGTTCACAATGGTCAGCGTGGCGGTGGTTTGAACGCCGTTGGTCGCCGGCGGCGTCGGATTTGAAAGCGCCAGATTTACCGTCAAGTTGGACGTAATCACCAGATCATCCAACACCGGAACCAGCACGGTTTTCTCCACTTCCCCCGCTGGAAAATCTACGTCGGTTGACACCGCCAGGTAATTAACCCCGTCCACGGCCGAACCGCCGCTGATGGTTGCAAAGTGAACCAATATGTCGCCCGAACCATCGGCATTGGTGCCGCTGGTGCCGCCGGTGCGGAGGATTGTGATTGGCGCGACAATGCTGTTTTCATCCGCCTGAAAATTCACGGCGGCAAAGGTGAACGCGCCGGAACCGGTCACCGAGCCGCCGTAAATGCGCGCGATGCTGGCATGTGGCTGGCCGTCATATTGGCTGAACGCGCCGCCGATCACCATCATTCCATCCGCCGGTTGATACACCGCCGCAATTACGTCGCCATTGGCCCCAAGGCCAAAATTGATGGTCGGATCGGTTGCGCCCATGGGCAAAAGCCGTGTGATATGGTTGCGCGTCACGCCGTTGACCTGTGTGAACTGCCCAACCAGCACTATGCGATCATCCGGCTGCAACAGGATGCCTTCCACCAGATGATCCGCGCCGGTGCCGATCGCCGCCACAAAATTCGTGTCGAGCGTTCCGTCGGTATTCAAACGGGCAATGCGGTTCAAGGCCGTTCCATTAAAGTTCGTGAAGCCGCCGCCCACCAGCACTTGTCCGGTGTTCTGGATGGCCAGGGCATGCACGCTGCCATCCGGGCCGGATCCGAAGCCGGCGTTGAAATTGGTGTCCAACGAACCGTCGGCGTTCAGGCGCGCAAGATTGGTGATCGTAACGCCGTTGAAGTGATCAAACAAACCACCAATCAAGACCTTGCCGGCGAAAATGGAATTAGTCGGATAGACCGCAATGGCATAAATCTGGCCGTCCGCGCCGGAGCCGACATTGAATGCGGCATCCACCGTGCCGTCATTGTTGCCGTCGGAATTGTCAGCCTTTAGTCGGGCCACGCCCGGACTGGAAACACCATTGACGCTGCCGAATGCGCCGCCAATGTAAATCCTGCGCGCGCCGCCGATGAACGTTTCCGCCAGCGCATTCACCGTGTTGTCCGCGCCCGAACCCGGATTGAAACTGGTGTCCAACGTGCCGTCGGTCATCAAGCGGGCGATGAAATTACGGTTGATCCCGTCAATGGAGGTGAACGCGCCACCTACCATGATGCGATCATCGGTCTGGCTGACCACGGCATTCACCGCCGCGTTGGCGCCGGAAAGTTCATTCAGGAATGCAGTATCCAGCGATCCGTCGGTGTTCAGCCGGGCAATGCTGTTTCGCGCCACCGGGCCGACGGCCGTAAAGTTGCCGCCCGCCATGATCTGGCCGTTGGATTGCAGCGCCAGCGCGAACACATCTCCATTCATGCCATTGGTGTTGAACACCGTGTCCGGTGAGCCGGGCGGACGGTTGTAGGTTTGTGCGTCCACAATCCGCACCACCGTGTTGGTCAACGTGCCCGGACCGTCCAATGACACATAAAAGTAGAAATTGGCGGGCGGCGGGTCGGCCACGCCGTCATCCAGAATCGGAATGGTGAGATTGGTGCCGAGCTGTCCCGACGCCAGGGTGACCGTGCCATTGACGGCCGTGTAATTGAAGCCATTGGCGGCCGTGCCATCGCTCGTGGCGTAATGAGCCGAAATTGCACCGACGGCCCCGCCGCTGCGGACAATGGTGACGTTGGCGTAACCGCCATCTTCATTCACGATGTAACTGGGCGCACCGAATTGGATGGTCCCGTTGTTGTTATCGTTGCTGATGGTCAACGTGGCGTTGGTGATCAATCCCATCAGCGCCAGGTTGGGAACGCCATTCAGCGTCGGACTGGACAATCTGACGCCAAATTGCTTGGTCGGGCCGAGGATGCCGGGGTCGAACAGCGGAATGCTGATGACCCGTGGTGAAACATCGCCGCTGTTCCAAACCAGCGTATTGGTCGCGCCAAGATAATCCGTTCCACTGACCGCCGAACCATTGGTGGTCGCATATTGCACCGTGACACTGCCCAGGCTGCCGGAAACACGGTTGACCACAAAGTTCAGCACTCCGGAACTAATCGCTCCGACATAGTTGGTCGCCCCCAAGGTCACATAACCCTGAAAATTGGGGTTGATGATGCGCAGCACCGCGTTGGAAATCCCAAACGTCGCGCCGGGAGTGGTGCCGAGATTGGAAAGCCGCAGGTTGACCGTCTTCTCCACGTTGGTGATGTAACCGTTGTTCTTGACCGTGACATTAAACCCATTGGTCACCTGGTTTTGGTTGAAAACCAAAGGCTGGTTGATAATGCCAGTGTAGTCCGTGCCAGCCACGGCGGTTCCGTTGGTCGTGGAATACTTCATTGAAACCACGCCATAGATACCGTTGCTCCGCAGCACGGTGATGAAGGGATTTAGATTGGTCGCGATGAACGTGGGCGAACTGAATCCAAACGTGCCGGGATAGGATGTATCGTCAACCATCGTAAATGGCGCGGAAGAAACGCCCAGTGCGGTGCCGAGGGGAATGTTTTCACCGCCGAGATAAAATGTATCTGCAACACTCGGATTTGCCATTTGAAACTGGGCGTTGAGATTTCCCGAGGTCAGCTTATTGTTGATGATGCTGACGGTGATTTCCGAAAGCTGGTTGATGATGGCATCCGACGCGGTCAAACTCAAACCATAAGGATCAATCAAGAATCCATTTTGTCCGAACAGCCCATCGCTGCGCTCCCGTGTCGGATGCACTATATACTGCGAACCGACCCAATAGATCGGCGGGGCGCTGTTATAGGCATAATCTATTCCGCTTTGAGCCAGGCTGGGCAGCACGGAAAAGTTGGCCGACACCGGCCCCAGATCGCCGTTGGTCCGCACGAGGCTCACCGCCAGGGATGTCTGGCTTTTGTTGGCGGAATAACTCGTCTGGTTCAAGCCAAGGTTGCCGGGACCCGGCGTGGCGCCGCCGACCAACCGGGCAAAGCCGCTGCGGTTGCGAACGCCATCCCGCGTCTTCGGCTCAACCCAGAGGTTGGTGTCGCCCAAACTTTCCGGGATGAATTCCTCGTCGTCCAGCGTGTTGCAGACATTGGTGTTGGCCTGGCCGCCGCCCACCTGGTTGAATGAACCGCCGATGAGCACGCCGCCGTCGCCTTGAATGGCAGAGGCAAAGACGGCGGGCGAATCATACGAATAAATCCGTTTCAAGCCGGCGAACTGGTTGTAAGCCGTGTCCATAAACGTCGTGTCCACCGTGCCGTTGGCATACAAGCGCGTGAAACCCCTGCGATGCGTGCCGTTGAAGGATTCAAATCCGCCGCCGACGTAAATGGTTCCGCCAAGCTGGTCCAAGGTTACGGTATATACCACGTCATCAGGGCCGGTGCCGACGAAGAAATTGGCCGTGTCAATCGAACCGCCGGCATTCAACCGCACAAGGTGGTTATAAGAATTGCCGTTGACCGCCGTGAATTCACCGCCAGCCACGATTTGGTCATTCAACTGCCAGCCCAGCGCGTGAACGATGCCGTTGGGACCCGTGCCCGGATTGAACGAAGTATCCAGCGTGCCGTCGGGATTCAAGCGCGCGAGGTTGGCATAAGTCTGGCCGGTCACTTGGAATCCACCGCCGACGAGAATGCCTTTGGACACCTGGGGCACACTGATCGATGCATTATAGGTCCACGCCGTGCCGGAATTAGTCGAGCCGCCCTGGTTCATTACGATGGTTAGCTCATTGGTAGTCAGCAGACCGTTGACCCCGTTGACCGGGCCAAAGGGAAGGACAAAGGTGCTGGCACCGTTGGTGTTGCTCGTGTCGTAAATCAACACCCCAGTGCCTGCGGCGACATTGGTATCGCCGTAAAAAACCCGCATGTCATCAGGAATTGAAAACATGTCATAATTCACGGTTAAAGTGCCGGTGGCCAGCGTGCCCAAGTTAACCACTTGATCATCTTCCTGCGGTCCGCCGTTGGCGGTGCGATTCAAGTTGAACACCACCGATGGCGCCAGCGCCAGACTATAAACCGGACCGCTCAACGTGTTGGACGGGTCAAACGTCGTGTCCACACTGCCGTCCGTATTCAGCCGGGCGATGTAATTGCGGGTGACGCCGTTGATTTGCGTGAAATCGCCGCCAATCAAAACTTTTCCATCCAGCTGCACCGTGATCGCGCGCACGGTGCCATCCGCGCCCAGCCCCGGATTGAACGTCGTGTCCAGCGAGCCATCGGCGTTCAAGCGCGCAACGTGTCCGACCTGCGTGCCATTATAGGACGTGAAGCCGCCGCCGATGAAAAACTGGCCGCCAAAAAACGTGGCCGCGTTCACCGCGCCATTGGCGCCCGAACCGGGATTAAAAGTCGTATCAAGCTGCCCGTTCGTTTTGACCAGCGCCACACAGCTCTGCGCGACGCCATTGTAGGATTGAAAATCGCCCCCAATAAACGCCTCGTCGTTGGTCAAAAGGGCGGTGCTATAGACTTCCCCGTAAAGTCCCACGCCGGGGTTGGGGTCGTTGGGCGGCGTCGTCAAAGGAATCTGGCTGGCATAAAGCGCCAGCTTGCTGTTGAAATCCGCATTGTAAAATTCGTCCACCGAACCGGCCGGCGGATTCTCGTCGTTGAACAGAATTGTCACCGTGGCCTCGTTGACCATGCCGACGAGTCTGGGCACGTTCTGGCCGCCAATGTTCACCTCACGATAAATCTGCACCTTGAAGTCCTTGTTGAATTTCGTCAGCGTGCTGGTGGGAACGGTGAAGGTGATGGGTTGATACACGCTGCCAGGACCGTTGCCAGGAAAACTAAGGGTGCCCTGCGCCAGGACAAAGTCGGAGTTGGTTCCCCGAACCGTCCCCTGGGTTGGCGGAGTGGGAACGGCAAAATCGGAGCCGGGCTGGAGCGGGAATAAAATATTCTGCTCCTCGCTGGCATCCGCATCATCGCCAAGCACATTATTCACGCGGTAATTGACCGTGGTCGCCGCGCCGTTCGTGCCGTAACGTTCCACCCAGAGCGTCACCTGCGTCCAGGGGCTGACATTGGTGTCATTGACATCCGCCGGAACGCGGTAGCTGGCTTTTTCAAAGTTGAAGGTCACGTTCGTTGGATACAAGGTGTTCACCATGTTGGTTTCCAAGATGGGCATCGTGTTGGCCGGCGGATCCGAATAACCATTGGTTGACACCACCGAAAGCTGATCCGGGCCATAAGGGTCGGCGTTCACATTCAAAATCCGAACAATGGCCGTGCTGAAGGTCGGATCCACCCGCGGCGGGGAAACATCCCCGGACTCCAGCGGATCGAGCATCGGGCTGGTCGCACCCCCGTCATCTATCAACTGGATTCCAAAAACGCGGTTGGCCTGATCGCCGGCGGCCAGTCCCTTGTAGATAATTGGAATAAGAATGGTCTTGCTCATCTCAAAGTCGTCAAAGACCAGCGTGCCGCTGACCGCCGTAAAGTCGGGCGACACCAAGTTGGTGCTCACGAACGTGTTCGTGAAACCACCAAACACAAATGTATTGGTTACCACATTGGTCGTCACCTCCCCAAATGCGGGCTTGTCATTGGGCGCCACAAACGAAAGCGCCGTGCCATCCACCGTCCGGTAATTCACCGTCGCGCGGCCGATGGAGCCGGCGACACGCGTGACGGTCACCAGCGCCCCCGGCGCGTTGTAATCATAATAGGTCAGCACGGTTGAATTGCCGGCATTATTCAGCCCGTTGATCGGATAGCTCTCGGTTTCCGCCGTCTGGTAAAGCAGCCTCCCGGTATAAGGATCCTCATCCTCGCTGGCGAAACGAAAAACCCCCGCCGGCTTGTAGGCCCAGTTTAAGATAAGCTGTCCCGTTCCGCGAGAAAGGGATGAGGACGCTGGCAGCTTTGAATCCACCGCGAAATAATAAGTCTGACCGCCCCTGGCGTTGAAGCGCAATCCGCTGGGCCCATAATAGGGCTGAATAAAGCTGAAATCCGGCAATCCAGTCACGCCGATAAGACCAAATTGGGAAAATATTTGAAGATAATCCGCGTTGCCACTTTCAGTTAATTGAGCCGTTTGGGATTGGCCGATAAGAATTTGGCTGGAAGAGAGATTGTTGTTGATCGGAAAAAGGTCGTCATTGGCCGCCACCTGGTTGAGCGTCTTCAGACTCGTCCCGGTATAAACGGCCAGCACGGTGTCAATGTTCACCACGGTTATGTTGGTGAGATAAATTAGTTGAAATGTATTAGGGTCGAAACCAACCAGCGTGACATTCGTGAAGGAGTTCACGCTGCCGACCGTGTCCATGGTGACCACGCCATCCTGCGGCGCCGTCCATTGATACCAGAGCGGGGCATTGGGAGCGTAACCGGCATTGTTCGGCGCGCCGACGTCCGGCGTGACGCCGTTGTTATTGTTGGCAACGTTTCCCCACAAAGTGGCATTATCCAGGACTTGGGCGGTGGCAAAGGACGTCTGCGCCTGGCCGGCACCGGCGGCAAAACCAACCAAAAGCGCCAGTCCCAGCTTCAGCCAGACCGCCTTGGGGGCAAAGTTTTGCAAACACGCCTTGAAACTTTTTATTTTCATTTTCACAACATTTCTTATGGATACGCCCGCCGAAGCATCGCGTCAACTGGCATTCATCAATCAGGTAAAATACACGACATTTCGGCGGTCACAATCATAATCTTCATAATCCGCTAATTGGCCGGATCCACCCGGACTTGATAAAAACGCGCCTGATTGGTTACCATGTCAGGCACACTTTGCCCGCCGCCGCCCGGCGAGATAAAATTGGTCAGCACCAGCCAGTTCGCCGACAAAAGATTCGTCTTGTAAAAGACGTAGTTCGTTGAACCCGGGCTGGCGTTCCAAGTCAGGGTCAGCCTGCCCGGCAGCGCATTGGTCAGCGTCAGGTTCAATTGCAATTCGCTCCCCACCAGGAACGGCGTCGGGTCGCTGGCATTGGGAATGCCGTCGCCATCCGAATCAATGGTGGTTGAACCGGCGAGCGCGGCGTTAAAGGTGTTGGTCGTGCCGTCAGGATACACAAGGTTGGTGGAACTGAAATAGCCGGCGTATTGCGGAACCCAGCGCAGCCGCCCGCCATTATTTCTTCCCGCCTTGCTCGCCGCGTCAATTTTTTCGGCAATGGAAACTCCATCCGCCAGCGCCTGCGCAAAATAAATCATCACGTTTGGGCCAATGGACAAATTCTCGCTGAAATCATAGGAACTATTGACGCCATTGGTCGCCTGATCCAGGAACACCAGTTCATCCACATAGATGGCATTGCCCGCGCCGGCGCCGGAGAACTTAAACTGGCTGGTCGCCCCGATGGCGTCCAAAACCAGCCGGCCGACCGCCACGTTGTTGGTATAGCCATTGGCCGACACGCCCCGGTCCTGGCCCGCCCAGAGGTTGGCCACCAGTTTGTTTGGACCCGCCGCGTAATTGGAAATCGTCGTTCCCAGCAAATCGCCCGCCGCCGGCTTGATCGGCAGGATCAGGCCATTCCCGCCGGAACTGTTGGTGCTTTGGACCAGCCAGACATTGCCGTTCGTCAAACCTTCCGTGCCGTTCGGCACGCCGTCCGTCAGCAGGTTGGTCACCTGCAAGGTCAGTGAGCGTCCGGCCTGCAAGTTCAGATTGCTCGTCACCAGGCTCCCGGCGGTGATCGCAATGTCGCCGCCGGCGACGATGGCGCCATTGGTCAGGGTGGTGGTCAGCGATTGCAACGAAAATGAATTGATGCCGTTGGAGATGACCCCGCTGCTTTGAAAATTGCCGGCCCAGATCATCGAACCCTGGTCGGAAACCAGGCCGCTGTTGATGAAGTTATCGTAGGGGAAGGACACGACATTAGTTGATCCGGCGACCGGATCAACGCCGCCGGTTAGCGTGCTGTTCCCATTCCAAGTTAGATTCGCCGACGCCAGCAAGGTTGGAATGGAATTGCCAGCCGTCCCGGCGATGACCGCCGTCACGGTGAAGGCATGGGCCGCCAGCAGACCGGCGGTAACCGACGGGTTCGGCCTGGTGGCCGTGCTGTAAGTTGTCCCCGCCCCCGCCGCGCCATTGATCGCCGCGATGAAGTTGCTCATGGAACCGTCAAAGGCGGAAGCAATTTTGATCTGGTTGGCCACCGTATTGGTCAGCACGCTGACAAAGGCGTAGCGGTTGGTGCCGATGGTCACATGGTCGCTGCCGGTCACGTTCACCACGCTGGCGTTTGCCCGGGAGAGCGTCCCAGTGGCCGCCACGCCTGATATGCTGGCGGCGGCATTGACGACCAGCGGATTGCCGAAGTTGACCAAGTTGGCAGTCCGAATGGCTCCATTGTTGGTCAGATTGCGCAAATTGGGCAGTGAATTCTGCCAGATAATTTGCGGAGAAATGAAGTTTATTTCGCCTTCCAGCGAGGTCGCGCCAACGCCAAAACCGTTCGTGGTCAGCGTCAGGTTTTGCGCGTCCGCATTGAGGGTGCGCATGACGTTAAGGGAATCGCTGATCATGCTGTTGGTGCCGTGCAGAATCAAATCCTGCACCTGCGCCCGGGTCGTTGGATTCAACACACTGCCGACGATCAAGACTTCATAATCGTTAGTCACCCCGTTGGCATCCACACCTGTCCAGCTTGTAGTCCATGCCTCAACATTGCCATTCCAAGTCGGAACTTGCGGAGCCAATGTATTGGAAACGATCAGGAACCCGTTGGTCACGCCCAGATTGAGGTCGGAATAGGGTGATTGAATAAGGGCACCAGCACTGCCGTCAAATTGATTGGTGGCTTGCACCGACAAATAGTTCGGCCCGCTAATTTCCGTATAGGCGAGATTCAATTCATTGGTGGCAGCAATTTGAATGCGCCCCGGCAGATTAGTAATCGAGAGGTTGACAATGCTGTTGGTGCTTACCGTGCTGGGAACCAAACCCACATTGGCATACGCGTATAAATTGCTGGTTGAGCCGACCGAAAAAACATTTTGAAATCCGGCGGGAGCCGGGGCCACCGGTGCGAGCCAGGGAGTGCTGCTGGCCCTAAAGTTGAAATTATCAGGAAATCCGCTTACGACGTTTAGCAATACGTTGGTGGAACCACCGCGACTATAATCATCGTCAAGATAAAGATAACTCTTAAAAAAATGGTCGCTTGCCACGTCTCTAAAGGAACCAATCCATTCAACGGTGGCAAAGTCATGCTGGCCAAACGGCGGTATGAACGGGGTCAAAGGGCTAAAGGCCGTGTAGAAATATACATTTTGGGAAATACTGTAATCGCTATTCGTGGGACTGAAGTCCTCGATGAATACAGCCTGAACAATGTTGTTAGTGATTCCGGGTTTTATATTAATATAGACGGTGGAATTCGGCAGAAGAAAAACAAAGGGGGGGGATGATTCGGCAAAATTCGGCCCCAAAAACAGGCTTGGATCCCAAAAATTTGTATTCAGTCCAAATCCTCCAAAACCAAAGGCATTCGCGCCGGCTCCTTCAAGGTTCAACGTGCCATGGCTCAAGTCCACGTTGTGACCGGTGAATTGTATGAGTCCGTCCACGCCCGCGTCCACCGTGCCGGGATTGACGATGTTGCTCGCGGTGATGAAACATTGAGCATAACCCAAAGCGCTGCCCAGCAGCCCCGCAAATGGATCAGTCGGGTTATTGGCCGACGCGCAACTGATATAGCCGGAATTGAAAAAATTGGCGGACATTGTTCGCGTTCCCGCGCTGCTGGCCTGGTTGTCAAACCGGAAGCCGGTATCCACCATCATCACGCCATTGTCGCTGTTGGTGTAATTCTGCGTGTCCGACGTCTCATAGAAAGGCTGGACGAGCGTTGCTACGTCCACAGTCGTGAAATTGATGGTGAAGGAGCCATTGTTGACAAAATTGGTGGCGTCAATCACCGGCGGAGAGCTTTGGATGGCGGGATAATTGACGATGCCATCGTTTTGGTAGAGCGCATCGGCCGCGAACGTGGTGCGCGCCAACGCCAGGGCCAGCAAACCGCAGAGCAGCGGCCATTTCATCAAGCGGTTCATATCATTGGCCCGGGATTGCATTTTTTCCGTGCGGTTCATTGGATCGTAAGCAGGTAATACCATTGGACAGATCGGGATAGAGAATCCGTCAAGATAAGGGTGAAAACAAAAGAACCAGATTGCGTCGTGGCGCCGGAAAGCGTCCCGTCGGACGAAACACTCAAGCCAGCCGGCAATCCCGTGGCCGACCAGGTGTAAGGCGGTTGGAACGAACCGCCGCTCGCGGTGAAGGTGACCGGCGGATAAGGCGAGCCGTCGCTGAAACCGGCAGGCACACTCGCCGGAGTAACTCGGACCAGGACTTCATTTTCCAAGTTGTCAATGCTGGTGCCATTGGGATAAACGACCGGGGCATTGGTGGTGCCATCGAAGGATCCCCACACAAAATAGACCAGGTAATAAGAATCCGCGACGTCACCGCCGGGCGTTTCAGTGAAGTAAGGCGTGCCATCCATCTCGTCACCAAAGACAGTGTTGTTGAAAAAAACCGGGCCGGCCTTCTCTAAGGTGATGGTGGTAGGCGTGGTGATGGTTCCCGGCCCGGCCAGGCCGAGCAGCGCGTTGGCTTGGTCAAAATTTAGGTTGCGCTGAGAAAAAGGCACTGCAGGAATGGCGCCAGGGCCGGAAACCAGGTCTCCAGCGTCCAATAAAAAGTCCGGCGTGGTCACCACGCGTTGGAAATGCTGCAGCAGGGTCTGGCTGTTGGTCACCGCAACCATCGTATAATTGTTGGTGATGGGCTGAAAAAACTGGCCGATGAGCGAGTCATAGCTGCTCCTCACGAATTTGATGTTCTCAATGCCCTGGCGCAGGCCCGTGCCGCCGTTGGTTTCCGCGCACGTCACCGGATTGATGACAAACGTGTAATTGGTGAAATAGGTGATCAGGATTTGGGTAAAGGAGAAACCGGTGGTGTTGGTGGCGGTCACCACGTTGGTGCTGGCGGAGGTGATGATGTTGGTGGTGGCCGTCACGGTGGTCAGCCCGACGTAAAGGATGTCCAAGGGGCACACATTGGTTCCGAACGGCGTCAGGACAAAAAAGTCCCCGGATGGCAGGCTGGGGTTGACGAGGGTCTGACTGGTGGTGTTGGTGGCGGGGGCGCCAGGATAAGGAGATCCGTAGGCCGGCCCCACGGTGATGCTCTGGAGATACGAAACACTCTGGTTGTAATAGTGGTTGGTAAAGATGTTGGCAAACGTATAGGCCCATCGCTCCTGCAGAAAAAGCGTGTAATTGGTCACCGTCACCGCCTGGAGCGACGGGTAAGGAGAACCAATCCCGGCGCTGGTGAAAGACGTGGTGACGGTCGCATTGGAGGCGATCACGAAATAATTGGTGGCGCTCGCAATCACCAGGCCGGGATACAGCGCCTGCAGCGTCGCCGGGTTGTTGGTGGTGGAGGTGGCCAGCAGCGCCCGCAAATCCCCGTAGCCAAAGGTGCCGTCAAAAAAATAAAACCCGCCGTTGGTGCCGATGACGGTGGCGCCGCTGGGAAACAACTGTTCCGTGCTGAAATTCGTGGTGACGGTGAACAACAGGCTGTCAGGAGCCACGGTTTCCCAGTTGACATTGTTGGTTTGAAGCATATACCGCAAGCCCGCCACGTCATCCCGCGTCAAACCCGTGTAATATTCGCCCATTAAAAGGCCGCCGCTGATATAGGAAGCCACGGGCGAATATATGTCCGCCAAAGGATCCACGGAAAACGGCACCGCCAGCGCCAGGGGATTGGGGCCGGTGCAGGCTTCTAAAACCTGGTAGCTGTAAAGCGTATCGTTGACATAGGGCGAGTATTGGAGCTGATTCAACGGGCTGGAAATAAAATCGAAATTTCTCTGCACCACCAGATATTCCATGTTTAATGGACAAGGCGGGCCGGGTGAGACGTGAAACCGGTCGTGCAGTGTCCAAGTATAGCGAACCGGATCAGCCAGACCTAATTGCTCCATCATCAGGCCCAAGGTGGCGGATTTCAAGTCCAATACTCCCAAAGCCTGCGCCTGATAATTGATGTGGCGCGAATCAAGCGGAAATTCCGAAAGGCTGGCGCTGTAGCTGGACACGTTCGTCAGGTTGTTCAGGATGGTGAACGTGCCATCCACCGCCACCACACCGTTCGATCCGAAGTAATCGAGGAAATTCTGGTCGTAGGCGTAATACAACACCGGGGTAATGCGGCGATATTCTTCACCGAGGTTTTTCGGCGCGTTAAGATCGCCCGGCAGGCCATAACCAATCACCGGTGCCTGCCATGCGTCGCCGACGGCGAAACCGTTTGGCTTGGGATTATTGCCAATCGGCCCGCCGAGCGAATACGCCCCGGCTGACTGCAGCAGGCCAAACAGCGCCGCGCCCGCCAGCAAAATTGTCTTCATCACTTGTCGCATATAAATTTTCACTGGCGCAACAGCATCACCTGGTAATAACCGGCCGCGCCGCCGCCGACATAAATTGAATCCGTTGTCCCCGCCGCGAACCGGGGCGAACCCAGATTGTTCCATGAGCTAAAATTGGTCGTGACCTGCACCTGATAGGTCGCACCCGGCTGCGTGTTCCAGGTCAGAAACATTCCCTGCGGAGTTTGTCGCAAGGTTTGTTGCAGCCAGGTGGCGGGATCCAGCGGGTTGCCGCCGCTCAAGAAGATTTTCGACAAGGTCATGCTGCCGGAACCCATGGCCGCGCCGGGAGACGGCCACGCATTGGCATAGTAACTGCCATTGACATAGCCGCCATAGAACTCCGCCATCCATTCATAAGGAACCCCGCCCCAGTTGCGACCGCTCCAGGTCGTGCCGCTGACGGCGGGAGAAAGCGGCGGGCGCTGGCCGTCCGTCCGCACATAATCCACCTGGAAGGAATGCGTGCTGTTGGTGGCCAGTCCGTCCGCCGCCGTCATCATCCATTGGTTGCTGGTGACCACCCCCAGCGGCGTCGCGGCACCGTCCACATAGACCTCGTAGTTGGACACGGAAATTCCCAGCAGCGGCGCCCAGGTCACCTGCAACTGGGGCTGATACACGCCGTTGCCCAGGGTGAACGGCGCAAATACAAACGGCGCGGGCATGGCCTGGAGGACGGACGACACGTTGACATAGCGCTGCGCAAACAAATCAAAACTGTTCGGGCCGCCAATGTAACCCGCCCAAACCGCGATGAACTGGCCGGCGCCATCCGAGGCCACGACCGGCATCATTTGCTGGCTGACGGTCGTGGTGTTGACCCGAAATTCGCCGCCCACCAGCGAGCCGTCACTGTGGACGAACTGGCCATAAACCCCTTCGCGCGAACCGTCCTGCCCCAGACTCGTCCAGACCGCCAGATAATCCGAGCCGAGGGCGGCAAGCCGCGGCGCATATTGGTTGCGATACACATAAGTGTTCAGGCGCACCGCCGTGCCGCCGGCGCCCGTGCCGGAAAATGCGCGCGCATAAACGTCCCAGGCGTTGGTAATGACCGTCATGTCGCGCCCGCTCCACGCCACCATGAAACTGCCGTCGGAGGCTGCGGCGACGCCCGGATTCGCGCACGGATTGGAACCGGTGTCCACAATAAACTCATTGCCCGCCGCCACGCCGTTGCTTTGGTAAAGCCGCGCATAAATATCCACGCTCGGGACAATTGTCATGCCCGCAGTGTAATAGGTTGAATTCGTTCCCAAAACAGGCGCCACAGTCCGCTGCTGCTCTGAAACCCAGGCCACGGCAAAGCCACCGCCATTCAAGGCCGCGACCGCCGGTGTGCGCTGGTTGAAGTTGGTGAACTGGTTGACCAAAAATTCACTTTTGACCGTCCCGCCGGTGGGCGACAAAATTTTGGCATACACATCCAGCAAACTGCCCGGCCCGGCCTGGTTGAAACTGGACCAGACGACCACGACGTTGCTGTTGTTGAGCACGGTCACGGCGGGATTGACCTGCAAACTGCCGGTGCCGCCAAAGGCGCTTACCGCGAGGTCGGTGGCCGTCAAAAACGTGTTGGTTGGCGTAAGGAAGCGGGCGAAAATATGCTGGTAGCCTTCCACGCCGCCCTGCCATGTAAAAACCGCGCCGCCGTTTTTCAACAGTGCGACGCGGGCTTTTTCCTGATCGTTCGTGCCCTGCGCGTTGACCCGGAACGTGCTCAAAGTCCCGGACAGCGTGCTGTCCACCCGCTGGGCGCTCACGCCCCACCCGTCGCCGTCCGTGGCATTGTCCTGCCAGACCACGAAACCGCCGGCGGTGCCGACCGCGACATCGGGGAAAACCTGGTCGCCCG
>Ga0209483_1000766_pt1 | contig 26273 bp, 27 predicted proteins | sample NGEPerA_FD_184508 | JGI IMG/M metagenome (GOLD analysis project Ga0209483, IMG submission 184508) | Arctic peat soil microbial communities from the Barrow Environmental Observatory site, Barrow, Alaska, USA - NGEE PermafrostL2-A... | ecosystem: Environmental > Terrestrial > Soil > Wetlands >... | reverse complement strand
GCACGGATCCGGTGTTCGATCGCAGCCAGATCAGCATCCGGGCCACGGACTTTAAACGCAATTGCATCTCGCGCTACCTCACGCACCGAACTCCACTGCAATACTGGAGCGGTTGCAATCGCTCCAAACAGAAAATCTCGGCGCGTGAGGGGCATAGTTTCCGTGCGAACGCGTTAGAGCTGCATCACTTGACTATCGTTGCACCTGTAAGCGTCGCTACCGCGCCTAGCGTAGTCTGAGCAGCGTTCAGACCCAGCCTGAAATCAGCATCGGCGTACGTCTTGAACATGTCGGTCGGCTGATGCCAGTTGGGATCCCAACCCGCACCGATCTGTGCACCACGTTCGTTCTCACGCACACTGATCGACGGTGCAAGATCCTGGAACGGCGCCGAGTCGGTGTTGGTCATGTGTTGCCCGACCTGTGCAGGATAGTCGGTAGCGTACTTGTCATTCGCATTCGCAAGCGTCCACGCCAGTTTCTGCGAAGCATCAGCAAACTTCGACTTCGACTGGAACTCGATATTTACATCGGCCTCTGGTCGCTGTGTTGGACTAAGCGTGCCGTCTGGCCGGGGCATCCCATGATCGAACAACATCATGTCATGCTGGATCATGCCGAGCCACTTTGGTTCAGGGTATTTGCCCGATCCCGCCGGAAACTCCTTCCCCTGCAACGAGTCGCGCTGCTCCACATATGCGCGGGATCCGTTCAGGCCACTCTCTTCATTATTCCACAGGATGAAGCGAATCGAGCGATCCGTCTTCACATCTGGCGAGCTGAACACGCGAGCAAGTTGCATGACGAGCGCAGTACCGGATCCGTCGTCGTTTGCAGCCTCACCCCAGCCGATTCCGTCCATGTGGCCACCGACGATGTACATCTCTTCGGGGTGAGTGGTGCCAACTTTGGTGCAGTACACTTCCTGACGCTCACCGCCCACTGTCTGCGGCGTATCGAGCTTGCGCAAGGCGAGATCCGGCTGGCGAAGCGAGTCGGTGTTGACACCGGTCCGCGCGATCTCGCCGCGCAAGCGCGATCCGCCGGAGCCCGCTGTGCGATCACGTGTGCGTGAGCGGAACTGGGCAAGCTGTTCCGGTGTGAGCGGTTGTCGTGGCGGTGGGGGTTCGTATTGATACGTGATTCGCTCGGTCGGAGTGCAGCCATAACTCTTGAGCTGAGCTTCTATCCAGTCGACTGCAGCACGATTGCGATCAGTGCCCTGTCGCCGATCACCAAACTTCGTCAACCCCTTGATGGTCGCCTTGTACTGCTCCAGATCGAGGCGCCCGACCATTGTCTTGATGGGATCAACGGTCGAATCCGCTGGCGTGGCGGCTCGGCTCGCCGTCTGAGCGACTGTCGAAGTCGCTGGCACCGCGAGACCGGCGAGCGAACCAACCATCATGAGCCTGCTGATCGAGATGTGCATACGAATATTGGTCGAGGTAAAAGCCAGAAATCTCTTCACTCAAATGGCCTACGCATCCAGCGGATCAATCGCTGGACGACGCCGGTTCGGCCATCCGATGAAAATTACTGCGATACCGTCAGACTTGCGGTGACATCAGACAGCGGGCGTAGCGGGCTGAAGAAGAGCACGGAAGGCTGCGGCCGACGGGCTCGCCGCTCGCCCGATCAGCTGCAATTCAGAGAGATCGCGCCTGAACGTAACTCCGCGCAGGCGAACGACTGCTATATAGCCAAGCGCCAGCTGGTCGGCCGCCGATGCCCTGGACACCACAGCGAGTCCGAGTCCCGCGGCGACAGCCTGCTTGATTGCCTCGGTGCTGCCAAGTTGCATCGAGGCGGTCGGATGCACGTTGTACCTGGCGAGCTCAGACTCTGCGACGTCGCGTGTTCCGGAACCCGGTTCACGCAGAATGAACGTTTCATCAGCGAGATCGGCCGGAACCACCTTGCGCTTACGCAGAAGGTGATGCGCCGCCGGCGCGATCACCACAAGCTCATCCTGGCGCCACGCTGCTACAGAGATTCGCTCGTGGTGGACGGGGCCCTCCACGAGCGCAATATCCAGCCGCCCTTCAAGCAACCTGCGCGCGACCGCACGAGTGTTCGCGCTCAGAACACGCAGTGTTACGCCCGGATGCTGCGCGTGGAACCAAGCCAGCAGCGGCGGAAGGAAATACGTGGCTATGGTTGTGCTCGCCCCAACCCGCAGAATACCCCGGTCCAGCCCTCTGAGCGCGGCGAGTTCTTCTTCAGCGAGCCGCGCCACTCCAAACAGCTCCCGGGCGCGAACGAGCAGGCTCGTGCCTGCATCGGTCAGCTTCGGTGTACGCGCCACTCGATCAAAGAGAGCGACGCCCACCTGCCGCTCCAACTCCTGCACGGTCTTCGACACCGCTGGCTGACTCAGCCGCAAAGCGATCGCCGCCCGCGAAAAACCGCCGTGCTCGGCGACCGAAGCGAAGACGCGAAGATGATGCAGATTGAGAGTCATAACCGTAGAGAATACTAATATAGAAATAATGTCTTTGCGTTATGGCTCCTGATGACCTAACCTCATTGGTCGGCTCCGCACTCGCCATCCGCGCTCCGACGCTGGGGCTCGCCGCGTGAGCGAGGCGGCAGGATTCCAGGGCGGCGGCCTCTTTCCACCATGACAGCATCCGTATCACCCAGTCGCTCGCGCAGAGCAGCAATTCCTGCAAGGCTGGCCGGACTCCTACCGGGGCTCGTTCTCACTGGCCTGGTGAGCATCGCCTCGCTCGCCGTCGCGGCAGGTGAAGAGCGCGTTTTCGGCCACGCAATCATCGAAGGCCTCGTCGTCGCGATTCTGCTTGGCATGGTAGTTCGCACATTCTGGACGCCGCCTGCAAGCATGGAAAGCGGCGTGGCGTTCAGCGCGAAACAGGTGCTCGAGGTGGCCGTCTTTCTGCTTGGTGCTTCAGTGGACCTTCCACTTCTGCTTCGCGCCGGCCCTTCGCTGGCTATCGGAATCGTTCTGCTGGTAATACTTGGAATCTCCGCCAGCTATACGATCGGCCGCGTCATGGGGCTCCCGCACAAGCTGGCCGTACTCGTAGCATGCGGCAATTCGATCTGCGGCAATTCTGCGATTGCGGCGATTGCGCCTGTCATAGGCGCCAAAAAGGAACACGTTGTCTCGTCCATCGCCTTCACCGCGATTCTGGGAGTTGTTGTTGTCCTCGGGCTTCCGTTGCTCATTCATCCGCTCGGGTTGAACAACTATCAGTACGGCGTTCTCGCTGGCCTCACCGTTTATGCTGTTCCACAGGTTCTCGCAGCAGCCTTTCCAGTAAGCATGCTTTCAGGTCAGGTTGGCACCCTGGTCAAGCTGGTGCGCGTCCTCATGCTCGGCCCCGTCGTGCTGTTCTTCGCGATCACACATCGTGACGCTACCGGGACAGCAACTGATGGCACAAAACCGCGCTTCCAGTTGACGCGCTTCGTGCCGTGGTTCATCGTCGGATTCCTGTTGCTCGCCATCCTTCGCGCCACCAACATATTTCCAGCGATGGCGGTCGCGCCCACGCGCGCTGCATCGACATGGCTCACGGTTGTTGCGATGGCGGCGCTTGGTCTGGGTGTCGATCTCAAGGCAATCAGCAAGGTGGGATCACGCGTGATCACAACCGTCACCGGCTCTCTCGCTGTCCTGATTGCACTGGCCCTGACACTGATTCACTTCCTCGCCATCAGCTGAACCGGAACGCAAGTCGCCCGCTCGCCCGCCCGCTACAACCAGCGCCTTACCCGACTGCAATACGCCGCATACTCGTCCGGGAAAGCGCTGCCGAGATAACGCTCTTCGCGCGCGATGACAGCATATCTCATTATCAGCAGCACAGGGAGCAGCAGTACGACCGGCCACCAGCTGCCGTAAAATATGGCAATCGCCAGATAGAGCGCAGCGAGACTGACGTACATTGGATTACGAGTAAAGCGATACGGTCCACTTGTAACCACCGTAGTTGCCGCGCGATTGGGGATTATGGCGGTACGTGCGCGCATGAATTCAATAAACGCACCCAGCATCAACGCGAGCCATACAATCAGGAGAAGCGCGATGACCACCTGACGAAGCTGCGGAGCATACAACGGTAACGGCGCTGGCCACACGCGATTCATCAACCACCCGATCGCGAAGCCAACTACATAGATGAACGGCGGTGGAAAGTGCACACCGGCACTACGGAGTGGTGCGTCTTGCGCCATGCTGGAGCCTTGTCGTTGGTGAACCAACGGGAGCAGCAGGCATAACATCTGCTGCGGCAGTAAGATGCTAAGTTGCGACTCGCGGAAGGGCGTCCCCGCTGGACCCGCCACTGATTCCGTGTCCATAGAGGCGTTTGCCACGCGTACAATCACCCGTACCCTCGTGGATAATCCCTCATCAGACGGTGAATAATATATACCTGCGGTGCCTCTCTGACCGTCTGATTCTGATCGCGAGCGAGGTATGTGGCGCGATGGATCCCGAGCTTCGGCAGGATGACTAGTTCGGCGTCAGGCAATCCTCCACATTCCCCCTTGCACCTCACGTTACGTCAGGGCTTACCCTATCCTCGTGGCCACACTGGACCCATCATCGCTGAGACAACGAAAATGAAAGAGCCGCCCTGGAAGGTCGGTGAGCTGGCCCGGAATACCGGGGTGTCAGTTCGAGCTCTACATCACTACGACGAGATCGGACTGCTCACTCCGTCGCTCCGGACAGCTGCCGGTCACCGGTTGTACAGCCGGCCTGACATAGAGCGGCTGCAACAGATTCAATCGCTTCGGCTGATGGGGATGTCGCTGGACGAGTCAAGGCGCCTGCTCGACGGGGCAGTCGCTTCGCCTCTGCAGGTCATTCACCTGCACCTCGCCAGGCTGCGTGAGCAGATCGCCATGCAGAAACGACTGGCGGCGCGTCTCGGGACGCTAGCCCAACATCTGGACGGATCCGACACGGTTTCGCTCGTGGAAATCTGTCAGACAATCGAGGAAATGATGACAATGGAGAAATACTTTTCGCCCGAACAGCTGGAAGTTCTTGAGGAGCGGAGGATCAAGGTTGGTGAAGCGCGTATGAAATCGGTGGGTGACGACTGGAATGTTCTGATCCCACAGGTGCGAACCGCAATGGACCACGGCATCGACCCGACCAGCCCGGAGGTGCTCGAGCTCGCGCGACGTTGGCAATCGCTGGTGCACGAGTTCACCGGTGGCGATCCGGCGCTGGCCAAAGCGGTAAAGACGATGTACGACAACGAAGGACCAACGCTGCAAAAGCAACTCGCGAATGTTCCAACCCCGGAAATGTTCGCCTACATCTCGAAGGGCTGCGCAGCACTCAAGTCCTGATAACTATCCGACGACAGGCGCGGAAGTCTCCGCGCCTGTCGTCGGATTTCAGCCTACACTTCTGGAGCGGTGGGCGCCGGCGTGGTGTGCAGTATCAACCAACCAATAACTCCCGCGAGCAATGACGCGGCGAACGTTCCGAGTTTTGCGGCTGTCAGCAACTCTTCCGATCCGCCAAATGCGAGTCCGGCAATGAAGAGCGACATCGTGAATCCGATGCCGCCGAGGCACGCTACTCCAAACAGCATGCGACGTGAAACGTCGGACGCCAGCGTCGCCATCCCGCTGCGAATTGCAATCCATGATGCGAGGAAGATTCCGATCGGCTTGCCCAGGAACAGTCCTGCGATCACGCCGAGGGCAACCGGTGTGGTCAACAGGTGTTCGCTTCCGTGCAGCGATACTCCTGCATTCGCAATCGCGAACAGAGGCATCACACCGAACGTGACGATTCCATTCAGGCCGTGCTCCATGCGTATCAATGGCGACTGCGCGTGGTCCGTGAGGCTGTTGAGCTGTTCCAGTGCGCCCTGATGCGCGCGGCTCGACAAGACCGTTTTTTCCGGAGCTTGAGCGTCATGAAATGCTGCAAGCGCCTCGCGCGCGCCGCTGAGAAATGCGGCTTCGTCGATTCGTGTGCGTGACGGGATCGTCATCGCCAGAAGCACACCTGCCACCGTAGGATGAACGCCGGAAAGCAGGACTGCGACCCAGAGCCCAACCCCGATCAGCGCATAGGCCCATGTCGCACGCACCCCGACGGCGTTCGCAACAATCGATACCACGAGCAGCACTCCTGCAACGCCGAGCGCTGTCCACGAAAGAGTCGCGGTGTAGAAAAGAGCAATTACGAGCACCGCGCCAAGGTCGTCCGCTATTGCAAGTGCCGACAGAAAAACTCTGAGCGATGCGGGGATCCTGTCGCCTACCAGCGCGAGAACTCCGAGTGCGAATGCAATGTCCGTCGCCATCGGAACGCCCCAGCCGCGTGCGCTGTGGTGGCTGTAGTTGAGCGCAACGAAAAACAACGCTGGTACCACCATCCCGCCAAAGGCAGCGACAAGTGGTAGTGCAGCCTTTCGCGCTGTGGCAAGCTCGCCGACGAGGAACTCACGCTTTATTTCGAGTCCCACAAGGAAGAAGAAGACGACCATCAAGCCGTCGTTCACAACATTGTGCAGCGTGAGGCTTCCTGCAAATTCGCCAAAACCAACGAACATCCGCGTGTCGAGCAGCTCGTGATACGCGCCTGCCCATGGCGAATTGGCCCACACGAGCGCGATCACCGCGCATACCAGCAGCACGATGCCACCGGCGGGTCCGGTCTGCATCAGTCGATTCAACGGCAGCGTAAAGTGCTCGATGAGCGGCTTGCGGCCGAGCGCCAGCTGTTTTGCCACCGGATTCGATTTGACGGGTCCGCTCATGCCTACAGTTTAGCGCCGGAATGGAGATACAACGAGAGTCCGTTCTTGATCGGCACCGGATTTGCCCGTCAAGCACGCACAATGAACCAATCCCAGAGTGACGCCCGCCAGGGTCCCGATACGATCGAGGCCGAGTCCAACCGCTACTCCAACACCGACGCCAACAACGACGCCAACAACGACGCCAACAGCTACGATGTGGCGATCATTGGCGGCGGGCCAGCAGGGCTGTCAGCGGCAATCTGGCTCGGGCGCTACTTGCGGCGCGTAGTCGTCATTGACGCAGGAGACCCACGCAACTGGGAAACGCGAGGCATACACGGATACCTCGGCCTCGAATCAATAACACCAGCGGAGCTACGCGGGCGCGGCCGCGAGGAGTGCAGACGATACGGAGTAAGGCTCGTCGATGCGACGGTGGCCACGGTGGATCAGATCGAAGACGGAAAGTTTCAGGTCAAACTACACACAGGCGAACTCTTTTCCGCCGCGCGCATCCTGCTCGCCATCGGAGTGCGTGATGTTTGGCCGGATGTGCCAGGTCTCGACACATGCTACGGCGCTACCGCGCATGTGTGTCCCGACTGCGACGGCTACGAAGCGCGCAACAAGAAAACTGTCGTTATCGCACACGGACGCAAAGCGGCTGGTCTTGCCCTCGCACTCACGACATGGACGCGCGAGATCGTGATATGTACGAACGGTGAAGCGGCTGAGATGAGTGCAGAAATCCTCGCCAAACTCGACGCACTGGATATCCCGATCATCGAAGCGCCGATCGGCGCCATCAAATCGTCGGGTAGCGAAGCCAGGTCGATCGAGCTACCGGACGGTATGGTGCTCGATTGCGACCAGATCTTCTTCGCTATCGGGCAGGAACCATCAGACGACCTCGGCAAGCAGCTAGGGTGCGAGCGCGACGAGATCGGGCGGGTAGTTACGGATCTGCACTTTCACACTTCCGTCAGGAATGTGTACGCGGCAGGCGACATCATACACGGTCCGCAAATGGCGATCGCTGCGGCCGGAATCGGAGCAGTTGCAGCAGTCGCCATCCATCACTCGCTGCTGCCGGACGGACAGAAACTCCAAGCAACAGCTGTTACCAGTTGATCGTCAGCTTCTGCGGCTTGCCGTTGCGGAGAACCTGCAACGTCACGCTCTGACCGGCTGCAAGGCGGAGAGCCGTCATGATTCCGAGCGCGCTTTCGACCTGGATGGAATCTGCACGCGTAATCACATCGCCGGCTCGCAGTCCGGAGTGCATTGCATCGGACCCATTCCCAACATCGATTACCAGCACGCCAGACGGAGCAACGTTCAGCGCGCCCGCCAACCCGGCGTTGATGCGCGCGAAGTACGCGCCTGCAAATGGCGCCTTGCGATCTGCGGCGACCGGTGCAACGATCGCGATCGGCCCGGTGGCCGCCCCGGATACCAGCTGCATGAGTGACGTTTGCTTGCTGCTCATCGTTATCGACCGGCCGTACGGATGGTCGTCGGTGCGCTTCGCAACCTTGAGAGAAAGCGTGCGAACGCCATTGCGACGAATCTTGATCCTTAGTTGTGTGCCAGGCTTCAGAAATGGTTTCACAGCAAGCGCGCTACTGTTGGCATCCACATCGTTGTAAGCCAGAATCGTATCTCCGGCAACAAGCCCCGCGGACTGCGCCGGAGAACCGGGATCCACCGACGCGACGACCGGGTAGGTCAACCGCGTGTCTGAACCGTCTACGGCGCGCGCATTCTGCGTCACCGACAGGCCGACCCAGCCGGTCGGTCCCGATGTCTTTTGTGCACCTGCGCTACCGACCGCGCCCAACGACGCCACGGCTGCTGCGATCACGGCGCACCGAATTGATTCCGACACTCAGAACCTTTCCATGGTTGTGCCAACCGGGAGTGAATTGCCCAGTTGCTGCAGTGTAGCTTCACGCGCGGCAGAAGCTGAGAGGAAATACTGATTGAGCAGCGGATCCCGCGGTGCATCCTTGAGTGCGGCTAGCGAAGCGGTAGTCATCTCGTCGAGCCCCACGAGACGATCCTGATACAACGATGAACCGCCGAGGACCTGCGGGACCGAATCGCTCGCATCGAGAAACGCGGCAGCTGCCTGGTATTCTGTCTGTGCACGCAATAGTGTCTTGCGAGCGCTCGCTGGCGAATTGAACGGCTTGCCGGAAATACGGACCGACGAACTGCCTGAGCTGTCAGCAACTGCCTGTTGAATCTCCGAGACTATTGACTGGCCGAAGGTCATCCCTCGTCCAGCGACTATCCCGACACCAACAAGTGCTGCGCCCGTTGCAACGCGCATCGTCCATCTTCCCGTCGCGCGGAGCCATCCGGATCCGCGTCGCACGGGCTCTGCACTCGGCGTGTACGGACGCTCAGGACGTGGTCGTTCTCCTGCTGAATCACGGATCAGACCCTCCTGACGAAGCGACATCGACAGATTGTGCCACTCTGTCAGTGGCGCTACCACGCGCGTCTGCTCTCGCGTTATCAGCGCGTCGAGTCCGCGCTCGGAGAGTTCCTTAGATGGCAGTGCCATGCTCTTGTCCAACGCCAGCGGAGAATCCATCAGAAAGATGCGCGAGCAGCCGGCGTAGCTTCGCGCGCGCTTTGAATAACTGCGACTTCGACCCACCAGTGGTTATACCCAGTTCACCGGCAATTTCTTCATGCGTGTAGCCTTCAACATCGTGCAAGAGAAATACCGTGCGCGCGCCGGGGGAGAGCTGCTTCACGGCCTGATCTATTGATTCAGCCATGATGCCACGCTCCGCGTCGGATTCCGGGTTGTCCGGTGCAGCTGCGGTATCATCTTCGACATCCATCTCCACTTTCGCGATTCGCCGGACCTTGCGCAACGCATTCAGTGTACGGTTAACAGCAATCCGGTGCGCCCAGGTTCCGAATTGGGAGTCACCGCGATAACTCGGTAGTGCTCGAAAAATTTGAATCCATACTTCCTGCGCAACGTCGGCGGCCAAGTCGCGGTCGCCGCAAAGACGAAGAACGACGGCGTCTATGTGCGGCGCATTCTCCATCCAGAGCTGCCTCAGGGCGCGTTCATCGCCTGCAGCAGCCCGCTGCACTATTGTCTGGTCGGTCGTCATCCAGTGTGTGCTTGTATTTGACTCAGGTCGATACTCAAGGGTTGCCGGATTCGGCAAATATGGCAAATTGGGCTTCCGTCCGTTCTTTCCCGATTTGCGGGTCCTCTAGTTTGCAGGTCATCTGATGCTTGCTGCTCTCCTTTTTGCCTTCGCCGGGGCCACCGGCTCCGCGTACCCTGCCCCTCGCGCGACGGGTCCGGACCTGTATGGCACAACTGGCCTTCCGACTGCCACGCCGGCTTCCGTCGGCATGTCGGCCGAGCGGCTGGAAGCGATCGACCGGGTAGTCGAACGCGGGATCGCTGCCGGTGGCTACCCTGGCGCCGCAGTAATCGTCGGGCGAAAGGGTAAGGCCGTGCTCGAGCGTGGCTTCGGAAGGCTTGCCTGGGACCCTGCAAGCCCGGATGTCAGCGCGACCTCCACTATATATGACCTCGCGTCTCTAACGAAGGTAGTGGGTACCACCACCGCCGTCATGGTGCTTTTCGACCAGGGCCGCATCTCGCTCGACGCTCCCGTTTCGAAGTATCTCCCCGAGTTCACGGGCGGAGAAAAGGACCAGGTAACGATCAGACAGTTGCTGACACACCGCTCCGGCCTCCCCGCCGGTCGCGATATTTTTCGCCTTACCCACGATCCCGCCGAGGCGAGGCGGCTCATCCTGGCTACGCCCCTTATTGCACGTCCAGGGCAGCAGTATGAGTACTCCGACCTCGGCGCCGATGTCCTGGCGATGGCGGTCGAAAAGATCTCAGCCCAGCCACTCGATGAGTTCCTGGCGGACTACGTATTTCACCCGCTGGGGATGTATGAGACAGGCTTCCGCCCCGCGGACTCGCTGGATGCCCACATAGCGCCTACCGGCAGCTCCGAGAGCGGTCGCACCAAGCGGGGCCAGGTCAACGACGAAAACGCCTTCGCAATGGGTGGCGTGGCCGGTCACGCCGGACTCTTCTCCACCGCCGCAGACCTGTCCGTCTTCGCGCAAATGATGCTGAATGGCGGCGTTTACGACGGCGTTCGAATCATTGCCGACTCCACCGTACAGCTCTTCACCACACGCGCTGCGGGACACCGCGCCTTGGGGTGGGACACTCCGAGCGGCTCATTTGGCTCCGGTGAGTATCTTTCCGAACACTCGTTCGGACACACTGGCTTCACCGGAACATCCATGTGGATCGATCCGGATCGGGACATGTTCGTCATCCTGCTCACGAACCGCGTGTTCGATTCTCGGTCTCCGCATCCAGTGAAAGTCATCGCTGACGTTCGTTCGGATTTGAGTGACGCGGCGTCACTGTCGGTTACCGACATGCCTTCAGGTCTCATGGTTATGCCCGCATCGTTCCGGGCTGACCGGGAAGTCGGCTGGCACGAGCGCGTACGTAGCAAGCGTGCGGGCCGAGCACGGCACGCGAAGTCGTTATCTTCAAGAAATGGAACACGCGCCAGATCAACAGCATCAAAATCCAAGCACGCCAAGAGCAAATCCGCCGCAAAGCATTCCTCGGGACACGTTTCAAAGCCCAGCAAGTCCAGGCACGTCGTCAAGTCCAGGCACGTCGCAAGCAGCAGTAAATCCAAATCAGCAACAAAACACACAACAAAACACACAACAAAGCACAAACGCTGATTCGACCGAAACTGCAGCGACCGCACCAGGCGTTGTAAGTGTAGACCAGGTAAGGCTCGGGCTGCGGCGCGTGAAAGATCCCGATCTCCAACTCAACATCGTCGATTTAGGCCTCGTCTACGGAATTCGCGTTGACGGGGCTGTCGTGTCTGTGGACATGACGCTGACATCTCCTGGATGCCCCTCGGGCCCGGAGATCATGGGCGACGCCGAACGTGAGCTGCTCACGCTTCCTGATGTCGAGGATGTGAAGATCAATCTTGTCTGGGCACCATTCTGGTCGCCCGACAAGATCGAACCACGGGTGCGAGCCTACCTGGGTTTGTAGCAGCGGTGGGGAAGGTTGTGAGATTTCAGTTGCGACATTCCTATTGACGCGGGGATACCGAATCTCAGATCGGATGACCATCCCTCCGCATACCAATTCGCAACATTGCGTAGACGCGCTCTCCATAGCGAGGCGCTGCGCGCACATGCATTATCCGCGGATGCATCTGGACCGACTCGGCTGGCCACTTTCGGGCTGGCTGTTGATGTCGCTCGCCTGCGCGCACGGAAACCAGTTGGGACTTACCTCGGATTCCGGACCCGAGATAAGTGTCAGACGGTTTCGTGTACAGGAACACGCGGTTCCTGCTCTGCCGACTTTCTGGAACGCCGTGAGCGAACTCGACGTCGCTTCGGTAAAAGCACGGGCCAGCACGATGTCCGAGCGATTTTTCGTAGATGCGCTGCGCTCACTCGCGAATGGGGATGTCGCGAGTTCGGAGGTTCTCTTTCACTCGCTGCTGGAGGATTCCGATCCGCTCGTGCGTGGACGCGCGAGGATCGGCCTTACGGTTTCACTGGATGCGCAAGGCAAGTGGCAGACTCTTGCATCTCTGCCACCAGAAATTCGTACCGCCGGCGACACCGTTGGTAATCTCGTGGACCGTGCATCCGTCGACGCATGGGCAGGCGTCCTGCGTGACATTCCCCCGGTCACACTCGACGCTCCGACCAGGCCGGACATCGAGCCGGTGCTCGGCAGCAGCATCGGCACACCGATCATCAAGGTGTACATCAATGGGCACGAGCGCTATTTCTGGCTCGACACGGGTGCCACGATGTCGTTGATATCGAGCGAAGTTGCGGCCGAATGCAATGTGGAACCGCTCACAACCGATACACTCGCAATCGCGGCTGCGGATGGTCGCATCGCAGCGCGACCAGCGATCGCCAACAGCATTCGGATTGGCATGATCACCGTGCGAAATCTGCCTGTAGCACTGCTGGATCCGCGTGCACTGCGACTGGACAGTCGACAGGCATACGGACACCTGGTCACTGTGAAGCTGGACGGTGTGATTGGTTCCGATGTGCTGCGCCGCCTCAGTGTTGTGCTGGACATGGGCGGCGGAACGATATCACTCGCACAGCCTTCCGCGCATGCATCGGGTAAGCGATCGCTCGTCTGGATGGGATTCCCGGTAGTGCGGCTTCTCACGAGAGATGGCAAACCAGTCCTGTTCGGAGTGGATACCGGTGCGGACTCGACGATCGTCACGGACGCGTGGATGGCAAAGACGCCCGACCCGGAAGTCCTGCCGACGACGGCGCGCGTCGACGCACTCGGTGCAGTACATGCTACGAACCTGCCAGTACTACGCAACGTGACGGTCGGTGACGGCGAGTACGTTCTTCGACTGCGCGGTGTGCCAGTCGTAAAGGAAAGGCGACAGACATTTGTCACGCTCGACGGCGTGCTCGGCGCCGATGTGCTATCGCACGCTACTCTACGTATGGATATCGCAAACGGGCAGTTTTCAATTCGTGCGCCGGGGCGCGCGTCAGTTGAGAAAGACACAGCTCTTGTGAGGGTGCGGCACTGAAGCGCAGCTTGATGAGAACGCATTTCCCGCTCACATGCTCAGCAAGAGTCGCGATGCAGCGCCGTCATTGGCGTTCGCGTGCAGGAAGATCAAGTCTGTGACCCTTGATCGTCACCAAGCCCCTCGTCGTGGATCGGACGAACGACCAGTGGTGTACGCTCCATTGGGTGGTCATCCCTGCACAATATTACCTGCGGTCATGTTTGATGAAATCACAAAGCTCCTCGGCTACTCAGTGGACTCACGTCGCTCTGAGGATTTTCGCGGGCGCAATTCTCTGTCAGCACGGCGCTCAGAAGCTTTTCGGAGTTCTGAGTGGCCCCGGTAGCCCGATTCACGCTCCCGTGTTTGAGCTGACCCTTCGCGGGATTGCGGGACCGCTTGAGCTCCTGGGCGGGCTCCTGATCATCGTTGGCCTTTTCACGCATGTTGTCGCCTTCATCCTGTCTGGCGAAATGGCGGCCGTGTATTTCCTGATGCACTCGCCGCACAGTTTCTGGCCAATCGAGAATCACGGCGAACTACCCGTGATCCTGTGCTTCGTCTTTCTCTACATTGCAGCAACTGGAGCGGGGGTATTTTCGCTGGATTACATGCGCAACCGCAACCGTCCGACAGCAGTGATGGGTTAGCACTCCCGCATATAGTTTCAGCGCTTGGGTGCGGACCTTACGCGACCGGCCGCTGAGTTTACCCGTTTGGTATAACCGCTGACGGACTCATCGTCGTTTGGATGAGGCAGCACCCATTCCGGGCGCTCCGGCTCCGACGATCTCGGCGTATCGACCATGAGGTCCCCGCCCGCCGCCTCAACAGCGCTTTCGAAAGTGCCGATGGCGGAGAGAAGATCAGCAAGCTCCGACTCCGTTGCCAGCTCACCTATTCGAACGCCCTTCTGCTCGAGGCGAGCGAGAAGTTCTGTGTGCAGTGCTGTTCGCTCTTCGCGACGAATCGAGTCATCAAAATCTGATTCTTCTGGCATCTGGCGGGGGTTGGAGTAATGAACCTCTATTCAAATCCAGTGCCGCATCTTCACACTTCTGTTCGAACGATTGATCAGCCGTGACGCGTGGCTGATCGGGGTGTCTGAATAGCGATCGAGGCGGTCGTCATTCCGCCATCGCACGGGATAATCGCGCCAGTCACATACTTCGCGGCATCACTACAGAGAAAGACAACCATGTCCGCGATGTCGTCCTTTGTAGCGACCCGCCTGAGGGGCAGCTGCGCGGCCAGGGCATCGCGCACGGGTCCTGCCGGCGCGAGGCGGTCCATCCCCTCGGTGTCCGCCACGGGACCGGGAATTACGCCGTTGACGCGAATACCGAGTGGCCCCCATTCGAGTGCGAGAGTTCGGGTGAGCATGTCCACTCCGGCCTTGGCAGCACATACATGCGATTGCATCACCATCGCCTGAACGGCCTGGGGTGCGGAAATCGTTACGATCGAAGCACCGGCAGGATCCATGTGCTCATATGCCGCTCTGCACGTATTGAACGTGCCAAGCAGGTCGATATCAATAACCGACTTGAACGCATTTGCGGACATTGCATTTGCGAGAGCCGGGAAATTACCGGCGGCGCCGCAAACAACAATGCTGATCGGGCCGAACTGCTCGTGCGCTGCAGCACTCGAGCGCAGCAATGCGTCATAGTCGCGAACATCTGCGGCAAAGCCAGCCGACTTTCCGCCAGCGGCAATGATTCCGCTGGCGACTGCATCGAGCTTCGACTGTGTGCGACCAACCAGCGCAACACTGGCCCCCTGCTCCGCGAGTCGCTCCGCGATGCGCTGATTAATTCCCGAGCCGCCTCCGGAAACAAGCGCGGTTCGTCCCTCGAACATCCTGTTCGCAAATGTCGTCATGTCAACGTCCCTCGAATTTTGGCGCGCGCTTTTCGGCGAAGGCGCTCATCGCCTCTGCAAAATCGCGAGACTGCATGAACGCGGTATTCCAGAGAGCAGTGTACTGGAGGCTCTCGCGAAGTCTGTCGTGCGCGCGTTCGTTCATGACGCGTTTCACTCCTTGCACGGTGAGGGGTGGATTTGCCGCGATCCGTTCAGCGATACTCATTGCGTGTGCGAGAGACGCTTCCGGTGTATCATCCACGTAATTGATGAGACTCAGCGCTGCGGCCCGGCTTGCGTCGAAGTCGTCCCCAGTCAGGCACAGTTCCCGCGCGGCGCCCTCCCCGATGATCGACGGGAGGCGCTGCAGACTTCCCATATCCTCCACGATCCCGATGCGCACGGCACGCGCTGAAAACATCGCCTCAGTAGAACAGACACGGATATCAGCAGCGCATATGACGTCGATCCCGGCACCGACGCACCATCCAGATATGCTCGCGACGACTGGCTTCCTGCACGACATCAGTGAAATGACTGCGCGCTGCATTGCCGTGAGCTGATCCAGAAACCGTGTGCGTTCGGCGGCCATTGCTGGTGCGCCGAGTGCGTAACGCAGCTCGCTTGTCATCGCGATGAGGTCGAGGCCAAACGTGAAATTGCCACCGGCGCCACTGAGGACAACCGCGCGTACGTCAACATTCGCGTCGATTTCATCGAACAGCTTCGGTGCTTCACGCCAGAAGTCGGGGCCCAGCGCGTTTCCCTTGCCAGGCCCTTTCATAATCACATGGGCAATACCGGAGTCAACCGATAGATCAAACGCTTTTCGCGCGGCGGCGGATTGCGCGCTGCCATTGGAATCCGTCATTGAGCGTCCTTGCTTGTGCTGTGTGATGCGATTCTGGCAATTTCTTCCACGCCAAATCGATAGTGAGTCCAGTCATCGAGCGGTGATCCGCCATGCTGATCATAAAAGCGGATTGCATTCTCGTTCCAGTTGAGTACCGCCAATTCCATTCGGCGGCAGCCGGTTTCCTGAGCAATTCTGGCCAACCGTGCGAAAAGCATCCGTCCGACCCCGCGGCCGCGGGCGGACGGCCGCACGTAGAAGTCCTCAAGGTAAAGACCCCGATGACCCGTCCACGTCGAGAAATTGAAGAAATAGAGAGCAAACCCAAATGTCTCCGTCGTGCTCTCCGCCATTATTGCATATGCGACGGCGCGGGGACCGAAAATCGCGTCGTACATCTGATCCGGAGTGGCGGTCGCAGAGTCCGGTTCTCGCTCGAATTCCGCCAGCTCGCGGATGAGATCGAGAATTGTCGGGATATCGGCCGATGTAGCCGGTCGAATCTGCACGTCACTCATGATACGTCTCCAGTTTCAGGCACGATTGGCGCCAGTACGCTTCCGGTGGGGACAAGCGAAGAACTGCGTTAAAGATATGCCCGCTGCGGCTCCCGGTAGCTCCCATGTCACAAAGAGAAAAAGCGGCGGACCGCAGTATTGCGTTCCGCCGCTTGCAAGCTGCCGGAAATCGTCAGTGCAGCGTTATCGAACCATTGACAGTGCTTGCCGATAGTTGACGCCCACCTCTTCCGACTGTACCCTCCGCGTGCCTGCGGCGCCTGTCGAAGTTGAGCGAATATCTGGAATCGATCGAGCCGTTTACTGTATTCAGAGAGACGGCGGCATTCAGAGCCGTTGGTCCGTTGATCGTGATGCTTCCATTCGTCGTCCGAAAGCGCATATCGCCCTTACCATCGGAGCCCATCGTCACGTCGATCGAACCATTGACCGTTTCGCCAGACACAGCGCCGCTGCGCGTGTCGACGCTGACGTCGCCATTCACACTTCGCCCATTTACATCGCCTGTCACTCCCGTAACGCGCACCGCCCCATTCACTGTTCGTGCCCGCACGTCGGAGGTCAGACGTTCAGCCGATACGTCCCCGTTAACCGTATTTGCGGCGAGTTGAACTCCTGCTGGCACCTGAACAGTAAATTCGACAGCCACATTTCTGCGTCTGTCTCCACCGCGGTCGGTGTCCTGGCTGTGCATCCCATCTGCGCCACAAGTAGCGTCATCGTTCCACATCGCGCAGACGATGAGACTATTGCCGTCACGAACTACCGCGTAGTGGACGGTGCTCGGGTCACCGCCAGAGTGGATGTGCTTGACTGCTGAGAGATGAACACTCCCGTCGGTGCTCGGGGTGAAGTGCATCGCTCCGTTGATGCTGTAAAGCCGAAACGATCCTCCACTTGCAAGTGCACCATCCCACTTCCAGGTCGTACCATCACGACCTAGGTTCTGTTGTGCGAGCAGTGGTGTCGCAGCGATGAACAGCGCGCATGCTGCACTGACCGCGTGCCTGATTGTCCTGATCATGGATTCCCCTGTGAGATATGCACACTGCCGCTGAATGTTTCGACGCGTAGCCGGCCCTGGCCCTGCCCAATCATATAGTCAACGCTTGAAGTATCATCGTCATCGGAATTACGACGCTTGACCGCGCCCGGGTAGTCATTCGAGATCGACCCGCTAAAGGTTTCGACACGGATCGCAGTGTTGGCGTTGCTCGCTATTCTGAGATTGGTCCGACCTGAGTGTGTCTCAAAGTTATACCGAGCCGACGCGCCCGCAGGTCCAGCGAAGTCAAGGCTACCGCTTACCGAGGTGGCGTGGATGTTACTTCCCGCGACTCCGTTAAGGGTGATCCCACCGCTCACTGTCTCGACGCTGGCCGATCCGCCCACGCCTGTCGCGGAGACTCGGCCACTCACATTCTCCACGTGCAGCTCGCCAACCACATTGGCGACGGTGATGTCGCCAGACACCCCCTCGACGCTGAGCCCCGAACCGACATCGCGCACGTTGACAGACCCACTCACGGTGCTGACTTCGAGCCGCCCGCGAATCCCTGACGCGTCGATACTACCCGACACCGCCGACAGGGTGGCGCGGGAACCGGTTGGAACGGTCACATTGTATGTCGCGCTACCAACGCCGTCCCGATCTCCGCGCGAGCCGTTCCTCGCCTGTTCGAGGCTGAGATGAGAGCTGCTCGCGTCGAATTGCAGTGACGGCGGCCCGGAGGTGCTTGCCACGACGCGGACCTTGTTCTGATTCCATGTCGAAAGCTTCATGCTGCCCGCTACGAGCGACAACTCGACCGTTCCATTCGGTGAGAATGGTACCGTAGTATCTATCCTTGCCACACCATCCGCGCCGGACCAGGCACGCGGCGCGCGTGGAGGCCGCGGTGGTCGCGGTGGGGTCGCCACCGAAGCTGGCGGTGTCGGTGGTGTCGGTGGTGTCACCTGCGCGGCGACGGGACTTGCCCCCACAATCAACCCCGCAATCAGCAACGGCCCCGCAAAGTTTCGGATTCGTATTCTCATTGGCTTGTTCCTCATGATCTCGTGCGTTCTCACGCTGCTGGAAGCAATACAGCTGCGCGCAGCAGCCCTGTCTTCTTCGCTAGCGTACGGTCCAGTTGGTCGTTCAGGAGACTGCTGTTTGGATCTCTCGCGAGTGCGGCCGTCGACTCACGAATCGCCTCGTCGATAACATCAAGGTTCTGCTCGATGATCTTTACGGTCGCAGGATTCAACTGACTCCGGCGCGACTCGAGCGCGGAATGCAACGATGCGATCTCTGTGTCGTAGGTCTTTCGGACCTGATCATTCTCGGCGTCAGTGCTACGCGAGGCCAGTTGAATTGCCGCCTGTTTTGTCTGTCGCGTTTCGGTCGTGCTCTTTGGTGCCACCGCCGTGTGCGTCGCTGGAACCGATTCACTCGACGCTATCCTTGTGTTCGCTCCTGTAGTTCCAGTCGAGCCCTGGTTTGCCGAGCCGGTAGCTGGTTCCGTGTTGATTGAGTCACGGTGATCGCTTGCGACGGCAGCGGAGGTGCCCGGCGCACTGGCACGCGATGTAACGATATACGTTATGCCCGCGGTGCCGACGATCAACGCCGACGCCGCAATGAGTGCAGGAATCCATCCACCGATCATCCTTCGTGACCGGCGCGACGCAGGCGTCGATAACGGGAGAACGCGCGCCGAGATGCGATGCTCGATCGCCGGCCACAGATCGTGCTGCGGAACGATTCCGTGCAACAACTCTGGATTCTCCTCGAAAATTCTCGCCACTGATTCTGCAGTTTGCTCATCGTTCATGAGCGGGTCTTCGTTCATCATGAAAGTGCCTCCCTCAGGAGTCGTCGTGCGCGGTGAAGCTGAGCCTTGCTCCCGCCCGAAGTAATGTCGAGCATCTCCGCGATTTCCTCGTGTTTATATCCCTCAATATCATGCAATGCGAATACTGCGCGAGCACCTGGTGGCAGCGCCGCGATCGCAACTGCCAGGTCCATTTGTTCTGCAAGATGTTCGCGCTTCGTTATCGGCGGCTCCGCATCGAGCACGTCTTCATTATCTGTTCGCGCACGGTTTCGTCTATCCGTACGTTGAGCTTCGAGGACCACATTCACCGTCAATCGGTGCAGCCATGTCGAGAAAGCCGATTCACCGCGAAACTGCGGTAGCCGATCCCACGCCCGAACAAACGCATCCTGTGTGAGTTCTTCCGCACGAGTTCGATCGCCGCACATCCGCACGCACACTGCGTACACGTGATTGACGTTGGCCCGATATAATCGTTCGAATGCATGCCTGTCCCCGCCCGCAGCGAGCTCGGCATCCGGCTCGGAGATTATCGGACTCATGGTCTCGGGTGAGGTGGCAATTGCTGATTGCATCGGTCCTGGCAATATGACGGACCCAGACGCTGGAAGGTTTGAACCGGGTTTATCAGTCATCCCCGCGAGCGCGGGGATGACGACGGGGGGGATGACGTCGGGGGGATGACGAGCCCGGATTACCCCTTGAGCGCAGCCACGAAGTCCGGACCCAGCACCTCGGCCTGCCAGTGCCGAAGCTCGGTGACCTCCCGCAGATCTTCGACGCTTTTGGGCTTCCGGCGAGCGACGGCTTCCATCCGGTCGCGGGCGCAGAGTACCCCGGGGTCCAGTTTGAGTCGCTGCGCCGCGGCGTCTCGAACAGACTTGAGCTTCGCAACATTGGCATCAAAGTCCGGATCGCGATCCCATCTCGCGGCGCGCGGGAAGCGAGGAAGATCTGCCTCGGGAACATCCAGCCCCCGCTTCACCGCATCCAGAAGTTGTGACGCGTGCCGCTCCAGAACACCGCGCGGGACACCCTTGATGGCAGCCAGAGCCTCTCGCGTAGTGGGTTGCGTTCGAATGATCTCGAACATCGCCTCGTTGCCCATGACCCGGAACATTGCGCGGTCGAGTGCCGCCGCCCGGGCGTCCCGCCACGCAACGAGCTCGCGCAGTATGGCGAGTTCGCGCCGCTTGAGATCCCGCGCTCCCTTGGTGCGCAGAAATGAAGTTGCGGGGTCATCCGGGGAAAACTGGACAGATTCCAGTCGTTCGAACTCTTCACTCGCCCACGACATCCGCCCCATGGACTCGAGGGCGGTGCGCAACTCGTCGCGCAGATCGAGCAGATAGCGCGTGTCCTGCGCCGCGTAATCCAGCATGCCGGATGTGAGCGGACGCATTGACCAGTCGGCGCGCTGATGCTGCTTATCCAGCTTCACACCGAAAAATTTGTCCAGGAGCGCCGCGAGGCCGAACGCCGGAATCCCGAGCAACTGCGCAGCTATTCTGGTGTCAAAGATGTGCGTAGCATGCCAGCCGTAATCCTGCCTCAGGAGGCGCAGATCGTAATCCGCGTCGTGGAAGATGACCTCCACTTCCCGATCTTCGATCATTGCGCCAAGCTTCGGCAGCACTCCGGCGAGCAGCGGATCGAAGATGGCGCTATGATGCTCCGTGGATAGCTGCAGCAGGTAAATGCGGTCCACGAAACGATGGAAGCTGGCGCCTTCGGTGTCGATCGCCAGTTCGCGGACACCGGCAAGCGAGTCCATGAACAAGGCGGCTCGCTCGGCGGTGTCCAGGTAAATGGGCTGGTACGGATCTGCCATACTTCAATCTATCATGACCACAATGAGCTCCCCACGGCAGTCAGGATGGCGCACCCGCGACGTAGCTAGGACCACGATGGTGGTAATGCTGGTGGCGCTAGGCGGGTTCGTCGTATTCCGGGCGCACAACCTGATCTTTGTCGCGTTCTTCGGTCTGCTGCTCGGGCTGGCGGTCTCGGCGGGTGCAGCGCGGCTTCGGCGTTTCGGGATCGGTCAGGGATTCGGGGCGGCGCTGATCGTCGCCGCGTCAGTCGCCGTATTGATCGGCTTCGGTGCGTGGACGGGCCCGGATCGGTCAGGGATTCGGGGCGGCGCTGATCGTCGCCGCGTCAGTCGCCGTATTGATCGGCTTCGGTGCGTGGACGGGCCCCACCGTGCGAACCCAGTACCGCGAGCTCAAGGAGCGGATGCCAGAGGCATTCGTCAAGCTCGATGCATGGTTGGGTCAGCGTCAGAGCGGCTTGGTCGGGACTCTCTTATCGAATGAGCCGGACTCGCTCAATATGACGCCAGTTTCGCGCCAGCAAGCTGACACTATCGCGTCAAAAGGCGAGTTAATCCCGGATTCTCTGGTTCACGTGCGGGCGCTCAGGGAGCAGATCCTGGCGCGCGGAACCGGCGCCAACGGCTTCATCTTCCCCGTCCTTCACTCGACGGTTGAAGTCGTCGCGGGGATTGTGATCATCTTCTTTCTGGCCGTTTACATCGGCGCCGACCCGTTGCTTTACCGAAACGGCATCATCGGGCTGATGCCCCACCGGGTTCGGGTCCGCGGCGAGCAGGTGCTCGACGCCATTACGGTCGCACTGCGCCGCTGGCTCGTTACGCAGCTTATCGCCATGGTCGTGATGGGGATCGTCACCACGGGGGTTCTCACCGTTCTGCATGTGCGCGCCGCGCTACCGCTCGGAATCCTGTCTGGCCTGCTGCAATTCGTCCCGATGGCCGGCCCCATCATCAGCGCCATACCTGCCATTGCGATGGGCTTCGTTGATTCACCGCAAAAGGCAGCTGCAGTGCTCGTCGCGTTCTACGTGATTCACTTTCTTGAGACGCACCTCCTGATCCCGCTACTGATGAAAGAAGGTGTGGATCTGCCGCCCGTGCTTACGGTGTTGACGCAGGCAGTGATGGCTCTCGCGTTTGGTGTCGTCGGGCTGTTCGTCGCCGTGCCTCTGCTCGTACTCGTGATGATCCTCGTAAAGATGTTGTACGTCGAGGATGTGATCGGCGATACCACCCCGTTGCCGTTTGTGAACGAGCCTCCGCCGAACCCCGACGCGGCTTTGTGATGAAGTCGAGGAGCGACGCTCTGGTCGACACTACCGCGCAAGCGCATGACGGCGTGACCACGACCTGCTGATGCAGCAGCAAACCCCGCTGTACGATGCGTATCCATCGCTGAGCGCTGTGCCGCGGGTACTGCTCTGCACCCTGCCATCGCCAGTTCAGCTCGCAACAGTTTCAGGTGCCGACGTCTGGATAAAGCGAGATGGTCTCAATAGCGAATTCTGCGGCGGCAACAAGACTCGTGCTCTGGAATTTCTTCTCGCCGGAGTTGAACCTGGTGACACGCTCGTCACTGCTGGCGGTGAGGGATCAACACACGTGCTGGCGACCGCAGTACACGCGCGGCGGCTGGGTGCTCGCGTAATTGGCGTGCGCTGGCGTCATGAGATGAATCCGTCTGCGCAACGAATCGCCGAGCGGATTGCAGATGAATGTGTCGTGTCCCGCGTGTACAGTAACGCGTTGATCGCGCTCGCCCGTGCGCACTTCGTACGTCTCATGCAACGATGCAGGTACATTCCCATCGGCGGATCGACACCGCTCGGCGTGCTGGCGCACGTAAACGCTGCGCTTGAGCTCGCGGCCCAGATCCGGGCTGGCGAGCTTCCGATTCCAGCGCGAGTAGTCGTTCCGCTTGGAAGTGGTGGGACCGTCGCCGGGCTGTCGCTGGGTTTCGCGATCGCGGGGATCGAGACTGCCACCATCGCCGTCCAGGTCACTCCGGCAATCGTTGCGAACCATTTTCGCGTGAGGCAACTGATCTCCGCAACGGCCCGGCTTATTGCGCGTTTGACCGGTGAGCGCGTGCCGAGCGTACCGACGCGTCTGCTTGGCATCGTACGCGACGCTTATGGTGGTGCTTACGGTCGCGTGGTGCCCGCCGCAACGTCAGCGGCTCGCGAACTCGCCGAGGTGAGTGACATTCGCCTGGACGATACGTACTCTGCAAAAGCGTTCCTTGTAGCACGGGAGCTGGCGCGACACGCCGAAGGCCCGACAGTGTTCTGGGATACATTCGACTCGCGTCTGTTATAGAGGCGCGCCTCTTGCAACTGATGCCCGTGTTACTGCTCAACCCTTCCGGGAGGTTACATGGCGGCACTCAAGTCGAGCCGGAAGTCATCAAGTTAGGAAAGTCCAGCAGTAAGTCATCAAGTCAAGGAAGAGAAGAAGAGCGTTGGTGATGCTCCAGAGAAGCGACGGGGAGGCCAGGTGCACTGGCCTCCTCTTTTTTGTGGCCACGTGTCAAGCCCGGACAAGCGGGATTCAGCTTGGATCACCAAGGTGATCCAAGCTCGCTGTTGAGCATATCGTCATCCGTGTGCAAATTGAGCCCATGACTGAGCAACAGAATTCTCGGGCCGCCGACAGGCAACCTGTAGCGCCGCTGTCAGCAGCGGAGCAAACCCCGGCCGCGCGCGCAGGCGCCGTGCTATTTCGCCATCGCGGCTGGCTGCCGATTCTGTTTCTGGGCGTCCCCCTGGTGGCGCCGGGCGACATGTCACGGGAGCTCTGGATAGTCGGACTGACGCTCGTGGTAATTGGCGAGGCATGGCGGCTCTGGGGTGTCGCCGCCGCCGGCACGTCGACGCGCAGGCGGTCGCGCAATGTCAATCGGCTTGTTACATACGGTCCATTTGCGTGGAGCCGGAATCCGCTCTACAACGGCAACTTCCTGATCTGGATGGGATTCGCCGTCATCTCCGGCGTCCTCTGGTTCCTTCCGATCGCGATTATTCTATTCGGCATCGAATACTCCTTGATCGTACGATTCGAAGAGGGCGTCCTCGAAAGCACGTTCAACGGAGAGTATCTGGAGTACAAGTCTCGCACCCCACGCTGGTTGCTGCGGCCGCCTTCGGTGCGTGAGCCCGGTGAGATGGACTGGCCGCAGGCATGGCGCAGCGAGATCAGCACGTTCCTGCAGTACGCGGTGCTGATCGTCGCATTCGCGATCAAGAGCCGTTACGGAATCGGCGGCAGGCCGCTCCCCTGATCGGCTGCTGACGCTCCCTCAGCGAAGCACATCTGAGAACGGTGCCAGCGAACCGTCATTCGGTGCCGGTTTGATCTTTAGCAGCTTCGCCAGCAGATCGTACACATCTACATTCGGGAATTCAGGCATGGTCACACCCTGCTTGAACGCGGGTCCATGCGCGATGAAGAGTGCGTGCATGGATGCATTCGCGTTGTCGTAACCATGTGCACCCCCGGACGGGCCGCGCCGCTCTCCGTGAATTGCAATTGTCCACCCATCGTCGGCGACGGCAACTACAGGGGTGATGCGACGACCTTCGTTGTAATGCAGGCGCGCGGGAACATCAGCTTTCAACCACGACTGCACATGTGGCAGTTTTCTGATCTTTGCGAGCAGCGCAGCAGCATCGCCATCCTTTGGAGTGATCGCAAGATCGGGTGACAGTGACGTGATGCGTACAGCTGCGGTGTCGACGACATCGTCGAGGTAAACAACACGATCAGGAGACAGTGCAGACATGCCGTGATCCGACACGACGATGACATTCACGCTGTCATACATGCCGCGATCGCGAAGGCCCTGCATCAACCGTCCGACTGCACTGTCTGCGCGGGCCGCTGCGGCAGCGGTTTTTGGTGAATCGGGCCCGTACTCGTGCCCGGAGTGGTCGGGCTCATCAAAATAGAGAGTGACAATTGAAATGCGCTGCGGCCCCTTGAGTGCGAGCCATGACAGAACGGTGTCAACGCGTGCATCGAAGGTGACCTTGCCGTCGTATGGCTTCCATCTGGTGGGCCGCGTGCTGTCGATCTCGACTTCGGAACCAGGCCAGAAGAAGGTGGCTGCGCGTTTGTCCTGTTTCTCAGCTGTAACCCAGATGGGCTGCCCCCACCACCAGCGACTTTCCCTGGACGCCGCGTTGCTCATCGTGAAGAGTTGCTTGAATTCCGGATCGTAAATCGTGTTACCGACGATGCCGTGATCTTCGGGATAGAGCCCAGTGACGATCGTGTAATGGTTCGGGAATGTCAGCGTCGGAAAGGACGGAATCATCGCGGCGGCTGTGACACCCCCGCGCGCGAGCGCGTGGAGCGTGGGCACCGAGTCAGTGTCCAGATAGCTGCGTCTGAATCCGTCCAGCGAAATGAGCAGGACCTGGGGAATCGTGCTGGGCGCGGAGCCTGCTGCAGAGCTTGCTTCGGGTACGCCAGTCCCGATCCGAACTGGCGCTGTCGCACATCCGGAGGCAATGATTGCCAGGAAGCCAAGCGTCGTGGCGAACAGGGAGTGACGAGCTCTTTTCATTTGTCGATTGGCGAAGGACGAGTCGAGAAAACCTGGAACGCAGGAATCCGGAACAGCGAAGGCGCCTTGCCGGGCGCCTTCGCTGTTATCTGGATTCTCGTGCTGTATGTTGTGACAACCGAGTTTGTGTCGGGTTAGCGCTGAGGTCTGCCGGGGGGGTTTGGCCCCTTGAAGACATCGGCGTTGAGCGCGATGTAGCTCCGCAGGTTCTGTGGTACGTCCTCTTCCGGGAAGATGGCTGTAACCGGGCATTCCGGCTCGCAGGCGCCACAATCTATGCACTCATCGGGGTGGATAAATAGCTGATCCGGACCCTCGTAGATGCAGTCAACTGGACAGACATCCACGCAGGCACGGTCCTTCACACCGATACAGGCTTCAGTAATTACGTAGGGCATTTCTATGGTTGGTTCGGCCAGTCGCTGGCACTCTTACGAAAGATAG
>Ga0209483_1000765_pt1 | contig 26286 bp, 19 predicted proteins | sample NGEPerA_FD_184508 | JGI IMG/M metagenome (GOLD analysis project Ga0209483, IMG submission 184508) | Arctic peat soil microbial communities from the Barrow Environmental Observatory site, Barrow, Alaska, USA - NGEE PermafrostL2-A... | ecosystem: Environmental > Terrestrial > Soil > Wetlands >... | reverse complement strand
GGCCGCAGCCCGGAGTAATTCTTCGCGCCTTTCCATGGCGCGTAATTAAATGGACGGTCGGTCATTTCCGCAAGTGGGTACTTGCTTGCGGCAGATGTTTATGAGGCAAGGCTTTGTTGTGAAATACTGTGGTAGGACAATAAAACCCCCAACAAGTCAATAAAGTCGTGAACAGGACAATATTGCCCTAAACACAAGGGCCCAGCGCTAGGGTCTGGCTTTCAGTCGTCACACGGGCGGCTGAGGTAACAGGATCAGTTTTAGCCGTGACAAAATGGACTCATGAGGTGTATGAATTGTGACGATACATCTATGCTAGGTAGGGTTTATGTGGGCCAAAATGTTGCGTCTGGCCAGGTTGATTCGTAGCTTTCCCCAACCGACGCTCACCCCTCTCTCCGGATTCATGACTGATTTCTTTTTTGTAATGCCGGGCTTTAAGCGGGGTGCCGGTCGCGCGATCGATCTAGGAGCGGGCCTCCAGAGGGGGAGCTATCTCATGAGCGACAGCCCGGCTGAAGCTGATGCGCGGGCCGTAGCGAGCGATTGGGCCGCCGTTGATCGCGATCTCGCGATAGCTGCGCGACAACTGGCCCGTGAGCAAACGAAACCGGGGGAATAAGGTAGCCCGCCAGGGTCAGCAGCAGGTAGCAACAGCCCCTAAAAGCGTCCAGCAACGCCAGTTGCGAACGCTGCGGATGGAACAGCTTTCCGCTCGGGTCACATTTGGGCCCATTCCTGACTCTGGTGAGCTGCTGCGTTACCAACAGATCCAATCTGACTTGCCTGAGCGGATCATGCGGCAGTATGAGCGTCGCATGGAGTTGGCAGAGCGGCAGAGCCATCATCGCATGCGCTTGGAAGCGCGTGTGATCGGCAACAACATCACGATGGAACGGTTGGGATGGGGTTCAGCCACCGCATTCGGACTAATCGTGATCACCGGTTCCTTGTGGCTGGTCCACGAGGGAAAATCGCTCGTAGGCCTTTCCGGGGTGATCCTCGGTCTCGCCACACTGCTAGGGCTATTCGTGTTCTCGCGACGCGACCAAGTGCAAGACATAGCCAAGAAACGCGCAGCCGAAATGCTCAAACACGACGTCACACCTGATCAGCTCGAGTTATTGCCGGAAAGTAACGAGGCCTAGCGGCGCTTACGCTACGAAGCGGTCGCCCGTTCCGCAGTCACGCTATCTCCGCTTCCAGAAGCACTTAGCCGGATGTCCCATTATCAACGGGCAGCGTCGAACGCGGAAATCCGTACGCCTGCCACATCGTGTTGAAGACTCGACGAAGCGCGACCTCAAGGCCCATCGTCCAATCCACGACGACTTCGGGCTCGACCATAAGATCGCACCCGGTGAATCGCCGCTGGTTACCGAAGCTAAGGTTGCGCACTGTACCCAAGCACGTGCCTTCGACGTCAAGCAGCCGCAGACTGAGGACGAACGGCACGCTTGGCCATCCGTGTTGCGATAAGAGACGCGCTTGGGCCACCGAGCGGCGTACAGATCCCTCGAACTCGACAATATCCAGAAACGGCTGGCTCGGCACCCAGTGCCCGTAGCTCAGCAGGCCAATTTGGCCAAATTCCAGGGCGCCATCACGCATGACGAGTGCCCAGCGGTCACGTCGCCCGCTCGTATCATGCTGGGTGTACAGTCCCTCGAGGGTCCATCGGAGATTTCCGATATAGGGGCTGCCGTGAGGTAGAGTCTCCTTGAGACGATTCGCGACGCCTTCGTCGGCGAGATCCACCTGCCCATCCATCGCGTACAGTGGAATTAGATGCAGAAGTATGCCGGATCTGTCGACGGTTTCTGGACGATCATCGGATCCAAGCGCAAGAGTCGCATGCCGCCGCGTGTCATCCGCGCGCATCTCAATGCGTTGCCGCACGCGGTCTACTGCGGTCTGTGCGCGGAGCGCTACCTCTTTCACTTGGCGAGCATTCATCGGGTTGTTAGATGTGCCGGACCGGCTGTAATAACGCCACCGCGACTCTTTGAGCGTCACACGATGGGGAGCAAGTGGACTCGCCGGTATGCGAATCACGTAGAGATATGTACCGTCCTCAAGCTGGACGGCGCCGTGCCGCACACCGTGGAGTGCCTCGTCTAGTCCGTCTCGCAGAAGGTTGGTCACTCTCTGCTGCGTCTCGTCGGGCGAAAGGCGCGCGCCACGGAGAGAGACGAGAACCCCGCGATCTTCGCCTTCGCCCTCCTCCGCCCCGTAGACGATTGTACCGCCACTGGTGTTCGCCATCGCTGCAACATCTTGAAGCAGGTCGACTCGATCAGACACGCTATCAAGCACGAGTACCCGCTTGAACTCAAGCGTCTCGTCTTCCCGGGCGCCTCGGGCGACAAGGTCGCTAAAGTGAAAAGCGGCCAGTTGATCAAATGGTATCTGGCGTATTGGCATGACTCAATGTACCAGCCCCGGGACTGGAGGAATTGTCGCATTTGAGACAACTTTCCAGAACGTCGTATGTAGCGGAGTTAACCCACCATAACCACAATGACGCTCCCGAAGTTCTCCCGGCGGATACTGCGGCCGCCCGACGGTCGCCTAGTCGCCGCCGGGATACGGACATTCACCGGCATTTCAAGGGCGTGGAATTTGACCGGAATGCAGGTCGCGAAGCTACTGGGTGTCTCGCGAGCCACTTATTACCGACTTCAGCAGACAGCCGCTAAAGAGCGCGAAGCGTCACCGAATGCTAAGGCGGAAGTCCGCGCGCAATTAGCCGACACCGCCCTGCAAGAGCGCTTGTCCCTTCTTCTCGGGATCTACGGCGACCTCCAGAGCTATTTTGCGAGGGACCGTGACTACGGGGAACAATGGGTGAGACAACCAAATAGCAACCGAGTGTTCGGTGGTCATGCGCCACTAGAACTTATGCTCAGTGGGAGCGTCGTTGCCCTCTGGACGGTTCGGCGGTTCACACAGAACATGCTCCACTAATCCGCATCGTCATGCGGATGGGTCGCTTATATTTCACCTGCTAAAACGCATCGACTACGTTTGTGTATCCGATATCGGGCAGTAGTCCATGCGTGGCCGAGTTGATACGAATTCAGGCGCCGAGCGCTGGCAAATCAGGACATTCTCTCTCGCGAGTACGTCAAGCACGGAGTATACCCATCTGCTTTGGCGACGTTATGGGTCGGTTTGAGTTACCGCTTCTCTGGATATCACTATTCACGCGGCCCCGACCCGTCGCACAAATGTCGAGGAGCACGCAACGGCCGCAGTGCGGCCTCGGAGTTACGCAGACACTGCGTCCGTGATGTATAAGGTTGACATGCAATGAGCGCCTGATCCCCTTCGGCACGATCGACTGAAGCAGATCATGAGATGCCTTGGCATCCGTCCCGACCGGGAGAAACCCGAGACGCCCCAGCACCCGTCGACAGTGGCTGTCGACGGGAAACACATCTCTGCCCAGCGAGTAGAGAAGCACACATCTCGCGGCCTTTGGACCAACCCCGGGGAGGCTGCGGAGGAACAGCTCTGCATCGCTATCAGACATATGTCGAAGGGATGCCAGGCTCACAGCCCCGAAGTTATCTCTGATCGCTTCGAACATACCGCGTAGGCGCACAACCTTGATACGTGCCATGCCGCCGTCGTTGAGCACGGCAATGGCGCGTTCATTCGGGAGCTCTAGCAACCGGCCCCACGCTCCGCCTACGAGCCGCCGAAGTGCTAGATACGTGCGCTGGTACGCGCTCTCCCGCGTCCGAATAGACAGTTGGATATAGACGAGTTCATCGAGCGGATTGCGCTTATTGCCCAGACCAGCGCTGCCATACTGACGTGCGAGCCTCCGCGCAACCTGGGGCAGGATCTTGGACGCCGCGCGGCGAACAGCCGGCGGTGCCGTGTGATTAGGATGCGTAACGCCGGGCTTTTTTTCTACCGGGGTTGGCAACATTGAGCGTGCTCGCTTCATCTCCGAAGTACTTCTCCTTCACAAACTCCGCTATACCCCATCCCATTAGAGGAGGTACGGCGTTACCGATCTGACGAAAGCGGTCCCCCATGTGACCGAAGAACCGAAAGTTATCGGGGAAACTCTGGATCCGAGCAGCTTCTCTGACTGAGATGGTCCGCGCCTGATCAGGATGGATATGGGTATAGCAATCTTTCGCAAGGTGCGCCGTGATCGTCCACGCGGCTCGCGACCAGTATAGCTTCTTGTACTTGTCCTTGAAGATGTCGTCCCGATATCGCTTGTAACGTTCGGGTAGTTCGTGATACAGCATGCCTTCTGGCATATATCGAAACGCCCTCAAGTCTTGGCTGTTGTGAGTACGACAGATATGGTCCGCGATCATATCGTGGCTTCCGGTCCTCATGAGCTGTGCATACGCCGAACGCGATGCGCGTGATTGCAGATAAATCTGAGGATCCTCCAATGTGCCGCTCGGTATTGGAGGGAGATCGCCAATCGCCTGTCGGAGTGTTGGCTTGGTGCGAAGCCCCAAGATATTTTGCCGGAACCCACGTGCGAACGACTCGAGTTCTGCGGCGTCGATCACCTTACTGAGACCACGACGCACACCGACGAAGATGAGACGCCGACGGTCTTGCGGAACGCCGAACCAACGCGCGTTCACCAGAGCATAACTACAATCGTAGCCGATATTGCCAAAATGGCGGTTAATGGCATCAGCGACGTTTTCACCCTCGATCGACAACATTCCGGGTACGTTCTCCATCACACAGACCGGAGGACGGAGCACATCAACGTATCTGAGAAACTGGCGGTAGAGTTGGTTCCGCGGATCCTTCAGCAAACTCGAAGCGCGACCCTCCAGCGATCGAATCTTCCCGCGCCCGACACGCGACCATCCCTGGCATGGCGGCCCACCCACCACGGCCAGAAGATTCCGCGGACGAGCGCCTAGGACGGCAATCAATTTTTCCGGGCCAAACCGCGTGAGGTCCCGGTTGAGGGAGAGCGTTCCCGTCGCTCCGAAATTAAGTTCATGTGTTCTGCTGGCCACAGCATCATGGTCGATCGCCGCACGTGCGTGGAATCCGGCTTTGTGCCACCCCCAAGTAAAACCACCCGCCCCCGAGAAGAGCTCGATTACCTCTGGCTGGTGTGCAAATCGGGTAGATGTCATTGCCACCTGCCGCTATCTGGTAACGTAATTTCTACAACTATTTCCATGCCGACAACGATGCCGTCGTTGTCGGCCCGCGTCCAGGAGCAGATTGCCCCGACTTCGATGCACCCTACGGTTGATATCGAAACACACTAGCCCGTGAGATCGACCCCACAGCATCTTACCTGTTCACATGACACGGAAACATTCCCCACTAGAGATCCAAGGAGAGCTGCCAATCACACTACCTCCACCACTCGGAGTTAGCGGTGGCGCCAGCGTGCTGGACCTCTTTGCCGGAATCGGCGGCCTCTCGTCGGGATTCGGGAGAGTAGGCTTCGAGGTCACCGGCGTCGACCGCGAGCCCCTTGCAGCCACTGTGTTTGAATCTTCCGGCTTCGGGGTTGCCAGAACCTGTGATCTGGCAACTGACGATGCATTTCAGGACGCTGCGGTGCTACTTGGCGGCCCACCGTGCCGCCCATGGTCTTCTGTCAATCTGCAGCGAAGGCGAGGAGCGCATGGCGATCACATGCTTCTCAGTCGCTTCTTTGTGCATGTGAATGAGATACGCCCCGCCATCTTCGTGATGGAAAATGTCCCTGCTCTTGGCAGCGACGTGGCGTACACCGACTGCATCGACGCCCTTCGAAGGAGTGAGTACAACATCGCCTCCACGATCGTACGTTACGAAGAGTACGGTGCGCCGACGCGGCGACGTCGGCTCTTTACGGTTGGGATCCGCAAGTCCCGTGTCGGGGCCAGGGCATTCCTTGACGAACTTGCAGCCACGAGCAAGACAGCGCAGCGACATAATGTACGCGATGCAATCGAATGGCTGCGTGACAAGAAGTGCGGCGAGGTACTTGACCACGACTGGTCAGAGCTGAAGAGCATTGGCAACTACCGGCATCTCTACGAATCCGGAAAGTACGGCTGGGCGCGCCTTGATTATGCTGAGCCCGCGCCATCCTTTGGCAGTGTCGCAAAGACATACATCCTGCACCCTGAATCAGGGATAGATGGCTTCGATGAGCGCGTCGTATCGGTACGCGAGGTCATGGCCATCATGGGATTCGATCTCTCCGTTGCGTTTCCTGCGAAGACGTCGCGAACGAAACGCTATCAAATGGTCGCGAATACCGTCAGCCCATACGTGTCGCGTGCGATCGCCAGTGTCGCGCTGTATTTCCTAACTGGCGCGCGATGCGGAACCGAAGGGAGCGTGTGATCGGAGCAACGGATTAGATTCCCCCAGCACTCTCCAATGATGCGAAGAAGCCGCACGCGGGTTCTGTGAGAGACCCGACTAGGGTTGCACGATCCAGCAATCGATTGCCCTCCTCACACGAGGTTTCGGAGAGCAGTACACACCCATGGCACGCCGCCAAGTTCGCGTTGTCAGCGCCCTGGCCGGTACTCTCGATGCACACCGGGTCCGACGAGCACCAAGCAACTGTACGCAATCCTTCGGCGAAGGTCGCCTCCAAGCGACCCGGCTCGCCTTGGCGTACGAGCCCTCCCATTGTTCCTTCGGAGTCACCGGAGGCTGTGTAAATGAGTATGCCTTGCATCGGCTCGGAGTCCGCGGAAGCCTCGCAATAGATGCGCTCACGGAGAGAGGCGCTCCCATAGCCACACTCAAAGCTCAGCTGGCGGATGAGCATGTGAGCGATTGTATGCAGGAGCACAAATTTTGGACTTATCTGTCGTGCAGCCAACAGCCGCTCGGCACGACGACCGTTGTAGGAGGCGATCATCGAATCGATACGACGTGCTGGGGCACTGCTCTCAAGCCACCGGTCCACGGCCGCCGCATCGAATTCGATGAAAATACCTTCCCCTCTCACGACAATGGCCGGTAGCCATCCCAGATTACGTTCGAAACTCAGAGGCTGTACCTGTTCCACCTTCGCAGCTGCTGTATCCGCACCGTGCAAGATCTCGCGCCCGGCGGGTGGATAGATGCGGGAGAATCCCGCGATCGCTCGCGTTTCGCGAAGTTTGCGTACGAGGCACACCCGTGACAGCAGTCCATCCACCGGCTGGTCATATTCTCGAACATCTCGTAGCTCCACAGATAGATCCGTGTTCGGATCTCCTCGACCATCCCGGAATGCGTCGTACTCGTGCCGCCGATACTCCTCCTCCGTGACCGGTTGCGACTGTGATTCTACGCCATCAAGACGACGTTGCGCCGCGGCACGAAGGACGTCCGGGTCGATCTGGCGCAGTCTTGCAACCGTCTCACAGCGCTCCGCCGAGACATGCTGGCCTTCGTCGAGGCCACTCGATAGGACATCCCATACGCCCGGGTCCTCAAGGGCGTGGATGATATCGGGGTTCGCTCCTTCCCCCCAAAGGGGAAGGTAAATCGAGCTGAACGTCTGAGGGAAGTAAACGTTGGATGCCCCGCGTTGCAGCACCCGCAGATATTCGCCGCATGCCGAGGCAGGCACGAGGCTGGACTGCCCATCCGATTCCCCAAGCCAGGGGCGATGTCCCGAACAGCCCAGACCAACTCGATGCAATGAACCACCCTTATTCGCGTCAAAATCAAAGGCGCCCGCAAGACTGCGTGCGAGCCCGCACGAGCATTCTATGCGGATACCAGCAAGCGACGCCGAGGAACGCCCAGGGATGTAACGCAACTGATGCCCCTCACCTGGATCCGCTCCCTTATGGACCCACTCCATGAACGGAAAATCTTGGATGTGACCGCGCTCGCATGCGGCGATGATGCGCACCGGAATCAGGTACGGCCTACGATTGGCCGCGATTTCAGCGCAGCGCAATCCTGATTTGCACGGACATCGCTCGCGCGCAGCCCCGAATAGAGGCAGGTATTCCATCACGCCTTCTCGCGGGCAGTAGTGCCAGCGCGGGAAACGAACGAAGGGGATGTGCTGGTTCGCGTGGCGAACGCCTGCACCGGGCTGACGGAAGTCCGGCGGCAGCCTGAAGTGGTCCACACCAAGCCGGGCTTGGAGCCGTTCCTCGACAACTATCCATTCATCCGGACATCGCCCGCGCGCGAATGGCCACGCGTCGAGGCCCGCCGTCATCAGTGACTCATCCCGTGGAAAGTCCACCATTGCGCCGATACCGAAGGTGCTGATCAATTGCGCTCGTCGAACCGGGTTCTGAGCGGGCATCTATACGCTAGCCTCCGTATGAATTGACCGCGACAGGACTGAAAGATGTGTCGACGACATCAGTCGCGTGGAAAGACCGTAATTACTCTCGCGTCACATTCCGCATCGACGTTCCGCATTGACGAGGGCGTTGCACGCGCGCGATCCTGCCAGGATGGAAGTGTCTGAGCCCCACTGGGGTACATGAATGGCACCGTGTTGTCGGGTGGACCAAAGTCACCGTACCGAGATGGCGGCAGCCGCCGCCACTCCGAAATTATCTGATCAATCATCGTTTCGGTTTCCTGCTGCTCTGCCCCGTCAACTGCGGCGACGCGGGCAAGAAGGGTCTCGCGGACGCGCGACATCAGCGCGGATGATGGAGGTGGTGTTGGCCTATCTCGTATGCTCACATCCCCCCAGAAGCGAATCAGTGCGATCATCAGCGCATGAAGTGCGCGCTCACGGACTGGAACGGCGAATGGCGTTACGCTGGTCGGCTCCACGTACCGATAGATGCTCTCGTGATATGCACGGAAGTGCTCGTAATGTGAACGATCCCTCGGCTTGGATGGACTGAAGAGCGTCACGACGATCCCTGGCATGTTGCGACCGACACGACTTGTAGCCTGGATATACTCGGACGTCATTTTCGGCTGTCCAGCGACGACCATCAATCCAAGGCGTGGAACGTCAAGGCCCACCTGAATCATGTTCGTTGCGAGACATATATCGACTGCAAGATCGTGCCGGTCGAGTGATCGATCAGATGCTGGTTGGCCTGACCGACCGCTATTGTCGCGAACGGATCGCGACTCGCCACGGGCGATGAACAGCTGCTGTAATGCCTCAGTGACAGCACTCCCCGACACGCGCCCAGTCAGTTCGAGCGAACCACGCGCATTCAGGAATCTGCGTTGTGCGGCCGCGTCAGTCCCCCATGCAGGCGTAAGGCCCAAGCGTTCGTACGTCACGCCCAAGTACTCCCTTATGTCGGCGCTGACGAGCGTGGCAGCGGAACCGAGCTCACGAATGGAGTTGAAGTAAGCGATCAATGTCCAGTATGGGTCGATCGCAGCGGCATCGCTTCCCGGTGCGGATAGTGGTGCCTGTAGTAGCGCTGACAGAACACGGACCATCGCTGTCTGCTGCGATGGAAGCCCTGTCGCAAACACCCCCACATACATCCGCCCTGGCCGGTCAAGTCGTTCTTCTGCGAAGAAAGAGTCGCCCGATCGCACCCCTTGAGGAGGGAAGAGGAATGCATCGCGTGCATACAGTGCACTGACCTGTTCTGCCGCCCGGGAGATGGTCGCGGTTGACGCGACTATTTTGGCCGGAACGCCATTCACATCACGACACAGCGTATCGATCAGCGTTTCGTAGTGCCCAACCATCGAACCAAGTGGTCCTGAGATGAGATGAAGCTCATCTTGGATGATCAGTTCAGGCGGACTCACGGCAGGCTCTGTCCGGATCCCGAAGAGCGCGGCGGAACGCGGATACCACGGCAGCAATGCAAATTTGTCAACCGTTCCAACCAAGAGACTTGGTGGCTCTGCGTACATGTGCTCATCGACTACCAGCAGCGGGAGGCCGCGGTCATCATGAAAGGGACATCCAGGGTCGCTACATACGAATCGTACGCGCTGTGGATGTGTGAGCAAGCTATAGCCCGGCGTCTCGTAGGCGTTCCCTACCTTCACCGGCCCCATCTGGACACCGCACCATGGGCAGCTCAGCAGGACGAACGGGTTTCCCGTCCCCTCCCGCCACAGCCGTCGCAGCGCTGCTACGGCCTCACGCTCATTGTTGGGCGTAACCCCACCACCAACCCAGAGCCCGATTGTAAGTGGTGCCGTTCCAAGGAGATCCGGATCCTCTCGTCGTAGCTGCTCGCACGCACAGATGAGTGACGCGGCCCGCTGATACTGCTGGGCTGTGAGCAGCCGGAGTGTGTAACGCATCAGCGCGGTCGTCCCAGCATTAGCAGGATTCCGCAAACGACGAAGGAAGAGCGCGTACGCCGTGAGCCCGAGATATGCTTCCGTCTTTCCACCACCCGTGGGAAACCAGATGACGTCAACCGTTGAACGTTCCTCGCAGGTGGGATCGGCGAGCGAACGGAGGTTCATCAGAATGAATCCAAGCTGGAAAGGGCGCCACCTATTCCTCGCCGAATCGTAGTCGGGCGGCACATACGGGCGTTCCGGCACGAGAGTGGCGCCATCGCGGACCCATCCTCTCACATCATTCGACGCGAGACTGTAATGAAGCTGCTGCATGCGCATCGCCTTATTCATGAGTGCGAAGGCGCGGCGTACGCGGCGATTTGAGGACAGAAGTGCAATACCCGCGTCAATGCGGCGTAAGCATTCGGTGCACCGGCCCATGTGCGCGTGTGCCGTCTCCAGCATGTCATCCGGGATCGCGCCTGATCCGATCTCTGCGACGCGCTCCTCTATCCATCTTCCGTAGGCTTTGGAGAGCTGATGGCACAGCTCGATTGGTTCGCTGCTGTCTTGATCGGAGAGCGTGTGCATAAGGAGATCTATGCCCGGCAGCTCGCGCGGAAGGACCGGTGGAATCTCGTAAGCGGGAATCGATTCCGTCCACACGCGCACCGCGCCACCACCTTCGGGTGACGAATCGCTCTCACCTTCGCTTACCAATCCATGCACCCACTCACTCCCAAGCGACGCACTATCGCTGGAGGCCCAGTCCGGTGCGCAGCCATGACCAACAGCATGGATCCGGCGATCTCGGTATAGCAGCCGAAGCGAAGCCTCCTCTTCTGGCGCATCGGACCCGATCTCACGCTCGGGATAGTCAATGAAGCAACGCGATCCGTCAGCGCCTTCGATAGCGAAGCGACACTGAAAAAGGCACTCCTCGTCCTGTGGGCGTGAACCGGAACATTCCGTCCTGTTGAGAAGTGTTACTGTCACGATCCGCTGACCGGGATCACCATCATCTTCGCCCGGTTCGTACAGCGCACCACGATTCAGTCTTCGTGAGAACACGTGCACTGACATCCGGAGATTAGAATCTCCCGTGTCAATGCTGAATTCGTGCGTTCGCGCGTCGTCATTCAGGAGGACGGAAGCCGGAATCACGAGCTCTTCCAGGATCGGGACGCGCCACCATGCGTCGTAGGGATGGTACTTTCCGTCCGCGTCCGTGCGACCACGGCCGGCGAGTTCGCGTTGGACATACCGGGCGGCGCGGACGCGGACGCGCAATCCGGCAGTGGGAATTTTCACAAGTGCCGTGAGGCCGATCGCGCTTGGGAGATACTCATTGGCCCGATTCACCTCCTGTTCAGTATCAGCCTCCGAGCGGGCCCCTGCCACAGATGTCGAACCGGGATCCTGCGTGGAATTGGTGAGCAGATCCGCAAGCGCTTGCTCGGTGGTCTGTGCGGCCTCCATACTACCCGCGTCCACAGCATCCTGTGTCGTGGTAGTCGTGCGTTGCGGGAAGAGAATCCCCGCGCCATATCGAAGTCGTGGTGAATCCTGCGGCCGGAGAATTTCCTCGCCCCGATAGCTCCCATCCCCGACACCACTCTGGACTGCAGGAAGCCCCGGCGCCGGCCCCACGAGCTCGCGTCGCAGAAACCCGAGGATGAACCGGCGAACGGCGACCGTTCGCGCGACAAGCTCGTCTCCCGCACCGGATGGTGCTGTTCCGACTGGCGACGTGGACATCGTCACGTTGACCACTCTCTTTGGAGACGTTTCTGCACCGCTGTCTGCACTGCCGAGCGCAATCTCTCGTGCAAAAGGACAATCAGATGACTGCGCGCACGTGACATCCCCACGTACAGCAGGGCCTCTGCTGCATCACCGTGCATGTTGTCGATGTCACACAGGATCACGATGGGGCTCTCCATTCCCTTGAACGCGTGAATGGTGCTGAAAGGGATAGCACGGCGCCTCACGATTTCAGATCGACGCCATTCATCGAGTGGTGCGACAGGATATTTGGGATCGCTTGTCAGTTCAGATGCGACTGACCTATCGAACCGATTGGGGGAGAGAATGACGATGTCATCGTTTTTGACCCCATCAGATAACAACATCGCGAGGGCTGTACGCAGACAGTCGGCCTGCTGAGCGACAGGGCGCCACCATCGATAATCAACCGCCAAGCTCTCTTGGCCATCCAGACGATAGGGTAGCGACTTGAACCCGGAGAGGAGCGCGGTCTCTTCTCCAATCTTCCGCGTGTTCCGGCAGTTTCGGCGCAGAATCAGTGTCGTGAAATGGGGCGTATGGACGTGCATCATTTCAGCGAAGCTAGGTGGCGTCTGCAAATCAACGCGTTCGATCTGATCCTCCGGCGTCAAATCTCCATCGTTCACCATAAGGTCACGCCCCACTTCACGTGGCGTCGCTCTATACAGTGCCTGACGTGTAAAGTCTCCGAAGGCACACCATCTGCCCCCTGCAAGGCCGCCACGGAGCCACGCGTTCACGACCGATAGCATGGAGGGTTGCGTGAAATCCTGCGCTTCGTCGATGATCACCACATCAGCTGTCGGCCCGCTCTCACCCAGCGCAAGTTCTCCGTAAAAGGGATACATCTCATCGAATGTGATCGCGGCTGCTTCGTGCATTGTTCGTTGCTGGAATTCGTCGCTGTATGAGGAAGCTAGAATAGCTTCCCGCACACGGCTATGATAGGAACCAACCACGAGCATGTTACCGAGTTGGTATGTGTCTGCTTGCTCCACGAGCCAGTCCGCAAGTACGCGATTGTAGCACACGAGCAGGGTGCGCCGGCCGGCCATTCCGCAACGGCGAGCATATTCGAGGGCCAGCAGTGTTTTACCCGTGCCTGCTGCACCCTCGACTATGCAGCGTTCGTTCCGCTCGACCGAGTCGAGTAGCTCGAACTGTTCTTCCGTAAGCCGTAGCGCGCGCTCCTCCGACCGCGCAATGGTCGTGGAACGGGCGATCACCACATCAAAGTCTGGCCGAAGGAAGGTTCGAATGTCACGGGTCGCCTCGACGGACGGAGCATATGCAGCTGGGCCGATCCGCTCGCGCTGACGCTGGATGATTCCAAGCATCACGCGAGAAATGGGATCTCGTAGCTGCCGAAGGTCAATGCATTCCCAAGACTCCCATTCCGTCGTGCGAGGCGGTGCCATCACATCCGGAAACACGACCGCCGACGCCACCAGAGTTTCCGTGATCGGGTTATGTGGAGGAAAGTGGCCGCGTATTGCTGCACGCATCGCGAACATCCCCTCCCGAGCCTGTTGAAATGGGCTGCGCGTCAGAGCGGATTCGCGCCCTAGCCTGTCTTGTGTTCGCCAGATCCCGTCTCGGCATGTGACGCGACCGCCCTTTACCTCGAGGCACACGATTCCACGCTCGGGTATCAACACCACGAAATCGATCTCGCCGTATGGCTTACGCCCACGCCGAGAGAGACCGAGAGAATGCAGTACGGTCCAGCCGCGCGTATCAGGATCTGACCGCAACAGCTCGAATACGCGTTGCTCTGCACGGCTCGTGGTCAAGTCAACTGCCCCAGGAATCATCGTGGCCAGGTGGCACTCGCTCCAAACTCTGTACTGTTCACAGGTGCGGGATCTGGTCGTTCGGTGGCCGGATCCTCCCATAGAAGGCGATTTACCTCGGTGTACGATCTTTCTTCCAGCTCACCAATCTCCTCGACCTCCACAACCCAAGCTTCGCCGAATGTGAGATCGACGAACGTTTCCTCTTCTCCGACCGTGCGTAGTTTCTGAGGCAACTCGGCCAGCAGAAAGTCGCTCAATCGCTGGCCGGCCGCGATGTGCGCACCTCGGATCTCGGTGATGGCGTCCCAGATCGCGCCAACCTGCACGAGAAAGGCAGGGTCACCGCTCGCCTGCCCGATCGCCTGCAGGTCGTCAATCGACCCCGGACCAATCTTGTCAGGATCGGCGAGCCAGCTGCGCGTTGTCACAGGATGTTTGCGGACGCCAGCATCACGCAGGCGCTTGTGGATTTCGGACCACGAGTGTGCAAGCGTTTGGAGAACTGGCTTCCAACTCTCTGCCATGGCGCGACGAACGCGGTACTGCTCGGTGCCCAGCATGTTTTCCGCAAAGAGACTAATCACATCGTGAACCCCGTGACCGCGGAAGAGCACGTGGTCACCGCACCGAAGCTGCTCGACCGTTCGCATCGTTACGCGCGCCGCCGATGGGTCCACGCCGCGTACGAGGTCCGAGACCACAGGAAGCGAACGACTGGGAGTGAGGTAAGCGTAAGTGCGGCCGACAAAGCCGACATACCGTGCTGACCTGCGATCGGACTCTGACTCATTTACAGCTCGTGTGCCCTTGCGCGGGGCATGAAGAGCGCTTTCGAGGCGCCGCTGTGCAACGTCTTCCTCCGCCTCCTGTGCCGACGTCGTTGGCGCCGTCTGCTCATCCGACGGATCACTAGCATCAGAATCAACGAGCGTTTGCCCATCATCAATGCGATCCGACCATGCTGTCGCACCCACGATGGCCGCCTTTGCCGTCGAGTCGAGTTCCCACCGCCGCAGCCGCGCACGGCGAGCACGCACCAAGCTCGTGAGCCAGCGTGCCTCGAACCCGCAGGAAAGGACGCGCACATCAGCGGAGTAATAACGACCGAGGATGCGAGACATCGCTTCTGCGCGGGGCCAAGAAGCAACGATCAGAGTGTCGGCGTTCAAGTCATCCGGAAGCGAAGTTGCTGCGTGGATTGGAATCCCACCGAGATACTGCGGGATCGCGCTCGCCAGCGCATGTGCCGCTGCAGTAGTTCTAGTGATGATGGCGACGGATGCTCGTGCTGCTTGGCGTTCGTCCAGCGCTACAACAAGAGACTCGAGTCGCCCCCACCCGACAAGAGCATCTTCAAGTACTGCTCGGAGCCCGACCAGCGCCTCAGCCAAGCCGGCCGCAGTGCCGGGCGGCATCCACGTTACTTGCTGTCGCACCTCGGATTCGATCAGGTAAATGCGATCACCGATTCGCTGCACCTCTGCTGCGGACGGCCGTACAACCCAGCTGGATATTTCGAGTAGGGCATTGAACGCCATTCCCAGCGGCTTCCTGATAGCATCGTCCAGCTCAGTTCCCAATGCTTTGTCCGCATTAATGAGAGCAGCTGAAATGGCATCGAACCGCGAATCTATTACCGGAATAGTCGTGATCCGCAACCTGGCAGCATTGGCGGCACCGCGCCTAACATCCCCGAAGAATGACAGCCGTTCCCGTACAGCTTCGCTGCTATCAACAGCTTCTGACTTCGCACCCTGAACCACCTCGCCGGGCGACATGCACCATATCGCGCACCCGCGTGCTGCGAGATCAGGAAGATTCTCGATGTCGTTGTGGTCAGCTACGATGACAACTCGCTGGCACGACCTGATCCGATCATATGCCTGCAGATTTCTCGAAGGGGCCGTTACGCCATCAATGATTACTAGTTTCGAGCATGGTTTCGCCCGCTCGCAGGCCTCCGCGAGCAACTCGACCGAATGTGTGACTGCGACGAGCGCCTCTTCTTCACGTCGCATACGATCATCGGCGCGAACCGATCCATCCTCCTCGATACTGCCCCACGTGACAACGTCGGTCAGCGATTGAATGATGTTTCCGAGACGGGAGATCCCGACTGTCCGCACTGCGCGCCCGACCTCACCGCGAGGGGCGAGAAGCAGCACCTCATTGCAAAAGAGCGAGGTGTTGGAGCCGCTCTGAATGTTGAGTAGGCGGTCGAGCGCACTGTCCTGCCATTCGCCAAGGACTGTATTCTGCTTGCCCAGCGGTGTCGTTCTGTCGGTAGGCTGGAGGCGAAGAATTTCCTCCACGGGCAACGCTCGCACCGTGTTTTCGCTGACCAAGATTCTATCCCACCGTTTCCTCCGCGAGTCGATGACCCTGAGCCGGAAGAAGGGGCGCTCGTCGAACACTCCGTCGAACAGATATACGTGGCCTTTCGGAAGGACACGGACACGCTGCCCCAGTTCAAACCCACGGCGGGCGTAGGCTTCCATGAGACCCGGGAATGCGTCACGGAGGCGCGAGAGTGCCCCCACGACCGCAGCCGCTAGCGCTACCGACGTCGACCGCGGGTATACAAAGCAGCACGCCGAGGGTACGCTTCCCTGTCCCGCCGCGAGAAGCACAGCCAGCGACGGAAGTGTATCGCATACACCGTTCGTGGAGAATGCGAGCTGAGACGCAAGCGGGAACTGCTCAATTGGGCCGCCGTTCGCGGAGTCCGATGGCAGTGTGAAGACCTCGTGTGAAAAGTTGCGCGCAGGGCGGAATAGATGAATTCCGCGTGCCGAATTGCGGCTAGAGCCGATAACCTACCGTTCCACCGCATCCGGAGATAGATGATCGGAGGTTACCGTCACTTTCGGGTCGCGACGTACACGCCTCCGTGGGCCGGCATATGGATCGCGTGTTGGGATAGATTCGCGAGAATGCTTCACTGGTACTCATGACGGGTACGGGCGTAGTGTAGCCTGAATTTCAACGGCGCTTGGGACAAATCGGATGAACCGCGGGGGTATACTACCAGAACGATTCCTCAAAATACCTGCAGATCCACTCCATATCACTGACCGAACCCGACATCAGGATCTCAACGATGCTCTTTCCAGGAAAGGGCGGAAGGTTCATCCTGCGACGGACGAATTCACGCATGTCCACCGACTTCGTGGAGTGGGCATAGCGGTGGATCCCGACGAGGTACGCTGCGCGTGCGAAGGTAGCTGGATCGAACGGTACAGTGGTGCCACGCTCCCAGTACCAAGCGACCTGCGGCGCAAAGCCAAGCGCCTTGGCACATTCCGCATCCGATAGCTCCCACTCTGCTGCGACAACGAAGGCGACACGCGGATCGCGAAGAGCATCTGATAGGCGCGGTGCCATAGGATCGCAGCCATCTGGTACCGGGTAATAATGTTCCATGTGGTTCGCTGGGTTAGTTACACCATTCTTGTGGCAGAGCGATACTGGACGATCTTAGCGCGCCTATCATTCCGACGACGTGGCTGATTCATCGACCCCGCCGCTTGCATGATTCCTGGCGACGTAATCCGCTATTACGTCCAGCGGGATCGGTGGCACGACCAAGTACTCTCCGAACTCCGCAGCGCGCCGAGCGAGCCACTGCGGCAATAGTTCTCGTGGGGGACGATCCGCGTCGGTGAACCATTCCATCGCCGGAAAGTGTGACGCGAGCCACTCTACCACCAGTTCGTTAGTGACGATCTCCATGCCGGGCGGAAGTCGTTTCACAGTCCCAAGCAGATGCTCTCGCAGCGCATCCGTGGCGGCCGTGCCGCGAGGGGACACGTCGTGCCCCATCACTAGACTCAGCACGTCGCCGACGTGCCAGGCAACCGCCCCCGGTGCACGGATTTGAGCAGCGTCCGTCATGAAATATTCATCCAAGGACGAGTCCCGGTCGAAGCCGGCTCTTCCGGGAGCGGGTGTTTAGGGTCGTAGCAGGAAACGAATTCCCCAAGATGGGTAATTTTACCGTCCGGTGCAATGTGTCGGCATGGGGAAGACCCGTCGACTCGCGAGCAATACCAAACGATCCAAGGCTAAGCAACCGAAGCGACCTCGGAGCGCCACGCACCGGCCGGCCTATCGAGCGCTCCTCCTGGCAATCAAGGAAGCTCGTAAGCAACTTGGCCTCACGCAGGTTGAGGTCTGTCGCGCGCTGGGCAAGCCCACCTCTTGGCTATCAAAGTGCGAGCTTGGCGAGCGGAGGCTCGACCCCATCGACCTCCAAGAGCTCGCTTCCGTATACGGAGTTCCGCTATCGGATTTCTTGCCGCCACTTCGTCACCTCGCCAAGCTTTGATCCAACCCCCTAATTACTGTATTGCGTAAGTAGTCGATCAACGATTGGTGGCCTTCGATCCGAAAAGGAATTCGCGGCTCCACCCCATAGGCGGCAGTGCATTCTTGGCTCACCCTTTCCTCTCGCATGAACTATCGGCTGATCGCAACCCGAATCGGCGACGGGATTAAATACTCCTCGTCTGTCAACGAAATCGATCGTCTCGCGCTGTCTCTCTTCCGTTTTCAGCGCCAGGACTTCCCGCACGAAGCAATCAGCTCAGCTCGCGCCGGACGCGTTTATGATTGGATCATGACGCTTGGCCGACAAGCGATGATCTCAGAGGAGCGCGAGAAGTTACTCGTAAGCTTCTGTCGAGGACTTGTACGATCAGACGGCCGTGCCGGTGTCGATGAGGTACTCGCCGATGCCGGGGTTTCACTTGTGCTGATCAACCGGGAAAACTTGTCCGTCTTTGCGGGACGTGAGCTGCACCCACTAGTTCATCAGCATGCTCAGAAGCTCTTTGTACAGGGGCACTACTTCCACGCCGTATTTGAAGCGATAAAGGCATACCACAACCTCATTCAGGCCAAAGCTCAAACAACGAAGGACGGGCAAGGGATGATGCTCGAGGTGTGGTCGCCAGATAAAGGCGTTCTCAAGGTGACCCCGTGCGAATCCGAAACCGACAAGAATGTCCAAAGCGGGATCGGTTTTCTCTCAGCAGGGCTCATGGCAGCAGTTCGGAACCCGACCGCACATGAGCCGGCGCTAGATTGGCCAATCGCGCGTCACGATGCGCTCGACCTTCTGACATTCATCTCATTCCTACTGCGCCAAGCAGAAAAGGCCGTATATGTCCCGCGCACTGCTCGCCCCGTGAGGTCTGAATCCTCTGCATAGGAGCGAAGCCCGGATGAAGCCCGGCCGAAATGACCCTTGCTGGTGCGGATCCGGCAAGAAGTTCAAACGCTGTCACATGAGTCAGGAATCGATGCCACGGCCCACGGTGCACGAATTGTCGGCGCCATTGGAGAAGGCCTTCACGCGGAAGACCTGCTGGCACCGCGGTGTCGATGGCTCGCCGTGCGGAAAAATCGTGAACGCTCACACAGTTCCGCGCTCGATGTCACTGAAACGAATAGCGGAGAACGGCCACGTTGTTGGCGTGCGTCGCCACTTGCCCGGTCGTGGCGCGAAGGCACCACTAGAAATCGACACGATCGGCATCACGAAGGCATCTACAATGAATGGTTTCTGTCGTGATCACGACAGTCGTGTCTTCGCACCACTAGAGGCTATTTCGTTCGCGGGTGATCAGCAGCAGCTCTGGCTCCTGCAGTATCGGTCAATTTGCCGAGAGCTGTATGCGAAAGAGGGGACACAGCAGGCTCTTCCACCGACGCTCGAGTTGGCGCGCCGTGGGCTACCCCCGTTGCAGCAGTCGCTAATGCAGGCTCTGACGGGCGCGTTCATCGACGGCACGAACAGTGGACTAGAAGTGCTTCGGAGAACGAAGGCACTGTTCGATACCGATTTCGTCACCTCGGATTGGAGTGCCATCCATGGTGTCGTCGTCTGGTTCGAGTCCGTTCCTCCACTTATGTGTTCGAGCCTTATAGCGCCCGATTACGACTTCGCCGGGAAGCGACTACCGGATAGTTCGGGAACGGAACTCGAGGACGATCTCGTGTCATTCGATATCCTCGGAGCCGGAGAGCAGGGCGCGGCGGTATTGACTTGGCGCACCGAGTCAGCGCTCCCAGGGCAAGCCTTGGCGGTAAGCCTGCTCGCGCTTCCTCTTGAGGAAATGCCAGATGCTGTTGTTCGTCTTGCGTTCGAGGGTACCGAAAACTGGTTCGCTCGGCCATCGTGGTGGAGCGGACAATCCAAGGCCGCGCGTGCCGATCTCGAGGAACGCATTCTGTGCGGCTCCCCAATGAAGGCACACCGCCCTCAGTGCATGTCGGTCCGAACGGCGACGTACGGGATGCCGACGATCAGCAGAATCCAGTACGTCAATTGGGCTGGCTGACTTAGTTCGCCCTCCACGTTTCAGAACTGGAGCTTGGCATGGAGGGTATCGCAACAGCAGGCGAACTGCCATTACGGTTGAGTTAGCACAGCGGTAAGCTTTTTGCTGCCGAACAGAGGCGATTGCTGCATTGGCGACCTGCTCCGTTCGCTCTTGGCAACGGAGCGCGGGAAAGCCACCAAAAAGAAGTAGGACGAACAACACGCGTTGGGACTCGCCAGAGTTCTCGTCGCGGAAGTGACGCGCTCCTCGGATGGAGACGAACGGGCAATGCCCGGGGACGCGCATAGAGTCGACTCCCTTTGCCAAAGGCCGACTCGTCATCCACTTCCGGACGAGGCAACTCAGCAATGGCACGCTACAGCTCCAACTCAAAACGCGGCACCGGCGAAACAGCCCGCATTGCTGCAGAGAAACGCCAAACTAAGGCTGTTAGCGACTGGCTTGTCACGTCCGGAGCCGGCCCAGACTATCGACCGTGGCTCAAAGTGCAGACTGTACCGAGCCGCGGTCGCGCACATCGACTCTGGAGTCGGGTGTGCGGCCGTGTGCTCCATCTATTGAGTGATCTCGAGGCCGATTGTGCGCGCGTGCTCGACTGGGGAAGCGATGTCCTAGAAATTCGTGAGCAGTACCCGCTCCTGCCAATCGAGGCGACCGAGCAAATCGCGGATGCCATCGGCGTCAGGCATCCGACGCACCCGCGCTCCCACCACCACGTCGTGATGACAACCGATTTCGTCATCATCCGGGGTAGTTCGATGATGCGACGTCAGGAGGCGATCGCCGTCAAACAATTTGCCGATCTTGCAACCACCAGAACGCTCGAAAAATTGGAGATCGAGCGGCAATACTGGGCGACGCGCTCGACCGATTGGGGAATCACGACGCAGCGTGAGATACCCAGGGCTTTGGTCAGGAACCTTGAGTGGATCGCTCCTGCGCGCGATCTGATGGACTTCCACATTTCGCCGCACCACGCAGCCGATGTGCGCGAAGATCTCTTCACTCACATCGTAGTAAGTGATGCACCGCTCTCAGCCACCTGCGCCGACATTGACGGGCGACTCAGCCTCCCAGCAGGAACATCACTCTACCTCGTACGCCATGCACTCAATACTCGTACGTGGCGTACAGATCTCACAGTAGAGATTCGGACGAATCAGCCCCTGTTGCTCACCCGGGACGAACGGCTGCTCGGATTTCGACAGGAGGTCGCGTGATCATTTCACCCGATTCACCGTTGGCCGGCAAGTCGCTCATCGTAAACGCCGTCTTCATGGAGACTACGGATGGAGATCACCAGCGAGCAAAGTCGGCCGTAAATACCACCGTGTCAAGCCCGCTTCACCGGCTACTCTGGATCGACCCACAGGGAGAATGCATAGCGACTATCGCGCTTCCAGCGAAGCACGCGCTTCCGGTCCTGCGCAGACGCACAGATTTTCTACGAGATATCGAGGAGGGATTGCTGAGCGTCGCGCCCAACGATCCCTACCCGGCAATGACGCTCGTCGCGCCAGAGAACAGCGACGTCGATGCACATCGACGCTATGCGTTAGCACATGAAATCCGGGGAGCGCGGTGGCAGCGCATCCGGGCGCTGGCTCAGGACCCAAGTCAAGCCATTCTGATCCCAGCGCAACGCGGTAAGGTTATTACCGCAGCCGCAACGGCTGCTAGCTGTTCACGCGCTACGCTGTACGCACTCTTGCGCCTATTCTGGCAGTTTGGGCAGACACCAGACGCACTCCTGCCGCATCTCCACCGGTGTGGAGCGCCCGGGATGGTACGTCGCGCTTCTTTGATCAAGCGAGGTCGACCAAGTCTCTTGAGCACGTTCGATGAGAGCCGTATCGGGATGAACGTCACAGACGACATTCGCGATATCATCGTCGCTGCCGGGATCAGATACTATGAGCGGGAGAAGATGTCGCTTGTTGCGGCATATAAAGAGATGCTCGCCGATAGTTTCAGTCGCATCGAAGTCGTTGGCAATGACCTTCGATACGTGCTGCTCTCCGAGAACGAGTGCCCGTCACTGCGGCAGTTCAAGTATTGGTTCAGGATCCGTCGAGACAGCCCTGCAGGTCTTGAGGGTCGAGCTGGCACACGCAAGTACAACCTATTGCACCGAGTCGCGCTGCAGTCGTCAACGGATCGCGTAACCGGTCCCGGATCGTTCTATCAGGTCGATGCCACAATCGGCGATGTTTACTTGTTGAGCAGCATCGTACCTGGACGCATCATCGGCCGTCCGGTCATATATATAGTGATTGATGCGTTCAGCCGCATGATCGTCGGCCTGCACGTAGGCCTTGATGGCCCAAGCTGGCTCGGGATGATGCTCGCACTCGAGAATGCCTTCTCGTCAAAGATCGACTTCTGCCGCCGTTTCGGGATCACGATTGACCCAGCGCTCTGGCCGTGCGAACACATCTGCGACTCGCTCCTCGGAGATCGTGGCGAACTGCTGAGTCAACAGGGCGATCATGTCGTTCGCTCGCTGAACATCGAGCTATTGAACACGGGTTCATGGCGCGCGGACTGGAAAGGCATCGTCGAATGCAAATTCCACACTATCAATGACGATGTGATCCACTGGATGCCGGGTGCCGTGTACGATCTCCGAGAACGAGGAAGCCCTGACTATCGCCGAGATGCAACATTAACCCTTCAGGATTTCACCCGCATCATGATTAAACTCGCCCTTCATCACAACACGCGAAAGCACATCCGAGGAGACGATTCGTTGCCACTCGGTTACCCCTATCCAGCGTCAGGCGACCCAACACCGCTCGAATTATGGAATTGGGGCATTTTGAATCGGAGCGGCCACCTTCGAGCAGCGGATCCCGCTAGAGTTCGCGCAAACCTCCTCCCAGGTGGTCAGGCGGCAGTTACCGGGAAGGGAATTCGGTACGAGGGTATGTACTACGCGCCGCTTGATCTCGTCAATCGGGAATCGGTCCCATCTTCTGACCACATCAGCGGCGATCTCGCAACGTGGTTTCTGCGGAATACAGGCCGTAAGTCGCAGCACGTCATGGCTGCATTGGACCCACGGGACGTTAGCACTCTCTACATTCGCCTCCACGACGGTCGGGAAATCATTCCGTGTACCCTAATTCGTGGCAGCCGTGCCTATGCGGGTTTGTCCCTAGCCGAGGTAGCCGACGCACGCGCACTACGGGCCATGTCAAACGTCCTGAATGCGAACAAGGAAATGAGCGACGACATCACCTTCAAGCGGGATGTGCAGTCTCTTGTTGACGATGCAGAAGATCGTGGCGTTGGTCGGGACGACCTTACCCGAGCTGATGTGCGTGGTATTCGCGCAACGCGAGCCGAGGAACGGCTTGCTACCCATCATCGCGACGCGTGGCGGCCGGATAACGCGTCGGGTGACGACGCCGATGCAACGTGCCCGCCGCGACAGGCACACAACGCAATAAGCGCCGTTCCCATCCGATCCGACGGGTATGTCCCGCCACCGAATGAACTATCCCTTCTCGAGTCACTCCTGCCAAGACCCAAGCATAGTGATACGGGCTCATGATCGCCGTCGCACGCGGTATCGCTCGCGCGGAGTACATTGACCAGACTGTGCCGGCCTATGCTGGCAATCCGCTGATCGAAGCACTACCCGCGATCCGGTCGCGCGCCGAGACCGGTCGGCTGATTGTCCGCAACCTGTATTACGAAACAACGCACCGCGACCTCGACACCGAGACGCGTCGACACCTAGTCGCCCAAATTCCAACATTCTTTGCCCCGATTGGCGTTCATCTAGATCTCTCCGAACGCCTTGAGGTGATGATCAGACTGGGGTACCAAGGACGTAGTCCCCAATCTGGAGCATTCCAATCAAGCATGGCGGATCGTTGGGTAGACCTCTCCGCCCATACGTCTCAGTCGCACGATCCAACCACGAAACCGCTTCGGTGCGCGTTGAATTCGGCAACATCCATGTCCATTATTGGACCGAGCGGCATTGGGAAATCGAGCCTACTGGAAGCGCTTCTTGATCTCTATCCACAAGTCATCGTTCACGAAAATTTTAAGGGCCGCGACCTTCCACTTGCGCAGATTACATATCTGAAACTCGAGTGTCCGTGCGATGGCTCAATAAAGGCTTTGTGCCAACAATTCTTCGCTGCGGTAGATGCACTCCTCGACACCAACTACTCGCAGCGGTACAACTTCGGCCGCACAACAATGCACAACCTCCGACTGTGGATGGCGCGGGTTGCCGCGCTCCAATCTCTGGGACTATTGGTCATCGACGAAGTACAACACTTGAGTGCAGCCAAGAGCGGCGGCGAACGCGAAATGCTGAATTTTTTTGTCGAACTGGTCAACACGATCGGCCTTCCCGTGATTCTTGTTGGTACCTATCGTGCGCAGCCACTTCTCAGCGGCGAGTTTCGTCAGGCACGTCGCGCCGCCGGCCAGGGCGACTTTGTGTGGGATCGAATGGCGTTTGACGACACATTCGTCCACTTCTGCCGCAGCCTCTGGACTTACCAGTATGTGCGGCAACCGTCGGCTCTCGACGATGGGATACTCCGCGCGTTATATGACGATAGTCAAGGTATCACGGACATCATCGTCAAGCTCTACGTGCTCGCCCAACGCCGCGCAATGATCACGGGTACAGAGTGCGTCGATGCAAATACGATTCACTCCGTGGCGCTGGATAGTTTGCGCCTTGTGCGTCCCATCCTTGAGGCCGTACGGACTGGAGACATTGCTGCCTTGTCGCGGCTGGATGATATCCTTCCATTGGACCTTCCGATCCTCTTTCGACAAAACGCACAACTCGAAGCGCTGATTCCGTCTGTGTTAGACGCCGCCGCTGATGACGTCCACGGTGCGGTGCAAGATACAGCTGTTATTGAAGAGTCGGCAAAACCACCGCGCGCTCGCGGGGCACGACGATCGCGTCGTGCCCCGCGACATGCGTCATCGCTAGATGCCAGGACGCAAGGAGTCGTCACCGCAGTCGTGTCACGCCCGTCGACTCAGTCGGCATACGATGCGCTTGCGAATCTCGGCGTCATACGGCCCCTGCCGGACAGCACTCGGCCGTCCGGGGAGCTATGACCCCATGACGCTTAGTTCATGATTGGTGCATTTCCGGAGATCATATATGACGAGTTGCTCTATAGCGCTATCGCGCGTTTCGCGACAATGTTCGGCTATTCTGCGAAATTAGCATCTACCGCTCTATTTGGTTACAAATCAACAGCGTCGGTTGAGTTCGGTTTTCTAATCGATGAAATGGTCAGACGACTGCCCCCAGGACACCGATATTCTGCTGATCGACTCATCTTTGATCATACGGTATTCCCGTATTACGCATCGTTTGTAAGTCGTGCACGTGCGATGGTGGCGTACGACAGACTCCGACGAGGGTTACGTGGAAGCGTCTTTAATATGTTGCACGCCGCGCCTAGTCGGCCCGCGCGTGGTCAACTCGATTATCTACGGTTCTGCGGCCAGTGTATGGATGAGGAGCTCACCAAGTACGGATGCGCTGCTTGGCACCGCACACACCAAGCACAAGGTGTCATTACTTGCGATGTCCACGGAGGTGTACTCCGCGCGACCACGGTGCGACGACATGGGCGAGTTGGGGAGCACTCGTACGAGTGTTTAACCGCTGAAATCGCCGCCGACAGTCAAGATGTCGCTCATCGGTCTATCGCTCGCCAGTCGCGGTGGATTGCCGAGGAATCGAGCTGGCTGATGCGTCACGGAGGGATACAGTCATCGTCGAATTCCCTAGACCACCTGTACAAACCGCTGCTCACCGAGCGTGGTTGGCTGGACCCAATGGGGCGGCTCTATGCTACGCCGTTACGAGCAGCCGTTAAAGCGTTCTTCAGTGAGGAGCTGCTCAACGCTTGGGGAGTTCCATTCCGCGACGGCAAGCCGTGCTGGCCTCTGCATGTGCTGTCTTGCTCGGAAGCTCATGCGACTCTTCACCACATACTGATGTTGCGCTTCCTCGGGACATCGGCCCCCTGTGTCAGGATAGTTGTCGCACGGCCGGTGTGAACCGGTGGTGTGTATAACAACAAAGGGGGCAAGGTGGAGACTATTGTGGCGCAGTACAGTGAGGCGTTCCGTTCCCGAATGGTGGCACG
>Ga0209483_1000763_pt1 | contig 26297 bp, 27 predicted proteins | sample NGEPerA_FD_184508 | JGI IMG/M metagenome (GOLD analysis project Ga0209483, IMG submission 184508) | Arctic peat soil microbial communities from the Barrow Environmental Observatory site, Barrow, Alaska, USA - NGEE PermafrostL2-A... | ecosystem: Environmental > Terrestrial > Soil > Wetlands >... | reverse complement strand
CCGTTGCTGGCGGTGTGCAGATCACCGCAAGCTCTGGCACCAGCGGAAGGCTCGCCACTGTCGGATAAACCTTGATGCCTGCAAGTCGACGATGCTTCGGATTCAGCGGGAGAATGGGGCCGCTGAACTTTCCTTTGATCAGATTGTTCAGCACGATGGCGCCGACGCTGTGCGGCGTGTCCGAAGCGCCAATGATCGCGACGGAGTGCGGCCGAAACAGATGTGCGAGATTTCGAGTAGTCATCGCTTGGCATTCGATACGACGTGCCGAAAAGGTCGAGGGTCCCTGCGGCCAATGCAGACAGTTGAAAGACCAAGCGACGGAGCAACGTGTCGCGGACCACGTCACATTTTTGCGTTCAAGCCATCAAAATGGACCATCGAGTGAATCTCTCGATACTCGATGCCGGAGCAGCCGAAAATGACAAATTACCTCTTACGCCGATCTGCCCCTTCCGTCTTTATCGATAGTATGTAGCGCGCCATCAGCATCGCTTCGGCATCGGATACCTCCGGATGCGGTGGCATATGCCACGGTCCGCCACGACGTGCGCCGTTCTTGATCACCGCGGAAATCGTCGCGAGTGCCTGGGGTTTGCCTTTGTACTTGGCGGCAACATCAACATAGGCAGGCCCTGCCAACGCTTCCGCATCCGCGTGGCAGACGTAGCACCGATACCGATGCAATAGCACCTGCGGATCCTGGGCCCGCACGATGTTTGGCGTGCTCATCGCGATGGCCAGTACCAGGACTGTCAAGCTCGTGGACACCCAGTATCCATTCAAGCAACGGTACGCGCGCGCGCCGAATCCGCGATTGCGAACACCTTGGCCGCATTCGGGATGGCGCAGGCCCCTCTTCATGACAGCCAATACGCGAGCAGCAGCACAAGAATTGTGCCGACGCCGGCGCCAGTGGCGATAGATGTCCATGGCTTCCTCTGAACATATTCATCGTACAGCTGTATGGCGGCGTGCGTCTTCTTGGCCAGCGCATGATGCGCTTCCGTCACCCGCGTTCGCATCGAATCCATCGTGCGCTCCTGCTTCCGTGGTGTGCCCGCGTCAAACTCTTTGAAATGATGGCCGATGTGGCGATCCCGGGCTTGATCGGCATCAATTCAAGATCAGAAACGATTGCGATCCTTTGAATGCTTGCGACATTGATATTCAGTTTTGGAGAAACTCAGCGACGGATCTGCAATGCATACGGACGAAACCATTTGTAAAACTCCAGCCAAGCCAATCCCACCACGGCAGCCATCACGCTCAGCAACAACTGGGAGCCAGTCAGCGGAGCGAATCGGAAGATCGTGCGAAGCGGTTCCAGGTAGAGCACTGACGCAAGTCCCAGCAGCGCCGCACCGGCCATCCAGCCCAGGGCGGGATTCGGACGACGAATGGTCGCGAACAGGGTCTCGTCGCGAGAGCGATTGACCAGGATCAGCCCGACGTTAGCCAATACCGCTGATGCAAACGCCATGGCTCGCGCCTGTGCCTCTGGCGCACCGGCCGACAGCGCCCACCCGTAAAGCAACATGATCGCGATCAACACGCTCGTGCCTTGCCCGATACTGGTCGCTATCATCCGGCTGCCAAATAGACGCGAAGTGCCCGGGCGGGGAGGTCGACGCATGACATTGGTTTGCGGCGGCTCCGCCTCGAACACGATGGAACATGCCGGATCGATCACGAACTCCAGAAATACGACGTGTACAGGGTATAAAAGCAGTGGCCAGCCGAATAACAGTGGCAGCAGCGCCATCCCCGCAATGGGTACATGCACGGCGACGATGTAGCACATGGCATTCTGGATGTTGTCGAAGATGCGTCGCCCGAGCTTGACCGCTTCCACCAGTGAAGCGAAATCATCTTCAAGCAACACCAGCGACGCAGCTTCGCGTGCCACGTCGGAACCGCGTTTCCCCATGGCGACACCGATGTGCGCGGCCTTGAGCGCGGGCGCATCATTGACTCCATCCCCGGTCATCGCGACAACTTCGCCATTGGCTTTCAACGCTTCGACGAGTCGCAGCTTCTGCTCGGGTGCGATACGGGCGAAGATATCGACTTGCGCCACGCGCTCCCGCAGTCCCACTGCCGAGAGGGCGTCGAGCTGGATCCCGGTTGTGACCATTTCTGGACGCGCGAGGCCAATCTGCCGGGCTATCGCCTGCGCTGTGCCCGGATAATCCCCGGTGATCATCACGATGCGGATTCCCGCGGCGTAACATTCCTTGAGGGCCGCGGGCACCGCGGGCCGCATAGGGTCGGCGAGCCCGGTGAGTCCAACCAGCCGGAGTCGCAGTTCGGCCTGCGACGCGGGCCACCGATCGGATGATGCGGGGCGCGGTGACAATGCTCCCCTTGCCACCGCCAGCACCCGCAGTCCCGTGCCGGCCATCTCGGCGACTTGTCCGAGCATTTCCGCGCGTTGTGCACTGTCGAGCGCGCACAGTTCCGCGATGGCCTCGGGCGCACCCTTGGCGGCCACGATGTATGCATCACTCCCCTGCGCCTGCCAGACATGGGCGACCGATAGCTGTTCCGGCGACAGCGGGTACGCGCGCGCGTGTGTCCATGCGCCGAGGCTTTCGATCATCCCGGGCGCGCGTTCCTTCGCGAGCTGGTGGTAAGCCTTTTCCATGGGATCGAACGGCTCGCGTTCGCTCGCAAGCAGGCCGAACTCGAGCAGCTCCCGCACATGTGCATCGTCCGACATTGGTGAGCCGGACAGATCGCCGGGTGTCCACGTTCGCTGTACGATCATGCGGTTTTGCGTCAGCGTGCCGGTCTTGTCCACGCATAGCACAGTCATGGATCCCAGCGTCTCGATGGCCGGTGCACGTCGGGTCAACACCCCGCGTCGCGAAATTCTCCACGCTCCGAGTGCCAGGAATATGGTGAGCACCACTGGAAACTCTTCGGGCAGGTTCGCCATTGCCAACGTGATGCCCGCGAGTACTCCATTCAACCAATCGCCACGGCTGACGCCGTAGATGACGGTGACCAACGCGCACAGCGCCGCGCCGATGAGCCCGAAAACGAGAACCGCACGGCGCGTCTCGCGCTGCAGCGCGCTCACTTCCGGCACCAGCGATTGCAATGCCTTGCCGATCTTGCCGATTTCAGTCTTGAGTCCTGTAGCGATCACGCGGGCCATGCCCTGTCCACGTGTGAGCAGCGTTCCCGAGTAGACGAAAGGAAGATCGTCGCCGCCTGGCCGCGCCGCCTCCGTCACGATCTGGCTGGCGCGCTTGCGCACCGGGACCGACTCTCCGGTAAGGAGCGATTCGTCCGCCATCACATCAGCAGCGCTCAACAATGCCGCGTCGGCGGGCACCCGGTCGCCTTCCTTGATCAGGACGACGTCGCCGACCACGATTTCGCGCCCCGGCACGGAACGCCATTCGCCATCGCGCAACACCTGAGTCCGCGGGCTTGCGAGTTCGCGCAACGCCTCCAGCGCACGCTCGGTCTTGCGTTCCTGGTAGAAGGTAATGCCCATGACCACGAACACCGACGCAAAGAGCACGAGCGCTTCGCGCACATCCCCAAGCACCAGATAGATCGTGGAAGCACTGATCAACAGCAGGAACATCGGCTCGCGCACGACTTCCCAGGCGATCGACCACAAGCCGCGCGGCTTGGCGGAAGGAAGCTCATTGAATCCGTCTTGCGCCAGGCGGGTCGCCGCTTCCTCGCCACTCAAGCCAAGCGCCGCAAGCGCGCTGTCGTTCATCGAAGCGCGGCCGCCAAATGAGGGTAGAAGGTGTGCTTGATCACTTCACCGCAACGAGGCAGGCAACGACCGCTGGGATTCCGTGATAATTGAACGGGAGGCCATTGAACGCCGAAGGCCCGTTCAATCCACTCGGTGGCAAGTACCGCGTGGGATCGACTCGACAGCAGACTCCTTCGTGTACGTGTGACGAAGAGGCACTTGCAACGCCATCGAAAGCGGATACAAGGATAAAAACGGCCTTCATCTGCACCGCGCGACGTGGTCGCCGAAGCGCGTGGCGATGCCGGCTTCGTGCGGCGAGATGAATGTTGGTGCAACAGAGGCGTCCGGTTCCCGGTTGCGTCCCTTACTTGATTGCGAGCTGCTTTGCGCTTGCCATCCCTTTCTTGGGCAGCGTGAGTTCGAGTATGCCATTTACGTATTTGGCCTCGGCTTTGTCCTGATCGATATCGTGCTGCAACGTGAAGCCGCGAAACTGGCTTCCATAGTAACGTTCGCTACGAATGACCTTCTCGCCGTTCCTCACTTCCTTTTCATTCTTCACCTCGGCGCTGATCGTCACCTGGTTGCCATCGATCGAAATCTTGACATCGTCCTTGTTTACACCAGGGACCTCGGCTTTTACGTGATAGGTCTTGTCGTCCTGCGAAACATCGATCTTGATTTGAGGTTCATCCGGCAGGCCTTTCCATAGCGACCGCATGCGTGGGACGCGGAGCACATCTTCCAGATCGAGGCGCATCAAGTCACCGAACGGATCGAAACGCGCAATGTTTACCATTTAAAGCTCCTCACAAGAATGGGCTGCATTAGATAGTTCCGATGCGAATGCCATCGCAATCGGTGTCATTGCGGGATTTTCGCGAACCTCGCAATCGATACTCATGGTAATGGCCCGGGCGATGCGCGGTTTGATCCTGCTCAAGACAATGACTCTCTGGAAGGTGCTGGCACCCTGTCATCCCGGCGCCTTGCAAAAGGCGACAGAGTCGCATCGGATTTGCGCATGCAACTACGACCGCCGGTGACGATGCGCGAGTGGGCAGGTTTCTATGGAACCATGCACGCCAATGTCGAGCATGGCGCGCGCCGGATGCTTATCGTCAACGGCGCGGGCTCTGGACCATCGCGCTTGACGGCCTATTGAGTCAACGCGCACTGCCACTCTCGGAGCTCTCGGGCGTGTCGAAGCCCAGGCGCGAGCAGGAAATATTCGTCGTGTGTGCCCGCTTGTATCAGTGCACCATCAATACAGGCAGTGTCATGGATTGCAGGATCGTGCGCGTTACGCCACCCAGTATCCACTCACGCGCACGGCCATGTCCATAGCAGCCCATCGCCAGCAAGTCTGCGCCAACATCCATGGCCAGTGACAGCAGGTTTTCGCCGGCGTCGCCACCTTCACCGCCCTCCGGGCCACCACGATGCAGTTTTGCAGTGATACCCCGAGCGTTGAGCCGGGCCGCCAACGCTTGCAGCAGCGTGCCCGACTCTTCCGAATAGCAGACCAGGTGCACGGCATCCGCACCAGCGAGCCAAGGAACCGTCGCAGCAACTGCCCGTGCGGCCTCGCGCGTCTCCTTCCACGCGACCAACACCGTTCGGCCGATCGGCCCGATGATCCCTGTATAGGGGATTATCAGCGCGGGCACACCGGAATCGACAATCAGGGCCGGAATAAACCCGGACGATATATCGACCGCCGAAGGGTCGCTGGCGTCATATTGCTCCAGGATCATCAGGTCGCAATAAAGCGCCCTTTGCCATAAGTTCCACGGCGCAACGCCTTTCTCGTCTGACCATTTCAGCCGCGGCCGTGCGGATGCGGCAACGGCGAATGCGGCCTGCGCGTTCCGTCGGCGTTCGTCGTCGATGTCCTCCAGCATCGCAGCGGCCACCGCGCCGCTCGTAACCGCCATCGGGTAGAGCTGCATGCCGGACGTGACGCAATATTGAGCGGTGACATGTGCATCGAATGCATCGGCCACATCGCTGGCGACCTGTGCACGTCTTTGCGTATGCTCGGAGTTATCAAGGTGCAGGAGAATCGATTTCAGAGTCCGCATCGCCATTTCCTCGCGAACAAACACTACAAACATATTCGGACCCAACGATACGACAGTCGGCGCTCTATTCGGCTTGGTGCTGCTGCGTGCCCACAATGATGGATAAGAGGCTAAACTTACCGCGAGGGCACCTGTTGATCCACGTCAATACCGGGTGCAAGTTCGTCCGCGCAGCACTCAGCGACGCAACACGCATTTGTCGTAGAGCTGTGGGAATTCCCCGCATGGATCATATTTCGCCTTCAGGGTCCGGTATTCGTCTCCGCCATAGGTGCGATCGAAAGCATCGCGATCGAAGAAATTCTCGGAGTAAAGGGATTTGATGCCCCCCAGTGAGGCGACTTTTTCCTCGATCGACCGGTTGAAGTGATGTGGCGGCAATCGGGTCTGGCGATGAAGGACATCCCAGAAGCCGAAATTCACATATAACTGGCCTGGCTGCAGACGATAAAGCGGAAACTGGCTGGCGCCTTGCGTTGCGACCAGCGGGCAGACCCACACCGGCGCAATGCCGATTTCGCGCTGAAAATAGGTGAGGAACGCCGCGGCATTGGCAATTGGAATATCGACATCCTGGATGATCGATTCGGAGTGCCCGCCACGCAGGCGGTCAATGGATCTGGTCAATCCCCAGCGACTGTTCCAGCGCATGATGCGCTGGTAGGTGCGCGAACCAAGGCGCTTGCGGCCGTATAGGCGACGAATCCATGGAACCTGGGCACCGACATTCTTCGAGCACCAGAACCAGTCGGTGTCCCATCGCCAGACAAAGTCCAGCGTGGTCAGATAATCGGACTTACGCTCCCGGATCGAGCGGTAATAGATGTGCTCGAAGGTATAGTCACTGACATAGGGGGCGGAATCGACGAACCGGCCGGAATTGATATAGAACTCATCATCGGCAAATGCGACGCCATCGATGAAATCGGCACCGCTGCTGCATTGCCTTTCGATCTCCGTGAAGTAGTTATCGGTGTCGGTGAATCGGCGGTGCTCGATCGCGACAAACGGCTTGGCGCGCACCGCCTTGATCTTGAGCTTCAGCGCATAGCCGAGCGTGCCGTACGAGTTTGGAAAACCGAAGAACAGGTCCCCATGCTCGTTGTCCGGGCGGCAAGTCAATACGCGGCCGCCGCCGGTCAGGACATCGAATTCGACCAGGGATTCGTGGACGAGGCCGTACTTGAATGATGACGCTTCGATTCCCACTCCGGCCGCGGCTCCACCCAAAGTGATCGTCTTGAGCTCGGGCACGACCGGGGGCAGCAACCCGCAGCGGAGCGCCGCGGCCACCAGGTCCTCATACGTAGTCGTGCCTTCCGCTTCGATCCATCCAGCGTTGGCATCCATGCCGATGACGTGATTGAACGCGCGAACATCCAGCCGTCGCCGCGAATCACGCACAGGGTCGCGAAAGAGATTTGAAGTGTCCTTGCGTAATCCGAGCGGAGCGCCATTGGCGCCTCGAACGGCATCGAGAAGGTCGTCACGACGGGCAGCATAGCCGTCCTGCGTCCGCGCAGACGCGGCGCCAACGTCGTTATCGAGCGACCGGAGCGGCATTAAAGCGACACCGCGTCACGTGAATAGAGAAAATCACGTGTCATAGGATAGTTCTTACGCGTGATATTGCGTTTGCTGAACACGATCTGGAACAAATGCGTCTGTTCGTTCGACGAGCGGAACATTTCCGCGCACCCGATCAGATAGGTGCGCCAAATACGGCGAAACCGCTCGTTGAATTTCACCGGATCAAGCGCGTGAATCCGCGGCCAGCTACGGTCGAAGCGATCAGCCCAGGCGTCGAGCGTGGGAGCGTAGTGGCGGCGCAGGTTTTCGATGTCAACGACCTCCAGTCCGTTGACCTCCATCGCGACGATGACGTCGGCAAGACTCGGAATCCAGCCGCCGGGAAACACGTGCTCCCGAATGAAGAATTCGGTCTCCCGCCGACTAACATGGCCGATGAAGTGCAGTATCCCGAGTCCGCCCGGCCTGAGGCAGTTGGCGTGGGCAGCGACGACTTCATCGAGCTGGTCGCGCCCCGCATGTTCCAGCACGCCGATCGAAACAACCTTGTCGAACTCGCCCTGCTTCTCGCGAAAATCCGCCTCGACCACCTTGAGTTTCGCATCGAGCCCCAGTCGCCTGATGTTGCTGCCGACTGCGACAACCTGTTCAGTCGTGGTATTGATACCCGTTACGTGAACATCGTAGCGCGGCGCGACATGGAACATGAAACCGCCGAAGCCGCATCCGATGTCGACGACGGTATCGCCTTTGCGCAAGAGCAGCTTGCGACAGACATGCTCGATCTTGTTGACCCGCGCCTGCTCCAGACTGAGCGTTCCCGCGGACCAATAGGCGCAGGTGTACATCATCAGCGGATCGTCGAGCCATTGACGATAGAAGTCGGTGCCTAATCCGTAGTGGGCACGCGCGTTCTCCTTGGCGTTTTCGTGACTCGCATTGGAGTGGCGGAGCTCATGCCAACGATTGCGCTGCGCGACCAGCACGTTGGGCGCATCGTATCCGCTGCTCATGCCGGCGCGGAACGCGGCTCTCAAATCACCCTCCACATCGAGGTCCCCGTTGAAATACGCGTCGCACATGCCGATGTGACCGAATGCCAGGATTCCCCATTCGGCTGCATAGTAGCGAAAACGCAGCGAAAAGGAAGGTGCGTCAGCTCGATTTCGATAGGTCTTGCCGTCGGCAAACGTCACCTCGAATGCAACGGGCGACGAAGCGCCAAGGCGCTCAAGTTCCTGCCGGATGATTGATTTCATTCGTTCCTCAAGTCGCACTGCGACTTGCACAAGGATCGATTCATTGGGAGTCGCCCTATTCGCCATTAGTCGGATCAACGACACGCCGCCGAATGCATCCGACCCTTGTCCCTCAGCTCGTTCGGCCGAATGCATCTCATGTAAGTCTGGCCGAGCTTGTCAACGACACGCCGCAAATCTTTCAATCGCGTCATGGTTGGGATCAAACTCCAAACGGATAAGTATCCGGAAGGCCCTCCAGCTTTTCGGTCATCAATGGCGTGATAGCCGACGTTACATCGAACCAGACGTATTCATCGAATTGTTGCGGCAGCACGGCCTGAAAATAGTGGCTCTCCAGTTCGGTTTTCGGCCGATAGATCACACCGATGGCACGTTCGAGTTTCGGCTCCATAAGACCTTCAACAACGCCGGCTTTGATCGGACTCCGCAACGGAAGCAGGAAACTTGGATAGCCGGTTTCATGGCACAGTCGTTCATAGCTGCCGGGCAGCGCCGGGCGCACGACCTTAACCTCCATCGGGCCGTCCCAGTCTGTTGCAGCGGCAACAAAGCCGCTGTCTGTGCCAAAACCAATCGAATACACCGCCTCGCCGAATTCCTGGCGACATAGATGGCCGATATTGTATTCGCCACGTGCCGACATTTCCGTTGCAGCGGAATCACCCACATGTGAATTGTGGGCCCAGACGATGGCTTTACTCCTGGGTCCATGAAAGTCGAGAAGCGTCTTCAATGTCTCGAACATGTGTCCGTCGCGCAGATTCCAGGAGGCGCGTGACCCGTAATACATGGTCCGATAGTACCGTTCCGCATTGGCCACCAGGCGCGCATTCTGCACGGCATCCATGAACCGCTCTCCATCATGCTCGGCATAGACCCGACGCTTGTTCATCAGATCGAGAAGCATGGCGACGACTTCACGCTCGCAGGATTCGTAGGCGCCCGTCAGTGTTGCGTGGCCATAGGTGGCGGGGTCGGATTGCCAAGGCGTCAGACATCCATAGCGCTGGCGCGCGATTCCCGCGGTTCGCGGGTCGACATCTTCCAGATAGCTGAGGATCGACCGGATGGAGTTGTGGAGGCTATAGAGATCCAGCCCGTGAAACGCCACTCGCCGGTCCGGCTCGAGCACGGCGTTGTGCCCTCGCAGCCAGTCGACGAACTCGCGGACCTCCTGATTGCGCCACATCCAAGTGGGAAACCGCGCGAACGCGATCCACTCCGAGGGCGGATACTCGGCGTGCCGGATGTAGTGGTCGACACGGGCTGCATCGGGCCAATCACCTTCGATGGCGATAAACGAGAATCCTTTTCTCTCGATGAGCTCGCGTGAAATGCGCTCGCGCATGCGGTAGAACTCCGAAGTACCGTGCGTCGCTTCGCCAAGGAGGACGATGCGCGCGTCACCGATCCGCCGTAACAGGGGCTCCATGTCCACGGAGGCAATCGTTTCGAACCGCTCGCATGATGTCGTAATCGTCCTGGCAAGCCCGCCGTCCGATGTCATGCCCTTGCCACGTTGTGGCTGTACGCCACGATCTTCCTCCCGCCCCCAACCCTCCTCACCTACCAGCGGGACGAAGCGGACATCGGCGATGTCCTCCGTTTCGTATTCGTGCTCCGACAAACGGGTCACGCGCACCAGTTCCTGGACGCGCCGGTCAATCCCCACGGGAATGACCAGCCTGCCACCTACCTTGAGCTGGGCCTTCAGTGACGCCGGCACGTCGGGGCCGCCGGCCGCGACGACAATCGCATCATAGGGCGCATGCTCCGGCCAACCGCGTGTTCCATCGGCGTGCAGCACATGCACGTTCGCATAGCCGAGGTCAGCGAGCGTCACTGCGGCCTTTTCCGCGAGTTGGCCGATTCGCTCGACCGTGTAGACATTGCGTGCAATCCGGGACAGAACGGCGGCGGCGTAGCCGGAACCCGTGCCGATCTCCAGCACGTCTTCGCCACCTTTGAGGTCCAACGCCTCGATCATCAACCCTACGATGTACGGTTGGGAGATCGTCTGCCCTGCTGCGATGGGCAGCGGTGAATCCTCGTAGGCGAATACGCGCATGGACGCGGGCAGGAAAGCTTCTCGCGGCACGGTACGGAGGGACTCGAGAACCCGCGCCGAGCGCACGCCACGCTTCTCCACCTGGCGCTCGACCATGCGATCGCGGAGCGTCGCAAAATCGATATTGATCATCTTGCATGTCTCCTGGTGTGGCAAAAAGGCCGCTCTCAAGCGATTGCCTGCTGGCGATCTCGAACAATGTGCACCGTGCGCCAGCTGCCAAATAACTATGGACGGCCCTTGAGTCTCAATTTTTCGCGGGCCCGCTCTCGACGATTACTTCTCTCAATTTGCCGCTGCGACCATCACTGCACGGACTGCGTCCATCCAGCTTCACCTGCACGTTGGCAAGCGACTGCTGCGCAAGGTAATTGCTCAGGGCCGCAGCGGCAGCGCGCCCGATTGCGTGCCTTGCATCATCGCCACGAGGATCGAGTCGCAGCATCAAGCAATCGGGAGCCGTTTGCACGATTTGGAATCGATGCTCGTGGGTGGCCTCTTCAACGACCGTTGTGAGCGCCAACGGCAGCAGGCGCACGACACTGCCATCCGCCGCGCGAACCGAAAGCACGTCGTCACGCCTCCCCTCGACCCGAATGGCGGGCAGCGGATTGCCGCAGTCACATCGGTCTGGTTTGGCAACGATGCAGTCGCCCAAATCGTATCGAATGATCGGCTGCACCCGATTGGCGAGCGTGCTAAGCAGTACCGTGTGGGAGCGCTCGCCAGGCAGCGTCGGGCAGTGGTCACGATCGACTGGCTCGAGGAGTACCCAATCGGCATTGACATGGAGCCAGCCCTCGCGGCAACCAAAGGCAATGCTCATGCATTCGGACGCGCCATACTCGTTGGTAAGGGGACAGCCAAAGGTACGCTCGATGGCCGCGCCTGCATCCGGTGTCAGGCATTCGCCGCCGGACCACAGCCTCATAACGTCTATTTTGAGCCGCCCTGCATCCTGTTCTTCCGCCAGCAGCGAAAGCATTGTCCGGTAGCTTGCGAGAAACGTGGGCTGATACTCGTTCAGCTGCGCCACAAGCCGCGGCAACGGTTCCATGATCGAAAAGCCGCGTGCCACAATCCAAGGGTTGCCTTGACAGACTCGCTGCCAGGAAGCGATGCTCGCAAAGTGATCACCGGTCGCTGCGACCAGTGCCGCCCGACTCCCTCGAGCCAATAAATCCCATGAATGCTCAACCGCAAAGCGCACTGGACCGAGTTGCACTGCCATAAGCGCGTCGAACGTTACCAACGCATCGCTGTCCTGGACATAGATTCCGGGCTTTCCGGTACTACCCGAACTTTTCCACACAACATAACGGTCGAGATAGCGCTCGCCAATATGTTTCCGATCGGCAATGAATTCAGTGACGCCTTCCCAGTTGATTTCCGTGTCGGTGACCCAGTCGTTGAAGCGCGCCATCAAGGCCGCCTTGGTCACCGTCGGCAGCTCGCGCGGATCGAGGTCTCGTTCGGGCAAGCCGCGATAGGCTTCGCGATAGAACGGCGAATGATCGCGGGCAAACCTCACCAACGTGTTAAAGCGGCGCTGACGCGCCACGTCGATGGCCTCCTTGCCTGACATTCGCGTCCACCAGATCTCCCACATCCGCGCACTTGACTTCCAATACGTGGTCGAGGAAGCAATCGGGTCCCACGGCCTCATGCGCGTGATGCTTGTCATGGTGTTTTCGTCCACACTACTTCATCTGCATTGCTTTCGAAACTGACGTTCGAGCATGGCGTGGCATTGGTGCTCTGTGCTACCAAGCCTATGAGCTATGACGCTTTGGCACTTGATCCATGTCAACATGATTGCTGGAATACGCTCGGCCGGTAGGGATGCGCACGACAATGATTTGGCCGGGCGCTGCGTCGTCACGCTACCGACGGCGGAAGCCGTCCTGGATCCCGAAAGACGCAAGGACTATCACGATTGACGCGCGCGACGTACACACTTGACGGACCGCACCGGAGCGCCGTCGCGTTTTTCCAAGCGCGGCGCTGCCGGCGGTTGCGCGCCTGCATGTGGGCCGTTCCGACGACGCTGATCAGCAGAGCCGCCTGTCCTATTTTCGAAAATACCCGCGAACTTTGGCGGCAATCTGGGGAGTGGTCATCTTGTCGACTGTTTCAGTACCGACGATACGGCCGCTCAGCCCCTTGGCCGCGAGGCGCCTTGCCAGCTCTCCCTTTGCCTCGCCCGGGCCGAAGAGCAGGATCGATTGCGCGTCACGAATACTCCAGATCACGTCGTCATAGTATCGCGTGAGATGGCCCGCAAATTGTCTGTCGCGCTGGTCGTCGGCCGAGCCATCTTCCGACTCATTGCCTCCGGAAAAGCGCACATGCTTCTCCACGCCCGACTCGATTCGTTTCGTGTCCTCGGCGTTGTCTCCGACAAACACCACGATCGCCTCACGGTGATCGATCCACAAGCCCGCTTGTCTTTTCATCGGTCTCTTCTATCCGTGCGCATCGGACGTTGTCAGACCACGGTCCCGAACAGTTTTCCAACGCCAGCCGTTAGCGCCATCGCAAGTGCGCCCCAGAAGGTGACGCGCATTGCCCCCTTCGCCAAGCCTGCGCCACCGACACGAGCTGCCAGCGCACCCAGGACTGCGAGGAACACGAGTGAGGTTGCGGATACCACGGGAATCAGACTCGACGCGGAGAATACGGCGACAGCCAGTAACGGCAAGGCTGCGCCCACGGCGAAGCTCGCTGCCGACGTAAATGCAGCTTGAATCGGCCGCGCACTGAGCGTCTCGGAGATACCGAGCTCGTCGCGAGCGTGCGCGCCCAGCGCGTCATGGGCCATCAGTTGCTCAGCAACCTTTTCCGCAAGCACTGGATCGACGCCGCGGGCGACATAGATCGCGGTCAGTTCGCGTCGCTCGCCCGGATCGTTCGCTTCGAGCTCTGCGCGTTCGAGCGAGAGCGCGGCCGCTTCGGAGTCGGCCTGCGAGCGCACCGATACGTACTCGCCGGCAGCCATCGACATCGCGCCCGCGACCAAGCCGGCGACACCGGCGACCATCACGGCGCTGTGGGTCGCCCCGGCCGCTGCGACACCGAGCACGAGGCTCGCGGTCGAGACAATGCCGTCGTTGGCGCCGAGCACGGCGGCGCGTAGCCAGCCGATGCGATCGGTACGGTGGGACTCGCGGTGAATTCTCGGCATAAGGACTCGCGCGGCAGAGGGTCATGGGTGAAATTGCGATCACCGGAAGTTTCCTCTTCAGCAAAACAGACCGGAACACAACGCCTTATTCCGTCGTCTTGCCGTCAAAGTGCTCGGTGTCCGCTTCCGCCTGTTCGCGGGTATGGTGGACTACGGCGTCACGATGATTCGGCGGTGCATAGAGCGTATAGAGCTTCAACGGAACATTACCGATGTTGATGATGTTGTGGTTGGTCCCTGCCGGGACGAGCACCGCGAAGCCCGCACGGATCGCCGTCCGAACGCCATCGAGAACCGCCTCGCCGGTTCCCTCCTCCACACGAAAGAATTGGTCAAGCTTGTGGATTTCCGCCCCGATCTCTTCGTTGGGCTTTAACGCCATCACTACAAGCTGGCAGTGCTTGGCAGTGTAAAGTACTCGGCGAAATTCATCATTCTTGACGGCGAGCATCTCAATGTCCTGCACAAAGCCTTTCATCACGAGTCTCCTTCGTTCGTTCGCCGCGCCACTCTCGTTTGAGTTCCCGTGTCGGAAGCAGACACTCGTGTCGCTAGTCCTATGCGCTTGGATGAGAGTCTACGGTTCGCGCCGTTGAGGCCCCTATGCTTTCTTGAGGGCTTCTTTCAGATCGCCAATGCCTATCTGCAGCTTGCCTTCGGCCTGCTTTTGCTGACCTTTTGCCTGCTGCTCCGTGCTCCCCACCAGCTTCCCGGCTTCTTCCTGGATCTTTCCGCAGCGGTCTCCAGTTCACCCCTAGCTTGATCCTTGTTGGGGGTGGCCGCCATGTTTTCATTTCTTGAACGGTTGGCTTGGTTGCAACGTTTGCTCTACGAACTGACATCGTTTCGCGCTCTCGGCTCGCACAAGCTCCCCGCTGGCAACCGGCACGGCGCGCCTACTCCGGCACGCTGGTGGCTAATCTGTCACTTGAGGCCCATATCGGAATGGCACTTACTTTGGCCTCTTTGCATGACCGTAGAGTTCGATCTCGCGACGGGCCTTGGCACGCGGCTCTTTGAGCCACGGGTAGGGTTTTGGTCGTCGCTTTCGCATTCGCGGTTCGATACGTCCTGATCGATGCCCGACGTTGGTTTGCGCGATCAGTATGAACAGACGCCCAGAGTCGGCGCTCGCCGCCAGGCCTCTGGATCCCCATTCCGTGCACAATTGCACGGTGTGCTTGAAGCTCATCTCGCGCGGGTCCCTATCGGCATTGAAGGCGGCCTGCGCCATGAGCAGCCGAATCACGTTGTAGGCCAGCAGATGGACCCACAGCTCCTTCTCGTTCATCTCGGGTGTCTGGCAGTGAAGCACTTCCATGCCCATGGTGGTCTTGAGATTGCGCAGGTCGAGTTCGACGTTCCAGCGCCGCGCGTAGAGCGCCGACAGAGCGTGCTTGCTGACCTTGCGAGGATCGAGCATCGTGGTGACCATCACCTTGTGCGCAGCCTTCGTTTCGCGCACCTGCAATTCATCCGGAAACGCCGCGTACTGCTCGAGTGTCATCCAGTGCGGGCGGGCATAGGGCTTGGGCCAGCAAACAAGATGGTCGCGCGCACCCAGCGACCGGCCTCGGCGGAAGTCGGTGATTCGGGCCCCGTTCTGCTCAAAGAGCACGTCGACACCGGCCGCAACCAGCGTCGCGATCAGGAAGTAGTTGCAGTAGAAGGCGTCAGCGAGCACCACGTCGCCTGGCTGGAAAGCCGCACCAAGGCTACGCAGCAGCCCCAGTTCGCTACTGCCTTTGCCGCTATGCGGGCCCATCGCTGCGTCGAGTGCTGCGCCCGTGGCCAAGCAAATCACCATGACCAGGCGCGCCAACGGAAAGCCCACCCCCGGCGCCTGGGTGCTCGGCTGCGCAAAGCGCGCCTGGTTCTCCTCGGTATCGGGCATCGAGATCCCGGTGCCGTCGACCAGCTTCACCCGGCGCCCACTCCACAGCCATTGCGCCGGGGCCAGTGCACTGAGTTGGCGGCCCGTTTCTCGCGTCAACCCACTGACCATCTCCACCGGCAGTCGCCCGCGAGCGCGACAGTAGCCGCCCGTTCGCACGCTGATCGGGCCAAGCCCGTCCGCCACACGCTGCGCCGCCCAGCCGTTGACCGCCTTCTGGCACGACCCATCGGCCTCCAGCACCTGACGCATGAACATCGACAACGTCACCGTCGGCGGATACAGCCGCTCGCGGTGCTCCGGCAGCAGACCCTCGGTCGTCTTGAGCAACGCCGAGCTCGTCAGTACATTGAAGAACTCCACCGCATCGGTCGATCCCGCACGGCGTTCAATCCTCTTCTGATGTTGATGCTCGCGGCTTCGCGCATTACGATCCATGCTGGCTGGCCTTTGGAAAGATGGCTTGGGTGTCTGGTAACAACCAATCCTATCAATCCTTTGGTCAGCCACCCTCCTTTTCCTTCATGCCTTTACGCCCCCGATCTCACTGACTGCGGGCTTAAGTAAGTGCCATTCGCCCATATCGTTCTTCACGGACTTGACACCGCCAACGGTGCGCGCGACCTCAACCGCCTTGCCCTCCGCGGCCTGCGAACTCACAAAGCCGCTCAGTTGAACCACGCCTTTGTACGTCTCGACGTCGATCTCGGCCGATTTGAGCGTCGACTCGTTGAGGATCGCGGCCTTGACCTTGGTAGTGATAACGGTGTCGTCGACGTATTCACCGGTCCCTTCCTGTGTAAGTGTTGAGGCGCAGCCAAGCATCGTCGCCATGAACAGCGCGCCTGCGAGGGTTGCCAATTTGCGAGAGATGTCGGTCATGGTTTTTTCTTTGATTTGATAAACGGTGGCAATTACAGGCGCCCCAGCAAGAACATGACAATCACGATTACCAGAATGACACCGACAATTCCACTGGGGGCGTACCCCCAACTGCGAGCGTGCGGCCAAGCCGGTATGACGCCGATCAGTATCAGAATCAAAACAATCAGCAGAATAGTGCCAAGACTCATGACTTGCTCCTTTATTGTTCACCCCGCCGATGCCGGAGCGAAGCGCGCTGGCCCAGGTTGCCTCATGGTTGCGTTCCCCACCGTGCCGGTGACTTTTTTACACGACGGGCTCCTGCTTGGATTCCGTTGCGGGCCCCTTCCTTTTTGGTTCGATATGAGTGTATCCAGGTTATTCGCGCGACCCTTTTGATTTCGGTCAATACATGTGCATTCGCGTACGGATAGTTTTCGGTGGAAAGAGCTGCGTCCCGAAGATGCAATGGACTGGAGAAGAATGGACCATGCGGTCAGAACACGTTCACTTGCCACCGCCACGTGCAGGTCGAGATGCGTATCAACGATTAACTGGGTTTCTTCCGTTTGAAGCCTGGCCGCATTTCGCGAATTCGTAGGATTGCGAGGACTTCGTGGCCGAGCGCGCAGCGAGCGGAGACAATGCAAGGAGGGACTTATGCGCATTCATATCCTGACACGGCAGGCCAGCGTTGAGCTGCTGGGCCGCGCCCAGTGGGGCAGGCTGGCTTGTGCTCATGAAGGACAGCCCTACATCACCCCCATCAACTATGCTTATGACGACAACTATCTCTATAGTTTCTCTACTATCGGGCGAAAAATTACATGGATGCGCGCAAATTCCCTTGTTTGCGTGGAGGTCGAGGAAGTGACGACCCAGCAGGATTGGGCGACCGTCATTGTTCTTGGAAACTATGAAGAGCTGCCCGATAACCCGGCGCAGGACACGCATAGGAAGCATGCTTACGACCTGTTGCAAAGGCGTCCCGTATGGTGGGAGCCCGGGGCAACGACTGCGTTTGAGGAGAGAACGCACGCGGCGCAGTTCGCATTCTTTCGGATTTATATCGACCAGGTCAGTGGTCGCCGCGCTGTTCCGGATGCCTCGCCGAGTGCGGCGGTGCGCGAAACCCGTAACCAACCTACGCGATGGTTGCGGAAAATTCTCAGTAGTGGACGGATGCCGAAAGGCTGATCGGTGACCGTGCCGTTTTCGTCACATTCCACCCTTATTGATCGTAGGCAAAACTGGTAGCACAGACATGCCTTCTGCCGAGCCTCGGCGCGTCATGGGTCGATGTGCATGCATTGGAGTCCGGTCTTTACGACGCGTTCGTGGCGGGAGGCCTTTTCTATACCGGCGGCATGGTGTTCTATCTTCACGACGAGCAGTGGCGGCGCGCGCACGGCATATGACATCTCTTCGTGCTCGCGGGTAGCGCGAGCCACTACCCTGCCGTTTTCACCTTCGTCGCCTGAGCACGCTGCCTCGATGCGAATAATGTCGGCGATCGGCGCCGGTCGGCACGGCGGCGCCGCGAATCGGGATCGAATGGCTATCGACCGACCCGCGGCAACATCCGTGTCAGTGTATTGTCGCGCATCACGTAATGATGAAACAGCGCCGCCGCAGCGTGCAATCCGATCAGGTAGTAGCCGATGGTGCCGATCGTTTCGTGAACGTCCTTGATCGAGTGCGCGAGCGACTGGTCCTGGCCGATCAGTGGCGGCAATTGCAGGCCAAAGAAGGGTATCAGCTCGCCTTCGGCACTCAGCGTGAGCCATCCAAGGAGCGGCATGACGATCATGAAGAAATACAGCGCGATGTGAATCACGATGGCCATCCGCCGTTGCCAGCGCGCTATCCGCGGCTCGATTCCCGGCGCCGGACCGGAAATCGCGCGCGTCGCCAGACGCAAGGCGACCAGCGCGAAGACGCAAAGGCCGAGCATGTAGTGCCAAGTCTTCAAGTCGGCGCGGGCACTGCTTCCCTTCGGGAAAACATCGGCCAGATTGATGCAGGCGTAGACACCGACCAACAGCATGAGCATCAGCCAGTGCATGGCGACCGAAAGCGAACCATAACGATCAGTGGTATTTTTCCAGCTCATCACTTCTCCCGGATCACAAGCGACATCAGCGGCTCGACTGCATCCGAATCTGACCAAGCAATATACGATCGCCCGCATGTGGATATTTGTGGCTCGAGGAGGAATTTGAGCATGGGTATGTGGCGGTTCAGCACACGGCGTTCAGGATCCGGTCGGATCCGCCGGGCACTGGACCTGCGCCGATTGGCGGCGGCGCGAGGTTGCAGATCCGGGTGAACAACGCCTCGAATTCGACACCCGCGTCGACGCCCAGCAACGGGTCGCCGTATCCGAGAAGCGCCTGATCGATCGCTTCCCAATCTTCAGGGGTCAAATACTTCCGCGCCAGAGGCGCAAATGATCCCGATTGACTTCACATCCATCACCTGGTCTCCTGAAAACGAATCGACCCACCGTGTTGTCGACGCATGTTGGTGCAGCGGTAATCAGATGCCTTGATGTGAATCAATCGCCGAGTGGTGAGTTCCGCGGAAAAACGCACCACGCGTGATCGTCCCGTCGCGCAATCGCGAAGAGCGAGGGATTCGAACCTTCATACATGCCACTAAGTTACGCTAGCACAACTCGTTCCGTTGCATAGATAATATGGTCTGCACCCCGAACCAACGTTGACGCCATACGTCTTGCTTCTCGATCGCCTCCCGCGCGCCCCGCAACGGTAGCGTAGCAACGCTCACAAGGTAAGGAGCGCCTCGCGTCCAGTACCAAGCACTTGGGCCAGGCGCTTCTCAACTCAGGTAGGAGATCCATCGGCGCGTTCTCGATTGGTGCAGAGAAATCGGCGGCGATAAGGGAGCCGGCGCATGTCTCAGTTCCGCCAAGACCATGGGCTGCCCTCTCCCGAGAAGCGGCCGGCCGCCGCGATTGACGTCGCAAGAGTACGGCGATAGGCTTGGGTTGGCCAGAGGTTCCTTGGGTGCAGTGAATGGTTGGAAATAGAATCAGGAGGATTCGGATGGGGAAGTTCGCGTACTTGCTCGCAACGTCAATTGTAGTTCTCCCGCTGATCAATTGCGGCAGTGTGATTGCACAAACGCAGCAGCAGCATGTGCACGACATGTCTCATGGCGTCATGCCATTTGATGTAGCGAAGACCGTGCACATTTTCACGATGACGGAGTCCGGAGGCGTTGAACGCGTAGTCGTTAAGGACAGGACCTACGCCGACCAAGTTCTGCTCATTCAACAACATCTCCGCAAGGAAGCCGACCGCTTTCAGCATGGCGACTATTCGGACCCGGCGACGCTGCACGGAGCAGACATGCCGGGTCTCAAAGACGTGCAGCTCGGCGCGCAGCGAGTCAAAGTTTCATATTCCGACTTACCTGACGGCGCGCAGATCACGTTTCAAACCAGAGATCCGCATCTGCTAACTGCAATACATCGCTGGTTTGGGGCGCAATTATCTGAGCACGGTGCAGACGCGAAGGTGGAATGAAGTAATCGTAGGCCAATAGCTGCCGCTGGGAGAAGCTCCATCAAACGAAGCCGCCTGAGGAGGCCAGCTCGTATCGCCCGCACTTGGACATATTGCTTCAGCTCGTCGATGAAGCCGACTCGTCGACGCTAGTACGCCCGTCCACGACGGCATCATCGACCTAACCTGCTCGCCCGGCCGCACGCGCAAACGGTCGACGCCCTAAGCAACGTTCATCGGAACGGCGTCGCCCTTTCCATCGGAAGTCATGCGCATCGTGGTTTTGGGCACGAGGTCCAGCAACGCAGAGAGCACAACGGAGGTGCCTTCGCGCGCGAAGCTCAGCACTGGCCGAGCATGACCAGAACTGTGGTGACGGCTGTAGCCTCGGAAATACACCGCGACGGCACCGTCCTTAAGGAATTCCACCGGGAACGCTGCTGGCGCGGCGATGGCGACCACGCTATAAATCCACGCCGCGCCGGTGCCGAACGCAATCAACGTGAACATGTCGAGGTTGCGGTTCTCGAGTGATTCCCAGGCGCGAACGAAAAACGGCCAGCCCGCCCGAAGAACTACTGGTGTCGTGAATCCAAGCTGCATCCAATTCGACGTTTGCTTGTCGAGGTATTGGCGCAGATCGAACACCTGACCGCCAATTTCGAGGCAACTTCCGCTATACGCCGAGCTCCCGGATGAGGTTCAACGCAAAGATCAGCACCGTTCGCGCCACCGCGGAGCAGAAGGCCATCGATGCTGCTCGCTGCGTTACGCGGTGTGGTCCATCGCGACAGCTAACAAAGCCGAATGGTTATAGGTTTTCGATCACCTTTTTCAGTTTCGACTGAACCTGTCCGGCAACGGCGGCGAGCACCGGGTTTGGGATCGCCCTCATGGAGGCAACCGGGTCCACGGCGGCAACTTCCACTTTTCCGTCGCCTCGCTCCTGAATGATGACGTTGCAGGGCAGCATCACTCCGACTTTGTCTTCGGCCTGGAGAGCCTGGTACGCAAAGGAAGGATTGCAGGCGCCCAGAATCTTGTATTTTCTGAAATCCACGTTCAGTTTCTTCTTCAACGTCTCCTGAACATTTATCTCCGTAAGAACGCCAAACCCTTCATCCTTGAGGTCTGCTGTGACCTTGCTTACTGCATCATCGAATGTGAGATCGCACGTTTTGCTGAAGTGGTAACTCATGAGCGGATCCTCGTCCTGATTGAGAGTTTGGTCGCGATCAGAGCACTTGCTACTTCCTGGGTGCAGAATCCGGGTCCCGGGGATCGGCCATCATTCCTTGCTGGTCCATCATCGTCCGCATCATCATCTGCATCATGTCCATGCGCTTCTGCATCATGTGCATCTGTGACGTTGCATCCGTACGTTTGCCCTTTTGTCCCATCATCCCGCCGCCCATATTCCCCATCATTCCGCCGCCCGGAATCATCTGATTCATCATGGCCATGCCTGAGTGCATTTCCTTGCGCTGCTCGTCCATGACCTTTTGACGCTCCTCGGGCGTGCCGGCGCTCATCATCTTGTCGTGCAGCGCCTGCATCTTCTTCATGTGCTCATCCATCTGACCCATTGGGCTGCCCATTGCCATAAGCGAGCCGGATTGCGCGGCGGCCGCGCCAGGATTCGCCGCCGGCCCCTTCACGTCCTGTGCAAGGGGCATACCTGCGGCAAGCAAAACCACGGCACCAACAGCAATTGCGAGCGATTTCTTCATGTGACTCTCCAAGCGAACCGATTAGAGGGATGGGCAAGGTACGCCGTGACCATGCGAGTCCTGAGGAAGCGCGGCCCAAATGGAATCCAGGCGGCGCGTTGCCCAAGCGCCGGATACACGCTCAGCCACCGCAGCGTTTTACAACGTGAGGCGAACCGTGTGGAGTCAAACGGCACAACTGCAATCCGATCGCAGATGCTAACTTCATCGCTCACCATGGCATGCCCTTTCCAAGCGAAGCCGTTCAGCCGCCGATTACTGCTGCACCGTCCAACACGTCGGCAACCACTCATAGGTTGGCAGATCGGCAGTCGCGGGCCTTGATCTCGGACAAGTGTTTTGACGTGGGCCGTGGTGATGCCGTATCAGATACAGATTGCACCCGCACGAACTGTGCGTCCGCTTGCGGTCCGTGCTACATGGAATTGCAGGTGGTACTTGGAAGAAATCTCGCCTAGCGAATGCACGCGCTTTTCGATGACCGTATTCGTCTTGATGTCGTACGGCAGTTGCTTTCCGTCGGACGGGGTCGGAACGACCAGCACCTCGTGCACAAGATCCTTCGACCGATTGACCGCCTGCAGCGTTACGCGGCCAGCTTTTGCGTGCGTGGAATCGGTTCTCATCACCATGCCCGAATTGGAAGGATCGACACTCGGATCCTGCAGCGTAATGCCGACGATCTGTCTCGTGGCAGCATGCGCAATGGGCGAGAGCGTGAGGGGCGACAGCGCAATGGCGAACAAAGTGGTGACAACAGGCTTGACTATCATGGCTATTCCGCGGAATAGGCTCGCAAGCATTATGGACGGCTGCGGCGCATTGTCGGACGAAAAAACGGCACTTTCACAACCGTTGCAGGCTTTCGGCTCTGGACGAATATTGAACTCTGTTGGAGTTCCCAGGATTTAGTGGAGACCCCGTTTCCTTGATGCACCCTCGAATTCTTCGAGACTTACGCCATCTAAGTGACTGTGTCGCCGAGAGTTACTGTAGAAAGATCCGATATGGTCTGCGATGCGATCAGCAATATCGTCCCGGGTTCCAGCGCTTCGCCTCGTCAGCGGGCGGCCAGCTTCCTCCGCCCGTGACGGGGAGTGAATCGCTAACGGGACTGGACGTAGGCGGCCACTGCCACGATTTCGACCGGCGTCAGGTCCTTGACGATGCCATGCATCACGGGTGCGGCGCGGACCAGCGACTGGATGTAGTTGAGTTGCTTGGCGACGTATTTCGCATGCTGTCCCGCCAAGCGCGGAAAATCCGCCACGCCTTCGGCGTTCGCCCCGTGACACGTCGCGCATGCCGGGATGCCGCGATCGCTGACACCCTTGTCGTACAACTCTTTGCCTTGCGCGACCAGCGCCGGATTGTCGGTGCGGCCGTGGGCCGCAGGTTGCGTCGAATAATAGTTAGCAATACCGCCGATGATTGTTTCATCGAGATTGCCGGCAATTCCCCACATGAAATCGTGGGCGTCCTTTTCGGCACGTGTCTTCTTGCGGAACGCGTCGATCTGGGTTTCGAGATAGCCCTTGCTCTGCGCGGCAAGGATCGGAAATTCCGGCGACGTGCTGATTCCGCGTGGCCCGTGACAGGTCGAGCACAGGTTGATGGCTTTTTCCTCCGCCGCCTTCTGGATGTCCTGCGGAACGGCTTGCGCGTTGACGACGCTCGCTACACAGCCAATCGCCATCGCCAAAATCGCTGCGCAAGAGTGATTCGCCGCCGTTTTCATGCCTCCGCGGCAGACGCGCAGTATCGACATTGCGCGCCAAATTGCTCGCGGGCTCAAAATGCCGCCCAAATGTTGAAGAACAGCGTGTTGTTGTCGCGCGCGTTGCGGCCATTGCCATCGTAATTTGTCGATGCGCCATTGAACTTGCCGTAACCGGTGTACTGCAGCATCAGTCGCACGTACTGGACCGGCAGGTAGTCCAGCTCGATGATGTAGCCGTTGTTGTCCGGCTTTATCGCGTTGCCGCCGGCATCCGTGCCATAGAGCCCGGGATCGGCGTCGCCGGCGGTCGTGAAATAGCCCAGTGTTGCACCGTATTTGCGATCCCAATAGTAGGTGGCCTTGGCCTTGAACGTGTGCAGCTTGTCGTTGGGGTTCGCCGGCGTGGGCCCGGCGCCGATGCCGGCACCTGTGGCCAACGTAATCGGGTAGCTTGCATTGTAGGATTGTTTTTCGTCGATATAGGTCAGCTGCGTTGTGAACACGTGCGGATCGGTGATGTACTGGTATTGCGCGTCGATGGCGATGTCGCGGAAATGGTCGGTCGGTGTCGATGGATCGAAATTGCTCGGGTATCGGTCGACGGTCATGCCGTAGGTGCCGACCATCACCGAATTCGGGCCCCACTCGTGGTTGTAGGCGACGCGCCAATACGGGTTGTAGCCCTTGAGCGCAGCGACGCCGCCGTCGGTGTGCGTGTCCTGCCCCTGGCGCAGGATCGAGAACGCGCCATCAGCCGTGCGGTAGAACGACAGTTCGCCATACAACGTTTTCTTCCAGAACACATAGCCGCCGATGCCTGCGACCTGTTGCGCCAGCCCGCCATCGATGATCGTGGCGGCAGCCGGAGTGCTTGCCAGCGACGAGGCGGTGTAAGGGAAGCCGAATGCCGGCGTGCTGTTCCAGGCGTCCTGCACCGTCGGGTTGTTGTGCAACGTGGCGCCGTAGATCCAATCCGGCTCCGCGGCTCCCGCGGCGGCATACTTGCCAACGACGCGGATGTCCGCGTTGTCGATGCCACTGTGCCCCCCCAGCGTCCCATCCGCGGTTGTTGCAAGGTTGTCGTAACTCCATTGGATGAAACCGCCGATATAGTCGTTGACCTTGCTTGCCAGGAACACGCTTGCGCAACAGAACACACCGCTATTGTTGCGCTGGTTGACCGAGACCGTGTTGCCGGTATCGGGGTCGGTCGCGTGGTTGTCCCGCGTATTCGTGACCGAGGCCTGGGCCATCACCGCCAGCGGCACATAGTTCATGCCCTCGGAGGAGAACGAACGCTTGCCTATCGTGTAGCCGGTCAGCTTGAAGTAGCGACCGTAGGGCGTGAGTTCCGGGAAGCTCACGTGGCAGGCGATGCATTCCTGTCCTGTTTGCCGCGCGTACGACGGCACCGCGCGCGCCGGACTGATGGACAACAACACCACCAGCAGACCTGCAACGCCGCCCGCCCACCAGCCCCCCGACAGCGATCCGGCATTTGAGTTAGCGCCTGGGTAGTCCATGACAGTGAGCCCTTCACGTTTGCACGCGCATGCGGCGCGCCGCCGGGGGGCTGGTTCGCGCGAACCGCACGCCCGTTACGGACCTAGCATGTGCCTGCCAGCCACGAATTCCGTGATCTAGATCAATTCGACACAGGAAATCGACGCTGACAGTCTTGACGAATCCTCTACCGGGGGCCGCCACTGTCCATACGCAGGTGTGTATGCCACCACGATTTCACCAATTGGACTGCGCCGGCTTCGGCCGCATGGCCTGGTAATGTGTCGAAAACTAATGGTCAAAATGGTTCGAAACGCCCAAGCGGATCAGAACGATCCCCGACTATCGCCTTTACAACAATGGCATAGGCGGGGCACCTAATCATCGCTTTTTGACGGATCTAAACGAGCGTCAGCGGATGATTGGATCAGGCCGGATCCCAGAGTACTACGGAATCGGAGTGAGCATGTGCGCTGCTCCGTGACGCATTTTGGACGCTCTCCTCAGGTTTCTCATAAACAGAAAATTGCGTCTACCCTGTCAACAAGTCCGCCAACGACGACGAGATTGAACGCCAGGCACGCGCCTGACAACTCACCTCAAGACGGTATCGCCTGGACGCTTGCGCTCCATCACGGCCGACTCCAATCCTATCGCGTACTAAACTCGGAAATCAGGTCGCTTGTGTTTCGTCGGTATCTATAACCCGTACTATCTCCGTCGAGGTGCCTAACTCCGACTCGGGCGGTGTTAGAGCGAAGCGCAGCGCGTCGGCATGTGCACTCGCTGTGCACACGCCGCTGTGCAAGCGATTGATATTGAAAATGAATCGTTGCGATCCATCATCGGCGCCACGCAAAAACGCCATCGTAAGTCTTTCATTTCACAAGTCTTTTATTAGCTTAGTCGGTCCAATACATAATTGAATCGACTGAGAACCCGTGAACCAATCGACTTTAGCGCCTCGGATGAGCGCAGAACGCCGTGACGGTGCGGCACGCACCAGCCAGGACCGTCACATCGATGGCGCTGCTTTTGGCGCGCCTGCGCAATTTCGCCTTGGCACAGGCCCTATCGAGGCCGGAATTCGACCGGAAGGGTCGCTTGCCGACCTCTGGTCAGAACTGAAACGCGATATTCAAGCTGCGCATGCGCATGAGGTTGTGCGCCAGCGCATGCCAGAGCAGCACACCGCGTGCCT